>Ga0315276_10006553_pt1 | contig 10731 bp, 5 predicted proteins | sample YL17G05_0_MG_FD_204542 | JGI IMG/M metagenome (GOLD analysis project Ga0315276, IMG submission 204542) | Sediment microbial communities from Yellowstone Lake, YNP, Wyoming, USA - YL17G05_0 | ecosystem: Environmental > Aquatic > Freshwater > Lake > Sediment | place: USA: Wyoming | collected... | reverse complement strand
GCCCGGCGACCAGGGCTGCGGGAAGAGCACCTCGGCAAAGGACAAGATGCTGTTCATGTAGTCGGCCACAGGCTCTCGCTCATACTTCAGGGCCTTGCTCACCAGCAACTGCGCCTCGGCGAGCGTGCTGGCCGGGGCACGCCCCACATACACCTCCGGCAGCAGGTCCGCGGAGTCGCCCGGGGCCGGCGGATAGCTGACGCAGCCCTCGCCGTAGACGCTGTCCCCGTCGGCGTTCCAGTTGCCATCCAGGCACGAGAAGTAGAGGTCCGTGGAGATGATCTCGCCACCGTAATAGGTGGTGTGGGCGAAACGCGTGGGGATCACGTCGGTGTCGCCCCCCAGCAGGACCCACTTCGTACCCCAGCGCGAGTAGGCGTCGCGGAGGAAGAGACGCACGCGTTCGGCGTCGTCGGAACCGAACGGGTACTCCTGCTTGATGAACGAGATCGTGCGCACCACGGCGGGCACGCCGCTCTGGGTCTTCCAGTCCGCAAGCTGCTGGAAGGCCGGAGCCATCTCATCGTTGGTGATGATGACGTAGGCGACCGGGCTGCCCAGCAGCGAGGGCAACTGGGTGGCCTTGAAGGGCTCCGCCTGACGCACGCCCCCGATCAGGGCCGTCGGCTGCGCTGCGCGCGCGCCGGGAGCGACCGAGCCGACGCCACCGTCCTCCCAGCCGGGCACCACGCGTTCGCGCTCCAGCGGCCGCTCGGAGGTGGGCTCGAGCACCAGGCGCACGCGCACCCGTTCGACCCGCTCCAGTTCGCCCGTCGCCGGGTTCCAGCGCACCGGCGCGACCACGAGGTAGGCGAGGTTCTGGCCGCGCTCGAACCCCTGCGCTCCGACCTGCACCAACGGTTCGGGGACGAAACCCTCACGTCCGAAGATCGCAGGGTCCGGCGCCGAACGTTCGAGGCTGTCCACCCCGGGGCGCATGAGCAGGGCGCTCGGCAGCCGCACGCCCTGCGCGAGCGGAACCGTCTCGAGCGCGATAATCTCCACCGCTGCGAGCCGCAACCCCGGGGGCAGCCCCAGGCGCTCACCCACCAGGGGCAGGTCCGGCCGACCGGCGGAGTATTCGCGCGTGGCCGAACTCATCCCCACCAGAGTCGTGCCATCGACATTCCGGGTCAGCTCGAACCGGTCCGCGCCATAGCGGAACTCGCGCTCGATCGTAGTCGAGCCCAGCGCGGCACCTGGCGCGCCCCCCCCCCAGATGGCCGAGCCAAGCATGATGGAAAGAACCAGGCAAACAGACTTCCTCATGGGTTCTCCCGGGGAGTTTGGTGGAGCAGGCCGTCAGACAGGGCGGTCGAGCGACCGGCCGGGACAACACGCAGTGGGGGAACGGGCATGGATGTGATCACCTGGGATGCTCGAGCGGACCCGGAGAGCTTCACGATCAAGCGCGTTTCAGACTCATAGCATGATAACCCGGCGGCTGAATCCCGCCTAGCGCCGCCTGGGGGCCGGTCGGCCGGGAGACCCCGCCACGGCCGACCCGGCCGGGTCGGACCACCCAACTCCAGCGCAACCTGGCCCGAAGCGTGGGTGGAAGGACAGGGGCGTGCCGTTCTCCCGTGCAAGCCATACCCAGGGCAAACGCGCCAGCGGGAGCACGACCAGGTCCTCGCGCAGCCGGGCCTGCGCCGCGTCCGGGCCGGGCGAGGCCGAGCCGCGCGCCGGACCGAGCAGGCCGTCGAACTCACGCGTCCGCCAGCCGGTGCGGAAGGCACCCACAGCGGGCCCGCGCAGGGGCATGACGAGCGAGGCCAGGGTACCTGCGGGGTCGTCCGTCCACGGTTGCTCCTCGACCAGAGCGAGATGCGAGAGACCGAGGAGCAACTCGCGCGCGAGCTTCGGTCCGCGCAGCGGGCGCAACTCCGCATAGATGCCCAGTCTCGACCACTCTTCTTGCAAGGCCCTTGCCACCATGGCGCCGGAGCCGTCCGCGTCGTAGCCCATCACCACGTGGAAGGCCTGACCGAGCCTCCCGCGCCCCATCCACTCCCGGGCCTGACCTTCATCCAGCGCGGGGAAGTCATAGAGACCCGCTCCCGGCAGCCAGCCCCCGAGTCGCCCCCCGCGCGCACCCAGCAATTCCAGCACCCGGTCCCGGTTCACGCTGTGCGCCAGCGCACAGCGCGTGGCCAGGCGCGAAGTGGGCGGCAGATCGGCGCGCATGACGAGCAGCAGCGTGCGAGCAGGCGCGGCCGCGCGCACCCCGAGCCGGAAGCCCGGCAGCGCGGCCCCCGCATCCAAGGCGGCGGGCAGCGGCCAGACCAGGTCGGCGGCGTTCGCCCGCAGAAAGGTCAGCACCCGCGCGGCCAGGGGCTGGAAGCGCACCACGATGGTGTCGGGGCCCGCTGCGCCGGAGCGCCGGGCCAGCGTGAGCGCGCGCCCGGGCTCCTCCCCCAGCACCTGGTACGGCCCGAGTCCCGCGGCGTCCCGCCATCCGCCGGACGCTGAAACCGACCACGGCGCGCTCAGGCCGGGGAGCGCCAGCTTCGTGGGCAGCAGCGGGTCGCGGCGCGCCAGCCGGAGCACGAGCGTGCGGGGGTCGGGAGTCTCGATGCCAAGCGGCGGCAGCGGCCTGCCCGCGCGCACGCGCTCGACGCCGGAGACCGCGCTCAGCAGCCAGGCTCGCGAGCCGTGGTCCTCACGCCCGAGCCCGGTGTCCAGCGCGCGCCGGAAGTCCGCGCTCCCGCACGAGGCACCGTCGGCGAACACGAGTCCCGGCCGCAAATGGAAGGTGAGCACGAGGCTGTCGGCCGACCACTCCCAGCGCTCCGCGGCTCCGGGCACGAGCGCGCCGCTCGAGTCCTCTTCGACGAGGCCGCGCGCGAGCAGCCGTTCAAGGGACCAGCGCAAGGGATCGGGTGGCCCACCGGGGTCGAAGGCCGGCTCCAGACGCCCCGCGATCCAGACGAAGGACGTGCCACGCGCGGGCGGGCGGTCAGCGCAGCCGGCGCAGGAGAGCGCGGCGAGCGCGAGCAGGGCCGCGAGCAGGGCAGTCAGGGCGGGACGCACGCGAAGTTTCATGGACGGGCGCAGTCTAGACGGCTTCGGCGCCGCGCGGAAGCCCCTTGCCGGGCGAGCCTTTGCCCGTGCGCTCGAGGCCATGCTAGCGTCCGGCTGTGAATCCCTCCTCTTATTCCGACCGCCTCGAACCGTGAGCGCAGGCGCCGTTCCGCCTTCCGCCGCGGCACCGGGGGTCGAGCGCATCCTCGAGGGCCTCAATCCGGAACAGCTCGAAGCTGTCACCCACGGCGAGGGCCCACTCCTGATCGTGGCGGGCGCGGGCACGGGCAAGACCCAGGTCGTCACGCGCCGCATCGCCTGGCTCATCGCCACCAAGCGGGCCCGCCCCGAGGAGATCCTCGGCCTGACCTTCACCGACAAGGCCGCCGCCGAGATGGAGGCACGCGTGGACGTGCTCGTGCCCTACGGGTTCGTGGGCGCGACGCTCTCCACCTTCCACGCCTTCTGCGACCGGCTGGTGCGCGAGCACGCCGTGGAGCTCGGACTCACCTCGCAGCTGCGCGTGGAGACGCCGGCCGAGATCCTGGTGTTCCTGCGGGAGCGGCTCTTCGAGCTGGGGCTCGAGCGCTTCCTGCCGCTGGGCGACCCGGACGAACACCTGAAGGCCCTGGTCACCTGCTTCGACCGCGCGCGCGACGAGGACGTCACGCCGGACGCATACGCCATCTTCGCCGCACAGCTCGCGGCGGACGCCGGCGGCGACGACGCCCTGCGCGACCGGGCCGCCGCCGAGCTCGAGAAGGCGCGGGCCTACGGCGCCTACCAGCGTCTGCTGCTCGAGAGCGGGCGCGTGGACTTCGGCTCGCAGATCAGCCTTGCGCTGCGCCTGCTGCGCGAGCGCCCCTACCTGCGGCGCGAGGTCCAGGAGCGCTACCGCCACGTGCTGGTGGACGAGTTCCAGGACACCAACCACGTCCAGTTCGAGCTGGTGAAGCTGCTGGCCGGCGCCGCGCCGGGGCCGCCCGGGGCCACCGTCTGGAGCGGGCCCTGCAACCTCACCGCCGTGGGCGACGACGACCAGAGCATCTACCGCTTCCGCGGAGCCAAGGTCGAGAACCTGCTGGGCTTCCTGGACGACTTCCCCGGCGCGCGCGTGCTGCTGCTGCGCAAGAACTACCGCTCGGGCCAGCGCATCCTCGACCTCGCCCACCGTCTGATCAGGGCCAACGACCCGGACCGTCTCGAGGCCCGGCTCGGCTACGACAAGAGCCTGCTCGCACAGCGCGCGATCGAAGCCGTGGTCGAACACCGGGCGTTCGCCACCGCCAGCGACGAGGCCGAGACCGTGGCCGCCGAGATCGCCGCCGCGGTCGCGGCCGGCGAGCGGCGCGCGCAGGACTTCGCCGTGCTGGCGCGCGCGCACTCCAGCCTCGAGCCGTTCGCGCTCGCGCTCAAGTCCGCCGGCGTGCGCTTCCGTCGCGTCGGGTTACGTGGGCTCTACGCGCGCCCCGAGGTGCACCTGTGCCTCAACGCGCTGCGCACGCTCGCCGACCCGGACGACGGCACGGCCGCGTACCTGGCACTGGGCGACCCCGTGTTCGGGGCCGACCCGGTGGACCTGGCGCGTCTCGGGGCCGCGGCCCGGCGCAGCCACCGCGGCCTGCTCGCACTCGCGGTCGAAGCCGCCTCCGGCGATCCAGCGCTCGCAGAGCCCACGCGCGAGGCGGTCCGTCGCTTCGCCGACCTTCACCGCCGGCTTGCCGCGAGCGCGCTGCGCCGGCCGACCTCCGAGGTGCTCTACGAGTTCGTGACCGAGAGCGGCCTGCTCGGCCGGCTCGCCGCCGACGACAGCGCCGAGTCCGCCGAGCGCGTGCTGAACCTCAACCGGCTCTTCTCGATCGTGACCCGGGTCGGGCCGCTGCTCAAGCAGGACCGGGTCGCGCGGTTCATGGGACACCTCGACCTGCTCATCGAGATGGGCGACGATCCCGCCGCCGCCGCGATCGAGGGCGAGGAGGACGCGGTGCACCTGCTCACGGTCCACAACGCGAAGGGGCTCGAGTTCCCGGTGGTCTACCTGGTGCACCTGGTCGAGGGCCGCTTCCCGGGGCATCGCAGGGCCGAGGCCCTTCCCTTCCCACCCGAGCTGCGCAGACTCCGGACACCCGGCCCCGCCGTCCGCTCCAGCGAAGCGCGCCAGGACGAGCGGCGCGACCCCGGTGCGACCGCACGCGAGGAGCACTACCGCGAGGAGCGCAGGCTCTTCTACGTCGGCATGACCCGCGCGCGCGACCGGCTCGTGCTCACGCGCGCCGCGAACTACGGCGGCAAGCGCGCGCACAAGCCGAGCCGCTTCGTGATCGAGGCGCTCGACCTGCCGAGTCCGCTCAAGGGCGGCACCGCCGTCTCGGCGCTCGAGTCCATCGCGCGCTACGCGCCGGCCCCCGAGGACGCCCCGCCGCAGATCGCGCCCGTGCCCCCGGAGCAGCCGCTGCGCATCTCGTACGGCCAGGTGGACGACTACCTCACCTGCCCGCTCAAGTACCGCTACGCCCACGTCGCGCAGGTGCCGCTCGGCTCGAACCCGGCCGTGATGTACGGGATCGCCATCCACCACGCCATCAAGGTCTATCATCAGCACCGCATGAAGGGGCTGCCCATCACCGTGGACGACGTGGTCTCGGCCCTCGAGGACGCGTGGTCGAGCGAGGGCTTCTACTCGCGCGAGCACGAGGAACGCCGGCTCGAGGAGGGCCGCGGAACCCTGCGGCGCTTCGTCGTGCGCGAGGAGGCGCGCCGGCAGGTGCCGCTCGCCATCGAGCGCGACTTCCGCTTCAAGCTCGGCAACGACCTCGTGGTGGGCCGCTGGGACCGGATCGACGAACGTCCGGAGGGCATCGTGCTGGTGGACTACAAGACCTCCGAGGTCGGGGACCCGGAAAAGGCCGCGGAGCGCGCGAAGAACGACCTCAAGGACGGCCAGCTCGGGCTCTACGCGCTGGCCTATCGGGAGACGGCCGGCGTGCTGCCCGCGCGAACCGAGCTGCACTTCGTGGGACCGGGCACGGTGGGCTCGGACGAGGTGAAGCCCGAACACCTCGAGCGCGCCCGCGAGCGCGTGGCGAAGGCCGCGGCCGGCATCCGCAGCGCCCAGTTTCCGCCGAAGCCGGACCAGCGCAACTGCGGCTACTGCCCCTACTCGCGCTTCTGCGTCCACAGCGCGGCGCGGGGGCCAGCGTGAGCGCGCCCGATCCACGCGAGCTGCGCGACGCCGCGGTGGAGCTGGCCCGCGCGGCCGGTGCCATCCTGCGAGAGGGCTACGGCCGCGCGCACGTTCCCGAGCGCAAGGGCCGCATCGACCTGGTCACCGAGTACGACCACCGCTCGGAACGCCTGGTGCTCGACGGCATCCGGCAGCGCTACCCCGGCCACGCCATCCTCGCCGAGGAGTCGGGAGCACACGCCGGCGGACCGGCGGGTGCGGCGGGCGCAGTGCGCTGGGTGGTGGACCCGCTCGACGGCACCACCAACTTCGCTCACAACTACCCCTTCTTCTGCGTCTCCATCGCGGCCGAGTCCGGGGGATGCCTGGCCGCGGGCGCGGTCTACGATCCGGTCCGCGACGAGCTGTTCGCGGCGGCCGCGGGACACGGGGCGACACTGAACGGCCGCGCGATCCGCGTCTCGGACATCGCCCGCGTCGAGGATGCGCTGCTGGTGACGGGCTTCCCCTACGACGTGCGCGAGCACCCCGAACGCTCGCTGCCCCTGTTCGAGGCCTTCCTGGTGCGCGCGCAGGCCATCCGCCGCGACGGTTCGGCCGCGCTGAACCTCTGCTACCTGGCCTGCGGGCGCTTCGACGGCTTCTGGGAGTCGACCCTCTCGCCCTGGGACATGGCGGCGGGCGCGCTGCTGGTGCGCGAGGCCGGCGGCGCGGTGACCACCTATGACGGCGACGAGTTCCGGCTCGGGGGCCGACAGATCCTCGCCACCAACGGCAGGCTCCACGAGGAGATGAAGACGATCATCGCCGGGGGGCGGGGGCTGGCCGGGAGTTGAGACCCGCCCCCGCGGCGGGCCCCGTACCGCCTACTGCGTCTTGACGAATCCCAGCTTCTTCACGACCGAGGTCTCGGCGACAAGGTCGCGCACCGTGACCTCGAGCCGGTAGCGCCCCGGCGCCAGCGAAGCCACGGGCACCGAGATGAACTGCCGCCGCAGCGCGCCAAGGTGCTGCTCCTCGCGCGAGACCGACACCGGGGGAGGCGCCGGTGGCGAGAAGAACTTCGTCATCCAGTGGCGGGTGTCCGGCGTGGCGGACCGCACGGTGTAGACGTACTCGAAGCGCGCGAGCCCGTCGCTCCCGGGCTGCAGGTGGTAGATCTCGAAATAGGCCGTGAGCGGCCCGGCCCCCGGGACCCGCGCCCCCGGGTTAGGCTCGATCCGTACCGGGCCGGCGCCGGCGCCCGGGGTACCGCAGGCGATGACCACGTCGCTCAGGGCGAGGCTCGACCGCGCGGCCACGAGCTCGACCGGCGCGCGCAGGATGCCGCGGCGGCCCGCGCCGTCACGCACGGTCACGCTGACGACGTAGGGACCGGGATCGAGGTCGGCCGCGAAGTCACCGACGCGCCGGGTCGCGGCCGCGCAAGCCGAGGGCCCGAGGAGGAGCGAGGCCCGCGTCCGCACCACCCGCGCCGAGTCGAGCACGGCCCAGTCGGCCCAGACGCTGTCGCCCGGCCCCGCGGGCACCTCGAACTGCACGAGCACGCGCGGACCGGCACTGCCCTCGAAGCGGGCAACGAGGCTCTCGAGCGGCAGCGGCCTCGCGCCGGGCGGAAGCAGGTGGAACACCCCGCGCCCGCCGGGGGTCCCCAGCGCGTCGGCGCACTTCGCCAGCGAGTCGGGGTTGGGAACGGGGTCCGGGTCCGAATAGCGCGACACCGGCAGCAGGTAGTACTCGGAGAGCAGCCGGTCCTCCAGGGTCACGCGCATGCCCAGCTCCGGGTAGTTCCACACCAGCATGTTCGCCGGGAACTCCGGACCTGAGCCGAAGGCCCAGCTCAGCCGCCTCCCCAGCGGGTTGTACTGCATCTCGGCGGGCGGTCCGTAGCGCACGAAGACCTCGCCTCGCTCGTCCCAGCCACCGCGCATCGGGTTGAAGAACAGGAAGTAGGCCTGGGTCACGCGCGACCAGTATTCCAGGCGCGCCTCGTTCTCGGGGGTCGTGAGATCCGGGTCGTTCTCCTGCCAGAAACGCTCGACGAACGCCGCCTGGTCGGCCGGCGGCAGGTGACGGAGGATGGCCGTGTCCTGCTCGGTCGCGACCGGGCTGATGTCGTCGTAGCACTCGCGCACCTGTCCCCCGAGCCGTGGGATGGTGGCGCGGAAGACGCTGTCGGCCTCGTGCACCAGCCCGCTCCGATACAACGCATGCGCCACGGCGAGGCGGGCCTCGGACCGTCCAGGATCGGAGCGCAGCGCGCGAAAGGCGGCCCGCAAGGCGCCCGCGAGGTCGCCCTGCTCGACCAGCAGCGGTGCCAGCGTCAGCCAGGCGTCCGTGCTCCCGGAGTCGAGCCGGGCTGCCGTCGCGAGTTGATCCACCGCACCGTCGAGCGAACGGCGGTCGAGGTACTTGAGCCAGTCCCGCCGCCAGGCAAGGCCCAGACCCTGGTACCCGGCCGCGTCCCCGGGCTGGATCCGCGTCGCCCGCTCGAAGCGCTGGCGCGCGCTCTTCAGGTACCCGCTCGCGTAGTAGGCCCGGGCCAGCGCGAGTTCGTAGGTGCCGTTCCCCGGATCGAGGAGCGTGGCCCCCTCCAGCGCGCGCACCGCCTGACGGCGCGTCTCCACGGTGTTGCGCTGGAGCCACCCGAGCGAGCGCTGGTAGAGCGCCCCGGCCTGCTCGCGGGCACGGTTCGAGGAGGCCGGATCGGAGGCGGCGCCTGCAACCCCGGCGAGCAGCAGCAACAGCGGAATGAGTGACGAGATTCGTCTCAAGGGCGCGCACACCGTCCTGGCCCGGCCCATTCATGAGCCCGCCGCCTGCGGAACGCGAGATGCCCGCGGCCCGCTGCGTCTCGAGCCCCGGCTGCGCCTCGACGTGTCCACGACACGGCTGCGGCGCGACCAAAGCTCGCTCCCTGCGGCCCGCGGGCATCTCGCGTTCTCGGCTGGCGATTCGTGATTGGGCCGGGCTGCCGCGCAGTATCCCCGCCCGCGCCGGAGCGGTCAATGCCGGGGGTCGAGGCCGCGGCGCGGCGGACCGGGTCCGCGTCCGCGCTTGCGGTCGCGGGTCTGGCATGCGATGTATGGCGCGATGGAGCCCATCGATCCGCAGACCGCGCAGTCGCGCGCCAGGACGTTCGTCGTGCTGGATACGCGCGAGCCGGAGGCGTTTGCCCGCGGGCACCTCGCAGGGAGCGGTCACATCCCCCACGCCGAACTCCCCGCGCGGCGCTCCGAGCTGCCCCCGCGCGACGCGACGATCCTCGTGGTGGCGGAGGATGCGAAGGGCGCGGCGCTGGCCGCCGCCACGATCGAGGCGTTCGGCTACTCCGCGGTGTCGTGGCTCGACGCGCCGCTCGGCGCCCTCGCCGGCGGCCTCGCCGACCGTGCCCCCGCCGCCCGCGTGTGGCGCCCCGCGCCATTCCTCGAGGAAGTGCTGCCCCTGATCTCCCGGCCGCAGGGAACCGCGCCGGGTTGGAGCGCGCTCACCGTGAACCCGCCGCTCGCGCTCGACCTGGCCTGCGGCGCCGGCCGCGACGCGGTCTTCCTCGCCCTGCACGGCTTCGAGGTCGAGGGCTGGGACCACGCGCCCGAGGCGCTCGAGCGGGCGCGCGAGCTGGCGCGGCACCACGGCGTCATGGTCCGCACCGAGCTCCGCGACCTCGAGCGACCCGACCTCCCACCACCCACGCGGCCCTTCGACCTGATCGTCTGCTTCCGATTCCTTCATCGCCCGCTCTTCCGCTGGATGGAGCGTGCCCTCGCACCCGGCGGGTGGCTCGTCTACGAGACCTATCGCGCGGGCCAGGAACGTTTCGGCAAGCCGATGCGCGCGCACTTCCTGCTCGCCCGCGGCGAACTGGCCCGCGCCTTCCCAACACTCGAGACCATCCACTACGAGGAGCGCGCTCCCGAGGCGGGCCCGGTATCCGCGCGCCTGCTGGCGAGGAAGCCGGCCCGCACCTGAAGCCTGCCTGGAAGGGGAGTGCCGAATGTTTTTCGGCCCGACCCCCTCCACCCGTGCCATTCGTCCACCGGTCTCCGCTGGACGTCCCTCGTCTTTCTCGCGTACATTCCCCGGCGCTTGGCCCGTGCGGCCAATGGAGCCCGTTCGCTGCAAGTCCGACCCAGATGCCGGAGGATGACCGAGGTGAGCACGATGTCTTCGAAGGAGTACATCGCCAGCCTGATGGCCCAGGTGAAGGCCAAGAACCCCGCGGAGCCCGAATTCCACCAGGCGGTCGAGGAAGTCCTCGAATCCCTGAGCCTGGTGCTGGAGCGCCACCCCGAGTACAAGGCTGCGAAGATCGTCGAGCGCATCGTCGAGCCCGAGCGCGTGCTCATGTTCCGCGTGCCGTGGTTCGATGACCAGGGCGGGGTCCAGGTCAACCGCGGCTTCCGCATCGAGATGAACAGCGCAATCGGCCCCTACAAGGGCGGCCTGCGCTTCCACCCCTCGGTCAACCTCGGGATCCTCAAGTTCCTGGCCTTCGAGCAGGTCTTCAAGAACTCGCTCACCAC
>Ga0315276_10006552_pt1 | contig 10732 bp, 9 predicted proteins | sample YL17G05_0_MG_FD_204542 | JGI IMG/M metagenome (GOLD analysis project Ga0315276, IMG submission 204542) | Sediment microbial communities from Yellowstone Lake, YNP, Wyoming, USA - YL17G05_0 | ecosystem: Environmental > Aquatic > Freshwater > Lake > Sediment | place: USA: Wyoming | collected... | reverse complement strand
TCGTGAGGAGAAGGGAAATCGCCTACCCCGTCACCCTGAGCATCCCGATCACCGTGGGGCGAACCCCGGCACGGTAGCAGGCACTGGGCACGACGACTGAAGGTTCCGGGACTTCGTGCCGATACGAGTCCCATGAGGGTCTTCAGAGTCGTCATGTCCGGCCTTGCCATAGTCATCGTCGCGGGAACTATCGCTACCGCTTCTCCGCACATGATCTCCGCCCCGTCAACACCCCGAGCCTCCACCGAAGCCTCCACCGGTGCGCCACCCACCCCATCCGCCTCACCGGAGTCGAGCGATAGTCCTTCGGTCGAGCCATCCGCCTCACCGGAGTCGAGCGAGTCACCCTCCCCCGCTCCCGCCGTCCCCCCTGACGACGAGGGGTCGGACTCAACCGCGCCGGACTTCTCGGCATGCGCCGGGCTCTCCGGCCTTGAGAACGCGATCTGCCGTCACGAGGCGCTGATCAAGGTGCATCCGGAGAACGCTGGGCTCCAGAACTCTCTCGCTCACCTGCAGGCGAACCTCGTCAAGCATCAGGACAAGGCCCCGCCCGGCCAGAGCGGCGAGGTTCACGGCCAGAGCGGCGAGGTTCACGGCCAGAGCGGCGAGGTTCACGGCCACCCGTAGCATCCCGACCACCGTCACCCGCACCACCGGGTCTTCCTCCAGGTCGATCAGTGGCTCGGGCGAAGCTAAACAGGCGGGTTCCCTGTATCTTGGACCCGTGATGCTCGGACTAGAGGGGTACGCAATCGGTCTCGCGTTGGCCGCGCTGATACCCGTTGGCATCCTCGTCTGGGTCATCAAACGAGGAAACAAGCTCTAGGAAGAGCGCCCTTCCGCAGGGCAAAGTGAGTGGCGCTGTGGACTACAGGTGCAGGACCTGATCCGCCCCCTGCCCCATCACCCTGAGCATCCCGATCACCGTGGTCCGCACCACCGGGGAACTGCCCTCCCCGGTATTGGGTTGCGGTGCAGGCTAGAGATCAGGGGATGGGAAGTTGACTGTTGAAGTCCCCTGCGTTCTTGTTGACCACCAACCTCGCAATGACAACGTCCGACGCAATCGGCACTGTCTCTCCTCTGCACAAGCGGCAGCCATCGCCCGCCGAGGTGGCAGTGATCAGGTCCGTTATCGATGCTCCCGACCTCGTACCCCGCCTGGCATAGATGAAGACCATCAGATCCACCGAGGCACCGGGCTTCAGATCGGGGGTCCTGAAGGTCCCTGCGACTACGTCGGATGTGACATCGGTCCCCCCGTACCAGTAGGTGATCTTGAACCTCGCGGCCCCAGGCGAGCCGGTCACCATGAAGCTATCCCCGAAGTAGTTGCTGTCGTTTTCGATCTTGACGTTGAACTGGTCTCCGAAGCCGGGTCGCACCTTTCGCTGAAATGTCTGGTCCAGTCCGCTTTGGTTGTAGGTGTCATCTCCGAGGTAGACGCTCGCGAGGCCGCCCTTTATCTGCGCATCGGGCTGGAGGAAGCCCGGGGTGTAGCTGATCGTGACGTTCGCGGGATCGCTCGTCAGGGCCGAGCTACCACCCGCCGGGACGAGGTTCGAGCCCCCGCCGCCACCGCCCGCGGCGTTGAGATCGCGGCTGCTGAAGGTGAAGTCGCCACCTCCACCACCGCCGTAGAGGCCCCCACCGCCGCCGCCGCCCGTATTGCTCCCGCCGTTGCCGCCGACACCTTGGGCGCCCGCGTCGCCCGAAGGCGAGCCTCCGGTGCCTCCGGCACTACTCGTGCCAGCGCCCCCGCCGGTACCGCCAGCGGTCGATACACATGCCCCGCCGGTGCCACCGCTTGCACCGGCGTCTCCGCCGGATCCGCCGTTTGGAAAGGGAGGAGCCTGGCAGAGTGCGAGCTCGCCGCTGCCACCGCCGCCCGCGGCCACGAGCAGGCGGGAGTCAAGGGTGCCCGCGTCGGCCCTCGCCACGGTGCGTACGTCCGAGGCGCCACCGCCACCGCCGCCGAAGTGGCTGCTGCCGCCGCCGTTGAACCCACCGACGCACGGCACGCTGGGATAGCAGCCGACGAGGGTCGTCGGGGTACCGCCCACCTCGACGTAGAGCGTCGAACCGGGGCTCACGGCCACGTCCCCGGCGACCGACGCGCCCCGACCGGTTGGTGAGGGGGCGTTGAAGTAGAGTCCGGGACCTCCGGCGGCACCCTTGGCCACAACGTGGATGCTCGTGACCCCGGCAGGAACCGTGAACGTCTGTTCGGCGCCGGTGAAGCTGAACGTGGCGCTCACCACCGTTGCGCTGGCCGAGCCACCGGTCAGCGCGAGCATCCCGGCCACCAAGGCCAGCGTCGCCAGGATCGAGAACATGCGCCGAGATGTGCGGCTCTCACTAGTAATGGGGTCCACCGCCCCTCCCTCCACCCGCGAACGGGAATAGCGCCCTGCGCGAGGACCCCTCGGCCCGGTGCCTGGGAACCACCTCCGCAACCCAGCCAGTTTCGAATAGAAGACCATTCTTGTCAATAATAGGATGGGCCCAGCGCCCAGGGCTGGGCGATAGCGCAAGGCTGGCCCCAATGGACGCATTCCCGGGGGGTCGTTGCTACATCTTTGCTACAACGGCGGGGGTTTGGGCGTCCTCTCGGAGCCCTCTGACGTGCGTTTCCGCAGGTCAGGCTATGTCGGGGCGGGGAGATTCGAACTCCCGACCTCCTGCTCCCAAAGCAGGCGCGCTGCCAGGCTGCGCTACGCCCCGTTTGACCTGCGCAAACGCTACCACCACGTCGAACAAGTAGGTGGCACAGCGCATAAGCAGCGTGATAGCCCCACCACTAGTCCCCAACTTGCGCCCACCCCGTCCCCGGCGACGGCACTCTCACCCAGGCCAAGGATCCTCCTATCGTTGTCAAACGGCGGAAACGACGCCGTTCACGCCACAGCGGATGCGCCACTCTCCCCGGCAACGAGAACCGCGTACACCTCTCTGGCGACGTAACGCTTCAGGCATCGGATGATCTCCCGCTTGGTCTTGCCCTCTGCCGTTCTTCTCGCCATGTAGTCCATGGTCGGTTGGTGTTTGCGGGAGATGCGCACCATCACGATCCTCCACAGCGCCTGGTTCGCCTCGCGGTTGCCACCACGGTTCAGCCGGTGACGCTTCGTCTTGCCGGAGGAAGCCTCCATCGGAGAGACACCGCAGAGAGCAGAGAACGCGGCCTCGGAACGGAGGCGCTCGGGGTTGTCGCCGGCGGCCACCAGCAGCGCGCCGGCGGTGTCGGTGCCAACCCCGTAGAGGCCCTTCAGTCCCGATGCGGCCCCGGTCGTCAACTGCTCGAGCTCGGCTTGAAGCGACGAGCACTCCGCCTCCAGTGCTTCGTGTCGGCGGGCGAGTGAGCGAAGGGCCATGCGGGTTGCACCGAGAGGATCTGACGCTCCGGTGATGCGGAACCTCGCGCATGTTCTGACCAGTCTCGTGGCAGAAAGCCCCTTAAGGCTCTGACGCAGGTCCTCCGGAGCGGTGATGAGGATGGCCTGCATCGCGTTGATCGCCTGCGTACGGGCCTTGATCGCAGTTCGCTTGGCGATGCGAAGGACCCTGATCATCTCGACCACGTCGTCTGCGGCCTTGGGCCTAACCGCTGCTTCCCCCGAGAGCACAGCCCTCGCTGCGGCTTCGGCATCTGCAGGGTCGGACTTGCCGTTTCGCTGGCGCGTCTGGCGGTTAGGACGGTTCACCTCGATCACCAGTTGGCCTTCTGAAGCGAGGTGACGAAAGAGCCCCGCACCGTAGGAGCCGGTTCCTTCCACCCCGAAGCTCGCGACCTCTCCGTAGCCCTTCGCCCAAGAGAGCAGATCTCTGTAGCCGCTTGGACTCGCCGGGATCACCAGCTCCCCGAGGTGTCGTCCCATCTCGTCCTTGGCGATCGCGACGTGGGAGTCCTTGTGGGTGTCCACGCCGACGATCACCGACTGTGCCATGCTCCTAGCAGGCATCGCTCTCCTTTCGAGCTGCGGGCCGGGGACCGATCGGGCGAGCGGACAAGACTGCGATGAGGCTCTAGCCGACCTCCTATTAGGTCACTGCTCGTCCGGTCGGTCTCTTCATCAGGATGGTGCCCGCGGACCCGGATCGACGGATCCTTGGCAAGGCACGAAGCCGGTTCGTAAACGGGTCAGACCCGGGCCGCGGACACCGGAGTCATCGTCGCAGTTCGCTATGTACGTCAGAGGCGACCGGCGCGAAGAGGATCGTGTGCGTGATGTTCGTCTAGGAGCGATGGCGGATCTTCTGCACGCCCCATGCACCTATGGCGGCGAGCGCAGTAACGGCAAGGGCTATGGCAACCGCAAGGACGATGTTCACGGTTGCTAGGGCGAAGCACGCCACGATCAGCGACACGGGGAACACCCATGCGATCACCTTGGTCACGACCTGGCGAGTGCTGGCTCCCTTCTTCGGAACGAGTTCCACCTCGTAGTCCTGCGGAGTCCCGTGTCCAAGGGCCACTTGTTCATCGATGGCCTTCATCGCATCAACGATGGTGCCGTACAGACCGATGCGCTGGAAGCCGTCACCGGAACGGCGTTCGAGTATCCACGGCCCTGATCCGGCAGGGATCCGGTCGGCAGGTGCCTCCCCGGCGTTGTAGACCGCCGGTAGCGGCACGATCCTTCCCCAGGGACTACTACCCCCACCGCCCATAGGCCGAGTATGGCACGGGCGGGTGTCTCTTCTACCCCTCTAGCGGCGACACTCTCATGCAGGCCAAGGGTCTCTTAAAGGGTCAGACCCGGGCCGCGGACACCGGGTTCATCGTCGCAGTCTCTAAAGCACCTCAGAGGGATCGGTCCGACTTGCGCAATTGTTGAGTCTTGTCATCCGGTCAGCCGGTGGGTTGGAGGGTGCCAGTGATAGTGGTCGTGTAGCCCTCGGACCCCGCGACGGTCTTGGTGCAATCGAACTGCCAAGACCGGGCGGCCGGATCCCACTCCCCAAGGAGAACGTCACCAAGCACGCCTACGTTCGTAGACGGATCCGCTCCCGTCGGGTAGCAGGCAGACCGATCAAGGGGATCGCCGCTTCCCACGAATTCCGCGACGAAACCATTGTCGGTCGTCGGATCGGGAGGGCAAGCGTTCGTTCCCGCCACATATGCGTCCACCATCAGGTGCAGGGTGCCGCCGATATCGTTTCCGTTGACCAAGAGGGTTTGCGAGCGACCGCCGGTGGTCCATTCATTCAACCCCCCGGCTCCCGAATACGCCTGCGCGCATCCGTAACCATCGGCGCCAGCTCCTGAGAATTGGAAGGTTGAGGCGCCGTCCTGCGTGTAGACGGGCTTGCTGTAGTCGGTGGCGCCGTTGGTGAGCGCGATGTGCAGGGTGCCGCTCTGCGTCCGGTCGTAGTCGATCGTATTGGTTCCGTCACTCGTCGAGTGGACCGACCAGGTCAGGGTGCCACTCCAGCCGGTCGGCGGCGACTGGCAGGTCCCGGCCGCTCGGACCTGAGCGCGAAGCGCCGGCGGCAGGGCCACGGGCTGCGAGCAGTCTTGGTACCAGCGGATCGTCTGGTCGTAGCTGGTGGAAGGTTGGACCGCCTTCTTGAACATCTGGGCGCCCATCGCGGAGAAGGTGTCGATCAGGTTCAGCGGGTTCGCGAAGTCCGTGAGCGAGCTCAGGAGCTTCTTGACCCTAACGGTCCAAAGGAGCTTGTTGGAAGAGGACCCCTTCTTGCGGATCGTGGTGAACGGCAGGATCGACTTGATGAGGTTCTCTATGAGCGGAACGTCGAATTCGGAGGCGTCGAGGCTAGCGGTGATCGGCACAGAAAGGTCGACCGCCGTCATATGCGTGTTCTGAGGCGAGTGGGGATTGACCTGGAGATTCATGCCACTTACTCGTTCTGTCGTGTCGTTGGGGATGGAGGACAGGGCAGTCTCCAGCTGGTTCTGATGCAACCACTTCGTCGTCGCCATGTTGATCCGGTCCCCCATGTACGAAGGGTCCACGTTCCACTTCACGGCCCAACTGCTCATAGCATCAGCCTGGTCGGACATGGGGGCATCGAGCAGATCCCCCATGCCCCAGGTCCTCATGCAGTTGGCCATGAGCCCCTGCCAGGTCGAGGTGGCGGTCTGTTCTTGCTCCAGTTCCTTGACAGCATCCGGGTTCAGGCCGACGAAAGCGAAGTCCTGGGTATCGACTTGCCCGCTCACACTCCTCCACGCTGGGTCGTTGGCCGCATATCCTCTTATGGTGATCGACCGGTAGAACTGCATCAGCTTCTGGATCCGTTGGTACATCGCGGCGGCGAGGAAGAACCGTTCCACTTCGTCCTTGGAGACCTCCGCCGCCAAGCCGGTCCCGTAGTTGTGCATGGCGGTCAGAGCGTCTTTGAGTTCCGAGCTGACGGTTCCGTTGATGGCATCCGCGTCGAAGTCCCATATCGAGTCCTTGACGATCGGGGCCAGCTTCTCCAGCTCCCCTCCGAGTGCTTCGCAGCCTCCAGGGGTGTTGCGCCGCACCGGCGTCGGTCCTGATGGCTGGGTCGCCACTCGAGAGACTGCGGGCGGAGGGCTCTGGCGCAGCACACCGGCGGCCAGCACCTGCGACTCAAGTTCGGAAAGACGGAGCTGGGCAGGATCGTAGCTGGCGTCGGCGAGGTCGATCCCGTGTCGAGAGGCCATAGCGGCCAGGAAGAGGGGGTTGAACGATCGAGGGTCTAGGGGTGCGGTCGCAGCTTCCGTGACCCAGGTCGAGAGCATCTCGCGCAAGGCAAGGCCGGGGGCTACCCCGTCGGCGAATGGAGCCTTCGCAGTCTTCAGAGCCTGGGCGACATCAGTGAGGGTCAGCCCGTGGGTCCCATATGGAAGGCGGGCGTCGAAGGCAAGCTGCACGGGATCCGAGTCGAATGCGTTGGTCCTAGATGAGGGATCGGTTGCCGGGGTTTCCACCGCACCGGCGGAATTGACTATGGACATGCCCGAGAGTGTGAGAACCTCGCGGGTGGGAGCCACCGCGTCATGAAGTGTGGATCCATCCAAGATGGCATCGGCCAGGGCTTGGATGTGGGCGGGGACGGTGGTTAGAGCCGCCGCCCCGCGGGGTACCGACTGAACCGCGACAGCCACCAGGAGGAGTGCTACTGCAGAGGTGATCAGACGAGTGATTGCGCTCTTCAAGTGTGTCCCCTTCGCTCGCGGCTACTACGTGCGGTACTCACTCATCCCCGTGTGGGGCAGAGCGGCCTTGCGGCATGCAGCGAGCCCGAGGGCACGACACAGATGACTTCCTCTCTCCGCAAGCTTCTGGCAACATCAGAGTGAGTCAGTCCGATATCACTCTACAGCATCGCGGTTAGTGGTCTGCCTCCACCCCCGGCGACGGCACCTTCATCCAGACGACTGGACGGTACCACACCTCAGGCGTAGACTGGCTCCGCCAGACGAACGGGGGAGCACATGAAGCTACAGGCCGGTATCTACCTCAGGATCAGCCAGGACCGAGACGGTAAAGCAGCCGGGGTCGAACGCCAGGAGAAGGAGTGCCGAGCACTAGCTGAACGTCTTGGTTGGGAGGTGCCTGAGGGCCGGGTCTACTGCGACAACGACATCTCGGCAACGTCCGGCAAGCGGCGACCGCAATGGGAACGTCTTCTCAAGGACATCGAGACGGGAGAGATCGACGGTCTGCTCGCGTACTCCTCCAGCCGTCTCTACCGTCGTCCCGCGCAGCTCCTCCCGTTGATCGACCTCGTGAAGGAGCGTGAGAAGGCGAAGTCACCATTCAAGATTGATACATGTGTATCCGGCACCATCGACCTCACCACGGCTGATGGACGCATGATCGCTGGGCTTCTCGCGCTCATCGACCAGGCCGAAGCCGAGAAGATAGGAGAGCGTGTCGCAGGAACAAAGAGAACCCAGCGTGAGAAGGGCATGCTCAACGGTGGAGGGCCGCGCCCCTTCGGCTATGACCGGATACGGGATGCAGACGGCAACATCATCAAGCATGCGGGGCTGAAGCTCAACGTGGAAGAGGTCGCGCTGATCAAAGAAGCCGCCGCGCGGATCGTGGCCGGGGAGTCGTTGTACAGAATCACCATGGACTTCAACACACGAGGGTTGACGACCGCATCCGGGGGGCGTTGGAAGCCGACACACCTACGCCGGACCCTCGTGGGCAACAACCCGGACGGCATGAAGCGCCAGAGCTTGCTTCTGTTGGGGGGCGCGAACTGGCCAGCGATCTTGACAGCCGACGAAGCGCGCGCCGTCCGAGCTGCCATCGATGCCAACAAGGCCCCCGCGCGGTCCAATGGCGGAAACCGCAAGTACGTCTTGTCGGGCCTCGTCTTCTGTCGAGCCTGCGGGAGCAAGATGCTTGGTTCCGCTGGGGCCTACCGCTGCTTCCCCCTCGTGGGTGGATGTGGCAAGACCTCCATCACCACGGCGAGACAACTGGAGCACCTCGTAGACGAGGAGATCGACCGCATGCGGGACCGTGGTCTCGCCGTAGACCCGGCAGCGGCCCCCAACGTCACCGATGCGGACCCTGAGGCTCGTGACGCTGCATTGGCCGAACTGGCCGAGATCGAGGCCCGTATCTCTGAGGTCGAAGCGGCGGTAGCCGATGGCACTCTCAAGCCCGCGCCGGGACAACGCATCCTCGACGATATCGAGAGCCGAAGGGCGGCAGCAGCAGAGGAGTTCGGCACCCTCGTTGTGAGCGAATCACCTTTCGGGGGCTGGGATTTCGAGGCCACGGAAGACCTGTACGCGCGGTGGGATGCGGGCGAGTTGACCGACACCGAGGTCGAGGACTTGAACCAGATGTTCCGTGCCTTCGTCTCCAAGGTTGTGATCGGACCGCGTGGCCCTGATGCGATCCGTGGCAGCTTCGACCCCAGTCGCGTTGAGCTGATCCCGTCCGAGCGGTTGGCCGAGGCAGCGAACACTTTCTTCAAGCTGCACGGGCACAGGTCCGGCGAGTTGGTCAAGGGGTGCGTGGCCTGCAAGCCGAAGACCCGTCGCGCCTCCAAGAAGGTGAAGGTCTAACACCTCCGCGATCATCGGGTGGCCCGAGGCAACGCTGCGCCATCGTTTGACCCGTTTCCGCAGGTCAGAGGGGTCGAAGCTGGCTGCGGCGACGCAGCCGAAGACCCGTCGCGCCTCCAAGAAGGTGAAGGTCTAACACCTCCGCGATCATCGGGTGGCCCGAGACAACACTGCGCGACCGTTTGAGCCGTTTCCGCAGGTCAGGGGTGTGGAGGGGGCTGCTGCCGCGCGCTCGGGAGCGAAGAACGGCAGCATCGAGAAGGCGAGGCGTTGCACTGCAAGGCTCTCCTCCAACACCCTTGCCCTGCAACAGGCTAATGCCCCGTAACGCTTGCGCTGCAGGCTCTTCGGGGGCTGATGCGAGCCTCAGGAATTCGTGTGCCACGATAGCTACATAAGTTGAACGCTGTGGTTTAGGAGGCGCACAGAGTTCCTGGAGAGAGGAGTGCGCCATGCAAGACCTGCTCGACGTAAGGGCCGCAGCTCAACGGCTCGGTGTGTACCCCCCGGCGATCTACAAGCTCGCTAACGCGAAGGACCCAGCCGACCGCCTACCTGTTGTAAGGATCGGGGGCAGGCTGCGTTTCAGGGAATCTGACATCGAGCGTTTCGTTGCCGACAGAGTTGAATCCTCCTCCGGCCCCGCGGAGGCCACTCCTCGCTCCCGCTCGCGCGCAACCCGATGAAATGCCATTGGTGCGGCAAGGATGACGACCGGGTTATCGATTCCCGCCCCTCCTTCAGCGGCACAGCGATCCGACGCAGGCGCGAGTGTCGAGCGTGTGGGCAACGCTTCACCACATTGGAGCGCGTCTCCGTGCCGCCTACGAACGCGGAGCGGCTGGGGTGGAATCTGGCGGAGCTGGTCGCCGAGGCGGCACGCGGGGGCCGTAAGTGAGCGACCCCTCAGGCGTACAAGGGAACGCGACACCTTACGAGAAGGTACTCGCGGCACTGGGGCCGCAAGACACTGCGTTCGCTCCGGGCGATCCTGGCTACCGGACCCGTGGCACCAACTACTTGTGTCCGGCGCACCCGGACAAGAACCCGTCGTTGAGCGTCATGGAGGCCGACGACGGGAAAGTGTTGCTCCACTGTTTCGCAGGATGCGCGACCCCCGACGTGGTGGCGGCCATGGGGCTGGACATGGCTGATCTCCGTGCAGGGTCCGCACCCGCGCCTGAGAAAAGCAAAGGCAAAAGCACGCCCTCCTTCGGCAAGCCCGAAGCTGTGTACCACTACACCGACGAACTGGGTGACCCGCTGTTCGAGGTGCATCGATTTGCTGGAAAGCGGTTCGGTCAACGTAATGCAAAGACTGGAGAGTGGAACCTTGACGGTGTGCGGAGGGTTCTCTACCGCCTGCCTCGTATGAATGATAAGGAGATAGGGGGCACGATCTATGTGGTGGAGGGGGAGCGAGACGTTCACTCCATAGAGGACGCTGGTGGTGTGGCTACATGCAGCCCAGGGGGTGCGGGGAAGTGGCGCGCGGACTACTCCGCATACCTCATGGCAGCCAATGTGGTAGTCGTGGCCGACAAGGACGCACCTGGCCGGAAGCATGCGGCTGAAGTCGCAGAGAGCGTGCGACCTTACGCTGCAAGCGTCTCGGTGGTCGAGGCCGTAGAGGGTAAGGATGCAACGGATCACCTGAACGCTGGCCACGGTTTGGACGAGTTCGTTGAGGCCAAACAGAAGACC
>Ga0315276_10006551_pt1 | contig 10733 bp, 9 predicted proteins | sample YL17G05_0_MG_FD_204542 | JGI IMG/M metagenome (GOLD analysis project Ga0315276, IMG submission 204542) | Sediment microbial communities from Yellowstone Lake, YNP, Wyoming, USA - YL17G05_0 | ecosystem: Environmental > Aquatic > Freshwater > Lake > Sediment | place: USA: Wyoming | collected... | reverse complement strand
GCGCCGTTCTTCTTGGCGTCGCGCGGCTCCATGCGGATGCCGGTGATGAACACGCCGCCGATCTCGTACTCGCCGGGCCCGGTGATCACCCGCCGCTCCCCCTTGACCGCCTTGAGGTAGTTGTGACCCGGCGCGTCGTGGCTCACGGTGACGATATCCGCCTTGAGCTTTAGGGCCGGCAGGCCGGTGGATGCATCGTAGGGATCGGTGACCACCGTCGCCAGCCCGCGCTCCGTCATCCGGAAACACGATAGCCCGTACCAGACGATCTCCATGCCGCCTCCGCTTCCAAGCGCAGGATTATACACGAGGCTCGCCCCACAGCCGACTTGCCTGGCGGGCCGCTCGGCGCGAGCCTATGCTCCCGCGTGGAGGCGGAACTACATGAAGGGACAGGATGACGCGGTGGTCGTGATCGGCGCCGGCGTGGCGGGCCTGTCGGCCGCCGCCTGGCTGGCGAAGCACGGCGCGCGCGTGACCGTGCTGGAAGCCGCCCCCAAGGTCGGAGGGTGCTGCGGCATGACGGAGATCGGCGGCTACCGGTTCAACGACGGCGCTCAATTTGTGATGCTGCCGCAGATGATCCGCATGGTGCTCGAGAGCCTGGGCATTGACCTGGGGCGCCTGCCGCTGCGCCGCGCTCAGGCGCCCCTGTTCACCGAGCTGATGGACGGGACGCGTGTGCACATTGACGCCGACCTGCACGTCGAGCGGATCGAGGGCACGCTCGACCCGGCCAAGGCACAAGCCGACCTCGATCGCATGCTCAAGCGCTGGCTCCCGGTTCTGCGCGACCTGACCACGGATGACTGGTTGATACGGCCATTCTCGCCTGCCACGCTTGTCAGCCGGCTTGGACGCTACCTTCCGCTGTTCGCCCGATCGCTGGAGGCCGAACTCAGGGACCTGTTCCGCGACCCCGACTTCCGGTCGGTGATGGCCGGGCACCTGCTCTTCGCCGGCGCGCCACCGGCACGCTTCATGGCTCCGTCGATCATTGCCCTGGTGAGCGTGCTGGCCGACGGCCTGTACCTGCCCGAGGAAGGCATGGGCCAGATCCCAGCCCTGCTGGCTCAGGCCGTCGAGGCGTATGGTGGCACGATCCATCTGGGGGCTACCGCCGAGCACATCCTGCTGAGCGACGCCGGCGTGCGCGCGGTGCAAGCCTGCGGGCTGGGGGAGATCCCGTGCCGGGGCATCCTGTCCACCGCCAGTCCATACGCGACGTTGGGGAAGTTGCTGGCCGGACACGACTGGCCGCGCGCCTGGCGGACGCGACTCGACCGGCCTCGCCTGTCGATGAAGGCGTTCTCGGTGCAGCTCGGGCTCGCCAACCGCATCGACACGCCGTCCCACCTCAACTACCTCCTGCCGCCGATGGAGCGGCAGGCAGAGTACTTCGCTCCGACTTCAGACGCGATCGAGTGGGCCTACTACTCTGTGCCCAGCATTGTCGTGCCCGAGTTGGCGCCGGCGGGTGGCAGCCTGGTGGAGGTCTACCCGCCAACCTCGCAAGCCGAGCCGGCTGCCGCGTGGGACGAGGCGCGCAGGGAGCGCGTGTCCGAGGCGGCCATCGCCTGGATGCGCGGCCGACACACGCTCGAGATCGCCGTCCGGCGCGTGCGCTCCCCGCGTGACTTCGAGCAACAGCTCGGCCTGCCGGACGGCGCCATCTACGGCGTCGATCCAGCGGGTGGCCCTCGGGCGCTGTTCCCGCAGCGCACGCCTGTCGACCGGCTATACCTGGCGGGCCAATCGACGTTTCCTGGCTTCGGTGTGCCCACGGCCGCCATCTCGGGCGTGCGCGCCGCCCAGGCGCTGTGGGCGGAACTCGCGCGCGGGTGAGCCGGCCGCGCGGTACGCGGGTGGGTATAATCGCCGCGTGCCCGATTTGATCCAGACGACACGCCCGCTTCTGATCAGCGGCGGCGAATCGAAGGTGCTCGAGAACGGGGGCCGTCGCCTCACGATTCCCCCTACCCCGCGCGGATACGCCGACGCCCAACTCGATGACACACACGACTTGGCGCGGGGCCAGTTCCGCTGGACCCCGCCGTTGCGTCTGACGGTACGCGCCCGCGTCAATCCGGCCGCTCCAGGCGGGACGTGGGGGTTCGGCTTATGGAATGACCCGTTCGCCATCTCGATCGGAATAGGGGGCGCCGCACGACGCCTGCCGTGCGGCCCGCGCGCCTTGTGGTTCTTCTACGCCTCGCCGCCGAACGCCTTCGGATTCACCGACGGCCCGCGCAGCGGGTGGCGGGCGATGGCCATCGACACGCCGCACATCCCCGCCATCGTGCTCGCACCGGCGGCCCTCGTCGCCGCCGCGTTGGCGCAGGTCTCGCTCGTCCGCAAGCCCGTGATGCGCCTCGCCCTGTCGCGCGTCATCGCTGCTGAAGCGGTGCTGACCTCGGCGGCCGACGAGGTCCACGACTACGAGTTGGTCTGGGAGCGCCACCAGGCTACCTTCGCCGTCGATGGCCGTGCCGTGCTGCGCGCCGGGCAACCGCCTACGGCGCCGCTCGGCTTCGTCGCCTGGATCGACAACCAGTACGCCGTGGCCACGCCCGAAGACGGCCTGCGCTTCGGTACGCTTCCGACGGCGCGGGCGCAATCCCTCGACCTCCTCACCGCAACGATCACCCCGGGGACAGCGTGACTCGCACCCATCCAACACCGTCCTCGATGCGGCGCATCCTGGTGCTTGACCTGGATGACGTCCTCCTGCGGCAGGTGGCCTACCACCGATCGCTCAAGGACTGCGCCGCGATGGTCGGGCGCTGGAGCGGGTTTGAGGCTGTGCAGCTGACCGATGAGGACATCGCCGTCTTCGAGGCGCAGGGCGTGACCTCCGAGTGGGACTCGTCAGCCATCTGTGCCGCGCTGCTGCTGGAAAGGGCATGGGAGGCCGATCCGGGCCGCGTCCTGCCGGACTCGCCGGCGGCGTCCGACGGGCAGTATCACGGCCTGCCAGTCCCCGACTTCCAGGCGTTCTTCCGCACCGCCATCCACGGGCGGCTCTCGGGGCCCGAAGCCCGAACTGAGACAGAGCTCCGTCTGCTCACGCGACGCGATCACACGCCCGGACAGACGCGGGCCCTGCAGGCCGTCTTGCGGTCGGCCTATGACCCGATGGCGTCCCTCACCCATCGCATCATACAGGAGCTGAATCTCGGCCCGGCGACGTTCGAGGCCTGCTACGGGATCCCCGCCGCGCTACCGGGTCCGGGCTATCTCAACACGCTCGACCCACCCCTCATCTCCCGCGAGACGGCTGCGGAGCTGCTGGCGTGGGGCACAGCACCGGGGAGAGGTGCCGTCCTGTTCACCAACCGGCCATCAATGATGCCGCACGGTGCCGGCGGGACGCCGGAGGCTGAGATTGGGCTCGAGCGAGTCGGGTTGTCGGCGCTGCCGTTTGTCGCCATGGGGCATCTTGACTGGCTTGCGGCGCAACGCGGACTCGAGCCTCAATCCTTGCTCAAGCCCTCGCCGGTTCACGTGCTGGCAGCGCTGCGGCGTGCAGTGGGTGATGGGCTGGTCGAGGCACTCGACGGCGCGGCGCGGCTCGGGTTGGATCACGTGGATGACGGGGGTTGGCGACGGCTTGAAGGAGCGCACGCCACGGTCTTCGATGACTCGTTCCGTGGGCTGCTCAGCGCCCGAGAGGCACAGGCGACGCTGGAGAGGATCGGCGTGCGGGTGACCTTTGACCTGCGTGGCGTCACGACGCTGGCAGCAAAACGGCAGGCGCTGGAGGCCGCTGGCGGCGTCGTCTACCCGGACTTTCTCACTGCGGCGCGTCCGGTGCTGGACTCCGCAACCTGAGATCGGCGCCGGCGTCTCAGCCCGCTGATTCGACCCAGAACCCTCCCGGTTCAAAGAGCAACGTGACCAGCGACTCCAGGCAGCCGCACTCAGCCGCCAGGTCGAGAAGCGTGTAGCGGCTGCGAATCTGGCGGGCGCGGGCGTAGTCACCCCGGAGGTGCGCGTGGGTCAGACCGAGACCTTCGGGCGTCGTCGGACAGCCGGCGGCGGCGAGCATGCGCCGCAGGTCCTCGGCCGGCAGAAGCTGCGCGCGAAGGCTGGTGCGCAGTTCCGGCCAGACGCGGCGCACGCGGTCGAGGCGCCCCCTCAAGTCCGCCGGCGCCAGGTACTTCGCCTGACTCTCCTCGATCGCGCTGGCGGCCACGCGCGGGTCGGAGAACGCGCGCCGCAGGTTTGACTCCACCTGGTCCCACGTCGGCCATGCGGCGGAGAGCGCCGCGACATCGATCCGATCCAAATCTGTCAGCAGCAGGCGATCGGCGAGCGCAGCGGAGGCCAGTGTCCCCAGCCCGACCTTGAAACCGTGCGACGGCTCCAGGCCTTCCATCTCCCACACATGGCTGAACAGATGCTCGCTGCCCGAGGCCGGCCGGCTGGAGCGGGCGGCCTGCATCGACAGTCCGGCCATCAGCAGCCCTTCGATCAGCAGGGCAAAGGCACGCGGCTGGCGGCGGCCCAGCGCCGCCGGATCGCCGGTCCATTCGCGCAGGCCGTGCTGCGAGTGCTCCCACGCCGTCGGCTCGATCGCCTCGATGCCCAGCGAGTCGGCGATCATCCAGTCTGCCCCAGCAACGACCTTGCCCAGCAGGTCTCCGTAGCCGGAGGCCGCCATCGCCGGCGGCGCGGCGGCCAGTACGTCGACGTCGGCCAGGACGACGCGCGGCGCGGCGCACGGGTCGACGCGCTTGATGCCGTCGTGCGTGATGGCGGCGGCGAAGGCGGTGTAGCCGTCCATCGAGGCGGCGGTCGCCACGCACAGGTACGGCCGGTGCAGGCGATCGGAGGCCAGCTTGACCAGATCGTTGATCACTCCGGAACCGACGGCCACCGGCGTGGCGCGGTGCTGCTTGAGGTAGGCCTCTACGGTGAGCACGTGCTCGAACTCCGGGTGCAGCCGCGGCGCGCCGGGGAAGACCAGCGGATCGGTGACGAGCAGCCCGGCGGCCCGTAGTTGCGCATCGACAAGACGGCCGGCAGCCGACATCGTGTTGTCATCGGCGACGATCAGCGCTCCGGGGACGTCGAAATGCCTGCGCAGCACGCCTTCCGCTTGTTGCAGCGCACCCGGCTCGACGATGACCGCCCGCGTATCGGTAGCCTTGTGCAGGGCGCGTTCAATTCGGTCTTGAGGCACAGGTTGTCCTTTCCGAAGCGGCCACGAGGCGGCGCCTGTCGTTTGCCCGGGTGAGCGAACGTGGTTGGACGGCGGGCTAGCGCGGCCGTAGGTCCTTGCGGAAGTGCGCCAAGAGGGAGACCTCCTGGTAGCCAAGGCGCCGGTGGGCGGCCCGGCCGCCCTCGTTCTCGGCGAAGGCATCCGAGGCCATTTCGGCGCAGCCGCGTTCCGACGCCCAGACCTCTGCCCGGGCGACGAGGGCCGCACCCTGCCCCTGCCCGCGCCAGGCGGGGTCGACATACCAAGCCTCGATGTAACCGATACGTCCGGGGCGGCAACCCTCGGCCGTCAGACGGATGGCGACCTCGAGAAACCCAACGGGCAATCCATCAGGCGCGTGCGCCAGAAACGCGGCGTTGAACTCAGGATCGCCGAGGATCTCGGCCATCTCGCGAGCGTGCTCGTCCTCGCCGCATGCGGGCCACAGCGCCGCCCGCATGCGCTTCCAGTCATCCAACAGGCTGCGCCGAACCGGTTCAACAGTCATTCACCGCTCCCGGGCCCAACACGGGGCAATTCTACATCGGTACGGACATGGGTCGTTGACGGTCAGGCCCGAATGCCATCGGCGCGGGGTTGCACCAGGAACCGTCCCAACCGGGCGGCGCAGGAGACGGGACCGGGCGATCTTCCCAGGGGCGGTTCGGATTGCACGGGTATGAGCGAAAGGATCAACGCGCAGCCGCGCGGGATCGCAGCCTGCACGGAGGAGGCTGGCTACGTGCTTGCGAGCAGGCCTTCCTTAGCCTTCTTGGTCGCCTTGCCACGCTCATCGGTGCTGAGGATGCGCTTGCGGATGCGGAAGGATGCCGGCGTGACCTCCAGCAACTCATCCTCGCCCAGGTATTCGAGCGCCTCGTCGAGGCTCATCCGTCGCGGTGACGCCAGCCGCACCTCGATGTCCTGGGTCGACGAACGCACATTGGTCAGGTGCTTCTTCTTGGCGATGTTGATCGCCAGATCACCCGGCCGCTGGTGCTGGCCGACGACCATGCCCTCATAGACCTCGATCCCCGGATCGATGAACAGACGCCCGCGGTCCTCGGCGGCTTTCAGCCCGTAGGCCGTGGCCGTCCCGGCTTCCCAGGCGACGAGCGAGCCGAAGGCCCTATCCTCCATGCGTCCGGCCGACGGCAGGTAGGCATGGAAGATTGAGTGCACGATCCCCGTGCCCTTTGTAGCGGTCAGGAACTGATACCGGAAGCCAAGCAAGCCGCGGGTCGGGACGATGTAGGTCAGGTGGGCGGTGCCGTCGGAGCCGCCGTGCTGCAAGTCGATCATCTGGCCGCGCCGCTGGCCGAGCAGGTCCACCGCTGTGCCAACATGTGCTTCGGGCACCTCGAGGTGAACCTCTTCGTACGGCTCGAGCACCTCGCCGCCCTCACCCTCCTTGTAGATCACCTCCGGGCGGGAGGCCTGGAACTCGTAGCCCTCACGGCGCATGGTTTCGATCAGGATGGCCAGCTGCAGCTCGCCGCGGCCGGAGACCAGGAAGGTGTCGGTGCTGTCGGTTTCCTCGACCCGCAAGGCGACATTGTGCAGGATTTCGTTGAACAGCCGCTCGCGCAGCTTGCGCGACGTCCCCCATGTCCCATCACGTCCGGCGAAGGGCGAAGTACTGACGCCGAAGGTCATGCGCACCGTGGGTTCCTCGATGCGGATGACGGGCAAGGCGACCGGAAGCTCCGGGTCGGCGATCGTCTCGCCGATGCCCACGCCTTCGATCCCGGCGACAGCGACGATCTCGCCCGCCTCGGCCACGTCGACCGGCAGGCGCTGCAGTCCCTGGTGGATGTACAGGTAACGAACACGGGCCGGCGTGCTGCCGCCCTCGACGTCCAGGCGCACAACCGGTTGGTCGAGGCGCAGCGCGCCGGCGAACACGCGCCCGATCGCGATCACGCCCTTGTACTCATCGTAGCCCAGGGTCGTGACGAGCATCTGCAGCGCCGCGGAGCGGTCCACAATCGGAGCCGGGATGTGCGCCAGGATGGCCTCGAACAGCGGCTGCAGGTCGGGCCCGAGCTCTGGGGTTGTGCCGGCCTGCTGCGTCAACGCGTTGGTATAGATCACCGGGAACTCGGCCTGGCGTTCGGTCGCTCCGAGGGTGATGAACAAGTCGAAGGTCTTGTTGACCGCTTCGATCGGGTCGGCGTTCTTGCGGTCGACCTTGTTGATGACGACGATGGCCTTGTGGCCCATCTGCAGCGCCTTGCGCAGGACGAAGCGCGTCTGCGGCATCGGGCCCTCGGCGGCGTCGACCAGCAGCAGCACGCCGTCGACCATGTTCATGACCCGCTCGACCTCGCCGCCAAAGTCGGCGTGGCCGGGGGTGTCGACGATATTGATGCGCACGCCGCGGTAGGTCACGGCCGTATTCTTGGCCAGGATGGTGATGCCGCGCTCGCGTTCAAGGTCCTGGGAATCCATCACCCGCTCGGCCACCTGCTGGTTGTCGCGGAAGGCCTTGGCCTGCCGCAAGAGGCCGTCGACCAGCGTCGTCTTGCCGTGGTCCACGTGGGCCACAATGGCGATGTTACGAATGTCCTGCCGTGGTTCTTTCACGTTCTCAACCTCGAGTCAACAAAAGACCGGCCAGCGAACGGCCGGGTTGGGGTATTCCGTTGCGGCTTCCACTTCGATGATACCAGAAAGGAAGCGAGTGCGCGTGGCGGGCTTCAGGCTCCGCCGGCGGGATCCGGCGGCGGGGCGTCCAGGATCATGCGGTAGACGTTCGTCTCCCAGCGCTGGAAGCCGAGCGTGAGATACAGCCGGTTGGCCTCGCCCCGGGAGGGGTTGGAGGTCAGGTCGAGCACATGGGCCTGCTGCTCTCGGGCGAGATGGATCGTCCGCTGCATGAGCGCCTTGCCCAGGCCCAGGCGGCGCTGGCTGCGTGAGACGATCAGGTCCTCGATGCGGGCGCGCAGCCCGGTGGGGACACGGTAGAACACGAGGGCAATGGCGCCGGCGATGGTCCCGTCCGGTGTCCGGGCGACAAGCAAGTGCGTGCGCTCGTCGTCCAGGATGGCCTGGAGCTCCGCCTGGCCTGGCGGGGTGCGTCCCGGGCTGAGCTGCGGGACGAGATCGGCGAACGCGGCCACCAGGTCCGGGGTCACGCGAACAGCGCGGTCGATCGTGCAATGGGTGGCAGGCATTGTGGATCCGGGCATGGACTCTTGCGCACCTACTTGGTCACCCCCCAGGCTGCAGTTCGAGGCACACGGGAGGAAGACCCGCAGATCGTAGCCGTCCGGCGACTACAGCAGGGCAACCACTACTCGGGCTCCGATGAACAGCAGGACGAGCCCACCGACGATCTCCATCCGTTTGCCGAAGGCCGAGCTCAGTCGCTTGCCGAGGGTCAACGCGGCAAGGGACAGGCCGCTGGTGACCAGCGCGATGGCTGCGGCTGGAAAGGCCACCGGGTAGCCCAGAATGGCGAGGCTCAAGCCGGCAGCGGCAGCGTCGATGCTGGTGGCGATCGATAGCAGGACGAGCGTCGGTCCGCGGGTGGGGTCGATGGTGCGCCTCTCGGGGCGCGGGTCGAGACCCGAGACGATCATGCGCACGCCGACGAAGCCGAGCAGGACGGCCGCCACCCAGTGGTCGACGCCGGCGATCAGGTGGGCCAGCTCGCTGCCGGCCGCCCATCCCAGGAACGTCATCAGCCCCTGGAAGAGACCGAAGTGGAAACAGATCCGGAAGATGGGCCTGGCGGAGCGGGCATGGCCGGCCGTGCCAACACCAAGCGAGACGGCGGAGGCGTCCATAGCCAGGCCGAACGCGAGCAGCAGCGTTTCAAGGATGGGCATGACGGGGGAGATTCTACCCGGGTCCGCGGTGATACGTGGGAGCGCCACGTGAGCCCTCGGACATCTTCCTTGACACCCTCGGAGGCGGCGTTTAGAATGGCCTCGCCTGCCGAGATAGCTCAGTTGGTAGAGCACGCGACTGAAAATCGCGGTGTCGCCAGTTCGATTCTGGCTCTCGGCACCAAGAGCCATCGAAGCACCCGGGAGGGTGCTTCTTCTATGCATCCGAAGCTGGGGGATCGGCTAGACCTTCCCGCCCGGGCCTCCCGCTTCGCGCAGGACGTCTCGCAAGACGTCCAACGGCTTCAACTCACCTGCACCGTCCTCGAAGTACCAGTGCTCCCATCCGTTGCATGGGCTGCCGGCCATCAGGTGCCGGCCTGCCTGGTGGATCGAGCCTTCGAATCCAGGGAGCAGCAGGTGGCCGTCGGCGCGCAGCCGCGCCGACTGGTTCCGGTCGCCTCGGAAGTACAGCCGCTGCCCAGGCTTGAGCAGCCCGGCCTCGACCAGCAAGCCGACCGAGACGCGCGGCGCTGAGCGCTTCCGGTCGCGCACATCGAGCACGTCTGGGGCATCCGCTTCGGGCTCAACCCCGGCCAAGCGCGTGCGGGCCAGCTCGACGTAGGCCGCCTCGCGCTCGATGCCGATGTAGTGCCGACCGAGCCGGCGCGCGGCGACGCCCGTTGTTCCGGTGCCGAAGAACGGGTCCAGGACCACGTCGCCGGGATTGGTCGTCGCCAGCAGGACGCGGTGGAGCAGCGCCTCGGGTTTCTGGGTTGCGTGCGCCCGCTTTCCATCGTCCTTCAACCGCTCGGCCCCGGAACAGATCGGCAGCATCCAATCGCTGCGCATCTGCAGCTCGTCGTTGAGGGCCTTCATGGCATGGTAGTGGAAGGTGTACTTCGCCCCGCGCTCAGCGGAGGCCCAGATCAGCGTCTCGTGTGCATTGGTGAAGCGCACGCCGCGGAAGTTGGGCATCGGATTCGACTTGACCCAGATGACGTCGTTCAGGATCCAGAAGCCCAGGTCCTGCACGATCGACCCGAGGCGGAAGATATTGTGGTAGGAGCCGATGACCCACAGTGCGCCGCTCGGCTTGAGCACACGCCGGCAGGCAGTGAGCCACTCGCGCGTGAACGCGTCATACGCGGCAAAGGAGTCGAACTGGTCCCAGGCGTCGTCGACGGCCTGGACGCGGGTCATGTTCGGACGGTAGAGGTCCTTGGAAAGCTGAAGGTTGTAGGGCGGATCGGCGAACACGAGGTCGATGCTGGCTTCAGGCAGCCCGGCCAGCGCCGTGCGGCAGTCGGCATGCAGGATCGAGTCGAGCGGCAGGCGCGGCTCGGCAGCCGGGAGGAGGCTCACCGGGGACAGACTCCTTGAGCGAACCAGGTGCTGCCCTGGCGCCAGTAGCAGTCGCAAGCGGGAGGCCCGGGTTCGGGCGCCGCGCCGCGCCAGGTCCAGAAACCTACGAGCGTTCGGACGCAGACGGTCGACTCATCTCGCTCGACGACCGCGCCACGCGACCAGCCAACGCCGGCGAGATCGTCCCCGCGGAGGAGCCAAACGCGCATTTCGGTTGGTTGTCCCAGACGCCAGTTGAGCTCGCCCCGGGCTCCGAGCGTCAGCGCCGTCCACACGCACAAGAAACCGAGCAAGCCGGCAACCCCAGCCAGGAGACAGCCGACCACCGCCGG
>Ga0315276_10006550_pt1 | contig 10733 bp, 12 predicted proteins | sample YL17G05_0_MG_FD_204542 | JGI IMG/M metagenome (GOLD analysis project Ga0315276, IMG submission 204542) | Sediment microbial communities from Yellowstone Lake, YNP, Wyoming, USA - YL17G05_0 | ecosystem: Environmental > Aquatic > Freshwater > Lake > Sediment | place: USA: Wyoming | collected... | reverse complement strand
CCACAAGCGGTTTTACTGGGTGTTATTGCGGGAGTGATGGAACTGATCCCCAATGTCGGTCCTACTCTGGCGGCTATTCCAGCGGTTCTACTCGCCCTGTTGTTCGGATCTGCCAATTTCGAAATTAACCGCCTGGTTTTTGCATTAATTGTGGTCGCTTTTTACGTGCTTGTCCAGCTGCTGGAAAATCAATTGATCGTGCCCAAAATTATGGGGGATGCTGTCAATCTCCCCACCCTGGTAGTTTTAATTGGCACCATCGCCGGTGCCGGGGCATTTGGTATCCTGGGCGCACTTTTAGCAACCCCGGCAATTGCCACGGGAAACCTGGTGTTTCGCTACATTTATGCAAAGATCATGGAGAAACCCCCTCTCCCACCACCGGTTGAAGAAAAGCCAGGTATTTTGGATACCGTGAAAGGTTATCTGTCAGGGATGCGAGATCAATTTAACCGAGGAAAACGTTCATCATCTGGGGAGCTGAAAGGACGATAAAGATTCGATGTTTTTTTTAAATCGGGCTTGAATATAAAGCAATCTATGCTAGAAAATGGGCTGGTTCCGCGATATTGATTCCAATATTGTGAACCTAGCGCCGGATTTTCTAGGCTTGGTAATGAATTTCATCACCAAGCCAGGGGATTTATGCCAACCCGTAGACCTGATGGTGTTGTTAGCCTCCTGGTGTTCACCTTGAGAGCGTACTACTCCCTTCCATACCATGTGAGTACCGGACAGGGGGATTATTATCCTAAAACTTCTAAAAAGGACATATCTATCTACACTAATAAGGTCTTATTAGTGTATAATGTGGTATAATACGTTTATTCTAATCAAAGAGGGAGAGCCGAATGATAAAAACTGGTGACATTATTCAAAATACTATAAATCAGAAAAAGGAACCTATGACAATAAACAACTTCTCAGCCTCTACAATTGGCTGGGTGGCAATCGTTACAGGAGTCTCAGCCATTCTTGCAGTGATATTTCTCACCCTGATGACTACGGTGAATATGTCATTTGGCAAGGTCAATGATGTTTTCAACGCCATTATCGGGATCTCAAGTGCGGTTCTGGCGTGGATGTTGTACGCCGAACATCATGCGAAGTCACCGTTGATGAGTCAAATCGCGCTTGCCCTTGCGGTGGTTGGTGCGATCTTTACCATTGTCGGATCGGTCCTGATCATTTATGGCTTCACAGACTTTGTTCTAGCAGGGTGGTATTCAGGGGTCGGGTACGCTTTGATCGGCTTGTGGCTGGTGGCATTTTGTTATTCCATGCAACGCGGTGACGCACTGCCACACAACCTGATTATATTTGGGCTTGTCGTAGGTGCGTTCATGGCAGTTGGACTGATCGGTATTACAGGGATATTCACTGGAATTGATAGCATGGAGTCCATGCCATGGTATCTCTATATTGCGTTTTTTGGATGGTTGGGAACATATATCCTGTATCCAATCTGGATGATTTGGCTGGGACGAAATCTTCTACTCAAATGAAACAACAATAGAATACCTAAGCGAGTGCTAGAGTATTTTTTGGTATAACATCTACTTTTGAATAGAGCCACCTAACACCGCGTACAGCGGACGATAGGAACTAATCCAAGATAATTCGGTGAACCCATAAGTTTTACGGCAAAATAATCCCGAAAGGATTACCTTCTAACATGTTTGCACTAAATCCAAACTATCCTATCCATGAATTGCGCGTCGCACTCACGACCAGTGATTTCGAACGATCGGTAAAATTCTATTGCGATGGACTCGGAATTGAACCTACCGCAATTTGGAATAACGGTCAAGGTCAAGCGCTCGTTCTCAACATGGGCAACGCCACCCTGGAGATTTTCGACGAAGCACAGGCAGAGACGATTGACCAATTCGAAGTGGGACGACGCATTAGCAGGCAGATTCGGTTTGCACTCCAAGTGCCTGACCTGGAAACGACGATGGAGCGGTTACTCGCCCATGGTGCGATATTGGTTCATCCACCTATCATGACTCCGTGGGGTGATTATAACGTACGGCTCCAAGACCCCGATGGTATGCAAATTACGCTATTTCAGATACCTGATATTAAGGAACAAGGTAAGTAGTTTTGGATGGAGTTAGCGATGAAGTCCAAATCAATGGTAACGAGGCATTATTTGAGATTTACATTCTAGTTTTTGGTACAGGCTCTTATAGGAAAAATGCTCCCAACAAAGCGTGCATAGGGGGTGGGGATACTGTTCGGTTTTCAAGGATTTATCTGGTTCCGAGTTATTTCTGCTCCCAAACAGAATCCACGCTCACCCCACCCCCATTAACGTAAACCGTTGGGTAGCCCACGTTAAGTTTACTGCTATCATGTTGGCAGTGTAGCAGCATTCATTCCAAAAGGAGAAAAAATGAAAGCTGACGAAGAACGGGCAATTATGAACGAAAACATGTCATTCGCAGACGCTTGGAGCAAAGGGGATGCAAAGGTGGCCGCATCTTTCTATACCGAAGATGGCACGCGTGTCGGAGCGTTTGGCGACATACAAAACGGTCGGCCTGAAATCGAAGCCGCCTACGACAGACTGCTCCATCAGACGATGCCAGGCGCAGCTGTAAAGCTGGAACGCGGCAACACCCGAATGCTGACTCCTGAACTCGCAATATGGCAGGGTGGGATGGAGATTATTCCTGCTGGCGGCGGAGCTGCGCTGAAGGGCTATGTCGTGCAGGTAATGAAAAAAGTGGATGGACGATGGCTTGTGCTTGAGGGACACCCAAAATTATTCCCGCCTCCTCCGCCACGCTAAATGGCAGACGTTCTTGCACATTCCACACCCAGTGGGAGACTTATCAACAAGTTGGATAGAATTGGGAATTGTGAGTTCATTTCGCTTAACCATCCAATTATCAGTGTGCTGAAGCGTTAGGAATGTCCCGTTTTCCGATATCATCAGATTTCATTGCGACTTCGAGTAAAAGAGAGGCAATACCAAAATGGCAACTTTCGTACTGGTACATGGTTCTTTTGGTGGCGGTTGGGTCTGGCAAAAGGTAACGCCACTCTTACGCGTTCAAGGTCACGAAGTTTATACTCCCAGACTCACTGGCCTAAGCGACCGTTCCCATTTATTGGATTGTGGAGTGAACTTGACCACACACATCACAGATGTCGCCAGTTTGCTATATTACGAGGACCTTTCAGAGGTTGTGCTGGTCGGCCACAGTTATGCTGGCATGGTAATCACGGGAGTGGCAGAGAAGGTACCAGAACGACTAAGTAAATTGGTCTATCTAGACGCCTACGTCCCCTCTGATGGACAAAACGAGTTCGACCTCTGGCCAACAGAAGAACGCATTGCAGCGCAAGCCGATATGATGGCAGGAAGAGGACTACGACAGCCACCCCCACCTGCCATTCTTGGCATTACCGACCCAGAGATGGCAGAATGGTCATATGCGCGATTCACGCCACACCCATTGGCGACTTACGATCAGCCAGTGCAATCTGGTAACGCCAAGAGCGCCGCAATATCGCGGGCTTACATCCGTTGCACGGCTGGACAATGGACTCCTCGCTTTGCACCTTTTGCAGAAAAAGCAAAGTCAGCTGGCTGGGATGTATATGAGCTCGCGACAGGTCATATGGCTATGCTCACCGCACCGCGTGAGGTGGCAGAATTACTTCATGCACTTGCTGGGGCAAGTGCTTAATAAGGCATGTAACATACTGGTGGGATTTGTCCCGCTAAACAGGATAGATTCTATGCCCAGACATTTTCCGCCAAATCCGCATTATTGCTTCCCATCTACCAGTGGGTAACGCTCACCGTTGAGACCAGGATATTTTCCAAATAATCTATTGTTATCGGTGGCAGAATATAGCAAGAGTCTGTAGAATCAGCGATTATGGGGAACTCATGTCTTTTGTTACGATAATGGAGGTCCCCATGTCAAATAATCGTTTCTGGCTACCGCTTATTGTATTGCTGCTATTAAATGCATGCAGTGCGCAACATTCACTGGGAGAACCATAGGCAACAGCGCCGCAGGAGCAGGTGTTGCAGGGTGCTACTACAGTTTCCACACCCTTACCAAATAATCCACCTGCTTCCTGCCCAATCACTCATCCTTCGGATGTACCCTTTACACCACCAACACCGTACCCGGCGAAACCGCCTTCCGAGTATGTGGGAGAGTTTTGGTATGGAACACCTGAGCTCTGGACGATGTTGAGCGAGGACGGGACCTGGGGTAGCCTATCACCCAGTAGCGACGGGTATACCCAAAAGGTCTTCTGGTGGCGGCAAGGCTACGATATGAGTGCAGAGCCGAACCCCAATTTATCAGTCACAGGAAAACGATTGGACGCATCGGCGTCGCCGCTATTAGCATCAAGCGCAATCAATGCCAGGGCAGACTTCGGCGAGGCGATGCTGGTTGGCGTTGATATTCCAACGCCCGGTTGTTGGGAAATTACGGGTCAATACAACGGTTATGAATTGAGCTTTGTTGTATGGATTGCTCCATAATTCTTGGTGAACATACAATAACAAAATTTGGAGCACCGCCGAACATAGCATATGATGTACAGCCTTCGTTGCGTGCAAGCCCATAGCTTTTCGCAGAGTAGTTCATAAATTGTCATAACGCTTTTGAATGAATTTACAAATGCCTCCCCCGTCAACCTGCCCTCCAAGTCGTCCAGGATTTGAGTGAGCATGGGTGTGGTTATTACATATTAGTTAGACGGGTTATCTCGCTGTTTATAAAAAAAATATCAACATCCCTTGTTCCCGTACACGAGAAGCCCAGAGCACGTAATCAGCTGGTCTGAGAAACCTTGCAGGAATAAGAAAGATCATTCTTGGCTGATTACCTTTTGGGTACCCTTACTTGCGAAGGGTAGATTTATCGTGTACCTCCTGACCGCAACTTCTGAGCCGAATTGTTGAGCGGTGTCTTGCAGATATTTGGTTTTTGATCCTTGTTATAATGAATGATCAATAGATTCAAGGAGCTATAAAATGGCAAAACCGACAGATATGGCCATGGGCACGGCAAATGATCCGTGGATCCTGAAAACGCCTCCGGGCACATCTGAGTACAAAATGTATCGCGACGAAACATCCAATCCACCAGCCTTGGTTTGCATCGTAGGGACAACCAAGCTCAGCGACCAACTGCGTTGCATCGAAGACCTGCATGCAATGCTTAAGCAACACGGCGATTGGATGTTACTCGGCAGTGCTGACGAACAGAAACCAGCCACAGAAAGAAACGTGGAGGTGTTGGGCGGGCAGAGAGTCATGTTCGGATCAAAGGAGTCCTTATGAACACGAAAACCTTTGCCTGGAAAAAAGGCCGCGGCAAACTTGGCGCACTGGCTCCGCTCATAGGCACCTGGCAGGCACAAGCCGAGACCCCCATGGGTATCGTGCGATGCACACGCAGCTTTGCACCCGCATTGGGGGGCACATTCATACTACTGACCGCTCGTTGGGATTTCAAAACGGGCACTTACGAAGAGCAAGCCTTTTTCGGAGTGGACGAAAACAAGCAACTCGCTTTTTGGTCGTTTACATCTGATGGTAAGCAATCTCGGGGAGTCATTGCCGATACGAGTGACACTCATCCCCAATCGATCGGTTTTGAAGCACAGATGCCGGCAGGGTTGGCGCGGATGGTTTACTGGCCGAATGAAATAGGCGGATTCAGCTGGGCTGTCGAGGCCCGAACGAAGAAGGGTTGGAAACGATTCACTGAGCACCATTACCTACCTGCATAATCCAATGACCAACCCACCAAACCAGCCCCAGCGTGCTGTGATTCCGCTGCTCGCTTGCAGGCGCGCTTTGCCCGATTTGGCGCGAAAATTGAGATAGATTTACTGCTTCTTGTATAAATTGGTGAACTGGTAGTTGTGTTTTTTTAGGCAAAATCGGGACTCCGGTTTGGTGGTTTGGTCAGTAAACTGTGGGAGATAAATCGGTTTTTGGAGAAGGATGAGAAATCAGAGCCAGATGGTTTGTCGGAAGAGCGCAATCGATGTATAGTCAAAGCGATTGCTGATCTTGGTTCCTAGGAATCATGAATGATGAGCTCATCAATAACTAAAATGTTTCGGGTGGCTCGGCTACAATTCTTGATTTGCGGAATGGCTCTTTTCGCGTTTGGGGCTTTATGGGCAATTTTATTGGGAGCGCCTATTTACCTGTCAAGGATACTGCTTGGTTACCTAATCCTTCTACCGGCCCATCTTTCCATTTCCTACAGTAACGACTACTTTGACGTTGATGTAGACAAGTACGACAATCCCACCGTCTTCAGCGGAGGCAGTGGTGTTCTGGTGGATCATCCAGAATTGAGAAAACCTGCCCTATGGACAGCGATAATCCTGATTTTGTGCTCCCTGGCACTCGGAATTGTGTTTCAAATTGTTTATTCGTTTCCGATCTGGTTCTTGGGTTTCGTTTTATTGGGCAATCTAATAGGATGGTTTTACTCCGCGCCACCTATAAGGCTTGCTTATCGCGGTTTAGGGGAATTGTCGATGGCTGTTTCCATTGGCCTGCTGATCCCGGGGTTTGGATATCTGGTTACAAGTGGGCAGATTAATAAAGAAGGATTGCTTTTTATCATACCCCTGACGCTGTATGGTTTAGCATTCATTCTTAGCGTAGAGATACCGGATATGGAATCTGACCGTTTAGGCAACAAGCAGACATGGGTAGCTCGAAAGGGTCGGGGCTTTGGGTTCACTGTGATAGCGGCGTCGTTTCTCATGGCAACATTATTCTTCTTGTGTTATCCGTGGCTAACCTCCCGGATCTATCCAGTGGATTTTCGTATTCTGGGTATCCTGTCTTTAATACCTCTTGCAGCAGGTTGCATTGGTCTGCTAAGGAGACCTATTGAAAAACGATCGGCTACCCGGGTTGTCAATGGGATCTTGATCGCCATTGCAGCTTTCTGTTTCTTGGTAGATGGGTATTTTGTTTATCTGGTCTTCAGTTTGATTTTGTAAGTGAGGATACAGGGACTACAATGACTCGCCTCCTAATGGTATGCGATGGGTCCAACAGAATTGAGCTATAATATTTATACCATATTGCTTGTACGCTCCGTTTTGTCTGAGCCGAATGATAAGCTTACAATAAATCCCTTTAAACCTAGAAATTTGTGAGGAGATCATGAACATCTTCCCTGAATTCCATAAGTATGACGGATTAGGCCTTTCCGAATTGGTGCGTACGAAGCAAATCTCGCCTGCTGAGCTCGTTGAAGAGGCCATCAGCCGTATAGAGGCACAAAACCCCAAGATCAATGCCGTTATCTATAAAACGTATGATCAAGCGCACAAAGTGGCCCAGGGTAGTTTGCCGGATGCCCCGTTCAAAGGCGTGCCCTTCCTTCTAAAAGACATGCATGCCACAGTAGAGGGTGTGCCCACGAGCTGTGGTACGCGCATGCTGAAAGATGTTCTCCAACCGCACGACAGCGAAATCGTACGTCGCTACCGAGCTGCAGGTTTAATCATCCTCGGTAAAACCAATGTACCCGAATTTAGCTTACTACCCTATACCGAGCCAGAAGTATTTGGCCCAACCCACAACCCCTGGGATCTCACTCGCACGGTAGGCGGCTCCAGCGGTGGTTCTGCAGCCGCTGTAGCAGCTGGCCTGGTACCCCTTGCAGGCGGTGCTGATGGAGGTGGATCCATACGCATCCCAGCCTCTTGCTGTGGCGTATTTGGTTTAAAGCCCACCCGCGGTCGCACTCCTACTGGGCCAGATGTTGGGGATATCTGGCGCGGCTTTGCCCAGGAACATGTGATCACCCGTTCCGTGCGTGACAGTGCCGCGATGTTAGACTTTATCGCCGGTCCTGACTCAGGCGCACCCTATTGTGCGCCGCAGCAGGAGGGACCTTATTTGGATGAAGTTAGCAAGGAACCCGGTCGCTTACGCATCGCCTTTACTTCCCACCCGTTCTTGGGACATAACGTTCACGAAGATTGCCTCAAAGGGCTGGAAACGACTGTGGATCTACTGAAGAAGCTTGGACATGAACTTGTCGAATCCTCACCGAAGATCGATCAAGAAGCATTTGCCATCGCATTTGTAACGATGATCGCGGCTGAGACGCGTGATGAGATTGATTGGGCTGCAGGTTTGGCTGGGAAAAAAACCTCTTATTCCGATTTCGAAACGGGCACCAGCGCCTTGGCTATGCTCGGCCAGGCTTTTAGCGCTGGTCAATACGCCCATGCGTTGAATTACTTGATGGCTTCAGCACGAGAAGTGAGTCGCTTCTTTGAAGATTATGATGTCTTGCTTACTCCGACCCTCTCGCAACCCCCTGTACCGATAGGTTCGTTACAGCCCTCTGGCGCGGAGCGGTTTATGGTGGGACTGATCGGTCGGCTCAAAGCCGCCTGGCTGCTGAATGCGATTGGCATAATCAAGCCGTTGGCTAACAAGACATTCGACTTCATGCCCTATACTCCGATATTCAACGTAACCGGTCAGCCTGCCATGTCCGTGCCGTTATGCTGGAATGCAGCCGGGTTGCCCATCGGAATGCATTTTGTCGGACGCTTTGGCGACGAGGCTACGCTATTCCGCCTGGCTGGACAACTCGAGCGCACACAGCCATGGTTTGATCATAATCCCATTAATTTATTGTAATCCGTTATCGTTAAACAGAAAACCAAAGATTTACCAGCCCACAAAGAATAGCAGGAGGAACAAAAAATGGCAGAACCACTTGATGCAATTATGGCAATCCATAATGCCTTCCGACACGATATGAGCATCATCGACACTGCGGCGCTCGAAACAGCACGCGGCAAGCCGGGGCTTGCTCCAACGATCGAGCGATTCCGATTTTTCAATGAAATACTGGTTTGGCATGCCCATGGCGAGGAATTAGCCATTTTCCCCGCATTAGAAACCGTCGCGCCATTGGTCGCCGAGGCATATTTGAGAGATCACCACGGTCTGGATGCTGCATTCGAGGCAATGGACAAGGCATATTCTGCAGGGGATGTGTTGGAGACTGCGCGCACCTCAGCTGCATTCAAGTTCCACCTCGACATCCACCTGGGGAAGGAAGATGCGCACCTGTATCGCCTTGTTAGGGAGCGCGTTCCTAAGGAAGAACTGGCAAAGGCCGCCGGTATCATGTCTAGCACCGTGCCCCAGGACCGTTTTCCGGAGGTGATCGCATGGGAATACCCTTTGATTGGCCCCGACGACCGTGAGAATATGACCCGAATCTTGCAAATGGTGATGCCACCGCCTGTTTTCGAAGGGATCAAGTCTCTCATCCATAAGGCGATCGGCGATGACTGGGTAGAGCTGACACGACGCATTCCGACGCTGGTCTAATATAGAACCCGACAGATGCTACTGATTCAATCCGTCAGTCGCCTCGCTCAACACAGGTCATGCTAGGAACGCTCTCGCAGGTAGGATTCTTGTAAACATAGAATGCTTTACCTCGACCTCTCTCAAAGGAGGAGCCATGAATAAGTTAGACCGTCGTATCAAAGGACTCGGAGAAGTGTCTATTCGCGTCAAGAACCTGGACGCGATGCACAAGTTTTACGAAGAAGTGGTTGGACTCGAAGTGCTGAGGCGGGATGAGAGTTTTGTGTTCTTCAAAATCGCAGAAGGGTACGGGGGTCATACCCAGAATCTGGCTCTCTTTGATGCATCCAACCGTATGTTCCTGGAAGCTAAATCCGAACAACTAAGCTTGGATCAGTCTACGCTCCACCACATTGCGCTCAATATTTCTCTTGAAGATTTCGAGTCCGAGATAACGCGCCTCGAGGGTTTGGGGCTAAAGGTGAATGCGACTATACACGAGTGGTTACATGTTCGCTCACTGTACTTTTCCGACCCAGAGGGGAATCTTCTGGAGTTTGTTTGTTACGATGCAAGTGTGAGATAGGAGTTACCTATGCGCGCGGTTGTCTTTCCTTCGCCTGGGAAAATCTCCATAGAAGTGGTGAATGACCCAATTTGTGGCGCGGATGAAGTTATCGTTCAGGTCTCCCAGGTTGGGATCTGTGGGACCGATATGCATATCTTCCGCGACGAGTATCACAGCAAATTCCCGGTGATCGCAGGGCATGAATTCGTTGGAAGGGTAGTGGAAGCAGGCAAGCAGGTTACATCTTTGAAACATGGTGACCGTGTGGCAGTGGATCCGAATTTGTACTGCGGGGAATGCTACTTCTGTCGCCAGGAGCAATCCAATCATTGCCTAAATTGGCAGGGGGTTGGCATTACCCGCCCAGGCGGATTTGCGGAATTTGTGGCTGTACCTGCGCGTGCGTGTTACCTGGTTCCGGAAATATTGACAGATACCCAGGCTGCCTTTATAGAGCCTCTTTCTTGTGTGTTGTATGCCTTAAAGCGACTCCGCACCTGGCCTGGTGATGAAGTGCTGATCTTCGGAGCTGGTCCCATGGGTTTACTCCTCGTCCAGGCTATGAGGCACACTGGAGCATCCCAGATCAATGTTGTGGAGAAGGAAGAGGAAAGGAGAAACCTGGCTCTACAAATGGGGGCAACCACTGCAATCGCCTCCAGTTCGGACTTCAAGATAATTCTATTCGATCTTGCGCCCTATGGATATAGTATCGTCATTGATGCGACGGGTGTGCCAGAGGTGATCCAGCAGGCGCTAGGATTCCTGAAACCACGCGGACAATACTTGCAATTTGGAGTTGCC
>Ga0315276_10006547_pt1 | contig 10734 bp, 7 predicted proteins | sample YL17G05_0_MG_FD_204542 | JGI IMG/M metagenome (GOLD analysis project Ga0315276, IMG submission 204542) | Sediment microbial communities from Yellowstone Lake, YNP, Wyoming, USA - YL17G05_0 | ecosystem: Environmental > Aquatic > Freshwater > Lake > Sediment | place: USA: Wyoming | collected... | reverse complement strand
GGGGTTCATCAGGACCTCGGCGCCCTCGATGACATAACACTGTTTCCTGTTGGACGAGGACATCGGCGCGCCCCGCCTTCGGAAGCGCTCCCTGATGCTTCTGCTCACGGTCTCGTCAAAAACCAGTTTCCTTCCAAGGGCCTCCGCTGCGGCTTCCCTGGTTCGGTCGTCCTCTGTGGGACCAAGGCCCCCCATGGCTATGATGAGCCGGGAGCGTTTCATGGCCGTCCGAAAGCAACCCACGAGGTCCTCACGATTGTCCGTCACGATCGTCTTAAAGGCGACACCGATGCCCAGGTCGTTGAGGCGCTCGATGAGAAAGAGGGAATTCGTGTCCTGAAAATACGGCGTCAGGAGTTCCGTCCCGACAACCAGGATCTCGGTTCTAAGGTCCGTCGTTCTTTTCATAGGAAAAGGAGGATGAGCCGGAGGAAGCCCGCCGCGGCGAGCCCCGCGCCGACGTCATCAGCCATGATCCCCCACCCATGGGGAAGCGCTTCCAGCTTCTTGATGGGATAGGGCTTGATGATATCAAAGATCCGGAAAAGAAAAAAAGCCAGAAGAAGTTCCTTCCAGCCCGGGGTCACCAGAAAGAGCGCGATGAGCTGGCCGCAGGTTTCGTCGATGACGATCCGTCCCGGGTCTTTCCGGTTGAGGAGCCGCGCGTAGCGGGTTGAGGCCGCCCCCCCCGCAATGAACAGAACGACAATGATCAGGGCCTGGAAAGGCCAGGGGAGCTTATAGAGGCCGAGCTTAAAGAGGAGCACGGTGAGGAAGCTGGCCGCCGTTCCCGGCGCGATGGGAAAGAACCCCGTTCCGAAAAATGTCGAGAAGATCATGGAGAGTGTATTCATGGGACCAACTTGCCCCGCAGATCATATATGTCAGCGCCGGTGATTTCAACTTTCACGATGGGCTTCCGTCCGTTCGGACCGGTCCCCCCGTCCTCGATCATAACGAGCCCGTCCACCTCGGGGGCTTGATACCTGGTCCGGCCGGCCCAGCCGCCTCCCTTTCTCAACGGACCTTCGAGGAGGACGTCCAGCGTCCGCCCAACGTAGTCCCGGTTGCGCTCCATGGAGATCCGGGCCTGCATTTCCATGATCTCGTCCCTCCTCCGGTCCTTTTCTTCCTGGGTCAGGGGATCGATCAGAGCCTTGGCAGCCGTGCCGGGTTCCGGAGAATAGGTGAAAACCCCCAGATGGTGGAACCGCGCCTCCAGGACGAACTGCTTGAGCGCCAAGAATTCTTTCGCGCCCTCGCCGGGGAACCCGACGATGAGCGAGGTCCGGAGGGCGATGTCCGGCACCTTTTTTCTGATCTTTTCGATGAGCTTGAGAGCCCGTTCGCCGTCCGAGCCCCTCTTCATCTTCCTGACGACCCCGGGGTCGGCGTGCTGAAAGGGGATGTCGAGATAAGGGCAGACCTTCGGCTCGCCAAGGACCTCCAGGAGGCCGTACGTGACTTCCTCCGGATAGCCGTAAAGGATCCGGACCCATTCGATCCCTTCGAGCTTAGTAAGCCTCCTGATGAGGCGGACCAGACCGTCCTTGAGACCCCTGTCTCTTCCGTAAAAGGTCGTATCCTGGGATATGAGATCGATCTCCCGGAAACCCCGGCCGGCCATCGCCCGGGCCTCTTCGACGATGGAAACCAGGCCGCGCGAACGATAGGGGCCCTTGATCCGCGGGATGGAACAAAAAGAGCACCGGTGAGAACACCCCTCCGAGACCTTGAGGTAAGCCCATCCGTGGGGTGTCGAGACGAGCCGGGGAGACCTGTGATCATACAGGAACGTCCGCCCGCGCTCCCGGACGGGCTTTCCCTCGACGGCTTCGACGATCCGGTCGAAACTCCCGACGCCGAGCCATGCATCCACCCAGGGGAACGTTCTCTTCAGGTGGTCCCGTTCCTTCGCAACGTAACAGCCGGTGACCGCGAACTTCTTTTCGGGACGCCGCGTCTTCAGCCGGGCAAGTTTTCCGAGGACGTCGTCCGCTTCGTCCCTCGCGGGCCGGATGAAGCCGCAGGTGTTGACGATGACAATGTCCGCATCCTCCGGGGAACGGACGAATCCATATCGGGCATCCCGGAGATAACCCAGCATGACCTCGCTGTCGACGAGGTTCTTGGCGCAGCCCAAGTGGATGAGGGCCACTTTTTTCCTTGGGGGAGGGGGATGGGTCGTCATTCGGTCCCGCCGGTCAAGGGTAGATCCGGTAAAGGAGCCGGGGAAAGGGGATGGTCTCGCGGATGTGCTTGATCCCGCAGATCCAAGCCACCGTTCGTTCGACGCCCAAGCCGAAACCGGAGTGGGGGAAGGACCCATATTTTCTCAGGTCGATATACCACTCGTAAGCCTCGCGGGGCAGGTCGTTCTCTTTGATCCGCCGTTCGAGGAGGGCGAGGTCGTGGATGCGCTGGCCGCCGCCGATGATCTCGCCGTAACCCTCCGAGGCCAGGAAGTCGACACCCAGGGCCAATTCCGGCCGGAGAGCATCCGGTTGCATGTAAAAGGCCTTGATCTTGGCGGGGAAATGGGTAACGCAGACGGGGGTCGGGTAGATCTCCGAAATGATCGTCTCTTCGGGGGCCCCGAAATCATCGCCCCATTCGATGGCGGAGCCCTTCTCCTTGAGCTTGGGAACGGTTTCGTCATAGGTCAGCCGCGGAAAGGGCTTTTGGATAATTGTGAGACGATCGAGGTTGCGTTCCAGGATATCCAGGTCGTCCTTCCGCTTTTCCAGGACACGCTCGATGATGAAGATGATGAGGTCCTCGCCGAGTTCCGTGATGTCCTCAAGCGTCGCGAAGGCGACCTCGGGCTCCACCATCCAGAACTCGATGAGGTGACGGCGGGTTTTTGATTTCTCGGCCCTGAAAGCCGGACCGAAACAGTAGACTTTTCCGAAGGCCGCGGCCGTAGCCTCGTTGTAGAGCTGTCCGCTCTGGCTGAGATAGGCCTTCTGGTCGAAGTATTGCGTTTCGAAAAGCGTCGTCGTCCCTTCGCAGGCGCTCGGCGTCAAGATAGGTGTATCCATCAGACGGAAGCCGCGGCCGTCGAAGAAGTCCCGGATGGCCTTGATGACCTCCGCCCGTATCCGGAGGACGGCATGCTGTTTCTGCGAACGCAGCCACAGGTGTCTATGCTCCATCAGGAACGGCGTGCTGTGCTCCTTAGGGGTGATCGGATAATCCTGGGCTACCTGAAGGATCTCGATCTCCTGGATGGTGAGTTCGTGGCCTCCCGGCGCCCGTTTGTCCTCCCGGACGTGGCCCCTTACGATGACCGAGGACTCCTGGGTCAGCGAATCAAAGGTCCGGAACAGGGGATGTTCCTTTTCTGCCGAGAAGATCGTCGCCTGGATGATCCCGGTTCCGTCACGGACGAGGAGGAACCGGACTTTGCCGCTCGAGCGCTTATTGTAAACCCAGCCCCGGACCTCGATGTCCTGGCCCTTGTAGCCGGCGATGTCCTCGATGTAAATCCACTTCATAATGCGGGAATTATAGAGCTTTCGGACAGCGAAATCAATTCGGTTCCGAACCGCCCTTCATGGCAGGGGATCGAAGGCGGAGATCTTCCTCAGTTTTTCGACGATACCCGGAAGTTCATGGAGCACGACTTCCACGTCCTCATCCGTATTGAACCTGCCCAGGGACATGCGGATGCAGGACCTCGCGATCTCGGGCCTGAGCCCGATGGCCAGGAGCACGTAGGACGCCTCTTCGGAATCTTCGCTGCAGGCCGAACCGGTGGACACGTAGATCTCCTTCGTTGCCAGGGCCAGGAGGATCGCTTCGGCTTCGAGGCCGGGAAAAGCGAAGTTCAGCGTGCTCTTGACCCGTTTTTCGGGGTGCCCGTTGAACTTGACTTTAGGGACCCTGCCCTCGATCCCCGCCTTGAGCCTGGAGGCAAGTTTCTCGATCCGATCCTTGTCCTTTTTCCACCTTTCAGTGAGGATGCGGGCGGCTTCGCCGAACCCGATGATGCCCGACGTGTTTTCCGTGCCCGCCCTCAGGCCCCGCTCCTGATGTCCCCCATGGAGGAACGGCCGGATATCCGTGCCCCTCCGGATGTACAGGGCCCCGATCCCCTTGGGACCGTAGACCTTGTGGGCCGATACCGTCAGCAGGTCGACGCCGAGCTTGTCCGCGTCGACCTCGATCTTGCCGAACGCCTGGACCGCATCCGTGTGGACAAGGGCGCCTTTGTCGTGGGCGATCCGGACGACGTCTGCGATGGGCTGAATGGTCCCGATCTCGTTGTTGGCGAGCATAATGGACACGAGGGCCGTTTTGGGAGTGACCGCATCCCTGAGGAAATCCAGGTCGATGAGACCCGTTTCGTCCACAGGGACGTAACTCACCCTGACGCCTTTTTTTTCAAGATATCTTGCCATTTCCAGAACAGCCGGATGTTCGATGACCGAAGTGATGATCTCGTTCTTATCCGGGTTCGCGTCCAGGACCCCGTTCAGGGCGAAATTATCAGCCTCTGTGCCCGAACCCGTGAACGTGATCTCGGATCGGTGCGCCCCGAGGAATCCGGCCACCGCCTCCCGACTTTCGGTCACGAGCTCCTTGACCTTACGGCCGATAGGGTAGATGGATGATGGATTCCCGAAGTTCTCCTTGAGGAACACGGCCATTTTTTCGGCAACGCGCGGGTCGACTGTGGTCGTCGCGTTATTGTCCAGATATATCATCGACATTCACCTGTTCTTTCGTTTCTCGGTCGAATCGCTTTTTCTTATTATACTCCTCTTGATCCATTCCGTTAAGCGCAGTGGATCATACAATATGCTACCCCATCTTATAAGATAGAATGGTTACTCAGCTTCGCCCGGGCGGGCAGCCAAGGCGTCTGGTTCCACCAGGAACGCGAGGCCCTGCCCCAGTCCCTGACGACGAGTTCGTTCACGAGGCGGTCGGCGCCTTTGAGAAGTTGCCTGGCGATAAATAACGACCTAGTGCTGTAAAGAATATTGACGAGGGCCGCACGGATTCGGCGGCCGATTCCGGACAACTGCTATCATGTTACCGAACAGCCTATATTTTCCCCTTGCGGCGTAATCTGAGCGAGGAATACCGTTTTGGCATGTTTTGTGCTAATTATTAGGATGGATTTTATTATGATAAGCCAATGAAACCCCGTTGGCCCTGAGGAGGAAAACCCATGAGGAGAACAACGGCCTTATTCGGCATCGTGTTCTGTGCCCTCATCATGCGTCATTTGCCTGTTTTCGCTCAACAAGCCCGGAGTCTCACGGACCGCGCTTACAAGACCGGCGTCCTTCAGAAGATCGCCGGCCTCGTCGAAAGCAAGTATGTCCTGACCGATAAGGCCAAGGGGTTTGCCGACAATTTCCAGGCCAAATGCGCGTCCGGAGCCTACGACTCGTTTACGGAAGCCAAGGAATTCGCCGAAAAAGTCACCGCCGATCTCATCGCCATCACCCACGACAAGCATCTGAACTTCCGGGTGATGGTGCCCAGCGATGTCGGGGAAAAAACCGCCGGTTCCCTGCATCACCCCGTCCGCTACTTCCGCTTGCGGGCCAAGGAGAATACCGGCTTCTATAAGCTGGAATGGATCGAGCCGAGGGTCGGCTATGTCGATCTTCGACGGTTTTATTCCTTCGATCAGGCCAAGGACACGGCCGTCGCCGCCATGAAATTTCTGGCGAACGCCCAGGCGATCATCATCGATGTCCGGGAGAACGGCGGCGGTTCGGGAGATTATCTGAGCAGTTATTTCCTGCCGTATCCGACCCAATTGAGCGGCTCGTTTTCCCGTCAAACCGGTTCGTTGACCGAATCTTGGACTCGCCGGGATATCGGCATGGAACCGCGTCTCGATGTCCCCCTCTTCATCCTGACGGGCCCGAACACCTTCTCCTCCTCCGAAGCCTTCGCCTACGACATGCAATCTTGGAAACGGGCGATCCTCATTGGAGAGCCGACGAAAGGCGGGGCCCACTCCGTCGACGTCTTCGGCATCGACGACCAATTCGAATTCTATATCTCGACGGAACGAGCGATCAGCCCCGTAACCGGAGGGAATTGGGAGGGGACCGGCGTCATCCCCGATATTCGCGTTCCCGCCGCGTCGGCCGTGGACACCGCCGTCGTCGAGGCGAAAAAAGCGGCCGCGGCGTATGGCCTGGGCAAGGACGCGGGATTGAAAAAAGCCGTCGAGGAGATGCAGACCCTCGCGGACAACGCGGCTGGGCTCTATCGCGACGGGAAGAACCAAGCCGCCGACGCGGCTTTGGATTCGCTGTTCAATATCGCCCGGCGAGCGGGAATGATCAGCGAGTTTTTCGTCTATGTGTTCGCCTATAACTTTCAATCCCCCCAGGATGAGCAAATGTACTTCGCCATTCTCAAAAAAAGCATCGAGTTCTTTCCCGAGTCCTTCACCGCCTACGAGCTCTTGGCGTCCGTTTACGAATCCAGGGGGAATAAAGAGCTCGCCCTGCGATATTTCCGGAGAGTCCTGGAATTAGACCCCGGCAACCAGAACGCGGCGAAAATGATCAAAGAGCTCGGCAGCCATCCGGAGCGTCCGGCGGGGACGAGCCGCGCCTCCTCGAGTGAGAAGTCCGACCATGTGACCGTCCTCGTCCTTCTGGGAGAGTGGTTCGGGGACGCCTACTTCCCCCTCGAAGAGGAGATCGATGCCCGCGGCTGGACAATGAAAAGGGTCGACGCTCCGATTTGAAACCGTCCCGCGACACAGCCGGGATGACCTGAAACCGGACCGACGGCTCAAAAGGAGGTAGGCCAGATGGAACCCATCAACCTGATTCAGAAGCTCTCCCTTTTTACGAAACAATGGCATCCGCACTTGATCGCGGAAGGCGACAGTCTGCAGGTGTACCTATCGAAAATCCAAGGCGAATTCATTATGCACGCCCATGATAACGGCGATGAATTGTTCTATGTCGTGAAGGGCAGAATGGAGATGTGTTTTAAGGATCATACCGTCGAGATCAAGGAAGGGGAGATCATTTTGGTTCCAAAGGGAGTCGAACACTGCCCCAGGACCGCTCCGCATGAAGAGGTCCATCTTTTGGTCATCGAGCCTCTCGGCACGACCCATACCGGGAATGTTCGCCATGAGAGGACGGTCCAGGAGTTCAAGAGGATTTGACGAGGAGACCGGCATAGCGGCGACCGGGAATCCCCGGTAAATGTCATGTATCTCTTCAATCTCAATGGCTGGCGCGTTTTTCATGAGGGGGACTCACCGCAGATCTTCTTCGGCAAAAAGCCGCCCGGCTTGGAGCCGGTGAAGTTGCGTGGTTTTATTGTGTTTTCGAGTCGAGAGCGGCCAAGCGCTTTCGCGCGTCGGCCAACTCAGGATGGGTCTTGTCGGCGTCCTTCCAGTATTCGAGGAATTTCCGGTACTCGCCCGCCGCGCCAGACTTGTCCCCCTTTTCCTCGACGACCCGGCCGAGCCGGTAATGGTATAAAGGATGGATGAGGTAGCGGATCCGGTTTCCAGGGTCGATGGTCATGAGCTTCCGGTATTCGGCAACGGCTTTGTCGAGCTCGCCCTTCTTCCAATATGCACGGGCCAGGACGTCTTTGAAAAAAGGAATATTGTATCTGGCGAATCGCGAAGTATCGTTGCCCGGAAAGCCCAACAATTTCAGCCGTCCGGCGGCGGCCACGGCTTCATCCGCGGAACCGCCGGCCAGGGCGATTTCGCCGTCAAGGAGCTGATAATAAAAAGCCCCGTCTTCGCGGTCCCGGTTCTCCGTGAACGTCGGAAAGAGAGCCCTGATTTCCTCGAGCCGGGCGCGAGCGGCCGGCAAGAGTCCTTGATTGAGGTCAGTCCAACCGAGAAAGAAGGCCAGGGCGACCGTATAGATGTTTCTCCGCTCGGGATATGTTCGCCGGGAATACTCACCATGGGACTGAAACGCCTTGCGGGCATCGTCGAATCGGCCCAAGTCGGAGTAGATGAAGCCGGAAATCCAATCCACCGAGGAAACGATATAATATTGACCATACGACTCGCCGATCTTTCTCAGGGAAAGATATCCGGCCAGGGATTTCTCCAGCCGCCCCAGCAGATAATCATAGAGGTTGATGAGCCACAGGCCTTCCATCTTCTGGGTGGGCGTCGACCGGGCCAGCTGCTCTTCCAGCCAGCGGGACGTCTCGCCGTAGTTTTCTCTCAGGGCGAAAATGATGGCCAGCCCCTTGCGGGACCCCAAAAAATCCGGCATCGCCTCCAGGGCCTCCCGGTACTTCGACTCGGCCTTATCCAGTTGTCCCATGGTGAGGAAGAGCTCGGCCAGGGAGTCGATGGGGTTGGGGTCGCCGGGATTGGCCGCGACGTAGCGCTTGAAAGCTGATTCTGCCTTATCATAATTCCCCATTCTCGCATGGGCATATCCGAGCATGTTGAAAGCGGGGCCGAAATTCGGGTCCAGGGCGACCGCTTTCTCGAATTCCGGCACGGCCTCGGCATATCTCTCGTTAGCAAAATAGTGATTCCCGAACTCCAAATGGGCGTGCTTCTCCTGGGGGTATTTGTCCGTCAGCTCCTTGAGAAGACGGCGCCGTTTTCCCCGGTCGTTTTCGATCGTGCCGGCGTATTCCGCCTCGATATAGAGCCGTTCTTTTTCCGTGGCCCTGCCGGCGTGCTCCTTGGCCTTCTTCAGAGCCTCGTCCCGCGACCTGAAATCGACGAGCTGATATTCGGCGGCGGCCAGGTAAAGATGAGCCACGGCGAATGTCGGGTCCAGGGCGATCGCTTTTTCCAGGAATTTCTTGGCGTCCGAAGCTATGAGGTTTTCAACGTCGTCCCGGCCCCGGAGGAAATAGTTGTAAGCCTCCATGGATTCCGTGGTCAGATTCACGATGGGTCGCACCGGCGCCTCGATCTTCAAGACGGGCTTGCCTATCCCCCTGGCCACGCTCCGGCTGATCTCGTCAACCTGGGACCTGAGGATGCTATTGATCCCTTCACCCCTGGCGGAGGCGCTTTTCAGAAGCTCTCTGCTCACTACGTCCAGCACCTTGACGTCCGAGACGAATGTTTCCCCCGCTTTGCTATAAAATCCGACGACGACCGCCTCGATCTTTTCCCTGCGGCAGACCTCGAAGGCGGCCTCCTCGTCGTAAAGGGCGGATTCGTCCTTGCCGGCTTGACGGAAAAGGTCCTTCAGCCTCTGCCAGGAGGCGACTCGAATGTGTTTCGACTGTTCGAGGCTGGTGATGAGGAGGTTGGGGATAGTCTCCCGAAGGTAATCGAGGCCTGCGTCGCCGGTCTGGTTCTTGAAACCGAGGACGGCGACAGTGCGCTTCAAACCCTCGCTCGCCGGAATGAACTGCCAGACAAGGAGAGCGGTCAGCGCGAGGAGCAGGGCGGCCGCCGGAATCCAGATCTTCCTCGACGGTAGCCTGACTGTGATTTCCTTCGAGGTCTGGGGCCTGCGGAGCGGAAGCGTGTGGGTCGTCGCCGGCAGAGTTTTTTCGATCCGGGCAAGTTCTGTCAGCAGGGCGTCCGCGCTCTGGAACCGCTTGCCTTTTTCTTTCTCCAGGCATTTCAGGACGAGCTGCCGGAGGTCTTCCGGAATCTGAGCGTTGAGCGTCCGCGGGTCCGGCGGCGGCTCGCTTTTCTGCTTGATGGCAATGCTGAGCGGGGTGTCGCCTTCGAACGGGAGGCGTCCCGTCAGCATCTCGAAGAGGACGACGCCCAGCGAGTAGATGTCCGAACGTGCGTCGGCTTCCTTCCCGTCCACCTGCTCGGGCGACATGTACTCGGGAGTCCCGATCATCACTCTGGCGCCCGTTATGCCCTTGGTTTTGACCGAGCGGGCGATCCCAAAATCCATGACCCGGGCGCAGCCTTCGCGGTCGATCATGATGTTCTGGGGCTTGAGGTCGCGGTGGACGACGCCCAGGCGGTGGGCTTCGGCCAGCCCCTCGGCGGCCTGCCGGGCAATGGCGACGGCCTTGGCGACGGGCAGGGCCCCGATGCTGTGGATGAGACTCTTGAGGTCCTCGCCCGGGACGTATTCCATTGTGATGAAGTAGGTTCCGGTCTCTTCTTCGCGACCGAGGTCGTGCATCCGACAGATGTGGCGGTGGGAGACGGTCCGGGCCAGCCTCAGCTCGCTACGGAAGCGCTCGACAGTCTGCTCGTCCGAAGCGATGTCGGGATTGAGGAGCTTGAGGGCGAGCTTCTCCCGGACTTCCATGTCGAAAACCTTGTAGACGCGCCCCATGCCGCCCTTGCCCAGCTCCTCGATGACCTGGTAGCGGCGGGCGAAGGTCGTCCCGGTCGCAAGCTCGCGGATGGGCGTGATCAAGGTTTCGGTCGAGGCCGGTGGGCCGCCTTCGGAGCGGAGAGGGGTGGCGCACCGGCCGCAGAAACGCGTGCCGGAGGGATTCTCAAAGCCGCACCGGGAGCAATTCACAGGCCTTACCGCCCTTGCTTGTTCTTTTACTGACCTTGAGATTAGCAGGAATGCGCCGGACAGTCAACTCAAATGGCAATCCCTTCGCAAGCTTAAGCGAGCCGTTCGTCGTCCGGAGGCTTTTCGCGAAGACGTCCCGGGCGCAGAGTTTTAACCCACCATGTTCTTCCGCCGCCGCTTATTACGGCAGGACTTCCCCCAATAAATAGGGCTGATTTAGCTTAACCTCTGTTTTTTCTATTAGATGCATAGGATTCCATGTGGAATCGTAAAAATGGGGGAACTTTCAAGT
>Ga0315276_10006546_pt1 | contig 10735 bp, 5 predicted proteins | sample YL17G05_0_MG_FD_204542 | JGI IMG/M metagenome (GOLD analysis project Ga0315276, IMG submission 204542) | Sediment microbial communities from Yellowstone Lake, YNP, Wyoming, USA - YL17G05_0 | ecosystem: Environmental > Aquatic > Freshwater > Lake > Sediment | place: USA: Wyoming | collected... | reverse complement strand
CCCGCCCGCGCCGCCCCCCGCCCCCCGCCCCCCCCGCGCCCCGCCCCGCGCGCCCCGAGCCCGACGCCCCGCCCCCCCCCCCTCCCCGCCCAGGCACGCCCCTGCAGAACAACCTGCACGAGCTGTGGGCCCTGCTCCACTTCCTGCTCCCCGAGATGTTCTCCTCGTCCGACGCGTTCGAGGCCTGGTTCCAGGCGGGCGGCGACGGCGCGGCGGGCGGCGAAGAGACCGAGGTCGTCTCCCAACTCCACAAAGTCTTGCGCCCCTTCCTGCTGCGCCGCCTCAAGGCGGACGTGGAGAAGAGCCTGCCGCCGAAAAAGGAGACGATCCTCAAGATCGGCATGTCGGCGCTGCAGGTGGGGCGGGGGGGGGGGGGGGGGGGGGGGGGGGGGGCGCCGCCGCGGGCGCGCGAGCCCCTCCCCACGCCCACACACACCCCTCCTCCCCCCTCCCCCCCCGCCCGTCCAGAAAAAATACTACGGCGCCCTGCTGGCCAAGGACATCGAGGCCGTGCACGGCGGCGCGGACCGCACCCGGCTGCTCAACGTCGTCATGCAACTGCGCAAGTGCTGCAACCACCCGTACCTCTTCCAGGGCGCGGAACCCGGGCCGCCGTACCAGACGGGGGAGCACCTGGTGGAGGCGGCCGGCAAGCTGACGCTCCTGGACAAGCTCCTCCCCAAACTCCAGTCGCGCCAGTCGCGCGTCCTCATCTTTTCCCAAATGACGCGCCTGCTCGACATCCTGGAGGACTACTGCCTCTTCCGCAAATACAAATACTGCCGCATCGACGGCGACACGAGTGGCGAGGACCGGGAGTCGCAGATTGACGACTACAACGCGCCCGGGTCGGACAAATTCGTGTTCCTGCTCTCCACGCGCGCGGGCGGCCTCGGCATCAACCTGTACACCGCGGACGTCGTCGTGCTGTACGACTCGGACTGGAACCCGCAAATGGATCTCCAGGTAGGGGACGAGAGGAGAGAGCAAAGAGACGAGGGGGCGGCGCGCGCGCCCTCCTCCCACCACCCACCCCTCCTCCCCTCTCGTCCCGTTTAGGCCATGGACCGCGCCCACCGCATCGGCCAGAAGAAGGAGGTGCAAGTCTTCCGTTTCTGCACCGAGGCGTCGATCGAGGAGAAGGTGATCGAAAAGGCGTACAAAAAACTGCGCCTCGACGCCCTCGTCATCCAGCAAGGCCGCCTCACGGAAAACACCAAGACCGTGAACAAGGAGGACCTGCTCGCCATGGTGCGGTACGGCGCGGAGCGCGTCTTCTCGTCCGACGCGGCCGACGTCACCGACGAAGACATCGACGCGATCATCAAAAAGGGGGAACAAGAGACCGCCGCCCTCAACGACAAGATGCAGCAATTCGCCGAGGGCGCGGTCAAGTTCACGATGGACGGCGGGCTCGACAACGTGTACGATTACAAGGGGGCGGGCGACGGCGACGACAAGGGCGACGAGGCGGCGCGCGCCATCTCGCGCGCCGCCCTGGCGCACGCGGCCGAGCAGCCCAAAACGGAGCGCGCAGCCAAGAAGAAAGTGACGTCCTACGCCGAGTCGGGCGCGATGTACGGGCTCGGGGGTGGGGGCGGCGGCCCGCGCGCGTCGGCCGCCGCGGGGTCGTCGCGCCTGCCCAAGATGCCCGCGATGCACGATTTCCAATTCTACGACATCGGCCGCCTGGAGTCGCTCTACGAAAAGGAGCACCGGTGGGACACGTGGGTCTCGGCGTCGGAGGCGGCGGCGCGCGCGGCTGGCGGCGACGACGCCGCGGTCGCGGCGCAGTGCGTGCCGGGGCCGGAAGACCCGCACCCACTCACCGAAGAAGAAATCGACGAGCGCGAGGCCCTGCTCAAGGTGGGGTTCAAACACTGGACGCGCAAAGACTTTTCCGCGTTCACGCGCGCGTGCGAGCGCCACGGGCGGTCCGCGCTCGACGCGGTCGCCGCCGAAGTCGACGGCAAGACCCTGGACGAAGTGAAAGCCTATGCGCGCGTCTTCTGGGACAAGCTGCCGACCCTCAACGAGCACGAGCGCATCGTCGCGGCGATCGAGCGGGGCGAGGCCAAGCTCGCGCGCGCCGCCGAAATCTCGCGCGCGGTCGACGCCAAACTGGCCGCCTACCGCAACCCCTGGCAAGAGCTGCGCCTCGCGTACGGCGCCAACAAGGGGAAAACGTACACCGAGGAGGAGGACCGGTTCATCCTGTGCTCGGTGCGCGAGCTCGGGTACGGCGCGTGGGACGAGCTCAAAGCCGCGATCCGGGGGTCGTGGCGCTTCCGGTTCGACTGGTTTTTCAAGTCGCGCACGCCGCAGGAGCTGCAGCGGCGGTGCGACACGCTCATCCGGCTCGTGGAGAAGGAGGCGGACGACGCGGAGGGCGGTGGCGGCGCGCGCGGCGCGTCGCGCGGGTCGACGCCGGCGGGGGACGACGGCGGCGCCAAGAAGCGGGGGCGGCCGGCGTCGGGCGGGGCGGCGGCGGCGAAGAAGGCGGCCGTCGCGTGAGGAGAGGGACGGGTCGAGGGGGCGGCGAGGGGTGCATTCAGTGGGCGGCCGCGTCGCCGCCGCCGCCGCGCGCGCGGGCGGGCGGATGAGGCCCCCCTGCGCGCGCGCGGTGGCGCGCGGGCCGCGTGCGTGTAGGGTCTGGCGGCAAAAGAGGAGGGGGAGGCGGGTCGCGCGCGCGGCGCGCGGCCGCCACCGCCCGCCCGGCCAGCCCCGTCCCACCCCACCTACCACCCTCTCTCTCCCCCGCCATAAAAAAAGGGGCAGCGGGCCGCGAGGCACCCCGGGCCGGATTCGAACCGACGATTTTCACCTGCTTCGTTTTCATCGATCGCGCGGCGTCAACCGCCCGCGCCGTGCTCTAGGAAGGTGACGAGTTGTCCACTACTCTACCGGGGCCCGACTGCCAAGAGGGGCGGTGGGGGCGCGCGCCGGTAAGGGCGCGCGGGCGACGAGGAGGACGCGCCTCCCGCCGCCCGCGCTCGACCCCGCGACGCGCGCCCCCACCGCCCCAGCCGCTGGGGTTGGGTGCCCAATTTTGAATTTCGGCGGGTTTCTGTAGAAAGGCAGGGAGGGAGGGTGCGGGCAACGCAGGTCGTTCGTTGCAAGCGCTCCCTCTCCCCTTCTCCCTCACGCCCCCGTCGCCTTGCGCTTCTTTCCCACGGGCGTGAGCGACAGGCGGTCGGCGTCCGCGTCCTCGGGCCAGGTCTCGTCGAACGCGCGGTCAAAGGACGCGAGGGCGGCCGCCGCGTCGGCGGTCGCGGGCGGCTCGAGCGCGGCGCCGACCGCTGTCTCGCCCGCCGCCGGCACGCCCCGCGTCAGCCCCAGCACGCGGTCGCCCGCCACCGCAAGCGCGCGCGCGCGCACCGGGTTGGGGAGCACGCCCGCGCCGGCCGGCGGAAAGGGGCGCCCCGCGACGGGCGGCCCCGCGTCGACGCGCCAGCCCCGCACCAGCGCATCTGCCGCCGCCTGCTGCTTCTCGGTGGGCGCGCGCTCGTTGTCGGGGCCGACCGGCAGCGTGGGAAACGCGGGGTGGCGCGCGTCGTCGGCGTAGGGGAGGGCGACACCGAAAAACACGTCGGGGTCGGCGAGCGCGTCGCGGCCGCCGTCGCTTCCGTCGGCTTCATCCACCACGCGCCCGGGCTCGGGAAAGGCGGCCAGCAGCTTGGGCGTGCCGTTGGTGCGGCCAACCCAGCGCAGGATGGCGACCTTGTTTTTCGCCGCCGCCGCGCGCACCAGGGCCGAGAGGGCAGCTCGGCCGCCGTCCGCGGGCGCGATCAGGAGCGCACCATCGGCCGCCAGCCAGCGCGGGTCGGGCGGGTCGGCAAAGCCGAGCAGGCGCAGGCCGCGCTCGGCCTTTAAAGAGGTGAGCGCGGCGGTGTCGGCGTCGAGGGGCACCAGGTCCCCCCCGTACCGCGCCGCGCGCACGACGGCGTCCTTGGAGAGCGATGGCCCGTGCTGCTCGCCCTCGGCGTCGAGCCGGCGGAACGAGGGCTCGGGGCGCGCCGCGCGCGCGCCCGCATCGACCGCCGCGCCGTCCCCGGCCGCTGGTGCCGCCGGCACCGCCACCCAGGACGGCGCTTTTTGGGCCATGACCGCTTTGGCCACTTTGACGGGGATGGACACGTGGTCGGTGAGGTGCAGGGGGCCAGAATAGTAGGGGGTTCGGGAGACCGACGGGGTGGCAAGGGCGCCAGCCAAGGCCCCTGGAGTCGCCACCACGCGCACCGCGGTGCGCCCAGGCGCTGCGGCGGCGAGCAGGGGGCGCAGGGACGCCGCGGCGTCGCGGGTGGCGCCGCCAGGCAACGGCGGCGCGACCAGCACGATCGTCAGGTCCGCCGCCAGCGCGTCCAGGCGCGCCGCGATGTCCACGCACAGCTTGTCGGCTTGCTCGGCGTCGGGCCCAGGGGCGGGGCCGGGGCCGGGCGCGGCGAGGAGGGTGATGGCCGGCCCGGCCTTGCGCAGGCGGCGCCCTTCACGCATCGAGCCGTCCGCTTCCGCCGCCACCGCTTTGTCGAGCATGATGGTGGCGACGGCGACGGCGTCGAGCGGGTCGGCGGCCGCGCCGGACGCGTGGGTGAGGCGGGAGGCGAAATCGAGGTTCGCCGCGCCGACGGGGAAGAGGTCGGGCTGGGACACGATGCCCCGGAACTGGGTCGGGTCTTGCGCGTGGCACGGGTTGTCGGTTTCTGAAGGGAAACAGGGGGGAGGAGGTGGGCGCGTGGTGGAGGTCGACGACGGCCCCCGAAACCCCGACCCGTCCACCCCGCCCACCCCCTCACCCCGGCACCCGTACGCCAGCACCGCCACGTCCGACGCCGGGTGGTCGACCGCGCGCGCGACGAGCGACGCCGCGAGTGCGGCCTTGGCGGCGGCGAGGAAGGGGGGAGGCATCGACACGTCGACCGCATAGACGAGCATGAGCTGCGTGGCGGTGGCGATGGGGGGGGTGAGTGGGTGACGGCGGTGGGCGTTGGGGCGGGGATGGGGGCGGGCGGGCGACGCGCGCCTCCTCTCGCGCCCGCAGCCGCCGCCCACCTTGGACATGGCGACCGCTGGGGGGCGAGCCGGCGCAACGGCGCGGCCTGGGGGGCGCTGGGCGCGGCAGGAGGTGTGTGCACCGTCGACGAGCAACGCGCGCGCTCGCTCCCCGCCACACCCCGCGCCCCCGCGGCGGTGCCGCCCCGCGACGATGCCCCCACCCCGTGGTGCCCCCCCGGACGCGGGGAATCAAGGGTTTTGGGGCGCCATCGGGCTCGGCAACGACCGCCGCGCGCCCGCGCCGGCCGAATTCTCGGTGGCTGAGCTGCGCCGGGCGCACGGCGTGCTGCAGGTGGGGATTGGAGAGAGAGAGGGGGGGAATTGGATCGCCGGCGGCCGAGGACGCCGCGCGCGCGCCGGCCGACGCGTTCCCCCTCCTCGCCCTCTCCCAGGCCAACCCCGTCCCCACGCCCGCCAACCGGGCCGCCATCGTGGAAGCGCTGCGCCGCGTCGCGGAGCTCGTCGCGTGGGGCGACGCGCGCGACCCGGCGGTCGTCGACCACTTCCTCGAAGCCAAAGTGCTTGCCTCCCTCACGTCCCTCGCCCGCACGCCCACCGGCCGCGCGCCGCCGGTCGGCACCCAGCTCCTGCAAACGCTGGCCATGCTGGTGGGCAACTTGAAATCGCCACCCGCCTCGTTCTACCTCTTCTCCGGCGGCGCGCTCGACGCCGTGCTCCGCGCGCCGTTTGATTTGGGCGCGGACGACGAGCTTTTGGGGCACTATGTGGGGCTGCTGAAAGGTGGGTGGAGAGTGGGGGTGGAGGGGGGATGGCGGCGAGAGCGACTGCCCGCCGCGCCCCCCACCCCGCCTTCTCGCTCCCCTCCCGTCAGCCGTCGCCGCCCGCCTGGACGCCGTCACCGTGCAATGCTTCTTCCACGACGGCGCCGGCTTTGACGGCGCGCCCGCGGCGCCGCCCGCGTTTCCGCTCTTCAACCGCGCGGCGTCGCTGGCCCACGACCGCGAACCCCTCGTCCGCGCCGCCACGCGCGCCCTCCTCCTGCGCGTCTACGCCATCGACGACGCCGCCGTGCAGGCGTACGTCGCTTCCGAGGACGGTGGCGGCATGGCGGTGGCGGCGCTCGCGTCGGCGGTGGCCGACGGCGCGTCGGCGCTGCGCGCGCGGCTCGGCCGCGACGACGCCGCGGGCGGCGGCGGCGCCGCCCTGGAGAACACGGCGCGCGAGCTCGAGGACGGACTCGCGTTTGCGTGCGACGTGCTGCACACGCGGGTGGGGCGCGGGAGTGGGAACGGGGGCGGGGTCGGCGGCGACCGCGCAGCCGCCGACGACTCCTCCGCCGGCCGCCCGCCCGCCGTCGCCCGCCTGCTGTCCGACGCGCTGTGGACGGACGCATTTGTGCCGGCCGTGCTGGAGCCGCTGGCCGCGCTGGCGGCCGGGGCGGGCGACCTGGCGTCCGCCACCGGCTCCCCCCCTCCACCACCACACCCCACCGTCGCCCTCGGCGCGCGCGCCGCGCTGCACGTCGCCCAGCTGGCGCTACACGCCGCGCCCGACCCCGACATCGCGGGCGCGCTGGCCGAGGCGCTGCTGCTGGGGCGCGCGCGGCCCGCGCGCGCGGCGCGCGCGCGGACGGGGCGGCGCGCGCCCTCGCCGCCCCGTCCCTCGACGCCGCCCGCCGCCATAGAAACGCTCGCCGCTGCCGGCCTGCTGGCCGCCCTGCGGTCGCCCGACGCGGGCCTGGCGTCGGCCGCCGCGCTCACGGTGGCGGCGGCCGCCGCCGCGGGCCGCGAAGCCGACGCCGCGCTCGCGGGCGCGGGCCTGCTCCCGCCCGCGCGCAAGCGGCAGGCTGATCTTCTGGGGGAGCTCACCGACGGAGGAGGGGCCGCGGCGCCCGCGTGGGGGGCGGAGCTCGCCGCCGCGCTCGGCCGCCGCGCGCTCTCGCCGCCCGCGGCGCGCGCCGTCGGCGCCGTGCTGGTCGCCACGTGCGCCGACGGCGCGCCGGACGCTGCCGTCGCTGCCGGCGTCGCAACTTTTGCCGCTTCGGCGCGAATCTCGCTCGCGGAGGCCGTCGGCGGCCCGTGGGCCGACGCGCTCCCCTGCCTCGCCGCCGCCGAGTGGCCCGCCTGCCGCGCGGTCGTCACGACCCCCCCACGCCACCTCCCCACCCCACTGGCCGTCGCGGCCTGGCGCACGCCCGCGTCGGACGCCGACGCCGAGCGCGCCGCACGCGCGTCGTCCGACCGGCCGCCCGCCGCCGCCGCCCCCCCCTCCGCGCCCGCCGCCCTGGCCGCCGCGCGCGCGGTGCAGGCGGCCGTGCTGGCGACCCAGCTGGAGGCCACGCTGGCGGGGCGGGGCGTGGCGGCCGAGGCGCCGGCGGGCGTCGCCGGCGCCGCGGCGGGCCCGCGGCCCCCCCCCCGGCCGCGCGCCCCGCGGCCGGCCCGGCGGCGGGGGGGGGGGCCCCCGGCCGGGCGGGGGGGGGGGGGCGCGGGGGGGGGGGGCCGTGGCGGCCGCGGCGCGGGCGGGCGTCGCCGGCCCCGCGCCGCCCGCCCCCCCCCCCGACGGCGCGCCCGCCCGGCTCGCGCCCAGCATCGCCGTGCCCTGCACCGTCGCCTTTGCGCGCGGGCAAGAACGGCGCGTGCTACTGGCGCTGGCGGGCGCGCCGCCCGCGGCCGTTCTGGCCGACGCGCGCGACGCGACGCCCGGCGCCCCCCCCCCCCGCTCCGCCCCTATCCTCTCGTCCGCCCCCCTGCTCGGCGCCGCCGCGTCCCCAGATGCCCGCCACCCGCGCTGGCTGCACGTCGCGGTGCGCCCGCCCGCGGCCGGCCTGGCGCGCGCGGTCGCGGCGGGCGGCGGCGGCCGCGCGCTCGCCGCCGCGCTAGTCGACGGGCACTGGGTGCTCGCCTTTGACGATGGGGAGAGTGCGGCGGCGGCCGCGGCCGCGTTGGCGGCGGCGGGCGAGGGGGCGCGGGCGGCGGTGGCAGCCGGGCTCCAAGGGTTGGGGGTGGTGGAGGTGGGTAGCGCCGCGGCCGCCGCCGTCGCAAATATGACGCTTTTCAGCCCGTGACGCGCCCTGCAACACAATGGGCCCAGTTTCCCAACGCCACGCCAACGAAAGAAGCACGCACGCCCTCTCCCCTCCCCCCCACCCCCTTGGTCTCAGCGGTCGGTGTGGTGCGACGACCGCCGCCCCCCCGCCGGCCGCGCCGGCGGCGCGCTCGCCTGCCGTTCCATGCGGTGCTGGAGCACCACGCTGCTCGTGGCGGCGGCGGCGGCGGCGAGGGCGGCTTCGGTGGCGTCGGCGGCGCTGCCGTCGGCGACCCCGACGCCGAGCCCGGCCTCGACAGCGGCCCGCACGTCGGGCTTGCCCTCGGCAAGAGGGGGTAGGACATTCATCAAATCTCCCGCGCGCGCCCGGCGCCGGCCGGCGGCGTGCGGGGGCGGCGCGTCCCAGTCGGCCGCGCCGCGCGCGGCGTGCGCGGGCGGCGCGGCGTGCCCCGCCGCGAGCGCCGCCGCTAGCTCGCGGCGCAGGCCGACGGCGTCGACAGCGCCAACGGTGACGGCGGCGTCGGCGGGCATGTCGCCCCGGCCGGCGGCAGGCGGGCGGCGCGGGCGCGGCGGCGACGACCGGTCGGCGAGCTCAAACTTGAGCGCGTCCCGCCCCGCGCCCGGCGACATCATGGTGCCCAGCCCCAGCGTGCGCGACGCGCGCGTGGGGCCGTCGCCGCGCCAAGAGGCGGTGAGAGAGGACGGCGGCAGGGGCGCCGGGGCGCGGTCGCCGCTGTCGAGTGACCGCCGCGCGGCGCCGGGCGGCATCGATGCGCTGGGGGGCAGCCCTTTCGGCCGGCCGTTGGCCGACGACCGCGGGCCTTCCCCGGGGCTGCCGCTGCCGGGGCCGGTCCAATCATCCAAGTCGCCAGAGTCGGCGCACGCGAGCGCGGCGAGCGCGCCCGTCGGCAGGTGGTACACCTTGGTGCGGGACAGACACGTGTATACCGCGGGCGCGGGCGGCAGCATCGCGGGCGCGGCGAGCTCGGCAGCGCCGGGCGGGAGCGGCGGCGGGGGGGGCTCGGGCGAGCCCCGGGCCGCGGCCGCCGCGGCCGCGGACGCCACCGTGGCCGCGATCGCATCCCCAGTGGCGGCGCGGGCGGCGCGGGCGACGCGGCCATACACCATGAACGCTGCGCCCGCGGCCCTCAACACCCCTCCCGGCCCTAGCTCCTCGTCGTGCGCCGTGCGGAAGACGGCGTCGACATCGGCGTAGGGGCGGCCGACAAGGGCCGGTCCGCCGTGGGCGAGGGCGAGCTCGACGGCGGCGTAGCGCCAGGCGGCGCGCGCGACCGAGTCGTGCGCGGCGACCAGGTCCTCCAGCGCCTGCACCGGCAGGCGGTAGGCCAGCAGCACCGACGCAGCGCGCGCAGCGACGGCGTGCGGCGACCGCAGCATCGCCGGCCACGCAAACAGGACCGCGCCCGCCGCCGCGGTCGACGACGGCGCAGGCTCGCCGTCGCCGTCGCCCGCGGCCGAGGCCGCGCGCGGCGTCGCCGGCATCGTCTCCCACGGGTCGCCAGCACCGGGCGCGGCCGGCGCGGGGCGCACGGGCGCGGGGCGGAGCGCCGCGCAGCCGCGCACGATGATGAGCACGTGCGCCGACGGCGACCCCGGCGCGCACAGCGGCACGCCCTCCTGCTCGACGCACAGCTCGGCGTGCTTGAGCACGCCCTTGGCAAACGCGGCGTCGTCCAGCGCGCGAAACAGGGGGTGCGCGCGCAGCGTCTCGGCGGGGCGCGCGTTAGACACGCGCGGCGGTGAAAAGTGGAGCGACTTCAGCTTCCGCTCCACCAGGTCCTGCAACTGGTCGCGCTCGGTCGCCGCAATGAGCCCCGTGCGCGCGACTGCGTCTACACGCTTCTCCTTGAGGAGGAGGAGGGATTGGGCCAGCTGGCGCGTCTTGATCGCGCGGAGGACTTCGGGCCACGCTGCGCGCGCGCGCGCCAGGGCGGACGCGGCTTTGGCCACTTCCGCGCGCGACTCGAGCAACACTTGGCCCGTCACGTTGGCCTTCATTTCGTCGAGCAGCGCGTCGGCCCCCCCGCGCACGCGCGCGCGCGGCCCCGCGCCGCCGTCGGCGCCGTCGTCGCCCCACACGTCGGCCATGTCGGCGGCGGTCACATCGTGCGCGTGCATAAAGGCGAGGGCGAGGGTGGCGGCGTTGTCCAGGGAGGCGAGCAGGGTGCGCTGCGCGAGGCGCGTGAGAAAGGGCGAGTCGGCGCGGCGTTGCAGGTACGCGACCCAGCGCGGGAGCCTGGTCGCGGGTTGGAGCGCGTCCCAGTCGGCCAACGGTCTGTCGAGCGCGTCGAGCGCCTTGTCGGCCGAGTTGCGCAGCGCAAAAATTTGGCCGCTGTCGATAAACGCGTCGTGGAACAGGTCATTGTACGTTTGGCGCACGGCGGCCAGGAGTCGGGAGCGACGCTCGGCGAGGAGCGCCCCGCGATTCATGCGCACGGCGACCGCGCGCGCGTGCGCCTCGGCCGCGGCCTCGACGTCGGCCGGGTTGGCGGCGTCCAGGCGTAAGACAGACGTTTTCCACAGGTGGGGGGAGAGGGTGCCGGGGGCGGGGCCGCGGGCGCGCAGGGCGGCCCACCCGCGCGCGAGCGCAGCGCGCGCGCGCGCGCGCCAGCCCCGCGGCCGAGGAGCGCCGCGGCCGCCGCCCATCTCGTTGAGG
>Ga0315276_10006544_pt1 | contig 10737 bp, 10 predicted proteins | sample YL17G05_0_MG_FD_204542 | JGI IMG/M metagenome (GOLD analysis project Ga0315276, IMG submission 204542) | Sediment microbial communities from Yellowstone Lake, YNP, Wyoming, USA - YL17G05_0 | ecosystem: Environmental > Aquatic > Freshwater > Lake > Sediment | place: USA: Wyoming | collected... | reverse complement strand
AAAAGGCTTTAAAAGCTGGTAATAGCGACGATTTTTCGAAAATCATCAGACAGGGCTTGCCAAATCCGCATCAGACAATGAAAAATTAGTTTTAGCGAGCGGTTTCTTTTTAACTAAGGCTCTGAATTTCCTGCGTCAGGAAGATTTTGTATTGGCCGACAAGGTGTTGCAACAAGTCATGGGAAAAAAGGTAAAATGTTGCCATTTAAGCCAAAATCCCGTAGTATTATGGTATGGAAAAGGCCGAAATCAAGTCTATTGGCAATTATCTCAAGACCATCGAAGAAGGGATTTAGCGGTTTGAGAAAAGATAATTTTTCCCCCGCCGCCCCCCAGCAGCTTGTCTTGCGACAAGCAAGACGCGGGGGCTGGCCGCACCCCCTTTATACGATTCGAATCGAATCGATTCGAATCGTATATTAAGATATACTAATTCGAATCGAATCGTTACGTAGTAGCAAATCTCATGCCAACTAATAATCATACGGCTGTTTGCCTTATTTTACCCGGCAGTCGTTTTGCATACGGCGTAAGGTGTCTGTCAGCCGCTTGGTCAGCTTATGGTTTCTTCAATTGCTCGTGCCACGATGTAGTCCGGCACTTTGATTTGTCCTTCGAATACTTCCGTTCAACCCTTTGGCTCCAGGCCTGTTATATTTGCTGTTTCCGAGTTTTATTTGTCTGTTTTTCCATTATTTTCCTCTCAAATTTAATTTGTTCATATCTTCTACTTCATTGCCCGGTATCGGCGGATCAGGTTATTGGTCGAGCTATCATGGTTAAGCCTGGGTGTTGTCTTGCTCTCCAGTTCCGGAATGATGCGCTGGGCCAAAACCTTGCCCAGTTCCACGCCCCACTGGTCGAACGAGTCGATGTTCCATATTGCGCCCTGGGTGAATACGCAATGTTCGTAAAGGGCGACAAGTTTGCCCAGTGTTTCCGGCGTCAACCGTTGGGCAAGGATCGTGTTTGATGGCCGATTGCCCTCGGAGACTTTGTGGGGTGCGAGCCAGTCTGAAGGACTACCCAGGGATTTTGAGTGAGGTCCCATAGCGCAGGGTCAAGCTGCCTCCAGACTTCGTCAGCGTAATGACTCCATGACCAGCGCATATCCAGAGCAAGCTCAGCCAGAGAATCGAACCCTTCGACTTCCACAGGCATAAAAGAGTACAGTGGATTGCCGATATGTGTTTGCTTGTACATTGTCACTCCTTAAGATTTTTTCTTAATGGAAACTCCAACTGCATTACCGACGATGCCCCGAAGTGCCGAACATAACCCGTTGCTCTGGTAACGACGGATCAGGAATTTCGGCAAAATAAGCCGTGACAAGTTTAGGTATGTTGACCAGCATCGATAGTTCGGCAAGTTTTCCTGCATAAGGGTTTACTTCCATCGTTCTCTTTTTAATTACTCTTATGATTTTTTTGTTGAGGTCTCCATCAGCTTGTCGAATGGCTCGTCGAATTTCTTGACGCCTTCATCAGCTTATTGTCCGCACAGTTTTTTCTAACATCGCTAGACTGGGAGACAAGCTTCTGCGGAGGCATATTTAAGAGTATTTCAGCATTATCTTTTACGCCAGTGCTCATAATTGCCGGTCATTTTAGCATTGCAGGCTGATATTTCCCATTTTTTACGAGGGGATAACCAACAATAGAAGCAGATTTTTAGGGAGAGAATAGAAAAATCCTAATTCTTAAGTCAAAAACAACGACTCCTAATCGGGGCGACAGGACTTGAACCTGCGACCCCTTGCACCCCATGCAAGTGCGCTAGCCAAACTGCGCCACGCCCCGTATAAACAACAGTATTTTAGCACAGATGGAGAGGTTTTCAAATATATAAATGAAAAATATCCTTCGGTCTTTATCGCTGCACTGCCAGTTTTACATCGGCTAACAGCTCCTGGCCGGTGCGGTTTTGGTATTCGGATTTGCCGAATAGCTGGTGTCTGTCTAAAATCTGCGGTTTGTAATCATAATATCTTTGCACCGCTTCGAGACCGCCTTCGGCGGAGCCGGCTGTTTTATAGCCGCCATCTAAAAGCCAGCCGCTCATTTCCTCGTCGTATTCGGCGGGATAAATTAAAGCTGTAACAAATTTATTATCATCATATTTAGCCAGATGCGTTTTGGCCCGGCAGGGCGGCGCAGTTTTGACGGCTAAATTGACCAGTCCTTTGAAATCCTGCTTAGCGGTTTCGAGGTCGCTTGAGTAGAAGAACATCCCTGCCTCAAGCTGGAAAATCTCCGCTCGCACACCTTTTAGCTCGAGTTTGCCGTCAGGATATGCTTTGTGTATTTTGTAGGCCTTGCAGCTTTTGTACTTTTCGCTTTCGAAAAGCTCAGCTACTTCCTCGGCGGTAAAGCCTACGCCGCAATGGTCGCCGAAGTCGAAAACATACAGGCCGACATATTTTTCGCTGTTTTTAAGTTCCGGCAGTTTCATAACTTTATTTTAACCGCAGTTTCTATAAATTGCACGGTTTTTTTAATGCGGAAAAATCCAATCTTGACACAATCAAAAATAGCTTTAAAATCCGGAGAAAAACAGGAGATAATAAAATGCGTAAAATCGGCAGTAAGATACTTATTACATTTTGCATTGTATTCCCATTGTTACTTACAACGTATTGTGCTCCGAGCTTGGCCGGCCGGGTCGAAGCGTTCCAAAAAGCTGCCAACAGTCACAATGTTGAAAAAACGATGTCCTTCTATGCGGATGATGTCAGATTTGAGGTGGTTGAAACACCGATGGTCATAGAAGGTAAAAAGAAATTGCGTAAAGCAATTGAAGAGCAGTTCATACTAAACGTCCACTTCACATTTACTGATATCAAAGCGGATGGAAATACAGTGACTTATAAGGTTAAAGAGCAAAGCGATTGGCTGAAAGCTGCGGGGGTGGATGCACTATATTATGAATACGACCAAACAACCTTTGAGAACGGACTAATAAAGAAAGAGATTGCCAGGCCCACGCAAAAAAGCGAGGAAATTATGGCTGAGTTTCGGAAATCCTTCGAAAAGTGGGCATCTGAAAAACAAGGGCAGGAATGGGCCAGGTTGAAATCCTAAGGCATTACCAAAGAAAATGTCGGTAAGTGGCTGGCTATAATACGGCAGTGGCAGGAAAGTAAGTAGGCTTTTTATCGCCTATTTTAAGACTTTTATTCTTGCGAATTTCCGTTTTCCGACCTGAATAATCATACCGTTGGCGGGCGTAATTAAAGCGTTGGGGTCGTTGATTTTATTTTTGTCAATCTCAACCGCGCCTTGCTTTATCATTCTTTTTGCTTCACTGCTGCTTGGGACTAGCTTGCAGTGGACAAGCAGTTTGCTTGCCATAATCGGCTCAGTGGACATTTTTATTTCGGGGATATCATCGGGCAGTTGACCCTGAGCGAAGACCTTGTCAAATTCGGCAGCGGCGGCATCAGCAGCTTTTTCGTTATAGAGTTGGGTTATGATTGTTTTAGCCAGGAGGACTTTTGCTTCTTTCGGGTGTGTTTTATCCGGCTTGACAAGTTCGGTTATCTTTTCGGCCGGCAAATCGGTTAAAAGCGTAAAATAATTTTCCATCATCTCATCGGAGATGCTCATAATCTTGCCGAACATATCGTTTGGCTCATCGGTTACACCGATGTAGTTACCTTTCGATTTGCTCATTTTTTCTTTGCCGTCGAGGCCGACAAGGATCGGCACGGTAATTACAATCTGCGGCTGCTGTCCATACGCCCGCTGAATGTCCCGCCCGACAAGGTTATTAAATGTCTGGTCTGTGCCGCCAAGCTCGACATCGCTTTTGACTACCACGGAGTCGTACCCCTGCATCAAAGGGTAAATAAATTCGTGGGTATAAACGTCTATATCGTTCTGCAGCCGCAGCTTGAAACTGTCCCTTTGAAGCATTTGCGCGACGGTCTTTTTCGCAGCAAGCTGTATAAGCTCCATCAGCGTCATTTTTTCGAGCCATTCGCTGTTATGTCTTACTTCGAATTTATCTTTCGAGGTGTCGAGGATTTTTCCTGCCTGTGCGAGATAGGTTTTCGCATTTTCTTCAATCTGCTCTGGTGACAGCATCGGCCTTGTTGCGTTTTGCCCGGTCGGGTCGCCGATTCTTGCGGTGTAGTCGCCTATTATCAGGACCGCTTTATGGCCGAGGTCCTGGAACTGGCGCATTTTTCTAAGCGCTACCGTATGACCGAGGTGTATATCGGGGCTGGTGGGGTCAAGGCCGAGCTTGATTCGGAGCTGCTTGCTTTTTTTTGCTGCATCGGCGAGTTTTTTGGTCAATTCGTCCTCGGTGAAAATCTCGACCGTGCCTCGCTTTAGAAGTTTAATCTGTTCTGCAATTGTCTCTGCCATAGATTCTTCTTTATGGATTAAGAATTTCTAAACAGCGTGATTATAAAGTAAAAGTTGGAAATAAGCAAGGATTGTTCAATAGCCGCATTTAACCCTGCGTTTTATCCGTGTTTGCCTTTTTTTGTTTCATGTATGAAGCTACTGCAAAAGCGTAAGCAACAACAGCGGCAACAAAAAAACCAATACACACTATTTCTACCTGTTCTTGACTTATCAGCTGCCATAATGGTTTTGCCTTGCTTGGCCAGAATATTCGCACATCCCAGTGGTAAATAGCGTCAATAACGGCGTGAAGCCACACGCCAAGAACGCCGGAGACAACCATTTTCCGAAGGCTGGTTTGGTAGGGTATGCGAAGCATTTGCATTATCTTTTCAAAGAAGTGCCGCAGCGGATACGCTGCGATGCCCCAGAGGATGCCCACTACCGCCCCTAATAGCAGAGTATGTTCATATCGGTGTACCGGCCAGATAAATTCGTTTTGTAGACTTGCGACCAGCACTTCGATATCAACGGCAACGTTAGCGAGGATAAATACGGGAACATCGAGCCACTTTCTTAAAGTAAGCCCAAAAAACGCACTCGGCCCAAAATGATATAGAGGAAACGGCATTTGAATCCTGGTCTAAAAGATAACAATGGCTATACGCTGCTTAGGTGTTTATTGTTCTGCAGATAGTTTTGAACGTAGTCTTTTATTGCATTTTCGAGTGAGGTGATTTGTTTTTTGTAGCCGGCTTTGCGGAGCTTGGTTATGTCGGCTTGTGTGAAGTATTGATACTGATTGCGAATTGAATCGGGCATTTCTACATATTCGACATTCGCACTTTTACCCATTGCGGCGAAAACCGCTTTTACAAGGTCGTTCCACGTGCGGGCCTTGCCGGCGCCGATGTTAAAGAGGCCATTTATTTTTGGGTTGTCATAAAAAAATAGCGTCATATCGACAGCGTCCTTTATGTAAAGAAAATCCCGCATATATTCGCCGTCGGTATAATCTGGGTTGTGAGATTTAAAGAGGCGGACTTTGCCGGTGTCTCGAACTTGCTCGAAGGCCTTTAGGACAAAGCTTCGCATATCGGCTTTGTGATATTCGTTCGGGCCGAAGACATTGAAGTATTTTAAGCTGACGATTTTTTTTAGTAACCCTGTTTCTCTTGCCCACAGGTCGAAAAGCTGTTTGGAATGACCGTAAAGATTCAAAGGTTGGAGCTGCTCGATTTTTTCTTCGTCGTCGGAAAAGCCCTTTGAGCCGTCGCCGTAGGTGGCAGCGCTCGAGGCGTGGATAAAGCGAACATTAGCGTCGGTTGCCCACTGGGCCAACAGCCTGGAGTATTGGTAGTTATTTTTTTTAAGATATTCAGCATCTGTCTCGGTTGTAGAAGAACAGGCGCCCATATGGAAAACCGATTCAATTCCTGTGCTAATTTTTTTCTCGGAGACTATTTTTAGAAAGTTGTTTTTCTCCGCATAGTCAGCGAAGGATAAATTCACAAGATTTTTACACTTATTTTTACCGTGCTCGTCAACTACTAAAATATCGGTAATACCTCTTTTGTTCAATGCAGCAATTAGTGCTGAGCCGATAAAGCCGGCTCCGCCGGTAACTATTATCATTTATAAATCCCTTATGTCAGCCGTTTAGTTTTCGTAAGCTTAATTTGGCATCTCGATTGTGTCAATGTTTAATGGATTTAAAGCGCATAAAAAACCGCCCAGCCCTGGACGGTTAAAAAAGTGAAAAGGTTTGAAATATTTCTAACACATAGCAATATAGCTTGCTATTGCGAGAATTAAAATTCGCCTTTTTGTGAAAGTAAACGGAAGCCAGATTTCGTAATAAAAATTTTTAATCCCCCACCTCGGGAAAATAAAACCGTCAAATAATTATTTCATTACGAAGTTATTATACCATAAAAGCGGTTAGGAAAGCAAGAAAAACCATCTTGTATCAAACATAACTTCTTGTCAATAATAGAGTTACACTCAACAAGCCCACCATTTTTTTGGAGCGATACGTATACGGATTTTTGGAAAGAACCTGTCGGCCGAAACTGTCCGATATACCCTGCTTGAAAGACCCGTCAGGCCAATTTGCTGACTGCTTCTGTGATAAGTTTACCAATGGGCAAATGCTGCGGGCAAAGGGCCTCGGCTGGTCCGTAATCGACGCTGAGCAGTTTGTTTCTTACACCGCTGGGGATTTGAGCAAAAAGCTCCCTTGCTTCCTGCCGCTGACCATAACTATTGTAGTACATCAAATACCGCATAACCTCACTGGTATATGGAGTGTCCGGCAGGGCTGCGTCACAGATGTGTGCACAGCCGGCGCAATAACCGCTGCAAGCCGCTGCAGCGTATTTCCTGAGGATATCTGCATCTGCCTGCGTGAGACTGGTTTTATCGAGCACAGCAGCTACATCTGAACGAAGCAAAGTAACATTTTCCATTCTTATACAGGCTGCAGTGATGCGTTTATCCTCGAGAACGGCTTTTATCAGGGCTTGTTCACGTGTGTAGCCTTTATCGAGAAAGTGAGTGACCATTTTATCTTCGGCCTCGGCCTGTTTCTTTTGGACTCCGAGCAGCACCTTCATTGCGATAAGGCCGACGCCGGCTTCATGGCATGCTTGGACAGCCTCCTGCATTTGCGGGTTTTGCATCAGGGCGACATTGTAGCTTGTCATTATCGCGTCAATCCAATTGAGTTTGGAAGCGGCCATCAAGCATCTTTCCATATTTTTATGCGTGCTGAATCCGAAATAGTGTATGAGCTTGCGTTTCTTTGCGCCCTCTGCCCATTTTTGCAGTTGCTCAGTGAGCTGAATGTCCGGGGTGTCGCAGCCGTGAACGCCATAGTACAAATCAATGTAATCAGTATTCATCCTCTTCAGAGATGCTTGAAGATGCTCTTCAACGGCCTCCGGGGTATGAGCTCCTGATGCCTTAGTGACAATAAACAATTTCTTTCGAACTTCCGGATTTTGGGAAAGAAACTTGCCTATGCCGATTTCGCTGTTTCCGCCGGCGTAACCATAGGCGGTGTCCCAGTAGGTGACGTTATGTTGGAGATTGGCCCTTAAAATAAGCTGGTTTTCGCTGACGTCGAACATTATCCCATTGGACAGAACCGGGACATCGATACCGGTCTTGCCGAGTTTCCGTCGCGGAATCTCCGGGAATTTTTGCTCTTGTGTTTTCTGCACCGCGTTCGGCTCATTTGGGTCGGCTTTTAACTGTGACGAGGCCAGAACGGAACCCAAGCCGGCAGCACCTACTGTTTTTAAGAAATTCCTTCTGTTGATTTTATCGTGTTTTTCTTTCATCACATTGTACTCCAAAAATAACCAATGTTTAAGTAGTAATATTTCCTTACGCCAATTTGCTGAATGCTTCGGCGACCAATTTGCCTATCGGCAGATGCTGCGGGCAATGAGCTTCTGCAAGGCTGTAATCGGTGCTGAGCAGGTTATTTCTTACCTTACTCGGTATCTGAGCAAAAAGTTCTTTGGCTATGTTTCGGTCACCATATACATTATGATACATCAGGTAGCGCATAATGTCACTAATGTATGGTGCATTCGGCAGGGCTGCATCACAGATATGAGCACAGCCTGTGCAATAACCGCTGCAAGTCGCGGCGGCGTATGCCCTGAGTATCTCAAAATCCGCCCGGGTAAGTTTGGTTTTATCGAGTGCCGCAGCGACATTTTCAGTCAAGACCGCAATATTTTCCATTCTCGAGCAAACCGAACTTATCCTTTTATCTTCCAGCACAGCCTTTATCTTTGCCTGTCCTTCAGTAAAACCCTGGTCGAGGAAGTGTTTGACTAGTTTCTTGTCTTCTTCTGTTTCAAGTTTTTGGCCTCGTGCCTGGGTCTTCATAGCGATAAGGCCGACACCTGCTTTGTAACAATCCTCAACAGCAGCCTGCATCTCTGGGTCCTGCATCAGCCGGAAGTTATAACTTGTCATTATCGCATCAATCCAGCCGAGTTTTGCAGCAGCGGTGAGGCATTGGGCCATATTTTTGTGCGTGGGGAAGCCGAAGAACCGTATCATTTTTCGTTTCTTCACATCTTCGACCCATCGCTTTAACTCATCGTTTAACTGAGAAGGGTCAGACAAGCCGTGTTCGGTACGGCCGCGTTCCATTATAAAGTACAAATCAATGTAACTGGTGTTCATTTTCTTCAGGGATTCCTTAAGATGCAGCTCAATGTCTTCTGTGGTTTTGGCCCCGTACGCTTTGGTGACAATGAATAATTCCTTTCGCATCTGGGGGTTATTCGAGAGATATTTGCCTATGCCGAGCTCACTATTTCCTCCTTCATAACTGTCAGAAGTGTCCCAATAGGTAATGCCCCATTCGAGGGCTTTTTTTAACATAATTTGGTTCTCAAGAAGGTTAACCGTTCCACCCATAGCCAGGCACGGAACCTCAACACCGATTTTGCCTAACTTTCGTTTCGGCACCTGTGGGTAGGGGGGCTCCTGTGTTTTTGCTGTGTTTGGCTCATTTGGGCTGGCTTTTAACTGGGCCGAGGCAAAAACAGAACCGAAGCCCGCAGCTCCTATCGTTTTCAAGAAATTCCTTCTATTGATTTTATTGTGTTTTTCTTTCATTGTATTAAACTCCGAATTATCAGCGTTTAAGTAACAGTTTTCTATCAGCGCTTCGTGTCTCACCTTCTGCAGAAACCATTATAGCTCTTCTACCGCTCACGGGACATTCGTGTTCGCAAATTCCGCAGCCGATGCATTTTTCAATATCAACATAAGGCCTTTGCAGCCGAACCTGAACCTCGATTTTACTGCCTTGGGCTGGGATTTTTTCGAACTGCTTATCTGAAGAAATATCTATAGAATTTTCTGTGTTTGCCACAATTTTCCTGCGTTCATCACCTTCGGTTACACAATAGTAATCGCCCGTGGCGAATTTGTCAAGTGGATGGTTTTCGGCAGTTTCTATTGTGTTGCCTGATATCTTTTTTACCGTTAAAATACCGTCTCTTATCGTATTGAACCATTCCTGTGTATAAATTGCTTTTGGACTGACCGGACAGTTTTCTTCGCACACGATACAGGGCTTGTCCATCGCCCATGGCAAACACCTGCCGCGGTCAATAAAGGCAGTCCCCAATTTGATTGGCCCAGCCTCAGCAAACTCGCCTGTTCCAAGTTTCTCGGAAAGCCGTATAGGCCTGATGGCCGAGGTCGGGCAAATTTGCCCACAGGCGATGCAGTTCAGCTGACAGCCGCTTGAGCCGATTCTGTTGTTCAGCACTGGCGTCCAGAGGTTTTCCAATCCGCCGTCGATTCCGCCTGGCTGAATAACGTTTGTAGGACATATCCGCATGCACTGTCCGCACTTGATACATCTTTTCAGAAATTCTTTCTCTGCTAATGTTCCCGGCGGCCGGATAACTCTATAATACCAGTTACCGCCCAATTTGCCGCTGAGCCGGACCGCCGTTATCGCCAAAACTCCGCTCGCCAGCGAAAGCATAAATCCTCTTCGCGAAATATCGGGGTTCGTAATTTCGCCCGCAAGCGATGGCTGCGTCTGATAGCTGATTAGCTCGTGTTTGCATTCATCTAAGCAGTTAAAGCAGAGCACGCATTCGCTTGTCCTGATGTTGCCCGCAGGTTCACAGCCGCCTTCACAGGATTTCTCGCATAATTTGCAGTTAATGCACTCGTTTTGTCTTTTGCCGATTCGCCAAATAGCGAACCTGTCAATGATGCCGAACAGCGCACCTAAGGGACATATAAACCTGCAATAGAACCTTGGTATAATCAGGTTGAGCAGAATGGCCATCAGGAATATCACGAGTATCAACCAGCCGCCTGTATAAAACCTGCTGCCTGTTGAAACGATGTTAACAGTCCCATCTGCAATCGGCAGCAATACTAAATTAAAAGAACGTGTTATCAGAGGTATGGGGTCGAGCAAACCTGTCTGCAGGCTGGCCGCAATCGATGGAAACGCGGCCGCAGAAAGGAAGAATATGAGCACGAAGTATTTTATACTGCTTGCTTTCCGGTATTTGTTGAGCAGCAGTTTCGCCGGCGTCGGTTTTTTCCGGTTGCCCCAGAAGCCCACGAATTGATGCAGTGCCCCGAAGGGACAGACCCATCCGCAGAAAAATCGTCCGATTATTATTGTTAATACAACTGTTGCCAGCGCCCATAACAGGCCCTGGTAAAGTGTATGCGTAGTCAGCATCGTGCCTATCGCCGCAAGCGGGTCTAACTGCAGGAACCAATTGACGGGCCAGCCCCGCAATTGCCATATTTTCTCGCCCGCCGTGCTGACTATGCAAAACCAGACAAACAGGAGACAGAAGAAAACCTGACTTATTCG
>Ga0315276_10006543_pt1 | contig 10737 bp, 9 predicted proteins | sample YL17G05_0_MG_FD_204542 | JGI IMG/M metagenome (GOLD analysis project Ga0315276, IMG submission 204542) | Sediment microbial communities from Yellowstone Lake, YNP, Wyoming, USA - YL17G05_0 | ecosystem: Environmental > Aquatic > Freshwater > Lake > Sediment | place: USA: Wyoming | collected... | reverse complement strand
CCTTTAGGAGATTGGGTGTTGCAGTCGGGTCTGGCCCATCATCAAAAGTAAGAGCTATACGCTTTACGGTTGTATCACCCCGGCAAGTCGCTTTGACGAAAAAATTAAGTTTTAGTATAGACACGCCAAGAATGAAGATGACGAGATATGCCGTCAACAATAACCCAAGGACGAAATAGCGAATTGGGCCTTCCAGGCTTAAACCAGCACCCAAAGCGGTGAGGACTGCCAGGATTGTGGTGGTATGGAAGCGGCTCACAGTTTTATTGTAGGTACCTTTAAAAGTCGAGGTGCCGTTTGACAATACACCATCGTCAATTCTTAAGTTTTAGGTATATCTTTCGTCCTTATTACTGCCTACCGGTTATGATCCCTTGCCTAACTCGCTACATGATCCTATCAATATCTCCCCCTAATCTGTTCATTACCATCGCCTGAAGGTCCAACCCTTGCTTTCTTCCTCAAGGGCAAGGAGGACAAGATTATTTTTGTTCGGGACGGAAAAAATCATAAATTCCTTGGGCCAATCTTAGGTTCATCTTTGGGGCCTTGGCTAATTCTTCTACTGTGGCTTTTTTGATCTTCTCAATGCTCCCGAAATTCTTTAGCAGCTCCCTTTGTCTCACCCTTCCGACGCCCAGAATTTCACTTAATTCTGATTTGATCGTCTCTTTTCTCCTCACCTTCTTGTGGTAATTGATGGCAAAGCGGTGGGCTTCATCACGAATTCGATCGAGGAGATGAAGGAGGGATGAATGCTTTCCTAAAATGAGAGGTTCCTTGTATTGAGGATGGAAAATCTTCTCTTCCGTTTTTTGGGAACCTGAGGGATGAGGTCCTTGAATGGCCCTTTCTTTAGCGAGGCTGATGAGATCGACCTCCTTGATCTGGAGTTCTTCGAAGACTTCCTGGGCCACATTCAGTTGTCCTCTACCCCCGTCTAATAAGACCAAATCTGGGAGATCTCCCTCTTCAGCAGCTTTTTTATAACGACGGAAAAGAACCTCATACATCATGCCATAATCATCTGCTCCTTCAATCGTCTTGATCTTGAAATGGCGATATCGTTCTTTAAAGGGCTCCCCATCTTCAAAGGAAACCATGGAACCCACCGCATATCCTCCTTGAAGATTCGAGATATCGAAAGCCTCAATCCGACGAGGGAATTTTCTCAGGTGGAGCTTTTCCCTCAGGGCTTCAAGGAGCTTCTCTCGATCCCTTTCTATCTCGGCCTCTCCAAGGAGAAACTTTTCAGCATTTTCACAGGCCATATTGAGAAGATGCTTCTTATCGCCTTTGACGGGAGTGAGGATATGAACCTTTTTCCCCTTCAGCTCTGTCAGCCATTGCTCCATAAAGGCTTGCTCAGGAATAGCTCTTGGGATCAAGACCTGTCCAGGGATAAATTTGCCTTCACGATAATATTGACGGAGGAAGGAGGAGAGGATCTCCTCATCCGGAAGGCCAGCGGAAGGAAAGGTAAAACCTTTGCCACCCAGGAGTTTCCCCGCTCTGACAAAAAGGGAATAAATGATGATTCCAGAGTCCTGACGATGGAACCCGATCACATCTTGGTCAAGGAAATTCCGAGATACGATCTTTTGTTTTTCTATCACATGCTCAATATGCTCAATCTGGTCTCGAATTTTAGCAGCAGCTTCAAAGTGGAGTTGCTCTGATTCTTCTTCCATCCTCTTTTTCAATCTCTCGATCAGATCCTCGTTCTTCCCTTCAAGAAACATCCTTACCTGATGGATGATCTCCCGATATGGGATCGGGTCGATCTTTCCACAGCATGGACCCAAACAACGCCCCATTTCGTAATTGATACAGGGCCTCAACCGATGTGAAAATTTGGTGTCGAGGCAGGTGCGGATGGGAAAGAGCCTTCGAATAAGTTTTAGGGTCTCTTTAAGAGAGGTTGCGGAAGGGTAAGGGCCAAAGTAAAGGGAACAGTCTTTTTTAATCCGCCTCACGATTCTGAGGGTGGGAAATTCTTCTTCCACCGAGAGCCTGAGGCAGGGATAATTCTTATCATCCCTGAGTTTCACATTATATCGGGGATGGTACTGCTTGATGAGGTTGTTCTCCAGGATAAAGGCCTCCTTTTCTGTATCCGTAACGATGGTATCGATATCTGCCACCTTTTCCAACATCGCAAGAGTCTTTACGTCCATCCCGTCCCGCTTCTGGAAATAGGAGCTTACCCGATGTTTGATATTCCCCGCCTTCCCCACATAGAGGATCGTTCCTTTCTTATCTTTAAAAAGGTACACACCATTGTTAGTAGGTAGATGGTCTATTTTGGGGGACAGTGGATTCATCTCTAATTTTAATTATCTCAGATCATGCAAGAAATGCAAACACCCGAGAAGGTCTGGTGCCTAAGGTCTGAAGTCCGGTGTCTGAATTGCAGTTAAGAATCATTGAGGAAATGGCCAAGGCAGGGGGATCTTGATTGATTCATCTGATCTGTAAAAGCCGAAACTTGGCTTGGAAGACATCTTCAGACTGCTGCCGACCGGCACCTTCACCAAAGAGTGAGGACAGGGTTGTACTAAGAGTTGATGATTTGCGATTGAAAGAGAGAGTAACGACCCGCATAAGCAGCGGGAAAAGCGCCAGCTTTTACCGTCTGCCTTCATGCGGATGTTATGCGGTTGTAGATGAAATAGCTTTTATCTTGCCAATAAAAGACTAGTCCAGATCCAAACTCACTTTACACTGATTACATTTAACAGCACCCCAGAAAACTCTATTGCCACATTCAGAACAAATATAGCGGGCTTCTTCATCTTGAATCCATTTTTCAATACCAACCTTTCGCCCATACGGAATAGCACCTAAAATGGCCTTTTTTGCCAACAGTCATGGGAAAATTTTCAATATACTGACAAGGAAATTCATCGCATTGATGACATCCGGTGTAATCTTTCTCTCTTGTGCAAGCCCTGATCTCACACTGTCGGCAATGCATAAAAAGCTCATCAGACAGGCAGCCACGGCATTTAATATCTTCTATGGTTAGGTTTTCACTATTAGGAAGAATACCTTTGCCGAAAACTCCTCGTTTGTAAAGATTCACTACCCGCTCCTTGAGTTTGCGATTATTATCACGGTGTGCGATATAAATGGCACAGAATCCGCAATAAAGACCACAAGGAGAAATCAAATCCGGATCTATCTTCATATTCTCCTCCTTTTGGAAATGATATTGTTTTCAGTATGTTTATGTACTGTGCTCCCTAAAACATCTTTTGTTAACAAAGATTTCTTCAACCACCTTCACTCTTCACATCTCACTCTTCCCATGTACGCATCCTCCTCCTTTCTGAGACCATGGGGATCTCTGATTGAATTGGTAAAAAAGAATCAGGGACCCTTCCTTGCAGACCCCGTGGTGAGCTATTTAGAAATGGAGGGGACGTAGGTTCTAAAACATTTTAAAGTATTTCTCCATATTTGCCGCTTCTTTAAAAATGGCCAACCGATTTCAAGTTGTTTTAGAACCCACGTCCCTTTTTGGCCTCAAAGACTCAGCCGATTCGATCCCTTCCCACATAATTCAAGGACCCCCTCCAGGTTGTCATGTCTTTTGAACCAAACATTTATCACAGGTCGCCTAAGAGATCTAATAAGAAATTATACTTTTTTTGAGGGGGGATTCATAGAACCAAAATTCAAGCTTAATTACCAACTACACCTACAAGTCTACAGTCAATGAAAATCCTGAAGGATGACGATTACGATTAGAAATGTGGATGATTAAATGAAGTGGGACTTTTTGCAAGTCACCTACACTCACTTCAGCCCCGCCTTGCGCAGGGCATCAACAAGTTTGTTTATTTCCGATTGATCCTTATATACTTGTCTCTTTGCAAATAAATCCACTGAGAACTTTGGATTTATCCTGATAACCTCTGCAGCTTCAGCACGGGCCTCCTTCTCACGCCCCATCATACTATATGTAGCGGCCAGGCTATTATGGGTCAAAATATTATCAGGCGAAAGTTGAATTGATTTCCTATATGCCGAAACTGCCTCCTCAAACTTACCCGTCATCCGAAGGGCGTGGCCGAAGTTTAAATAAAGATTGGTTGTCCCGACGGGGTTGAGTCGGATTGCTTTTTGGAACAATGGAATGGCTTCTTCCGACCGGCCTGCAAAAACCAGATTCTTGGCATACATGATATGGACGACTGCTTCGCCTGGGGCGAGGGCGATAGCCCGTTCCCCTTCGGAAATCGCCTTGTCATACTCCCTTTTTAGCCAATAGAAATCACCCAACAAGGCATGGGCACTGGCATTGGAATCATCCAGGGCAAGGGCTTTTTGGGCCGCTTCTATACCCTTCTCAATAGAGTCCTGAGAGGACTTCCCAGAGCTCGTCCAATACTCCATTGAATGGACAAGACCCAGGAGGACATAGGCCGGTGGAAGCTCTGGACAAATTGCAATCGCCTCTTCGGCGATCCGCCGAGCCGCCCTGTTGTCCTCCGCATTGTGACCTTCAAGGTATTTATACCCTTCCAATATCTTCAAATAACAATCGAGACCTTGCTTCCCTTTAAAATATTTTCCGAAGGTTGAGGCTTGTTCCCCCTCCGTCAACTTCACTCGGATGGCCGTCAAGATCTTCATGGTGATCTCATCCTGCAGAGCAAATAGGTCTGTTAGATCACGATTGTACCGTTCGGCCCAGATGTGCCGTCCTGTGAGGGCATCGATCAACTGGGCATTAATCCGGATTCGGTCAGCCGACCTTTGAACACTTCCCTCCAGAACATACCGAACCCCAAGCTCCTCGCTCACCTGCTTAACCTTCACAGGTTTACCCTTATAGGAAAAGGTTGACTGTCTTGATATCACAAATAAGTGGCGAACTTTGGACAGAGCGGTGATGATTTCCTCGGTGATTCCGTCGCTCAATAACTCCTGTTTTGGGTCTTCGCTCATGTTGACGAAAGGTAGCACGGCGATAGAAGGCTCGTCAGGCAAAGGGAAAGCCATCTTCTCTTTGGAGGCAACTTCCTCTTTGGGAGGTGGAGGAGTCACTGTTTTTGTGACTTTTTCGGGTGGTGGAGGCGTTACCTTTTCTTTAGGTGCTGTTTCTACTGAGGGAGCGGGGGCAGTGGGAATAGTTGCTGAAGGTTTCTCGGGTTGGGGGGCGGTTATCTTCTCCTTGGAGGCAACCTCTGGTTTGGGAGCAGAAGGAGTATATAGTTTCCATATTACAATAGCAGCAACTACCACAATCACAGCGACCACCAAACCTATAGTAGCCCTCTGCCATTGTCTTGGTTTAACCTTTTTCTCGCCGATCACCTCCGACTCAATTTGCGCCCGGTAAGCCCGCAACGGCCTGGCAATGTTCTTGACCTGATGTTCCCCCAGATACTCATACCTCAAGGGCAGCTTGTTCTCGATCTGCTGGTAGGCACTCTCAGATATACAGATCCCTCCCGCATCGGCCAAGCCTTCCAACCGGGCTGCAATGTTCACTCCATCCCCGTAGATTCTTTCTCCTTCTTCTATCACATCCCCGAGGTTAATCCCGATCCGAAACTCCATCCTCCGGGTCTCAGGCAGCACGGCGTTCTTTGCCCTTAACACCTGCTGGATCTCCACCGCACACTGCACCGCATCCACCACGCTGGCGAACTCAGCCATTAAATTATCCCCTGTAGAATCCACCACTCGACCCCGGTGCTGCTGGATGAGGTTTCCCATGACGTTTTTATATCCCTTCAGTGTCCGAACGGTCCATTCTTCATCCTCTCCCATGAGGCGGCTATACCCCTTCACATCGGCACTGAGGATGGTAGTAAGTTTGCGTTTTATATCTTGTGTGTCCATATAATCCTCCCAAAACTTCGAGAATGGGAAAACAGAAACAATTCTTTTAAAAAATCTTGATCTTGCAATGGGTTAGAAGCCTCTACGAAGGCATAAAAGCCCTCTCGGAGGCTTCATATCGGCACCTTTTGGAAATCCCATATCATCACTTTCTCCAAAAGGTTAAGGGTTATGTTGTCAGGTTAACTTAGGAAACGAGCAGAGGGCCTCAATTTCGATAAGATTGTACTAAAAGCTAAACGAAAAAGTCAAGGGAAATTTGAGGGTGGATTTCAGGATTGCGGAGTACACACTAATGTTCACTTTAAGGGTAACTCTGGGAGTCGATGATTACTGATTGAAACGAACGAATGGTTTACTCTCTCGTCGATAGATCCAAAGACTATCTACTCAACCGCAAAAGCTTGTTCAAAAAGTTCAATTCTTGGATTATTAAGCCCTTCCCCGGCCTTAAATCTTACTCGGACATGTCCCATCCTGCCATGAATTAAGCGCCGTGTTCGCACCGTTTCTCTAATTGTCCTTTCAACAGATGGATCACGCCTGGGAGGATGCCAACCTGAAGGCCGCCCCGTGCAGTATATCCGAGACGCATGTTTTCTAATTCTACCGATATCAGCGGTAGAAGGCAAAGGTTTTACGCCACTTGCGAAAGGGGTCAACAAGGCTATTGGATCAGATAAAACCATCTGGTTCCACATGTCTCGATTATAAGCGTCCGAGGAACCGTGATGCGGAACCTTGACTACCAATGCTCGTCCAGCAGGTCTATTTTGAGAAATCAATACGGCTTTCCAGCCCAGATTATTTGGTGGATGGTTCTCAAGGTCGGACCCCAGAAGAATGTTCAAATCCTCGATAATTACCCACAAGGCCACTGCGGCATGATTAGGTGTCTGGAAAATAGGGGACGTAGGTTCTAAAACAACTTGCCAGGTAAAGGAGCAAAGGAAAAACAAGTAGCGGATTTGAAACATTATATTAAAATGCTTTAGAACCAACGTCCCCTTCTTCTTTACGCTTCAACACGAAGGCCAGAAGAGATTCATGACCGCACTCTCCACATCGGACCCGGGCGAAGCCGTTTCGCAGAATTCCACAGTCCAGGTAGCGGTAGATGACCGACCGAAGATAGGGACGGTAAAACCCATAGGACCTTTCAAACCGCTCCTCATACACCTGTTCATGGGTCCCTGTCCACGTACTTGCGGTCGTCGCGTGCGAGCGAGGTGGACTTCAATTCTTGATGACGACTGTGTGACAGCTCAGGCAATTCGGCGGATCGACGGTAAAGCAGCCCGTCGTCACGCCGCCCGCGCACCGGGAGGGATGATTCGGCGGCTGGGGCCAAATGGGGTTATGGCCGATGTGGCATTTCATGCAGGGAGATGCGTCATTGGTGTGAGTCTCGCCTCGCGTGGCAGAAAAGGTCAGGGCAATCGTGTTGTGGTCGCTCAACCCGTCGGTCAGCCCCGCGTCCTGATGGACGGTGCCGAGCAACGCCTCCGTGTCGCTTTGGCCGAAGACCTTGACATCGCCGGTGGGCTGATAGTCCCCGGTGGAATAAAAGCGCACGGGGAACTGCCATTGCTTGCCATCCGCGGTCGACATGAGGACGCGCCAGTCGCCGCATCCGCAGGTGGCGAGAAGAAAGTCGCCTTCGGAGTTGTCCGGGGCCACCTTGAACTTGCCAAAGTACGGCCGGTGATCGGCGATGCCGCCGAATACCGGAGACAATCCGGTTGGAAGCGTCAGGAGCGCCGTTCCAACGGTGCTGCATCCTACGAATAGAATCAGAATGGCGAACAATGACCTGCCCAGGGCCGGCGCGGTTTGGGGCGGCTTTCTCGCAAGGTATCTGCTCAACCTGGACATCGGCGTCATCCGCTTTCCCGCGGGTTATGCTTCCACGCTCTGTAATTCGATCAGCTGCCAAGGTGCTTGTCGATGATCGCGGAGAGCAAGGCAGCCGTCGCGCAGACGCTGGAACTGGCCGGCGGAAATATTTAAAGGATAAGAACTTACTTTAGGATGAGTTAGATATATAATAAAAGGAGTAGTATGTCAAGAAAAAGATCCCCAAGATATGGGGTATTTTCTCAAGCCCTCCGGGGAGAACCTGACAGGAAGCTTTTGTAGTGGAATAAGGGGAACCCAAGACAGAAGTTCCGGCCTCCTTAGCCGGTAAATTTGGAGTTTTAGCCCTTGCAATAGGCAAACCAACCCTGTCCCCTATCCGCCCGAATAAGATCAATAGACCCATCAGCTTAGATAGGAATCGATCGGGTAATCAGGGTCGGCATTGACTACTGAACCAAGTGTTTTAAGTCGCTGATTGCCACTTGAAATCATGCACTCTGTAACAAAATGTCAGGTTGCGGACTTCAGGAAGTACTCATCGAGTATCATTTCCACTTTAGGGACTCCGAAATAACAAATCTTGGTCTGGAATCTGGTCAGGACTTAACCCCCCAAATGGGTTTGAAGGGGTCTGAAAAGGGTTAAAAATTTCGGAATAAAGCTTTTTCACCAACTCTCACGTCAGTAGCACGGGTTCGACTTCCGTTGGGACCACCAATCATTAGATCTGAGACTTACGGCATACCCTCATCATCACCCTAAATATTTTTTCTAAGTCTTCTTCTGGTAAAGGACCTTTGTTTATTTTTCTTAATCTTTCCAAAACCTCCACTTCCCTGCGAGGGTCATGGATCTTTTCTCCCATCTTTTTTTTGATTTTTCCCACCTCAAGGGCGATGCGGAGCCGCTGATTGAGAAGGTTTAATAGCTTTCTGTCGATAAGATCGATTTTCTTCCTCTTTTCCCTTAACTTTTTAACAAAGTCGATTCCATCCTTTTTCATACTATTACCTTTACAACCCGTTCGTGACGGGCATGGGAATTATTCCTTCCAAGGAATAAAGACACGTTCCAATCTCTGGAACAACCAGTTGAAGAAGATCCCGAGCAAGGATAGAATGATGAGGCCAACCATTAATTTTTTGGTCTGCATAAGGTCTGCAGCAGTCAGGATCATAAAACCGATGCCAGCATCGGCGGCCACCATCTCCGCCGCCACAACGAGCAATAAAGCGATCCCAATACCCAATTTCATCCCCGCAAAAATCATTGGCAGGATGCTTGGAAGAATGATTTTTTTGATAATCCTCGTCCTATTCGAACCCAAACTGAGCGCGGCCTTGATCAGCAGAGGGTCCACATTTTTTACACCTGTATAGACATTAATGACCATCGGGAAGAAGACACCTAAGCCAATGACAGCCACTTTGGATGCCTCTCCAATACCTAGCCAGAGGATGAGTAAGGGAAGGATCGCAATTTTAGGGATCGGGAAGGTAGCCGCAATAATAGGATTTCCAACTGCTTCAGGAATGCTGAAAAATCCAATAAGGATGCCGACGACGATTCCCAGTATGCAAGCGATGAAAAATCCCCAGAGAATTCGGCTGAGGCTGGCTAAGATGTGCTTAATGATTAGACCCGTTTTTAACATGGTCCATCCTTCAGAGAGGATTCCGCTCGGGGCAGGGAGGAATAGGGGGGGAACCCACTCCATTCGACTCAAAACCTCCCAGAAGATCAGGATGAGGAGAAATGAGGCAACGCTGAGCCATGGATGCTCCTTCAACTGGAGAAAATAGGTCTTATCCTGAACGATTGCCTTTCCAACACCCGACTGTTCGGAGGAGGTTACTCTCATTCCATCTGGAAACGATGTTCTTAGGTTCATGGCGTTTCCTCCAAAGACTCCCTGGCCTGATTTTTAATATATCCCCAAATGATATCTACATATTCCAAATATTTTTTGTCGATGATGAGGTGTTCCCCCCTGGGTCTGGGCAGGCCGATCTGGACAATGTCCAGAATCCGTCCTGGCCTTTTTGATAGGACCACCACACGATCCCCTAAAAAGACGGCCTCCTGGATATGATGGGTAATGTAAAGAAAACTTTTTTGGGTTTCCTCCCAGATCCTGGAGAGTTCATACTGCATCAGGGTGCGTGTTTGGGCATCGAGGGCGGAGAAAGGCTCATCCATCAGGAGAAGCAGGGGATCGTTGGCCAGGGCTCGGGCGATCGAAACCTTCTGTTTCATCCCGCCGGAGAGTTGATGGGGATACTTGTTTTCAAAGCCCTGAAGCCCAACCATGGTGATATATTTTTTTGCGATCTCCAACTGTTCCACCTTTTGCAACCCCCGTTCCTCCAGACCATAAACAATATTCTTCAGCACTGTTCTCCAAGGAAAGAGAGCGAAGTCCTGAAAGACCACAGCAGTAAGAGGCCTTGAATCTTTTCGGACACCTTCGAAGATGATCTGTCCCGAAGTGGAGCTGAGAAGTCCGGCAATGATATTAAGGAGAGTTGATTTTCCACAGCCGCTGGGTCCTACCACAACGACAAATTCATTTTCACCAATGTCGAAGTGAATATCACGAAGAGCCTCCGTGACTTCCCCGTGCCGGTCGATATAGACTTTGGAGATGTGATCGATAAGAACCTTCATAAAATAAATGTCAAATGACGAATTTCAAATATCAAATATATGACGGAATTCAGGCTAAATTTAAGAGAGTCCAAGGTTCAGGCTAAGGTTGAGAAAGAACTTGACCTGAGCCTAAACCTTAACCTGCACGAAGTGCGAAAACCTCAACCTCAGTCTTAACCTTTATCAAAATATGCCAGAATACCCCCCAGCTCTGCTGGGGGGATGAATGGTCTACCCTCCCCCTTGAGGGCATAAGCGCTAACTTAAACCGATTCTGATGCCCCGTGAGAGGGCATCGGTGACAATAGCCCGGCGATTCATCGCCGGGTGCAAATAAGATAAAACAAAAGTCCCATCGGGACGATTGAAAAC
>Ga0315276_10006542_pt1 | contig 10738 bp, 7 predicted proteins | sample YL17G05_0_MG_FD_204542 | JGI IMG/M metagenome (GOLD analysis project Ga0315276, IMG submission 204542) | Sediment microbial communities from Yellowstone Lake, YNP, Wyoming, USA - YL17G05_0 | ecosystem: Environmental > Aquatic > Freshwater > Lake > Sediment | place: USA: Wyoming | collected... | reverse complement strand
CAGCAGCTCGACCGCGCCTACGCCGAAACGCGAGCTGAGCACCCGGTCGAAAGATGAAGGGGAGCCGCCCCGCTGGATATGCCCGAGCACCGTGACCCGCGTTTCGCGCCGGCAGGCCGAAGCCAGGCATTCGGCCAGGGTGCCGGAGACAGCCCCGCCGCGGACCGCGAGGCGGCGCTCCTCGGCCACCTGCAGCAGCGGCTTGCCGTCCATTTGGCGGATGCCCTCGGCCACCACCACCAGGCTGTACTTGTGCCCCTGGCGTTCGCGCTCGCGGATGAAGGTCTGAAGGTTGGCCAGGAAAAAGGGAATCTCGGGGATCAGGATGATGTGGGCGCCGCCGGCGATGCCGGCGTGCAAGGCAATCCAGCCGGCGTCCCGCCCCATCACCTCCAGGATCATGATGCGATGATGGCTTTCGGCCGTGGTGTGCAGCTTGTCGATGGCCTCGGTGGCGGTCTCGACGGCGGTGTCGAACCCGAAGGTCTGGTCGGTGGCGGAAAGGTCGTTGTCGATGGTTTTCGGCACGCCGACCATGGGCAGCCCCTTGCGGAACAACTCCAAGGCGATTTTCAGCGTTCCGTCCCCGCCGATGACCACCAGCGCCTCGATACCCATCATGCGGGCGTTTTCAATAACGCGGTCCGAGTAGTCCCGGACCACGGCCTGTCCATGCTCCTCGATTTTGTAAGCGAAGGGGTTGCCGCGGTTGGTGGTGCCCAGGATGGTCCCGCCCCGGACCAGAATGCCGGCCACGTCCTTCAGCATCAGTTCGCGGCACTTGCCGGGCCAGATGAGCCCGTCGAAGCCGTCTTCGACGCCCATCACCCGCCAGCCGTGGCGCAGGATCGCCGATTTCACCACGCCCCGGATCACCGCGTTCAAGCCCGGGCAATCCCCGCCGCCCGTGCATACCCCGATAGTTCGCGCATCTCGGTTCATGGCCGATAGTTTCAAGTTTCGGGTTCCAAGTTTCAAGTTTAAATTCGTGGTTTCTGGCGGCCGCCAAGGCCGGCGGTATGACTATTGCCGGATCGGGAGCTTCACGGTGTTGCTGGAGACGCCGCCGATATTGAGCACCACGGGGTGCGCGTCGTCGTCGGCCAGGTCCGTCGGCACAATCACGTTGACCTGATACAGGCCCACGAATCCGGGCGGCAATCCCGAAAAGGTCACCACCGCCTCGCGGCCACCGATGGAGACGGCCGGCCGGACTAGCGTGTTCGACAAGAGCAGCGAAGAAGCCGCCTTGCCGGTATCGGGCCGGTTGTCCACCGCGCCCAGTCCGGTGGCGTACAAGGAGACGGATTCGCCCGGGCGGGCCGGCCGGTCGGAAGTCACCGGCGTGGCATCGCCGTGCAGGATGGCGCCTGGGCCGCTGCCGTCCTGCGTGCGGCTGAACAAGCCGGGATTGTAGGACGCGACGCGCACGGCCAGCGGCGCCCCCGCCAATCCGTCCACGCTCAGCGTCATAATGGCCGTGGTTCCCGGCCGGGCTTCGAACGGAATCTGCGCGTTCACCTGGCCGCTGGAGCTGTAGAACAGCGGCATATCGATCTTCGTGGTCTGGCCGCTGCCCGAGTCAACGCTGAGCACGGCCGTGGTGCCGCCCAGCAGCGTGGGCAGAGGAACAGTGCCGGCGCCGGCCGCGGACACCGCCGACAGCGCCACGCCGAAAATCGAGACGATCGAGCCGGGGGCCACCCCGCTGTCGGAGCGGTAACCGGCGGCGTTGACCACGCCGTCCGGATTCACCTCGGGCATAACGTAGCTCACCCAGTAGGGGATGTTGATGCTTTTCCCGGTGGCCTGGCTGGCGATGTTGACTGAGCCCTCGGCGACGGTCTGGGTGAAACCGGTGTTGTAGAGCGTCACCAGAACCTGGGCGTTCCCGGCCGGCGCCAGGGGCAGCGAAGACTTATCCAGCTCGACGATGACGCTGGGATGCGCGAGGCGGGGCACGATCCGCAGGGTCAAGAGATCGGTGGCCGCGCCGGCATTGGTGATCTTCAGCGGTTGGGAGGCCCGGTAGGTGGAGCGCGGGGCATGGGTCGCGAAACTCAGGGCCGTGGGCTGAGCCAGCAGGGTGGAGGTGAGCGCCGCCAAAATGTTCAGCCGGCCGGCGCCGGAATTCTGGGCGCTGATGGGCGCGCCATCCTCGCTCGCGGAGATTGGCACGGCGGTATTCACCAGAGCCGACTTGACCAGGTTGACACACTCCGCGCTGCGGCTGGCGGCCTGGCAGTACACGGGGTGCGCCTGCATGAGCAGCGCCGCGGCCCCGGCGACCATGGGCGACGACATGCTGGTGCCGTCTTCGACGGCATAGCGCGACAGACTGTAGACATCGCCGCTGGCATACTGGTTCTGGGCCGCCGAAAGAATGAAGCGCCCCGGGGCCAGGACGTCGGGCTTGACCGGCTGGGTGGAGCCGCCCGCCGGCCCGCGGCCACTGAAACGCGCCAGCACATCCGCGGTGGACGGCCAGGCCGATAAAGCCGGGTCAAAGCTGGCCTGCGCCCGGTGCGCCGCCAGGAAGCCGGCCAGCGCCTCGCCCTCGGCCTTGCTGATGATCATCGACGGGATCTGCGCATCGCGCGTATCCATCATCGGCGGCGTGTCATCCACGTTGTTGTAAATGATGGCGCCGACGGCGCCGGCCGCCGTGGCGTTCTGGATCTTCTCCGTAAAGGTGCACAGCCCACGCTTGATCAGTGCCAACTGGCCGTTCAGGCTCTTCGGCGCCAGAATCACGCCGGAGGGCAGGCTGGCGCTGGGCAAGCAGGCCAGGGCGCTGGGGTCCAGTGTGCTGACGTCGGCCAGCGGCGCCGGTCCGAACACCGAGCTGAAAACCGGCTGGCTGCCGGGGAAGCCGCCCATCCGGGCCAGCGCGGCCGGCACGCCGTCGGCGCTGGCCACGGTTACGGCTCCCGAAAAACGCCGCGCGTTGCTGGTGGCCCCGACAGCCAGCACCGCCGGCAAAGAGGCCGGGCTGCTGACCGTTCGGGCCGCGGGGCCGGAATTGCCCGCCGCCGCCACCACCACCACACCCACGGCATTGGCATTCTGAACCGCGCGGGCATAGGGGTCCTGCTCGGGCGGAATCGGCTCGCTGCTGCCCACGCTGAGGTTGATGACATCCATGCCGTCGCGCATAGCGGCGTCGATGGCCTCCATCACCGCATTGGAGGAGGCCTTCCCGTTGAGTATCACCCGGTAATTGCCCAGATAGGCTTTGGGGGCCACCCCGCTGATCGATGCCGAGGGCGAAACCGACTGGACTCTGGCCCCGGCCGCAATCCCGGCCACAAACGTTCCATGCCCAACCGTGTCGGCGGCGCTGTTCCCGCCCGTGAAATCGCGGGCCACGATCACCTTGTTGTTCGTAAAGCCCGCGATCATGGCCTGCGTATCGCCCTTCGGATAGCCGGAAAGAGCCGCAAGCCCAGAGGGCGGGAACATGGGGTGGGTCTGGTCGATGCCCGTATCGATGATGGCGATCTTGATGCCGCGGCCGGCGTTGGCCTCTCCGCCGGCCAGCAGCGCCCAGGCCTCCGGCGCCCGCACCAGCGGTACAGCGGCGTCCAGGAACAGCCGCATCTCCGGCGCAACCAGCGCCGCCTCCACGCCGGGCAGACTGCGCAGCGCTTCGAGTTGCTCCGGCGTGGCGCGCACCAGCAGCGTGTTCAGCACGAATTCGGTGCTGCCAACGAGGTCCGCGCCGGTGTCGCGGATGGCCGCCGCCAACCGCGCCTTGCGGGAGCGCAACACCACCGCGCGCCGCTCGCCCTCGTCCGACAACAGGCGGTTCCGCCTGGCTCGCGGCTCCGGCTCTTCCCGGATTACCTGCTCCACGACGCACGGCTCCGACACTATGACGATGACGTCACGACGCTCCTGTGCCCCAGCGACGAGGGGAAACAGCGCCAGAACGAAGACCCGAATCACCCAATGGGGCATGTGTCCCCGCATTGTATCAAAAGCAGTGGCGAGTGACGAGTGACGAGTGACAAGTGAAAGCAGTAGGCAGTAGGCCTGCCTCCTGCTTACTGCCTACTGCCTACTGATGTCGCGGCGGCCGCGGCCATGGGCAGGCGCACCGTAAACACGGCGCCGCCCGAGGAGTGGTTGGCGGCGGTGATCTCTCCGCCGTGCTCCTTGATGATGCCGTAACAGATGCTCAAGCCCAGGCCGGTTCCCTTCCCCACCGGCTTGGTGGTGTAAAAAGGATCGAAGACGCGCCCGGGGTCCTTCAGGCCCGACCCGTCGTCGCGGATCTCCACCACCGCGTGCCGCCCTTCGGCACAACTGCGCACCCAGATGGTGCCCCGGCCGCCTCGCGCCTGGAGTTCATCGCCGGCGTTGTTGACGATGTTCAGGAAGACCTGCTCAAGCTGGTGCAGGTCGCCATGGACCGCCGGCAGGTTGGCGTCCAGACTGCGCTCGATGCGGATGTGGGCCGTGCGCATCCCATAGTCCCGTAGCAGCAGCGCTTCCTCGACCACCTGGTTGAGATCCACCGGCTGGCGCTGCGGCTTGCTCTGGCGCGAGAAGCTGAGCAGGTCCTGAATGATCCGCTGGGTCCTTCGCGCCTGGTGCAGCAGCTTGTCGGTATACTCGGCCGGCTGGCCCGATAACAAGGAACCGAGCAACTGGCCGTAGCCGATGATGGCCGTCAGCGGATTGTTCAACTCGTGCGCCACGCCGGAAACCAGTTGGCCGACGGCAGCCATCTTTTCGCTCTGCAGAAGCTGTTGCTGGGTGCGGCGCAGTTCCTCGTAGGCCCGGCGGGTCTGCTGGTACAGGGCGGCGTTCTCCAGCGCCGCGTTGAGTTGGCGCCCGATGGCATTCAGCAGGCTTTCCTCGGCCGCCGACAGCACCCGCTCCTGCCGCCAGCACACGATAACGGCGCCCAGGGCGGGCTCCGCGCGCAAGGGAATGGCAAAGGCCGAGCGCAGGCCCTCGGCCTGCCGGACGGCGCCCACCAGTTCCGGCAGCGGCGGCAAATCCGACAACGGCAGCACGGCCCGCCGGGCCGCCTCCAGCGCCGCCAGCAGCTCGGCGCTCAACGGAAACACCAGGGGCTGCCGCCCAAGTTCGCTGAGGAAGCCGCAGGAAGCGACGCGGCGCGCCTCCCCGGTCATGCGGTCAACCAGGTAGCCGCTCACCGTGTCGCAGCCGAACACCGGCTGCAGGTCCCGCACCACCGTCCGTATCAGCTCCTCGGCATCCAGCGAGCCGGTGAACCGCTCCGAAAGCTCGTTGACGGCCGCCAGCATGGCCGCGTGTTTCTGCAGTTGCTCCTCGGCCTGTTTTCTGGCGGTGATGTCCAGCAGGAAGCCCTGCAACTGGACCACCTGCCCGCTTTCGTCGCGGATGCCGAAGCTGGTCTCCAGCCCGATCATCTCTTCGCCGTTCTTGCGGCGCAGGCGTATCTCGAACTCGCTGACATAGCCGTGCGTCTCCACTAGGCGCAGATACTGCTCGCGCCCCTGCGGGGATACGTACAGAGAAGGAATGTGGACGGCCAGCAGCTCCTCGCGCTGGTACCCAAGCATGCGGGCGAAGGCCTCGTTGAATTCCAGAAATGTCCCGGCCCGGGTGGAAATGAAGACGCCCTCGTGCACCTTCTCGAACATGGTGCGGTACTTCTCTTCAGCGCGCTTGCGGTCGGTGATGTCCTTGATGACGTGCAGGACTTCCGGCGCTTCCTCGCGCGAGTAGCGGGAGGTGGCCACCAGGAAATATCCCTGGAGGTTGGCGTCGAAGGTCTCTCCGTCCTGCGGCAGCTCGCAGAAGGGGCAGTCGTTCCAGGCCGAGGGGGGGGTGCAGGGCAACACCTCGCGGCAGGAACGCGCGATGATGGCGGCCGGGCTCAGGCCCAGGCGCTCGGCCAGGGCCCGGTTGACCCGCTGGATGCGGTACCGGGCGTCGTGCACGAAAATGTAGTCGCCGATGGCGTCCACCGTGCTGAGCCAGTCGCGGTAGGCCCGCGACAACTGGTCCACCAGGCTGCTGTTGTCCAGCACAATCCCCAGTTGCCGGCCGGTGATGGCCAGCGCTTCCATGATCTCCGGGGAGGTCCAGCGGCGGGTGCGGTATCCCAGCACGAAAAGCCCGGCCAGCCCGGCGGCGGCCGCGCGGAAGTGCGGAATGGGGACAATGATCGCCCAACGCAGGCCGCGCTGCCGCAGCCATTGCCCGGCCTCCGGCCCCCGCTCGTATCCCATCACCGTAATGCAGGCGCTCAGGCCCACCGAGGAACGCGGCAGCATGTCCGACAGAAACTCCGCTTCGTCATCGGGCCGATGACCGGGGCGCACCACGTGCAGGCGCGCATAGGCGGCTTCAAAGACCCGCTGGAGCCCGGCGCAAAGACGGTCCAGGGCTTGGGGGGCCAATCGCCCGCGCGAAACGCAGTCGGCGGCCAGCGCGGCCATCAAGCCGGGCGCCGCCCCCCAGAGCAGGTGCTGGCGCGCGGCCTCCATGGCCAGCACCAGCATCGAAACCATGGTCAGTACGCTGCCGGCCGCCAGCCAAATCAGCAGCCCGATTCCCACGGCCGGGTAACCGGGCGGATGGACCAGGCGCAGCAGCAAGGCCCCGGCCAACAACGAGGGGCCCCAGCCCACGCGCCGCCGGCCATATTCAATCACCCAGACCGCCGCGATCAGGCCCAGCAACAGGTAGCCCGCGGCGCTTGGCCACCCCCGCCACCCCGGGGACAAGGAGACAACGATCGCTTCCGCCAGCAGTGAGACGGCAGCCAGAGGCAGCAGCCACACCAGCGGCGCGCGCCTGCCGACGGCGTCCCCGATCGCTCCCGCCATCACTCCCTGCGCGGCCAGCAACAAGGCCGCGGGAAGCAGGCCCTCGCCCAGCGCGTCGGACGTGGCCGCCAACAGGTGCAGGATGTAGAGGAGCCAGGCGCCGTTCCAGATCAGCAGGTAGCGCTGCGGGAACGCGCGATAGACGAGCGACCCGATGACCAGCAGCACGCCGAGTGCGGCGATTTCGGCGGCCAGCACGGCGATGGCGGTAGCGGTCATGTCGGGGCTACTTTACCAGAGCCGCTCTCCCGCTAGAAGAGGCTGTGGGCCGTGGGAGATCGGCTGCCGGCTGTCTATGGCCCCTGGCCCACAGCTTACAGCCCACAGCCTACGGCCATTCTCCAGCCTTTTTTTCCTGAATAAAGCAGGCTAGAATAGCGACCGCTCAGGCAGCTTCGAGCGGAGGGGCCCGTGGCCGAACCGGAAACGGTCCTGATCGTCGATGACGAGGAGTCGATTCGCGAAATCCTTTCCTCGCTGTTGGAAGCGCGCGGGTATCGGTGTTTGACGGCGCCAACCGCGGTGGCCGCGCTGCCCCTGATGGCGCAGGATCCGCAGCGCTTTCGGCTGGTCCTCTCCGACATCATCATGCCGGAGATGAACGGCCTGGCCTTTCTGGAGCAGCTCCGCGAACTGTACCCCGATCTTCCGGTCATCATGCTATCGGCCGTGCAGGACGTGCGGGTGGCCATGGATGCCATCCGCAAAGGGGCCTACGATTACCTGGTTAAGCCCTTCGACCGAGACCAACTTTACTTTGTTGTCGGCCGCGCGCTGGAGCGCCGGCGCCTGATCGAGGACAATCGCCGCTACCAGCAACACCTGGAAGAGTCGGTGGCCGACCGCACCCGCCGCCTGCAGGACGCGCTGGCACAACTGGAGCGCTCCTACGATTTCACTCTGGAGGCGCTGGGCAGCGCGCTGGATCTCAAAGACTCGGGAACCGAGGGCCACTCCCGGCGGGTCACCGCGTTTTCGGTGGCCATCGCGCGGGCCATGGGGCTGGACCAGGAGGCCGTCAAGACTGTGGCGCGAGGCGCCTACCTGCACGACGTCGGCAAGATCGCCGTACCCGACTCAATTCTGAACAAGGCCGGGCCGCTGAATGAGGAAGAGCGGACGGTGATGAAAACCCATTGCCAGCGTGGCTACGACATCCTGCGCCGCATAACCTTTCTGGAAGAAGCGGCGGAAATCGTGTTGTCCCACCAGGAACATTACGACGGCAGCGGCTACCCGCGCGGCCTCAAGGGCGAAGCGATTCACCTGGGGGCCCGCATATTCGCGGTGGCCGACGCACTGGACGCCATGATTTCCGACCGGCCGTACCGGGCTGCCCTGCCGCTGGCGCACGCCCTCAAGGAGATCGGCGACATGTCCGGCACCCAGTTTGATCCCTTGGTGGTCAAAGCGGCGCTGTCATTGCCGCACGAACTGTGGGAGCAGTTCAAGGCCGGCAGCGCCAGAGGAGCCAGGCTGGCGGCGGCCGGCGCGACGTGAGGTCCAAGGGGCCTGTACTTAGCACTTCGATTGGGAGGAAAAAATGGGCGAATGCACACGCAGGAAGATCATGCAGGGCGGCATGCTGGCCGCCGTCACTGGCCCCCTGGCCGCGGGCGCACAACAAGGCGGGGCCTCTGCGGTCCGGCCGGTGGCCATCTCCAGCGCCAACGGACTGCGCGCCGTCGAGAAGGCGATGGAGATGATCCGGGGCGGCGCCGACACGCTGGATGCGGTGATCGCCGGCGTCAACATAATCGAGGACGATCCGAACGACAGCAGCGTGGGCTACGGCGGCCTGCCCAACGAAGACGGCGTCGTGGAGCTGGATTCCAGCGTGATGCACGGGCCCACCCGGCGCGCCGGCGCGGTTGCTTCGCTGCGCAACATCAAGAACCCTTCGAAGGTCGCCAAAGCGGTTATGGAGCACACCGACCACCTGCTGCTGGTCGGCGAGGGCGCCTTACGCTTCGCCCGCATGCAGGGATTCAAGGAGGAGGATCTGCTGACGGACAAGTCCCGGCTCGCCTGGCTGACATGGAAGGCGAGGAAGTTCGAGAATTGGGGGCCGGGTCTGGCCGCCCCGGATGCCGACCAGAAGGCGGCCGTCAGCAACCCCGAACTGCTGGCCTGGGCGCGGGAGGTGGCCGCGAACCCGCCGACCGGCACCATCAACTGCCTGGCCGTGAACGAGCGCGGCGATCTTTCCGGCGTCACCACCACCAGCGGCCTGGCCTGGAAGATTCCGGGGCGCGTTGGCGATTCGCCCCTGATCGGCTGCGGCCTGTTTGTCGATAGCGACGTGGGAGGCGCAGGCTCCACCGGGCGCGGCGAGGAATGCATCAAGATCAACGGCGCGCACACCGTGGTGGAGATGATGCGGCGCGGCGCTCCCCCGCGCGAAGCCTGCCTGGAAGCGGTCCGGCGTGTGGCCGCCAATTACCGCAACAACCGCAAGAAGCTGGAGCAGATCAGCATCAACTTCTATGCCCTGAACAAGCGCGGCGAGCACGGCGCCGCCTCGCTGTGGAACACCAGCGGATCAGGCGGGAGGAAGGCGCAATACGCGGTCAACGACGGCGGCCAAAGCCGCCTGGTGGAATGCGCCTACCTGCTGGAGCGCTGAGGCGGAACCTTCAAACAATCAATGATTCGGCCCAGCGATACACGCGCTCGGCCATCCGCACGATCCGAGCATAGTCCTCTTCCGCAAGAGCCTCGGGCAGGCCGCCATATCGGCTGACCCCCGCGTACCGGGTCAGCCGATCGCATTGACGGATCTCCTCGGGTACTTCCAGCCCGCTCCGCTGAACCAGCGTGAGCAGGTGCGCGATGTCGTGGGTCTTTGGGTAGGCCGCACCGCGGTGAATCAAGAGGGCCTTGATTGCTTTCTCGGCCGCCTGCTGCGCGTCGAAGCAAAGATCCTCGTAGAGCACCTCGTCGCCCAGCAAAGTACCTTGCCTCGCCAGAGCGAGGTTACTGCGGGCGCGGCGAAGCCAGTCTTTCGGGTCGGTCGAGTCTCGTTGTTCAGGCGGCATACACTTCGATCCCCTCCTCCAGTGCCGGTTGGATCACCGTGCCTGGCCTGTCCCGAAAGATGTCGATGTCTTCCGGTGTGGCGACAACGACATCCACTGAAGCGCCGAGGCCGAAGAAGCTAAGATGGATCTCTTCCTCCAAACGACCACGGTGGGCTGCTCCCGACTTCACCACCAGCAGGTCGATGTCGCTGTCCGGCCCCATCTCGCCCCGGGCCGCGGAGCCGAACAGGATGATCCGGTCCGGGTGGGCCACTTCGACAACCCGGCGCACGATTTCATCCAGAAGTACCCGGTCCATAACCCAAGTTTCCGGTTTCCCGTTGCTCGTTGCAAGTGCAATTATAGAATCGAGTTATGCGCAGCAAGCGCGAGGAAGAGCGGGCGCGGTTTGACCGGTTGGTGCAAGAGGCCTGGCTGGCCATTCCCGCCGGTTTCCGCAGGCGCGTGGAGAATGTGGCCATCGTCGCCGAAGATGAGCCGGGGCCCGACGATCTGCGGCGGGCCCGCTGCCCCCGCGGCTCCACCCTGCTCGGCCTCTACCACGGCATCCCCCTGACCCGGCGCACGTCCAGCTACGGCCTGGTCCTGCCGGACAAGATTTCCATCTATCGCGGGCCCATCGAGCGCATGGCGCGCCATGAGCGCGACCTGGCGCGCATTGTGCGCGATACGCTGTGGCATGAGCTCGGCCATTACTTCGGCATGGATGAAGGGCAGGTGCGGCAGGCCGCGCGCCGCTGGCGAAAAACCAGGTGACAGGTGCCAGGGCGCCGCGCTTCAGCGCGGAGCACCCGCCGGATTCTGTAAGTGTCTCAGGAACCAACAGCGGCAGCCGACGGCCCGCTTCTCCTGGCTCCTGACCGCTGA
>Ga0315276_10006541_pt1 | contig 10739 bp, 10 predicted proteins | sample YL17G05_0_MG_FD_204542 | JGI IMG/M metagenome (GOLD analysis project Ga0315276, IMG submission 204542) | Sediment microbial communities from Yellowstone Lake, YNP, Wyoming, USA - YL17G05_0 | ecosystem: Environmental > Aquatic > Freshwater > Lake > Sediment | place: USA: Wyoming | collected... | reverse complement strand
CCCTTGACGTCCGATGATTCTTCTGCACGGAGGGGTGACGGAGCGGCCGAACGTGCCAGTCTTGAAAACTGGAGACCTCGCAAGGGGTCCGCGAGTTCAAATCTCGCCCCCTCCGCCAACGACACGAATAGGCTTATTACTTCAGACAGCCTTCTCCTCAGGAACGGTATAGTTGTCTGCCCAATTCTAAAGGTCCTTGCAAAGTTCAGACATGTTCCACTCAAACGTAAGTAACCGCCTCCCATGCTCCGGAGCTTCCATGTTTTCCGGTCAAACGTCTCGTTTGTTTGTTAACCTGGCTCCTCTTTCTCGATTTCCACCAGCACCAACAGCGTAGTCTTGATTGATGTCTTATGTTGCAAAGTGCGGAGAACATCCTTCGTAGAGTCCCCAGGTCTCTTATTGTCACCTCAAGTTTCGCGGCTATGTCTCTTCCTCACGCAATTCGGCATGGAAGGACTCCAGGTTTTTATCATTCATTGTAGGTTAGTTCTGTTGTTGGAAAATCGGCACAGATGGGTCAGGGCTCACGGTGGCATCATTCAATCCCTGATGGGTGAGGTAGGCCACCAACGCCTTTCTCATGAACGAAGCGGTCGAAATGGACTTCCTGGCAGCTTCACGACGGCACGTTTCAAGTAATTGGTGAGGAATGAGGAAGTCAAATTGTGAGTTGTTAGTTGTCAATTTGCGATCCTTTCTGGAGACCATGAGGACTTCTGGTGATTGGGACTTTAGTTGTTTGAGGATTGGTTGAGAGATCGATAGAAACACCATAGGAAATACGTCTTCGTGTGCGCTTCGCACTCCTCCATGACTTGGTATTTATTGACCTACCTATTCATTATTGGATTCTGGATTTCTCTGGGGATCAATAGTGACACCATAATGATCTGGTATTTCTTGACCTTCCGATTCATTACCAAATTCATGGTACGTTTGCTTCGCTCACATTCGCTCACTTCGTTCGCTCATGGTTCTAATGGCATTTGCTTGTGGATTGATCTTCTTCACCAATTACCCCTGACGTAGTGGATTCAGGACACAGTTATGCTATCCGAAGCAAAATTATGTCCTAAAGGGAGATGCCTCCTGACATGTAGCGTCATCAGTACACAGTATCAAGCACTCAACCTCCAGAGGAGGGACCATGACGAGCATGGTGTGCAAGGGACGGTTGTGCGATTTCCCTTTTGCGAGTGGCGTTATCAACGCGGGGATAGACTGCCGATCTGCTTGGGGATCGCTGGGAAGTGGCTTGGGTTTGGGGTGCGCCTGGGGTGCGGAAGTGCGGACAGGTGGTCCTACTTTGGCCTATTCCTGTCCGCTCCATCCTCTGCATTCATGCAGAAATTGTTGATTTAGAAGAACTCTCGATAGAACTCATAAACCACGGCAAACCATCCGGCGAAGTTGCCGCCCTGCAGAATGTCAACCGCTCTACCCTGTGGCGGGCATTGCAGAGCTGAAACCTCTTTGCGGTTTTCAGTAAATACTGAAATACGGTTCTTTAAACGATTGACATAACCGGTTTTAGAGCCGCAAGGTGCGCTGAGAGCCAGCCGACTTCAGGACCAGGCCACAAGCCAGGGATAAAAGCAACCGAGGAGACGAGTGATGAACGCGCCCGAGACGGAAGCGACGCCCGAGAAGCCAACACCTGAAACGCTGAGCCAGTTGACGTCGGGGTTAGCGCCCCTGATCGTTGGAGCGGCGGTCCAGCATCGCGTTTTCGATTTGCTGGAGCAAGGGCCGAAAACCCTTGAGCAAGTGGTGTCCGAATCCGGCGCGTCCCTGCGCGGTATCCGTGCCGTGATGAATGCGCTGATCGGTCTGAAGTTTCTTAGGAAGGACGACGGGCGATATGCGTTGACGCCCGAAAGCGCGGCGTTTCTGGTTAGGGGCAAGCCACAGTTTCTCGGTGACCAGCTTGGTGACATGCAGGTTAAATGGCGTGCTGCTGCTCCTGAAACCGGACGTTGGCGCATGTGGCTGGATATAAACGACGTGGTTCGCACCGGCAAACCGGCCGCTCCTGTGAACTTGGAGCAGCACGGCGGCGAGTACTTCAAAGGCTTCGTCGAGGCTCTCTTCGGGACCCACTACCGCGCGGCGCGGACACTGGCGGAAGCGCTCAGCATCGCCCACAAGGAGAAGCCGGTTCGTGTGCTGGACTTAGCCGCTGGTTCCGGTGTGTGGGGAATCGCCCTTGCGCGAAAATCCCCACGCGTCACGGTGACCGCAGTGGACTGGCCAAGCGTGCTTGAATTAACCAAAACAGTGGCGAGGCGCTGGGGCCTTTTACCCCGGTTCCAATTTGTCGCGGGGGATCTGCTATCGGCGGATTTCGGCGCCGGTCACCACATCGCGATTCTGGGGCATATCCTGCACACTGAAGGCGCAACCCGGAGTCACGCTCTCATAAAGAGGACTTTCGAGGCCCTGGCTCCAGGCGGAATCATCGCGATCGCCGATTTCTTGGTGAACGAGGACCGCACCGGTCCTCCGATGGCTCTGACCTGGGCCGTGAATATGCTGGTGCAGACCGTGGAAGGCGACACCTTTTCATTTGTCGAGATCGACGGATGGCTGCGCGACGCGGGCTTCGAAAACCCGCGCCTGCTGGAGAATCCAGGACCTTCCCCTCTGATTTTAGCGAACAAACCTGAGTGATAGGAGAAGGATTATCGTAACGGTAGGACTCTCCATTATTGACTGAGGCGAGACACCGGACCGGCAGGCACGACGTCCGAGTACGTCGTGCCTGCCATATAAAGCCCGACGTCCTCAGGCCCTATACAAGGACATAAGCAGGCAGGGGCCCAGCGCTTCAGAGCACGCTAATCCAATTCGTCCTCTCACACTGCCTGTTTGCTCAAGGCAGTTCGTGCAACCGGGTAACTTGCAATCTCTGTCATAACCCCCTTGGCCACGTCAATCGAGTAAAGGGAATCCGGCAAAAAATATTCAAGGTTACCATGTGCGAGCAGTTGGCCTGCTGGTGTGACGATCAGGCTTTGAAGTCCATGGTACCATGGTGTATCCACGGGTGCGGGCAGACAAAATACATCGGTCGTACAACCGACGCGAGTAATCAAGCCTTTCAGAAATTCGGCCTTCCCGCTGCTCATGTCCAAGGTCCACAGTTCCGTCGTGCCATTATTCCGGAAGACGCTTGTATACAACTTGCCATCGGGAGCCTCAGCCAGGGCACTAAACCGCCGGTCCGTGGGTAAACTGACCAGATTCGTGACAGTGCCAGCCACCGGGTCTACCTCTACGACTTGAGCTGGTCCGCTCCCGTCCTTCTTCGTTACCATCCCGATCAGTCTTCCATCGCGTAACAAGCAGAGACTATCAAGACCTTGGTCCTTGCTCAAGTTTGACACATACACTGGCCCGGAGATTTCCCATCTGTCGTGGCCCTTCTTCTTGTTTAGCAACAGAAGCCTGGATGGCTCGGCCCCCTTGGCGCTTCCGGAGTCAGGATTAATCACTACGAGCAACGTGCCATCAGCCAAGTAGGTGACACCCGAGATCCGATCACTCGGAGCTAGCAGTTGTTCGTTGATAATCGTCACCGTGGGCTTTTTGTTTACTTGACTGGTATCCAGATATTGCACGGTGAGCCCCTGGCGTGCACTAACAGGCGTACCACTCGATGGCAGCTTTGTGTAGTTTTCAATGGCATGTGAATGCGGATTGAGGTGCCCGCCTGAATTGAACACAATCGGACCGTGCTCAATACCCACCAGCCGAACAGTTTCGTTTGTTGGCGGTGGGGCGGCTTGCACAGACTGTGTAAACAGCCCACTGAGGCCGCTGAGGCTGCTGAGGCCGGTGGCTAACGTACCGGCGAATATAGACTTGCTAAATTGTCGACGCGATAAATTCATACTCCTCCTCCGTGTAGGTATCCCTCAAGTGGTTAATTGAATCCAACTGGCAACTGACGCGACATGGCTAGCCTTCGTGATTGCCGCCAGGTACGGTCTTTCCGCTTAGGTGAACCCAACTCGCGACTGACGGGATATTGTTAGTGTCCGTGATCGTCACCATGTACCATCCTGGCGGCGCCAAGTTGGGATTCGACGTAACGGACACCGTAAGGGAGGACCCGCTTTTCGACGTGATGGGGAGATCTACGAGACGTTGTTCCATATCGTGACTATGAGTGACAGCGGTCGGTCTAATCAGATTGACCCATTTGATGTTGTGGGCTTGGTCTGTCCGGATGTTAAATGATTTGCCATAATGGATTTCTTTCGGAGTTTCTTGTATCTGCGGCCGAGAGGCCGACATATAGGCCGGCCTGTAGATCTGCATGCGAATTTCATTGCAGGCACCCGTCGGAGTTCCCCCGCCTGTGGCGATGCTGCCATCAGGCAACAGCATCGCCATCGAATGATAGCCGTGTGCCACGGTCTGCCGCTCCGCAAGAGTCCACGTATTGGTCGATGGGTCAAAGATTTCTGCCTGGAGCAGTCCCGTAGTGGCATCTTCGCCGACGACCGTGCCATTGCACACAAAGACCGTCCGATTCGGCAAAATGACGGCATTGACGTGCATTCTGGAGACGTGCAACGACTGCACTTGTGTGTAGCGTGGGAAACGATCCTTCAGATCGACGATAAACACGGTAGCAGTGGTGTTGCCGCCGTACAGGAACCGGTTTCCACCGCCGCAGATCATGACTCGTTGGTCTTGGGCCGGTGGGAGCAAGACGCTGGTGGCGTGGTTGCGTTGGTCGTCAGGATTATCCGGGTCAAGGTCGTGTGGATAAATCCCATACAACCCGGGAACATCCGTTTCCTGGATTGGTTGCGAGAAGGAATCGGGCAACGTCAGGATGCAAGGCTTGACCGGGGCGTTTTCATTAAACGATCCGCCCGAGTAGAATATCGAGCCGTTCTCCAGAAGAAACATCTGGGGATAGGTCGGAAATTTGCGTGTTGGATGGGTAAACGAGGTCCATCCCACGTTGGAAAAGATTTCCGGATTGAAATCTACATCGTTGCCTTGGTTATTGATGCCGCTCGCGCAAAATACCCGCCCGCTGCCGAGCGTCACGAATGTGGGGTACCAGCGGCCACTGTTCATTGACGCAATTTTCGTGAAGCTCTCCGTGATCGGGTCAAAGATAACCGTCGTGCTCAACCCTCGGTCAGGGGCGTATCCGGAGGTCCCGCCCGCGGCTAACACCCTGCCATCCGGTAGAACGGAATGGCCGACACAGAACAGATCAAGAGGCTTCCCTGAATTATCGAATGGAACGGCCGGCCGGGAAAATGTGTTTTTCACAGGGTCCCACACTGCGGCAGAATCGGCGAGCGCCCACGGGGGAGGGAATGCGGCCACATCGTTAGGATCGGCCGGACAGCTATCGACCCTCGCGGGGTCCTCGACAGGGGGCACTAGCTCAAAAATGCGCAGGTCGGTCACCGAACCGGCGATGAACAGCACCTTCCCCGTGTGCATCAAAACCGTGTGTGTGGTGCTAATCGGGCCTTTAAACCCCTCTTCGGGTAGCCACCCAGTCCCAGACAGATCCGCAGTGGATTGCGGCGGTTTGGCGTGCGTTCTTTCTTGTGCCATCTGAGCAGACTTTGCGCTTCGTTCCTCATGTCCCATCGTCCGCATATTGTGTCGTCTCCCTTCTCTTAAGTTATAATTATTGAAATTGGCTCAACCATTCTCGTATGCCGCTCCTTCGGGGGCCACCGAGAGCTGCTCGAAGAGATGCTCTTGCGCCTAATTGCTCCCGGGAATAGCCGCCTTTGTTGTTGAAATAGCCACGTTTGTTCCTTTCTTTTCAGTTGCGGGAGTTGACACTTGTCCGTCTTAGTGTTGTGAGCGCCAAAACTTGATGAAAATGCAAATCGTCTTAATTCGCATCATGTAAAAACCCGGAAAGTTGATCTGTAAGCCATGCTTCAGTAAAAGCGGTGGTCGAAACCTGGAATTGTCAAGAAGTCCGTTGAAATATTCTGAGCGGCTCCCATGGTTGTCTCACGCGGCCTTCTTCGTCTGAGCCTGTGGCGGCTCCGCCTGCTCGGCCTCGATGGTCGCCATCACCTGCGCAATCCCGGCAAAGCCTTTCACGCGGTTGGACTGCTGCTCGCAATAGAGCAACACGGTCCCCAGCCACCGTTGGGGCATCGCGCTCCCTCGTGACCGCTTGATGTTCCGCTCGCTGTGCCGAACCAGCGAGAACATGCTCTCGATCGGGTTGGTCGACAGCAGCGTCTTGCGCAGCAACGCCGGCACCATCAGGCGATGCACCGTCAACAACTCCTCGAACGCCTCCAGGAGCGAGTCCGCCGCCGACTCGTTCTTGGTCCGCAGCCACGCCTCCAACTCCAGCAGCATCTGCCGGGCCTCGGCATAGTGCGTCTGCTCCAACGCGATCGTGAACCGGTGATGGGCCTCGGAGCGATACCGCTTCGCCAAGTACCGCTGCAGATTCCGGGCCTTATGAATGGCGCATCGTTGATGCACCAGCTTCTTGCCAAACCGCTCCCGCAGCGCCTTGCGCAGGCCGCTTCCCCCATCGGTCACGAAGAGGATCCGCCGGGAGAGCACCAGGCCGCGACGCTCCAGGTCTCGGAACAGCGCCTCACAGATCTCGTGATTCTCTGACGAGCCTTGCCAAAATCCCAAGGCCATTTTCACACCGTTCAGGTCCACACCCAGGGCGACGAAAAAGGCTTCGCCGCCGCGATGGACGGTGTCCAGGAAGAGCGCGAACGGCGTGTACGCTGCCAAGGACCGCGTTTGGAAGGCCTTGAGCTTTTGGGCCGTCACCTCCACCATCTTGTGGGACACGGCCGACGGCGACACGCCGAAAGCCCGCGCCGCCCCGAGGACAGTCTTGGCGGTCTCTACCTCCAGAGTATGCAACACCTGCAGCGTCGGGTTGACTGCGAGGCCTAGTTCCACGACGGGAGAATTCGCCAAGGCATGGAAATGTAGATACGCCTTGAACCACGGGCCTAGCAGGGGAATCGCTGACACCCAGGGAGCCTCTGTAAAGAAGTCGACCTGCGAGTTGCGGTCGAGCCACATGCTGGTCAGGCCCGCTAGGCCCTGGTCCGGTGCACCTTCACCCTCGGCAAGCTTCAGTGCGTTGACCGAGCCAACCGAGGTGGATACGATCACATCGGGCTGGATGCCCAAGCGGTCGTAAAGAAAGTGAAGCGCACCGACTTCAAAGTCGCCTTTGCTTCCACCACCGGAGAGTACAATGGCAGTTTTCATCTTGATCTTCTTATCGACCTCGATCTATAGCAGTGACTCGAAGTGTTTTGAACATGTAGCATGGATGGAAAAAAATGAAAATCAGATGAACACGGACAGCCTGTAGGAAGAATCCTACACGACATTTACAGTGATCCATCGATACGTCCGGCGTCCAGATTCCAGCCTGAGACCGAACAACACACGCCATCTTTTGAAAAATGGAAGCGAGTCTCGTCCACTGCGGCTCCGGCTGGGATGAGCTCTTCAGCAGCCAGATTGATGGGATGTGCAGAGGGGGAACTGGTCACTTTCCTTTGGCACCGGGTTGTTCATATTCAGTGGAAGTTATCTCGATTGTTTGTAAATCGGCATAGATGGCTCGAGGTGCTCAGTGATTCTCAGCAGCGTCTATGATGCGTTGATGACCTGCCCCCAGTTGTTAGGCCACCGTTCAAGTTCGTTCACGCCGACACGCTGACCGGCGCGAAGGTGCGGGTCTCTGGGGCGGGTGGCCGATCCCCCCGCGCACGATGCGGGCGCTGCGTGTTGTACTGACGGCGCCAGCGCTCGATGAGGACTTGGGCTTCGTGCAGCGTATAGAAGAGTTCCCCGTCCAGCAACTCATCCCGCAACTTCCCGTTAACGGACTCGACATACCCGTTCTCCCACGGACTGCCGGGCTCGATGAATAAGGGCGCCACGGCCAGCACGCCATACCAGGCCCGCAAGGCCCGCGCGATAAATTCCGGGCCCTTGTCGCTCCGAATATGCGTCGGGCAGCCTCGATACAGAAACCACTCACTCAAGACCTCCTGCACATTCCACGACGTGAGCCGCCGTCGGACCGCAATTGCCAGACACTCGCGGGTGTATTCATCCACCACCGTCAGCCTCTTGAGAGGGCGCCCATCCTGGGGGCGGTCCATCACAAAGTCATACGACCCGACATGGTTCGGATACTCCGCCCGCCGGCGGATACAGGAGCCATCGGCTAACCAGAGCCGAGCCCGTTTGGGTTGTTTCTGCGGCACCTTCAGCCCCTCCTGCCGCCAGAGCCGCTCCATCCGCGTGTGATTCGCGCGCCCCCCTTCCTGCTGGAGCAAGGCGGTGATCCGCCGAGTCCCCGTAGCGGCCATACGCGTGGGCCAGCGCGATGATCCGTGCCCGCAGTCGATCCTCGTCATCCCTTTGGATAGGCACATACTGTTGGGGAGCCCGGCATTGCCCGACCACTCGAGACGTCCGGCGTTCGGAGACCGAGAGCGTGGCCTGCGCATGGCACACCGCTTCTCGGCGTCGGGCCGGGCGTAGAAGTTTCCCGCGTCCACCTCCTTCAAGATACTATTGTCGAGCGAGAGATCGGCCACCAAGCGCTTCAGTCGCGCATTCTCCTGTTCCAGGCCCTTCAGCCGGTTGGCTTGATCGACCCGTAGTCCACCATATGCTTTCTTCCACCGGTAGTAGGTCTGTTCCGTGATCCCCAGCTTGCGACAGGCCTCGATCACCGCAAGCCCTTTGCCCAGCTTGATTTCGATGGTCCACAACTGCCCGATGATCTCTTCCGCCGTCTACCGTTTGCATGCCATGCCTCCTCCGTTCGTCGGCTGGAATCCTCACTCCAGACCCGACCTGGTTTATAGGGGGCAGGTCAATATCGCTTTGCGATACGTATTTATCCCAAATTTACAGCTAGATAGAAATCATATAGGCTTCGCGCTCTTTTCTCACCACTCACACCGGAGGCCGCCCATGCTGAAACTTCATGCGGGTATGGGTATACTGAGTGCGCTCTTGCTGGGTACCGCAACTGTCGTAGGAGCCGAGCCTCCTACGTTTCTCCCAAATCTGTTTCCGTTTCCCAACCCCCATGGAGTCCTGAAAACATTCAACGAATCTGGAAAGCTCGATCTCACCGGGCCGTTTTTCCAGAGTCTGGGTAGCAACGGCCGCAGCTGTGCCAGCTGCCACCAAGCCAGTGACGCCTGGTCCGTCTCAGCCTCGCACGTCGCCGAACGGTTTGAACAGACGCAGGGCCTGGACCCGATCTTTCGTACCAATGACGGCTCCAATTGTGATCACAACATCGACATCTCATCGGTGGAAGGCCGCCGACAGGCCTACAGCCTGCTCACCAGCCGCGGCTTGATTCGCATTGCCCTTCCGGTCCCTGCCTGAGCCGAGTTTGACGTGGTCAGCGTCAGCAACCCCTACGGGTGCAATGAAACCTCGACCCTATCCATGTACCGCCGCCCGCTTCCGACAACCAACCTCCGGTTTCTCAGCACGGTGATGTGGGATGGACGTGAATCTTCCACGCAGACCGGCACGATACCGATTACACCCACCGGCTCGAACCCCGGTGATTTGCAGACTGACCTGCTCCATCAATCGGTCGATGCCACCATGGGACATGCCCAAGCCACCACACCACCCACGCCGCAACAGCAGCGGCAAATCGTGATGTTTCAACTGGGGCTGTCGACCGCGCAGACCGTCGTTGTTGGCGCGGGATCGCTCGAAGCGAACGGCGCGAGCGGCGGGCCCGTGGCACTGTATAACCAACCCTTCTATGTCGGCATCAATGATCCGCTGGGCCAAATCCCCCAGGTGTCCCGTTCACCCCGGTGATCTTTACCTTGTTTACGCCCATCTGGGCTCATGAACAGTCCCATAACGACCACCGCGCCAGCATTCTACGCGGGCAGACGCTGTTCAACTCGCACCCGATCGCCATTAAGGGCGTCGCCGGAATCAACGACACTCTTGGGGCCGACACCCTTCCGGGGACGTGTGGGACGTGCCACGACTCGCCCAATGTCGGCAACCATTCCGTCATCGCACCGTTGAACATCGGGATTGCTGACGTCGCTAATCCGCTGAATCCGCTGGGGGTGGATTATTTGCCGGTCATCAAGCTGCGCCAGAAGGCGGATCCGACGAAGGAAATTACTACCACCGATCCTGGACGGGCGTTAGTGACGGGCAAATGGGCGGACATTGGCAAGTTCAAAGGACCGATTCTTCGCGGACTCTCCGCTCGGGCCCCCTACTTTCACAATGGCTCGGCGGAAAGCCTGAACGACGTCGTTGAGTTCTACAACGTCCGTTTTGGCATGGGGCTGACTGAACGAGAAAAAGCCGACCTGGCCGCGTTTTTAAGTACCTTGTAATACGGGCGACTCTACACATCCTGCGGCGCTCAGCGACATCCTGCTGAGCGCCGCAGCGCCACGCCACCCTTTCTTCGGGTGCCGCTGTGGCTAAATTGTGGCAGAACTATCGTGTTCTATCGTATTTGATCGGTTCTTGATCTGCCTCTGATGCCTCCAATTCTTCCGTACATGATTGAGAACGAAACGATACAGTGAGATCGTGACCTATAGTCCCTGAGGCTTCAGGGTTTTCAAATCTCGCCCCCTCCGCCAACGACACGAGTAGGTTCATGACTTCAGTCCGCCTTCACCTCGGCTTCCTGATACCCACGCCATAGCCACAGCGAA
>Ga0315276_10006540_pt1 | contig 10740 bp, 11 predicted proteins | sample YL17G05_0_MG_FD_204542 | JGI IMG/M metagenome (GOLD analysis project Ga0315276, IMG submission 204542) | Sediment microbial communities from Yellowstone Lake, YNP, Wyoming, USA - YL17G05_0 | ecosystem: Environmental > Aquatic > Freshwater > Lake > Sediment | place: USA: Wyoming | collected... | reverse complement strand
TCTCCCCCTGCGTCGTCGACAGCGCTCGCGCCAGCAGCAGGCTCGTCACTTTCCCGGAATAGGCACGCACTCCCGAGATCGCGTTGCCGTCGTTGCCGTCGTTGCCATCATTGCCGTCGTTCCCGTCATTGCCATCGTTGCCATCGTTGCCGTCATTGCGGAACGGTATCCCCATGATGTCCTCCTGTGGTCGGTGAACGCTTCAACGTGAGGCAAGTTGCCGCCCTGCCGCTTCGAACCCCATTGCGCAGGCGGACCAATGCTACCGCGGAACACCGGCGCTCGCGAGCGCTTCGCAAAACAACTCGGCATGTGCGCTGGTGGTTCCGGGGTAGCGCTGGCGAAAACCGCTGACGGTGAGCGTCGGCTCCAGCGCCAGCAGCTCGCCGACCGCAGCTCGCGCGTCGTCGGTCCGGCCGGACAGCGCAAGCGCGATCACGAGCAGACGGTGCGTCGCCAGGTACATCCGGTTCTCGCGCAGCGACCGGCGGCACAGCTCGACCGCCTTGTCGTACTGGCCGGCGACCGCATGCGCGGTACCCGCGAGCGATGTAAATACGTACATGTGGGGATCGAGCGGCGACAGCTCGATCGCCCGATGCGAGCGGGCCACCGCCTCGTCGCTGCGACCAAGCCAGGCGTACGCCGCCGTGCTCCAGGCCCACGCCGACGCGGCGCTCGGATTGATGACGAGCGCCCGGTCGAAGCTCGCGATCGCCCGCTCCAGATCCTTGTTGACGTACCCGGAAACGAGCCCATGAACGGCGAGCGCCCAGGGATCGGTGTCGTCGCGCTCGAGCGCCGCGTCGGCGTACCGATTGGCGTCGGCAACGTCCTGCTGGCGATCCGGGGACCACCCTTGGCCTATCCGGAGCACATGCCAGCGGGCGAGCCACGCGTAGGCGGTCGCGTAGGACGGATCCGATGCAATGGCCGCCTCGAGCAGGCCTCGCGCCTGCTCCAGATCCTCGCGCGAGGTCCGGTGCAGATGATCGATCGCCCGCAGCAGGCGCTCGTAGGCCGTCAGGTTCTCGGGACGCTTGGAGCGAGCCCGCTGCAGCTCGAGCTGGCGGACATACGGGACGACGCGCTTCGCGATGTCCCGCGCCAGCGCTTCCTGCAGCTCGAAGATGTCCGCCATCGAGCCGCGGAATCGCTCCGACCAGATGACGCGCCCGACCTCGGCCTCGGTCAGCTCGGCGATTACCTGCAGCTGGGTGCCGGAGGCCAGCAGGCTCCCCGAAAGCACGTAGCGGACCCCCAGCACCTCGGCCACGTTACGCGGCTCGTAGAGACGGTCGCGAAACGGCGTCGTCGACAGCCGGGAGATGACGAAAAGGTCCGTCAGTCGCGACAGGTGGCCGATCACGTCCTCGGCCAGCAGATCCCCCAGAAAATCGTGCGCCGGATCGCGTGAGAGATTGCGCAACGGCAGCACGGCGATCGACGGCCGGTCGCCGGCGTGCTGCTTGCGGTTGGCGGCGCGGTTCGGCAACGGGCCGGCGGGCCAGGCCCGGAACGCGCGAACCGGACGCATGACGCCCTTGAATTGCCGCTCGCCGAGATCCTCGATCGTCACCCCCAGCCCGTCCGTCAACTGGTCGCGGACCGCGGCGGAGATCACGATTTCCTGCGGCCCGCCGAGCACCATCAGGCGCGCAGCCAAATTGACCCCGTCACCATAGATGTCGATGTCGTCGGCCATGACATCGGCGACGTGGATACCCATGCGCAGATGAATTTGCCGGCGCGGCTCCATGTCGGCGTTGCCGCGTTCGATGCGGGACTGCATGGCGAGCGCGCATTCGACGGCGGCGATCACGCTTTCGAATTCGATCAGCATCCCGTCGCCGAGATGCTTGACCATCCGTCCCCGACCGCGCGGGAGTTCGTCGCGGATGACGATGGCGACGAATTCACGCCAACGGTTGACAGTGCCTTCCGCGTCGTCCTGGATCAGCCGGACGGAATCGACGACATCGACGAACAGAACCGCGCGCAATCGACGCGTCAGACGCTCGACAGAGGGCTGTTCCTGGATCACGCCATTCCCGCGGGGCAGTCGACGCGCTGGCTGCTGGGACTACCCTGCCGCGCGTCGATCTTCACGCGGATGATGCTATCGCATGTCGCGGGCACGGGTAAAGCGACTGCGGCTGGCGTCGCGGCAGGCGCGCGACGGGTTCGCGGCGCGGTGCAGCCTCAGTTGCTGCCTGGCGTGAACGAAACCAGCTCCAGCGTCGTATGCTGGCTGCGGATCACGTTGATGCCGTTCAGCGCGCCGCCTTTCTCGAGGTATTGCGCTTCCTTGTCCTCGCGTACGACGCCGCGCACCGCCGGCGCATACGCGACGAGGTAGTTGCCCTCGGTGGCCCAGCGCCAGAACTCCTCGTCGTCGAGCCGCGTGAACACGCGCATCGGGAGCGTCTCGAAGGTGCCCGCAGGCGTGGTCACGGTCGACCAGCTGCCGACGCGAACATAGTGGTTGATCCGGCCTTCCTTCCGCGTCGTTTCATTGAAATTGTCGAGCCATTGGTTCCACGCCTTGCCCGATGAAAGCGGGAAATCGTAGCGTTGCAACGGCGTCGCGAAGCGGCGCGTCTCGTCGTCGAACAGCGCACCGGTGCGCACGAGGCCCGGCGCGGCCCACGTCTCGGTCCGCATGTTGTCGACGGTCGGTCCCTTCTGCGTCACGCGGACGGTGATGCCGTCCGCCGCGATCGCGATCACTTCGCGGGTCTCTTCCCACTTTACCGGCGCGCGGAAGCCGTCCTGTGCGCGATAGACCCAGCGGTCGCCGACCCGGTACGCCGGCGCCTCTGCGGCGGGTCCGCCGTCGCCCGGCGAGTTCAGTCCGGCGCAACCGGCGAGCGTGCCGAACGCGGCAGCCAGGAACAGGCAGCGCAGCGGGCGAAACGGGGCGAGCAAAGAGTGTCCGCGAGGCATCAAAGGGCAAACAATTCGATGGCAGCGATCATTCCCCGGGAGCGCGGCGCGAGTCAGGCGTCGCCGTCGGTGACGGCGCCCTTGCTCGCGGTCGAGACGAGTCGCGCGTACTTGGCGAGCACGCCGCGCGTGTAGCGGGGCTGCGGCGGGCGCCATCGGGCGCGGCGCGCGGCGAGCACGTCGTCGCCGACATTGAGCTGGACCAGCAGTCGGTGGGCGTCGATGGTGATCGAGTCGCCTTCCTCGACCAGCGCGATCGTGCCGCCGGCCGCCGCTTCCGGCGCCACATGGCCGACGACCATCCCGAAGGTGCCGCCGGAGAAGCGGCCGTCGGTGATCAACCCGACATCCTCGGCGTGGCCCTGGCCCACCAGTGCCGCCGTTGGCGAGAGCATCTCGCGCATTCCCGGGCCGCCCTTGGGGCCTTCGTAGCGGATCACGACGATGTCGCCCGAGTTGATGTTGTTGGCCATGATCGCGTCCATTGCCGCCGGCTCGGAATCGAACACCCGCGCCGGGCCGGTGATCGCCGGGTTCTTCAAGCCGGTGATCTTGGCAACGCAGCCTTCAGGCGCCATGTTGCCGCGCAGGATGGCAAGGTGCCCCTGCGCGTACATCGGGTTCGACCACGGGCGGATCACGTCCTGACCGGCGGGTGGCGCGTCGGGGACGTCGTGCAGCACCTCGGCCATCGTTTGCCCGGTGATCGTCATGCAGTCGCCATTGAGCAGTCCGCGGACGAGGAGCATCTTCATCACCTGCGGAATGCCGCCGGCGCGATGCAGGTCGGTGGCGACGTAACGGCCCGACGGTTTCAGGTCGCACAGCACCGGCACGCGTTTCCTGATGCGCTCGAAGTCGTCGATCGTCCACGTGACACCCGCGGCGTGCGCGATCGCAAGGAAGTGCAGCACCGCGTTGGTCGAGCCGCCGACGGCCATGACCACGCTGATCGCGTTTTCGATCGCTTCGCGGGTGACGATCTGCCGCGGCAGGATCTGCTTCGCGATCGCCTGCACCAGCACCTCGCCCGATCTCGCCGCGCTGTCCGCCTTCTCGGCGTCGGGATTCGCCATCGTCGACGAATACGGCAGGCTCATCCCCAGCGCCTCGAACGCGGAGGACATCGTGTTCGCCGTGTACATGCCGCCGCAGGCGCCGTTGCCGGGCAGCGCGCAGCGCTCGATGCCGTCGAAGTCCTCCTTCGACAACCGGCCCGCAATGAACTCGCCGACCGCCTCGAACGGGCTCACGATCGTGAGATCCTTGCCCTTGTAATGGCCGGGCTTGATCGTGCCGCCGTAGACGAAGATGCCCGGGATGTTCATCCGCAGCATTGCGATCATCGCGCCGGGCATGTTCTTGTCGCAGCCGCCGATAGCGACCACGCCGTCCATGCTCTGGCTCATGGTGGCGGTTTCGATCGCGTCGGCGATCACTTCGCGCGACACCAGCGAGTACTTCATGCCCTCGGTGCCCATGCTGATGCCGTCGGTGACGGTGATCACGCCGAAGGTCTGCGGCATGCCGCCCGCGGCGCGCACCGCGGCCTCGGCCCGATCGGCGAGGTGCTGCAGCCCGGCATTGCACGGGTTCATCGTGCTGTGTCCGTTCGCAATGCCGACGATCGGCTTCTCGAAGTCGCCATCCTTGAACCCGACCGCGCGCAGCATCGAGCGGTTGGGAGAGCGGGTGATGCCCTGGGTGATGATCTGCGAGCGGCGATTGTTGGGCATGCGAAAACTCCTTGCGCGGCTTGACCGGATGGCGGCGGAGACCGCCGCGCCCCGCCACGCGCCTGTTGGGCGGCCGGACTCCGGTCTCTCGTATAATCGAATGCTTCGATTCTAGCGCACGCCGACCCCGCCAACGCGCCTGCCGCATGCTCGTCCACCCGCAGTTCGATCCCATCGCCCTCCAGGTCGGCCCGGTTGCGATCCGGTGGTACGGGCTCATGTACCTGGTCGGCTTCGTCCTGTTCATCGTGCTGGGGAAGCTCCGGGCACGGCAGAACCTGCTCACCGGCTGGCATCCGCGCGACGTCGACGACATGCTGTTCTACGGCGTGATCGGCGTGATCGTGGGCGGGCGATTGGGCTACGTGCTGTTTTACAAGCCCTTCCACTACCTTGCGAATCCGCTCGAAATCCTCCAGCTGTGGCACGGTGGAATGAGTTTCCACGGCGGGTTTCTCGGCGTGCTGGTCGCCTTGTGGCTGTTCGCGCGGCGGCGCCACAAGCACTGGCTCTACGTCACCGATTTCGTGGCCCCGCTGGTGCCGCTGGGCCTCGCCGCCGGGAGGCTCGGCAACTTCATCAACGGCGAGTTGTGGGGGCGCGCGACGAGCGTGCCGTGGGCGATGGTTTTTCCGCAGGCGGACGCGACGCCGCGGCATCCGTCGCAGCTCTACCAGTTCGGGCTCGAGGGCTTGCTGCTGTTCGCCGTGCTGTGGTTCTACACGCGAAGACGGCGGCCGATGGGGGCCACGTCAGGCCTTTTCCTCGTGGGGTACGGTACGTGCCGTTTCGTCGCCGAGTACGCGCGCGAGCCCGACAGTTTCCTGGGCCTTCTGGCGCTCAACCTCACGATGGGCCAATGGCTTTCGCTGCCGATGGTGCTGGCCGGGATTGCGATGATGGCGTGGGCGTATCAACGGGTCGACAAAGCGGAGCCCACGGTGCGCGAGCGGATGAACTAGCCGCGACCATTCCCGCCGGATGACCGGCAATGCAATCGCGGGGGCGTCGCTATTCGATGCGGCGGAATTCGCCGTCGAGGGCATCCCCGCGTGAGGCGCGGCCGCGCCCGGCTGCCGCCGGATGCGGCACGTAGCCGCCAGGCCCGATGTTGAGCGGCAGCGCCAGCAGAACCAGCGCGATCAGGTCGCTGACCACGCCGGGGAGCAGCAGCAGGAACCCGGCCAGCACCTTGCGGCCGCTGTCGACCAGACCGCGCAGCAGCGACTGCTCGCCGTGCATCGCCGCGATGGTCCGGGTGCGAAACGCGAGCCGCTCGTTGCGCAGAAGCAGCAAGCCGGCGACGAGTCCGAGGCCGAGCCACGCCCAGATGGGGACGCCGCTCCAGCGCGCGATGCGCACGGTCGTGTACAGGTCGAGCAGCGGGAAACCCAGTACAATCATCAAGTAGACGAACCGCATGGAGGCTCCTTGCCGCGCGCGGCGATTCTGGTGCTGACGCAACTGCCTGATCGCGCGACGGCGCAGGCGTTGGCCCGGGCGTTGGTCGAAGCGCGGCTGGCGGCATGCGTCAGCATCGGCGCGCCAGTCGAATCACTGTATCACTGGCGCGGCGAAATCGAAATGGCGCCGGAAGTGCCGGTGATCATCAAGACCTGCGGCGACGACTACGCCGCGGTCGAGGAAGCGATCCGGAAACATCATCCCTACGAACTTCCGGAGATCGTAGCTGTCCCGATAACCCATGGCCTGCCATCCTACCTCGAGTGGATTGACGCCGAGACCCGCCGCCACACGGCGGGCGACCGCTGATCGCCGGCCATCACCGGCGCGGGCGTCCACCGCCGCCGCAATCGTCGTCTTGCTCGCGGCGAGCACCGCGACCGCCCAGGAGCCGAGGCTGCTCGAACCGGAGCGGGCGTTCAGCTTCAGCGCCCGCGCGCTCGATGCGACGACGGTCGAGACCCGGTTTGCGATTGCCGACGGCTACTATCTGTATCGAGACAAGCTGAAATTCAGCCTGGAACCCGGGGCGCTGGCGACCCCGCCAGTGCTTCCCCCCGGCAAGGTGAAGCAGGACGCATTCTTCGGCAACGTCGAAACCTATCGTGGACAGTTGGTGCTGCGGCTTGCCCTCGCCGCACCGGCCCCCGGGGCCACCGTGACCGTGAAGGCCGAGTCCCAGGGCTGCGCGGACCTTGGTGTTTGCTATCCACCGCAGATCCAGAAAGTGACGCTGGCACTGCCCGCCGCCGGGGCCCCGCCGGGCGCGCCGGTCGAGTCCGCTCCGGTGAAGAAGACCTGGTTCAATTGAGCGCCGACCGGGGCAGCGGCTCCGGGCGCGCCGACAATGTAAGCGCTCACTCTGAGCTGAGGCCAATTTCGCATGACTCGCCGTAACGCAGTGATTGCCCTCGCGCTTGCCGGTGGGTTGGCGTTGGGGGCCGGGGTCTACTTCGGTCAGTCTGACCGATGGGCCGGGAGCGTGGCGGACGCGGGTCAGAGTGCGGCGACGCTGCTTGCGTTGACGCTGCCCGACCCGGCTGGAAAGCCCGAGTCCCTCGGCCAGTGGCAAGGCAAGGTCCTGGTCGTGAACTTCTGGGCAACCTGGTGCGCGCCCTGTCGGGAAGAGATGCCGGAGTTCGTTCGGGCGCAGGACGAATTCGGCGGCAAGGGTCTGCAATTCGTCGGCATCGCCATCGATGAAGCCGACAAGGTCCGGCAATTCGGGGAAGCGATCGGGGTCAACTACCCGCTTCTCGTAGGCGGCTACGGGGCGATGGAACTCTCCAGGAGTTTTGGCAATCGGGTGATGGCGCTGCCCTTCACCATCATCGTCGGTCGCGACGGAAACATCGCCCATGTTCAGCTTGGTCCATTGCCCGATACCAAACTTCGTCTATTTCTTGGTAAATTGATCTAAGAAACGTGTATTGACTGGTTTCGCCCGGGGTCTTGTGCCCCCAAGTCCCGCGATCACTGGACAATCCGACCTCATCTGCGGCAAACTTGCCTGTCTGCGGCCGGACCTCCAAGGGGTAATGCGATGGATCTGCGCAAGCTGAAGACGCTGATCGAGCTGGTCGAAACCTCGGGTATCGGCGAACTGGAAATCCAGGAAGGCGAGGAACGGGTCCGGATTACGCGCGCGGTGGCACCCGCCTCGCATGGCCTGATGTCGGACACGGTATCGGTGGTTGCCACGGCGCCGGCCGCCGCGACGCCGGCCGTCGCGCAGGTCCCCGTCGCGCCGGCTGAGCCCGAGGGGCACCTCGTCAAGAGTCCGATGGTGGGTACGTTCTACCGGTCCGGTTCACCCGGCGCCAAACCGTTCGTCGAGGTAGGCGATACCGTGCAGGTGGGCGACCCGTTGTGCATCATCGAGGCGATGAAACTGATGAACGAGATCGAGTCCGATCACTCCGGCGTGGTAAAGCAGATCCTGGCCGAGAACGGACAACCCGTCGAGTTCGGCCAGCCGCTCGTGGTCATCGAATAGGCCGCTGACACGTTTCGGCGGCGGCCGGACCATGCGGATGCGAGTCATCGGCCGCGTGATCGATGCCCGGCAGGCGCCGGCGATGCCGCGCCACCGATCTCATCCGATAACGGTGGCATCGGCCTGAACCAGACAACGACCCTCTTCGCGTGCCCGTCAAGAACCCCAATCAGCTGTTCGACAAGATCCTGATCGCGAACCGCGGCGAGATCGCGTTGCGCATCCAGCGCGCTTGCCGCGAACTGGGGATCAAGACGGTCATGGTGCACTCCGAAGCCGACCGCGATGCGAAGTACGTGCGGCTTGCCGACGAATCCGTATGCATCGGGCCACCGGCGTCCGCGCAGAGCTACCTCAACATACCGGCGATCATCGCCGCGGCCGAAGTCACCGATGCGCAGGCGATCCATCCCGGCTACGGCTTCCTTTCGGAAAACGCCGACTTCGCGGAGAAAGTCGAGCGCTCGGGGTTCGTCTTCATCGGCCCGCGACCCGACACCATCCGGCTGATGGGCGACAAGGTGAGCGCCAAGGCGGCGATGATCAAGGCCGGCGTGCCGTGCGTCCCGGGCTCCGAAGGTGCGCTGCCCGAAGATCCGAAAGAGGTCGTGCGGATGGCGCGCGTCACGGGCTACCCGATCATCATCAAGGCGGCGGGCGGCGGCGGCGGGCGCGGCATGCGCGTCGTGCACACCGAGGCGGCGTTGCCCTCCGCTGTCGCGCTGACGCGGTCCGAGGCGCTGGCAGCCTTCGGCAATCCGACGCTCTACATGGAGAAGTTCCTCACCACGCCGCGCCACATCGAAATCCAGGTGCTCGCCGACGAACACAAGAACGCCGTGTACCTGTTCGAGCGCGACTGTTCGATGCAGCGCCGGCACCAGAAGATCATCGAGGAGGCCCCGGCGCCGGGTCTTTCCGTCCGTGCGCTGACGCGCATCGGCGAGCGCTGTGCGGATGCGTGCCGGAAGATCGGCTACCGTGGCGCAGGAACCTTCGAGTTCCTGTTCCAGGACGACGAATTCTTCTTCATCGAAATGAACACGCGCGTGCAGGTCGAGCACCCGGTCACCGAGCTCATTACCGGCATCGACATCGTGCAGGAGCAGATTCGCGTCGCCGCCGGGCAGAAGCTGCGGTTCCGCCAACGCGATATCGTCAAGCGGGGCCACGCGATCGAGTGCCGGATCAACGCCGAGGATCCCTACACGTTCGTGCCGTCGCCGGGTCGCATCACGTCGTACCACGCGCCGGGGGGGCCGGGCATCCGGGTCGACTCGCACGTTTATCAGAACTATTTCGTGCCCCCTTACTACGACTCGATGATCGGCAAGGTCATCGCGTACGGCGATACGCGTGAGCAGGCGATCGCGCGGATGCGGGTCGCGTTGTCCGAAATGATCGTCGAGGGCATCAAGACCAACATCCCGCTGCACCAGGAACTGCTGCTCGACGAAAAATTCCTGCGCGGCGGGACGTCGATCCATTACCTTGAAGAGCGGCTCGCCAAGCGCAAGCAGGCCGGCTGACGCCGCTTCCGGGAGCGCCGGTGGCCTACCTTGCCCTGCACTTCGACGCGGATGCGGCCGATGCCGATGCATGGGCGGACGGGTTGCTCGATGCCGGCGCGCTGTCCGTCGATGTGGCCGATCCGCGAGCCGGCACCGCTGACGAGATCCCCGTCTACGGCGAGCCGGGGGAGCCGCCAGGCGGGCTCTGGCCCGTGAACCGGCTGACCGCGCTGTTCTCCGGGGACGCCGATCCCCGCGCGGCGCTCGCGGCGGCCGGCCATGCCCTGCATCGGGTCGTGCCGCCGCACGAGAGCTACCTGGTCGCCGACCAGGACTGGGTGCGCGCAACGCAGGCGCAATTCACGCCGATCCGGATCACCGATCGGCTCTGGATCGTGCCGTCCTGGTGTGCGCCGCCCGATCCGGGCGCGATCAATCTGACGCTCGATCCGGGCCTCGCGTTCGGGACGGGCTCGCATCCGACGACACGGCTGTGCCTGGCCTGGCTTGCCACCTTCCTCCGGCGCGGGCAGAGCGTTCTCGACTACGGCTGCGGGTCGGGCATTCTTGCCATCGCCGCAGCGCGACTCGGCGCGGGCGACGCGGTGGGCACCGACATCGATCCGCAAGCGATGGTTGCGAGCCGCGCCAACGCGGAGCGCAACGGCGTGGCCGCGACGTTCGCGCTACCCGAAGAGCTCGCGCCGCGCGCGGCGCGCCGCTTCGACGTTGTCGTCGCCAACATCCTGGCGAACCCGTTGGTGCTGCTTGCGCCGGCACTGGCCGCGCACACGCGGCCGGGCGGGCGCATCGTGTTGTCGGGGGTTCTCGAGCGGCAGGCGCCCGTCGTCACCGCGGCCTATGCGCCGTGGTTTAATGTTGGCGAGTGGGAGCGCGACGGCGGTTGGGTGGCGCTGGTCGGGGAACGCCGTTTCGCGATCGAACGCCCAAGTCCGCCACGCTCCTAGGAGCCTGTCGGACTTAGGATGATTCGGCTGCAACGGTGGGAGAGCGGTCCATATTTCGCCGCTTTCTCCTTACCTATTCCCGATAGGTGCGTCAAAATCGTCAAAATCTGTCCTCGCTC
>Ga0315276_10006536_pt1 | contig 10743 bp, 7 predicted proteins | sample YL17G05_0_MG_FD_204542 | JGI IMG/M metagenome (GOLD analysis project Ga0315276, IMG submission 204542) | Sediment microbial communities from Yellowstone Lake, YNP, Wyoming, USA - YL17G05_0 | ecosystem: Environmental > Aquatic > Freshwater > Lake > Sediment | place: USA: Wyoming | collected... | reverse complement strand
ATTTACTCCTAGTACTGTGGCGGATGTAAGAAAGTTATCGCCAAGAGGAGATTTTTCATAAGACTCAATCGTTATCGCCATTTTACCACCTCTCCTTCTAACCCTAAGGGTTAGATCATCCTTGGCATACCCAAGGCTGGTAATACAGGAAGGAATGTCCTTCCTGTATTATAAATACATCAACCAAGGAATTACCTAGATAGAGTATTCCCGAGGTTACTTAATTTCACCCAAGCTCTGCGGTTGGTCACGACTACGTTAGAGAACGAGCGTATAATCATTCTCGCCTTTAGGTAGTCTGTAACGAAACGCCACTCTGGCATACCAAGATCTGTAGAGATCTGAAGTGCGCCATTAGGAGTTTCAAAGCGCTGCAGTTCGTCCATATCACCAACATAAACTGCATCTTCTGGGGCGAACGGAGATTCAATAATTTCTCCTAGTCCCACGAATCCAGAAACATCCGCACCTAACACGCGGTTAGGCATGTCATAGCGGCTGCGGGAGTAACTGGAAAGTTGAAGAGCACGATACTGTCGAGGATTAAGAATAACTGCAACATCGTTCATAGCATTTCGGCTACGACCAATTTCCTGCATTAGGCGTACTTTCGCACGTTCTAACACATCCTCATCAAGAGGGGCACCCTGACAATTCTCTACGTTGCCCTTCCATCGAGGATAGGAAGCAGGGTCAATATTTAGATAGGTACCAGAGTCGGCTACGCCAGCAGTTAGACCGTCGAAAGAACGATCAGCAAAAGTACCAGCACCTGCCTGAGTGCCTGTTCGATAAAGACCGTTAGTCGCAGCAAAGGAAGTAGATACTGCTACCGTAATCGTGTTGTTAACATAGTTAACATCCGTTACTGTAGTAGAAGCGCCTACCTGTGTACCCGTAATATTGATAGCATCTACGGGCATACCGACACGGAAGTTGGTGATACCATCAGTAAGAGTAATAACTGTACCAGCTACAGAAGCAATAGTTCCAATCTTACCAGTGTTATCACCAAAGACGGCAACTTCGTGATCCGCAGCAGCCGCGGCCATAGAGTCAGCAATGGCTTCAGTTACTACAGGAACGAACGAAGAAAGATTACCACTTGCCAGTTCTGCCGCAAACGCCGTGACTTCGTTAGAAATCATATACGCCTTGGGCACAACTTTGGCTTGCTGGACATCGAATGCCAACGCCGTGGGAACCTGACCATCAGGATTTGTAAATAGACCGCTGTTATTGATCTTATCTTTAACAGCAAAGAAGAAGCCCGCACCACCCAGGGTTCCCTGGGTAGCGGACCCAATTCTTGCATTCAAAGGAGAAGCAAGGTTAAATAGGTTTTTCAACTCTGCGGGTCCATAAATATTCTTAGTAAGACCGGCAAGGTTGGAAGAGTCTAAAATTACCATTTGAGATCTACCTCCAAGCCTACATTGTAAGCTTTACTTTAGGATTAGGTAGAAGGACCACTGAACAGAGCGGCAGCTTTGCGAGATAATTCCGCCTTAGCTTCCTTGAAGCTCTTTGGTGCTTCCTTCACATCTCCTTCTTCTGAGGTTCTCTTTCCGGTAGCGGGAGAGGGATTTCTTATTCCTGCCACAGGAGGAGTAGTCTTAGATTTTGGAGCTTTTCCAGTTATGTCCTCAACCGACCAGCCATACTTCGTACACATGTCATCCACAGCTTTAACCAATTCAGTCTTTGTTAGACCAGTTGGATCTATGTGGGTTAGTGCGTAGTCTTGAATCAAGGAATGGTATTTTGGTGCTATATGAGAATCTTTCAACCAGTTATCCAGTTTATTAGCAACATTCTCCCGAAGAAGAGTTTCTAATCTGGGGTCAGTAGTTGTGGGCTTTTCATCGTTAGGTGTCATTGTTTGGGATCCTTGTAGAGATGGATTTTGTTTAGCAAAGGCATCAACCAGATTCATAAAAGCTATGGTTTCCGGTCTATCCTTTAATGCGAAAGCGGTCTCACCAAGACGATAGTCTTGGAAAAGCGCAGCTTTTGGATCAGGAAAGTTAGAGTAATGCTTACTAAAAACTCCAAGAGTTTCTTGTACTTTCTCCAACTTTTCTTTCATTTGCTTTGCTTCTTCTCTTGCAGCTTCCCTTTCTGCTGTCACCTTCTTGAACTCGGGGTTCTTATGAAAAGGTACCTTATTATCTTTCTCACCAAAAATGTCAGTTGTGGTGTCTTCTTTTTCTATACCAAAAGGACTGGCGACCTTTTCAGGTGCTTCTGTTGGTTTAGCCTGAGAGATCCCAAAGAGGTTAGAAACTCCTTCTGAGATGTCGGGGGATTCAGCCATTTTATCTCCTATACAAGCTTTAGTAAGCGAGGACCGATCGTGGTCAGCGTTTTACCTTACCGGTCCCGGAGGACCTTGAGGTTGAGCAGGTTGTGGGGGACTACCTGCCCGGCCTGCAGGCGGACCTGCAGGAGGTAATTGACTTGGTGCCCTAGCCATTAGTTGTTGATTCAACTGCTGCTGGGCAAGTTCTTCGGCAGCCATTTGATTATAAGCATCAAATAGCCTCAGAAGTTCTGCCTGAGTTGGTTGTGGTAAATCCATAAATGCGGTTCTAGCTATTTCCTGTCTATATTCTTCTGCCATTAACATACCTCTATCTACACCAGGTATGGGCTTAATAAGACCAGGAGCAATACCACTCTTGATTTGAGCAATCTGTCTTCGAGCTCTTTCCACATCTACATTAGTATCAGCAACTAACTCATCTAAATACATAGCTCTAAATAGAGTATCCTGCTGTAAGGGATTTAATGCAGGACCAAGATATTGGATTAACATCTTAGCATTTTCTGCTTTGGCTTCAGGTTCAACCATAACCTTAGAGCGAATGTCGAATTTAACAGTAGTATTATCTCGTAGATCCATTCTCTTTAAACTCTCAAAGGAGAAGGTAGAGAGATTACGATTGCTGGCTAATACCTTTACTTTTAGGGCTTCCAGTTCAGGATCGCTATAAAACTCTATTACTGTCTTGACAATATCGCTGGCTACATCTTGTAGAACTTCTTCATACTCCTGAAAAACAGCATCTTTAGATTGTAAAGCCTGCGTTCTAAGAAATTGGAGCATGTCGGCTGAGTTTTGTGAGTAAATACAAGCACTTACAACAGTATTATCTGCTCCTTCGAAATCATTCATAGTTACGTTGAATACGTTTCCAATATAATCAGAAGAACCTACTTCCTTTATCTGGCTGTAATACTTATCGCCTTTCCATACACCTTTGGCTCCTCCGTGTAACTTAGGCGAATACTCTGGCCACCTAACGGTATGGGAGGTAACCCTCTTAGCCTCTTCACCAGATAGGCTTGTAACGTATACGTCTTTCCCCGGACTGTCATGTTTGGAAAGAGTGCAAGGTCTACCCTTGAATTTCTTCAAGGAGGCTACAATCTTTTCATCCCACAGTATGGCGTGTATCTGAGAAGCCAAGGAAAAGGAAACCGTGGTTCCTCGTAACCTTTGCTTATCGAGGTTTCCATCTCCGTCCAACCACCCGGCCACTAATGGAAGTACAGACCCAGGAGACGACATGATCTCTTCTGGTACCTGTTTCGTATGAGCATACTCACCAAATAGACTCCGCATATTCTGCGCCACCGTTCTATTATTGATGTGTATGTTGGTCCCTAGAAGGCGTAGATTAACCTTAGGAGTTATACCAAATAGCTGTTCTGATACCCGTGTAATCTTTTCTATTACGGTTGTTTCCTTTTTACCACAACTGAAAATGACTCTATTGTCATCTGTGCAACCCTCGGCCAAGAAGAAACCGCAGAACCAAAGGAAGTCTGGGTCTTCTAACGAGTAGGCTAATGGGACAGGAGATACGGGTTTGAATCCGAGAGAAACAACGGGAGAGAACTCTATCTTTCCACAACCGTCTCTTGGGCGAGAAAATCCCATAAGCAGGCAGTCATTAAGCGTGATGTCTTTGGCTTGTTTGATTCCGTTGGACGTTGGGAACCGATGGTTTGGCGTAACGGTCATAGGAAGGGAGTTGTAAGGATTTATTGTTATCATCTCTCCATTATAAGCATTCTTATGTACCAGACCTATAGGTCCGTGTCCTAACACTGTAGCCAAATCGTTACCTTCAAATAGGTCTTCCACGGCTATAGGCCGGCCATACTTATCCAACAGAGAAGAACCTTCTGCCCAACAACGAACATTCTGTTGATTTTCTCCAGCCATAATTTTATTAATACCAGAAGCTGCACTAATATAATCTTCACACATACCCCTCTCTTTTAATATCTCCGGAGGAAATGCCTGGTTTTCCAGTAGGGTTGGAGCTTTCTCTCCTTTATAGGGAACCACCTGTCTCGGAGTCTGAGTTATGTATCCGTCAGGTATCTTACACTCTGATGGAACTAAAAGAGTCTGAATAAACACACTCTTTCTATATTCCTGTAACATCTGGTCAATAGAGTTAATCCTTTTCTGGGGTCTGATAAGGGAGTTAAAAAGAGAATCTCCCCAGAAACAACCAGGAACTGTTCGATAGCGAGCCACACGAATCTTGGTCCAAGTTTCCGGATACTTCTCTGACCAGGCTCTAGAAGGACCACAATATAGTAGCTGATTGCCCGCTACAACTATTGTTCTTCCCTGAGGAAAGTTAGGAGTAGGCTTCACATCTATAATGCGGAATAGAACTTCGTTAGGACCAGAGCCATCTGGTCTAATACCATAGTTAGGAATCTTGGCAAACCAAGCATTTTCAGGAGTGTCTACCAGGGTTTTTACCTGATATCTCCAGTATAGAGGAGAGTTTACTTGGCTGCTATAGGACATCTTATCTAAATTTTCTGGGTAATAACCAGGAGCATCCCGATCATACATATCTTTAATCCAGCCCTTATCTCTAAAGGAAGAGACCATAATCCAACTCATAGAGTCTTGGGTGCTGGTGGCTCCTGGATCGGGATTGATTTCAAAGGGACTATAAGCGAATACCTGAACATCTTTTTTAGCCTGGAAACTAATATTCTCTCCGGCTATACCTTCTTTAGTTTTAATCGTCTCATAGATAGGTAGTTCAGTATAAGTAGTTTCAAAAGCCGCTGTTCCACAAAGTAGTAGGTCTGATACCACACTACGCTGTTGTGCCTGCATTCGCAAAGGATCTTCCCATAGAGCTGAAATAATAGCAGCCACACCTCTGGCTGCGTCTTCATCTTCGGGACGAGAACTGGCAGGTGTAACCTTTGGATAGGGTTTAGTCTGAGTAAATATAGATACGTTTCCTTCATAAGGACGTATCAAGTAGTTAGTAACCACGTTGGGAGAAAAGTAGTTTCCTCCGCCAGCCGGGGTAATAAAGTTTAGACGAGAACCGTCGTAATTAAAATGGATAAATGGATTACCTTTTAGGTAGGCATAATTTCTAAAGAAATGTAAAGCTAAAGGCCATTTCCTTCTCTCTTGCATATCCCCCCAATATGTAACTGCGTTAGCAAGTTTGTCTCTAGCCTCTGGAGTATCGTCTGGCCAGTGACCTATACACAGAAACGACTGTAAAGGAAACTTAGTATATACATCTTCATTATTAACCATTAGATATCTCCATAAATTTTAATGCAGTTTTTGTACCACGGCAGTGGCTTAGTTTAGGACGGCCCATTTATTATCTCCGTATTATCATCTTCTACCATACCATCTGGAACAGTTACAGAAAAACCTTCGCCATCAAACCAAAATTTATACTCATCGGCTCTCTGCTTTGCCATTGCTTCAAAAGCTACTTCTGCTGTAGTTTTGGGTGCTGGAGTCTGTAAGTCACTAAATAGTTTAGATACGGCTTGAGAAGAAACCATCCCACGTTCAGGAGAAGATAAAGCCTTCTCCAACAACAGTTGGTAGTGCTTTACTTGTTCCTGTAGCATCTCTAATCTAGATTTTAGTACTGCTAACTCGAGCGTCTCTTTCTTAGTCATCGTATCCGAAGTACTCCTTTCTAACTTGTGGAAGTTGTTGTTTCCAATCCATCTGTTTTCTAAAAGATATCTCTTCTAACTCGTGGATAGTAAGAGGTTCTCTAACCTCTTCTAGTGCCCCGGACTCTAATAGATATCCCATAACAGCGTATCTGAATGCGTCAGGAAGATGCGAATGGTACCCACTAACGCCTTTATTTCCTGCCTGTCTATCTCGAGTATAGGTGTATTTGTTAGTAGCTCTGATCCATTCTACACAGTCTTCTGCTACAAATATACGATTCATTTGAAAGAGAGTGTTTATCTCATCCAAGGTAGCAAATAACTCAAGACGCTTTTTAGTAAGATACACACCTAACTTTTCTTCATAGGTGTTAGTTATTCTACAAGATTTGTCTATTACCCACCCACCAATCTTATCCATTAACTGTTCTATACTTCTATAAATATTAGGAAAGGCAGGACCTAAAGTATCCTGTATCATCTTCTTTATACCTTCAGCTTGTTCATCTACTGTCCAGTTGTAAGCAAACATATCTCCTAAAATCCATATTCTCTTATCTTTATCCATTCCTACTAAAACGGCAGCAAAACTGGTTCCATCGTCTATACCTACACATAGATTCATTTCTCTTATCTTTTCTGTGGGCACGTGGCTCTTTATATGGATAGAGGGAATAAAATGATTGAATATCAGATGTTGAGAGCGAACTACCTTACCTTCATAGTTAGTAGCTAGAATGTCAGGAGCATATTTAGCAAGCATCTCTGTATCGGCATCATACTTGTCTTTATCATAGTCAGGGTTAGATAAAGCTGAAATAGCATCGGTATAAACACTTCTTTCCCAGTTAGTGTTGGGATAGTATAGATTTTCTGGTTCTCCCTTACAGTCTTCTAATGCTCTCTCTACTGAGGAAGATATTGCTCCACCCGCTATATTGGCGGTTGATAAACCCCATATATAGCCTCGATAGAGAGTAAGTTCTCCTACTTTAAGAGATGGAGTTCTACCGCTGGCTCGGTAAATACGACGAAGATAAACATCGTTGTCTATTTCATCTCCTTCGCAGAGAATAATAAGATCCGCTCCAAAACCCAGGGCTGCTCCACCGGCATTATCTTTAACAGAGAAGCCTTTAATAGTTGAGCCCCAAATAGTCTCTATACAGAACTCGGCATTATTCTTGGTATCTCTAAACACGAATCTGGTGCAGGCAGAAGCCCATAAAGGACCAAATAGAGTCTTAAATCCTCTAACCACATACTCCGCTTCAGGTAGAATGTGCTGATAGGTGGAAGCAAATAAAACAGTGCTGGTTCCAGGAGTCATCAAATAAGAAAGAGCCTTTAGCCCTTGTAGTGCACTATTATGAGTGGGTATCAAAGCTTTTCCACATAGATATATAGAACGTGGGCTGTCTACCGTTATACAGCGTAAAGGAACAGACTCTATTTCTTTTATTGAAGTTATGTATCTATAGTCCTGGGTTTGTCTACACTTAAGATTAATTCTATTCTTTTTACGGGTCAATCTGAATATCTGCACACCAGTAGTCATACGAATCCTGTAATCTCTAGCACACTTTTTACCATTACAGACGGGGATTCTACTACTTCTATTAGTTTTAATACCCAGAGATCTACATAATTCTTCTACGGCGTTGGATAACAGAGGATTGGTGTTATTAAACTCGGCTGTTCCGGACCTAGTGATGGTACCGTCTGTATCCATAAGTCCTTGAAGCAGAGATAGACGCTGAAAAGCAGATGCCCGTAAATACTTATCTGGAACATGTTTGTTTTGTAGTAATCCCATTTTATTAAGAATACTTCTTAATCCATAGATAGAATAACTATATTTAGTTTTTAACTTTTTAGTTTCAAATCCAGATTTTATTATATAATCTATTATTTCTGGATCATTTGAAGTGATAGTTCCACAACTACTGGTTCCATCCCCAAGCCATACTCCTAAGGTATATGGATCTAATGGTAAGTCTATTTCTGGAAGTATTATAGTTTTGGCTATTGGGATAGCGTGATTTATATGTGTCTTGCGAGCAGTTAGAGTATTCCTAATCTGTTCGGTAGTTAAAACTTCTGCAGTAAGTTTAGGCTTGGCGTTGGCCTTTAATATATTTATAAATAAACTACCTCTATTCTTGTATCTTTCAGTATATCTTTCTGTACCCTTACGACGTAATAATGCCTTTCTATAAGCATAAGAATGGGTTTCCCATAAGTGATCAGAACAAGCAGTTATTTCAGATCCATCATCAAAACATACTTTATAGGTCTTTAGAAACTGTATTGGGTGAACAGCTATTATTTTTGTAGGTTTACCGTCCTGATCGAAGACGGTGTCTCCCTTATGAAGTTCTCCCATCGTGGTCCAACCAAGAGGGGTTAAAATAGGAGTATCTATAGCTAGAGCTTTTCCGGATCCGGCGCCTCCACTAGCCCAAACGCATCTTTCCTTCCTCTTTAACAATTCTTGTTGCGGCAGACTTAGAGGTGCGTGACTTTTTTCTGCCTTCCAAGGGAACCCAGACTTCTCCGCTAGCTTTACGCAAGCGTCGTAAGGGTACCCTCCAGATTACATTACCTTTTATAGTCGCCTCAACCAGAGGTATCTCTGTGGCGACATCTGAGGCAGGAACTTCAACAACAGCACCAATCTCTCTACTAATATCATAGAAACGCTTTACTGCTTCTGATTCTTTGAATCGTTCATCAATGTCAAACTGCTTGATAGCTACTTTAGCCTTGTCAGCCGCCGTGCCAAAAAGCATTGTCTCTTTCATAACCAGGGCAGCCAAGTCCAAACTGGACATCTTACTAAGCTCTATAAGTCTACGCACCGAAGGTTTATTCATTACCTTGGCTACCATAGCCTGAATGTCACGATTACTTTTATCGACAACTTCATCAGGGTATGCTAGTTTATAGGCACCATTAGCGTTGTTTAAGCTTATGTATGAGCGAACAAAATACATCTCCTGTTCAGTCAGGGGAGAGGGGGATTTTCTATCTTGCATTATTCATTCCTTGACCGGCGCCATGCGATTTGAATACCAGAAGCGGTAGTAGTGCCAGAGATATTAAGAGCCAAAGCATCTCCATAATTTAGATGTAAATCAGATGTTGGCTGTATAGGAGTAGCAGAAGAGGTAAATATCTTATTATTTAATCCTATAACATCTACCGCATTCTTGGTAATAGTTCCTGAAAGAGTTCCAGATCTAGGTTTAACTATTATATCAGTCACTTTGTATTTAAAGAAAGCATAAGTATCTAAAGAAATAGTATCTGGACCATACGGTTTTCCTGATACAAATTGATTTTCACTATCCACTGTTCCAGACATAGATGTTTTTACTGGAACACCAGAAGCTGTTATGCCTCCCGTAGCTATTATTTTTCCAGCTACTGTAATACCAGCAACAGAGGCGTGTCCAAATATTTTTAATATGTCTACGGTACCGCTGGCTCCTATACCAAAGTAAGGAGCATTAGCGCTTCCTGTTTGCTGGATATAAGATCCAGGAACAAAGTAATACTTTACTGAAGTACCCTGACTGTCTATGTAGTTTAACTCTCCAACTGTAGTAGAGTTAATATCTATAACTAAGTTATTCCAGAAGCCAGAAGTAAGTTTTACTAGGGTTTGAGGATTACCTGTTCCAAGGCTAGGTCCTTTTATCATTGGTTCTAAGGCGGTGCTAAGAAACTCTATACCGGGTCTGTTTCCAGAACCAGAAGCTGTTAGTTGTATGGGAACAGAACCACTATTAGCACTAATACCGCTAACCCCTGCCCAGAACTCTGTCTTTCCCCTGTTTTGGGTAAGATTATTTACACGTAAAGAAGTCAGAGTAGAAGAACCAGAAATAGCAAGATTACCCGATCCAGAAATAGTTCCTTCAACGGATAGTTTCTCTCCGGGGGCAGAAGTACCAAAACCAATATTTCCTGAATTACGATTAATATGTATTCTTTCTACGTAATCACTAGCTGTATCAGAATCATAAAGCTGTAAACTATAATCATTAGGATCTGCTACTTTAAAAAGACCTATCGAATTAGTAATTCCAGAAGCTATGGTTAGGGTAGAATTACCAGTTATTGGGCCTTGTAATCTAGTAATTCCCACCACGTGTAATAACGCAGTAGGTGCTGTAGTTCCAATACCCACTCTTCCTAGAGAAGTTATAACTACTCCGGGAGTTGTAGTTCCTGAAGCCGCTGTGAAAACAAATGGACTGGTTAAGGATCCTGAAATAGTTAAAACTTTAGTATCCAAAGTTGTAGTGGTTCTTAACGATCCAGGAGTAATAACTACCGTTGACAGAGAATAAGATATATTATTAGAACCAGAAGTAACAACAACTTGATTAGCTGTACTAACGTCTGCTATAGGTACATACTGAGGAGAAGTTACAGTGATAACATTTGCTACAGAATCAACTGTGTTAGTTCCTCCACCTTGAATGGTTATAGTAGGTCCACCCTGGGAGTTTATAGCAGTTAGGGTTCCACCACCAGCTAGAGAAGAAGCAGAGGTTAGAACAGAAGAGCCAGAAACAGTTAATCCTGTTTCAAACTTTCCATAAGTTCCTGATACTGTTCCAATGGTTTCCATTCTGTCTCCTATCTAACTAAACTATAAAAGTAATTATCACTGGGTTCTACAGTAGAACTAACAAGAGAGTCTCCAAGATTTCCTAATTTATCAGGAAAGTCTATATTAGAATAGATAGT
>Ga0315276_10006535_pt1 | contig 10745 bp, 8 predicted proteins | sample YL17G05_0_MG_FD_204542 | JGI IMG/M metagenome (GOLD analysis project Ga0315276, IMG submission 204542) | Sediment microbial communities from Yellowstone Lake, YNP, Wyoming, USA - YL17G05_0 | ecosystem: Environmental > Aquatic > Freshwater > Lake > Sediment | place: USA: Wyoming | collected... | reverse complement strand
AGCCGGGCCAGGGCGGGCGACGCCGCCCCGCCGTCCACGCTGCCCGCCGCCCCGCCGACGGCGGAAGCCACCAGCAGCACCCTCCCTTCTTCCCCGCCCATGCCCCCTCCGCCGGGCGGCGCCCAGCCCAGGATGGGGCGGCCGTCGGCAGTCTCCACGGCGGGCCAACCCCCGCCGGCCGCCGCGGCCGCGGCCGCGCCGCCGCCCCGGGGCAGGGTGACCAGACCGTAGCCGAGGGCGATCGACGCAGCGGTGGCCGCCGCCGCGGCGTCGGCTGAGGTCGCTGCCCGCGTCGGCCAGGGCGGGAGACGCAACGCCGCCCCGGGCGGGCGCAGGACGATTGGAGCAGTGGAGGTTGGAAATGCGACCCAGCTCTCGTGCGCTCCGCCGGCCGGGCTGTCGCCGCCGTCCGCGCCGAGGCCGTGACAGAATATACAGGGCAAGGGCGCGGTGCCGCTGCCGGCCACCCCGCTCGCCCAGGCCGGCCAGCGCAGGGTGGCGCCGGGGAGGGCCAGGCCGAAGGGCGGGCAGCCAACGCCCGCGCTGGAGATGAAGGTCGGTTCTCCCCCGCCCTCCTTGTCCTCCGCCCGCGGGGGGCCGGGCGTGGTCGTCGCGACCGGCCCCGGCATCAGCACCAGGCGCTCCGCCTCAATGACGGCGGTGGAGGTGGGGGAGGAGGCATCCTCCAGGGCCGCCCACAACTGGAAGTGGGACCCCTTGTCCCGCCACCCGCCGCACGCCGCGTCACCCCACACCGCAACGCCCGCCGCCCGCGCGTCCGCCTGGGCTGCGACTCGCGCGCACACGGCGTCCAGCACCCCCCCGCCAGCACTGCCGGGCGGGAGCCACAAGCCCGTCGCGCCCCGGGGCAGGGCCAGCCCGCGGACGCGGGAGGATAGCTCCCCGCCCGCCAGGCAGGTCGCTCCTGGGAAGGAGGGGCGCACCGCGTCCGCCGCCGCATCCAGGGCGTCGCCCGGCGGGCCCCGCCCCGCGATGTCTAGGCAGCCGAGGGCGGTGTAGGGCGCGTCGGCGGACCGCCCCGCCAGGCCGAGCGCCTCCCAGGCGGCCAGGCCGTCGGCGGCGAGGGCGACGACCACCCCGTCGGCCGCCGCCGCGCGGGCGGGGCGGAAGCGGGGCGGGGCCGGAGTGGACGGGAACTGCACGTCCTGCCCGCTCCGCAGCCAGACCACGCGGGCGCCCTCTCGGGCGGCGGCCGCGGCTGTCAAGAGGCCCAAAGTGCCGCCGCCGAGGACGGCAACGTCAAAGGCGGCCCGGCGCAGGGGAGGCGGGGCCGCCGGCGAGGTGAGCGGTGGGCGAGCGGTGGCCGCATGCGCACGCGCGTGGCGCGGGCGCGCGGCATGCCCCGGGGTGGGGTAAGCCGGGATGGGTGGGTGAGGCGGTCGGGCGGTGATCCTCCCCTGGGGCTGCCTGCTGCGCAGGCTGGTGAGCCTGGGCGGGCGCAGGGAGAGCATTCAATGAGCAGAGTGAGCGAGCTTAGTCTCAGTTTTTCACTTCTTCTTGGAATTGGAGAGAAAACGCAAAAAAAAAAAACGCGGACGGGGCACGCACCTCGACTGCACCCGCGCACGCACGCACACACCACATCATCCCAGCGCACATATCCCTGAGAGTCATCCGCGGGCGAGCCCCCTTTCAAAAACACATCATGGACGCCACGGCCCCCGACTCGGCCTCGACCGAGTTTGCCTTCCCCTCCCGCCCCGCCGACCTGGCGTCCTCGGACTGCACCCTCCCCGTCAGGGCCGGCCCCGACGTCGTTGACCTGGGCGTCCTGTCTCGGGACGAGGTGGAGGACTACGCAGACCGTGAGTGGGGTGGGATGGGGGCGCCGAGAAAAAAAATGCATGCCGTCGCGCCGCGCCGCGCCGCACGATGGCGCGCCCCGAGGGAGAACCGTGCCCCGCGCCCCCGCCGCCTCTCTCACACATACGCTCCCATTATCCCCACCCTCTAGGTGCTCTCCACGAGGTCTGCAACTCGGATGCACTGTCCATTGTGGAGCAGTCCGTCTTTGACGCCGCCTACTCGCTCGTCAGGTAAAAAAGAAAAAAGACGGCGGCGGGGGCGGCGGGCGGCAACCTCCTCTCAACCACTCTCTCCATTCACACGCTCTCCACCCGCACCACCACCTCTCTCTCAGGGGCTTCCCCCGCCTCTCCGACCTGGCCAAGCGCCGCTTGCTGGACGGCCTGTGCTCCAATGCGGCGGTGGCGGCCGTGTCGGCGGCCGCGCTGACGGGGGCGGGCGGGGCGGCAGCCGCGGGCGGGCCACCCGTTGCTGACCCCGACGCGGCTGCCGCCGTCTCCGCCCACCGCTCTGCCATATCAGCCTACACATTCTACTTGGCCTGGCTGACGGGCGTGGCGGAGGAGGAGTCCCGGTCCGCGCCCGCCATCGCGGCGGCGGCGGCCGCGACGGCGGCGGGCGGTGGTGCCAAGGGCGGGCGGCGCGGCGCGGCAGCCGCTGCCGCTGCCGCTGGCGAGCGCGCGCCTTTTTCGTGGGACGCGGGGCGGGAACGGGTGGGCCGGGCCTTGGGGGCCTTGGCAGACGTCGACCTGTGGGCGCTGTTCCGGCCGGCCTCCCCGCCCGACGGGCTGCTGGCCGCCTGGACCGCGGCCGGCACCGCCCTCCTGTCCTCCCCCCTCGGCGCGCGCGCCCCGGCCGCCCGGGACGGCGCGGGCCGGGCCCTGGCCGCCGCGGCCTGCCGGTACGGCCACCTGGACCAGGTGGCGGGCGCCCTGGTGGACGCCCTGCGCAAGACGGAGCACCTGCCGGCGGTCCTCGCGGACCTGGCGGCGTCCGCCTGTGCCAGCAGCGCCGGCGGGGACGACCGGCTCGGGCGGGAGCTCCTCGCCTCCATCGCCCGGGCCGACCCGGCCGCCTTTGAGGGCGGCACCGCGGCCGACACGGCGGGCGCCCGGTCCGTGGGCGCCTTCCTGGTGGAGCTCGCGGAACGCCTGCCCCGGGTGGTGGGCGCGGGCTTCGCCCCGCTCATCTCCCACCTGGGTGGGCGCTCGCACGCGGTCCGGTCGGGCGTCATCGGCGCGGCCGCCGCCCTGCTCCACCGCGCGTACGGGGAGGGCGCGCCCGCGGCGGACTCGGCCACCGCCACCGGCGACGCCGCCTCCCTAGCCCGCCTGCGCACCAAGCAGCACCTGCTGGACCTTCTCGTGGAGCGCGCGTACGATGCGTCCGCCTTCACGCGCGCTCGCGTCCTCAACGCCTGGGCGGCCCTGGCGGACCGGGGGTCCCTGCCCCTGGGCCACTGGCTGTGCGTGACCCGCCTGGCGTGCGACCGCCTGGAGGACCGGGCGGCCCTGGTGCGGCGGGCGGCGCTCCACCTGTTGTCCGCCCTGATGCTGTACAACCCGTTTGGCCCCGTCCTGCCCGCCGGCTCCTTCGACGCGTCGCTCGCCCAGTTTGAGGCCCGCCTGGGCGAGGCGGAGGCGGCTGGCGCGGAGGGCCGGGCTGCTGCTGCTGGCGGCAGCGGCGGCGGCAAGGAGGGGCCTGCCCGGTGGGGTGCGGGCGCGATCAAGTTGGAGGCGGACGGTACGGCGGCCGGGGCGGACGCAGCAGCAGCAGCGGCGGCCGCTGCCGCAGACGCGCTTGTTGATGAGATGGTAGATGGAGAGGGCGACGGCGACGACGACGACGACACGCCCATCGTTGACGAGCCTGCCCCTCCTCAGCAGAACCCTCTTGACGCCAACGTGGAACAGTTGCGGGCGCTGGTCGCCTCCCTGCGCACGGCGTCGGCCTTTGCGCGCACACTGACGGCCGCCCTGCCGACAGCGGTGCAGCTCCTGGGGTCGGCCACCCTGTCCGACGTGTCGGAGGCGTTGGCCCTCCTGGTGTGCGCCCGCAAGTTTGAGCTGGACGGCGCGGAGGCGGCGCTGCGCCGGGTCCTGCTGCTGGTCTTCTCCCGGGAGCAGGGCGTGCCGGACGCGGTGGTGGCCGCGGTGGACGACCTGAGGCTGGGCGGCGGGCGGGAGGCGGACGCGGGCGCGGACGGGCTGGTCGACCTGGCGGTCGGGGCGACGCTGGGCGAGCTGGCGGCGCTGGAGGAGGTCGTGGGCAGGCTGCTCAAGGTCCCGCCCGGCGGCTCGGAGGGCGACGCCCGCGCTCGGCCGGCGGTCGTGCGGGCGCTGTGGCCGGCTGCCGCCCGGGCGGCGGCCGCGGTGGCGGCGGCGGGCGAGGACCAACCCGCCGCCCGGGCGGCCGCCCTGCCCCGCCTCCGCGCGGCCCTGTCCCTCATCGCCATGGCCGCCCGCTCCCGCCCGGCCCTGGTGACGGACAACATGCAAGCCTTGCTCGCCGCCGGCTTTGGCCTGCGGGATGCGGGTGCGGCCCGCCACGCGGCGTCTGCTTTGCGCGCGGCGGCGGCCGCAGGCGGGGTCGAGGCCGCGGCGTTTACCCCCGCCCACGCCTCTTTGATACGCCTCCTCCTCGCCCCCGCCACGGACGCCCGGTGGGGCTTGGCGGATGAGGGCTGGTACGGCGCGGCAGATGTCGCCCTGCGCGCCCTGCTGGACAGTCACCCGGACCCGCAGGGCGTTTCGAGAGCGCTCCTGCGCGCGGCTGCAGGCGCGGCGCTCGCAGCCGGTGGAGGGGCTGCTGCCGCTGCCGTGCCGCCCGCCGGTGACGACGAGATGGAAGTGGACGCGACGCACACCACCTCATCCACCACCCCTCGTGCCGGTCCTGTCGCCCGCCTGGCCTTCCTGGCGGGCGGGGTGGCCCTGGCGCAGCTGGTGGCGGCGGATGGGTGCGCGCGGGCGGGGCGGCGTGTGCGCCTGGCGGCTGCCGCGGCCGCCGACGCGGCGGCGGGCGCGGCGGCCGCGACTGGTAAAGACGGCGCCGCCTCCGAGGATGAGGACATCGCCGCCCAACTGGGCGTCGGACCCGCACCCGGCGGCGAGGCCGACTTGGACGCCCTCCGCGACGCGGCGGAGGCGGCCGTGGTCGGGCGGGGCGCCGCGTCCGCGCCCGGCGCGCTTGCGCCGCTGGTCGCGGCCCTTGCCACCGCGCCCGGCGCGCCCGCGGCCTGGCGGGCCGCCTGTCCGGCCCTGGACGCCGCGGCCTGCCTGTCCCTCGCCAAGCTCATGGCCGTGGATGGTGGGTACTGCGGGGCGCACTTGGGGGCGCTCTTTGCCCGGGTGGCGGAGCAACCACCGCCGGCAGAGGTGGAGGTCGAGGTGGGGGTGGAGGTGGGGGTGGAGCGCGCGGTGGTGACCAGCGAGGGTGGGGAGGGCGGAGAGAACGCGCCCGCCGCCGCGCCCGCCGCCCCACCCCCTCTCCCGCCCCCGCCATCCCTCTCCTCCCGCATCCGTGGCGGCCTGGTCGTCGCCGCGGGCGACCTGGCCGTGCGGTGGCCCAACAGTGTGGAGCCGTGGACGGCCGCGCTGTACGCGCCGCTCGACGACGCGTCGCCCGCCGTGCGGCGGGATGCGACGATGGTCCTCTCCCACCTCGTCCTCAACGACATGGTCAAGGTCAAGGGGCATGCAGGCCGGCTGGCTGCCCGCCTGGTGGACGATGACGCCCGCGTGGCCGCCCTGGCGGGCCTGTTCTTCCACGAGCTGGCGGCGCGCGCGACGCGGGGGTCGCACCCGGTGTACAACATGATCCCGGACGTCCTGTCCTCCCTGTCGGCCGGGCCGACCGCCCTGCCGCCGCCCGCCTTCCAGGGCGTCATGAAGGGTCTGCTCGGTCACGTCGGCAAGGACCGGCAGGCGGACGCGCTGGTGGACAAGCTGGCGGGGCGGATGGGGCCGGGCGCGGGGGCGGCCACCGCCCGGGGGATGGCCTTCTGCCTGGGCCAGCTCCACCTGTCGGAGCGGGGCGTGCGCCGGGTGGTGGCGCTGTTCCCGACGTACCGGGGGTGGTTGGGGGAGGGCGAGGTGGTCGCGTCCCTGAGGGCGGTGGGCGCCCGGGCGCGCAAGCTGCCCAAGGCGGGCGCGCCCTTCAAGGCGGAGGTCCAGGCGTGGGAGGACAGGGTCGGGGAGGCGGCGGCCGAGGCTGGCGGGGTGGTGGCGGCGGCGGGGGCCGGGCCGGCCGCAGGGGCTGGACCGTCCGGTGCTACTGCTGCTGCTGCTGCGCCGCCTGCGGAAGGCGGCGAGGTCGTCGCGGACGCGACGGCGGCCGTGCGGCGTATGACGCTGGACGGCGATTTGCCAGAAGGGGGCGGGCCGCCCCAACCCGCGCCCGCGGTCGCCGAGGCGCTTTCTGGTGGGGAGGGCGGCGGCGGCGCGCCCTCCCCCTCTTCCTCCGATGAGGAAAACGATGGTGGTGCCGCCAACGCGTCGCCCTCGCCATCCAAGGCGGCGGCGGCCCCGCCAGCGCGGCGCCGGGGTGCGGCGAAGGCGGGGGCGGCGGCTGGGGAGGAGGCTGCCGCGCCCCGGGCGACGCGCGCGCGGCGGGGGGCAGGCGCGGGGTGAGGGGAAAGAGAGCGCAGTGTTGTTGTGTGAATGATGTGCCCTGGATCGCACGCTTTCGCACAGCGGGCACAGAAGCGCAGGAACCGGGCACAGAGAGATGGATGGATGGATGGGGGGATTGAGAGGGGGCGTCTGGCTCACACACCCGTACTTTCCTCTCTCACCCTCCACCCCCTGCACCCCCTTCACCCCCACCCCCACCCCCACCCTCTCTCTCTCTCTCTCCCATTTCACTTCTTCCCGGCGACGTGCGCCCCCCGCTCGTCCGAGTAGAATGCCTTGGGCGACGACTCCCAAAAGGCCTTCACAAACTCGGCCTTGGCCCGCTCGGGGCGCCCGCCCTTGCGCCCGGCCCAACCGTCCCACCGGGCCCGCCCGTCAAAGTCCAGGCCGCCCCGCTCCGCCCACATGGGGCGCTCGCCCGTGACGTCGCCAAGCGTGGCCTGCTGGTGGAGGCTGAACGTGGAAGGAGGGAGAGAGAGAGAGAGAGAGAGAGAGAGGAGGCAATGGAGAGGAGTGAGAGAAGGCGTTGAAGAGGCTTGAGATGGGAGCGCCAAGGTTTGAGAGAGAAGGAGAAACCGCGCGCTCCCTCTATAAAAAAAAAAGAAAAAAAAACACGCAACGCATAGAGGGTGTAGAACTCGTCCGGCTTGACCGTCGCCCCACCAGGTTTGGACACCGCCCTCCAGGCCAGGCCCTCATAGGCGGCGGCGAGGGCAGTGAATTCAGAGGGGTCGTAGGACTGAAAGGCGGGAACGGGAAAAAAGGATGGAGAGTGGAGAGCGAGACAAGAGCAAAAACGCGAAGGGGTGCTCCCCCCCCTCTCAACCTCTTCTCTCTCTCTCTCTCTCTCTTCTCTCTTGTTACCTCCTTCACGAAGGGCGACCGCTCCCCGGCCGGCCGGGCCGCCTCTGCCGCGGCTTTGGCCTCCTCGTCCGCCAGGATCTTCCGGAGGCGGGCGCGGGCGGCTGGAACGAGAGCGCAAGGTGAGAGGGAAAAAGTGGGGGGGGGGGAAGGAGTGCTGCTCCGCCACCCGAGCGCGCGGTCAACGCTGTTCCCTCCCTCTCCTCTCCTTTTCTTACCCCGCAGCTGCTGCCGCGCGTCGCCCGGCGTGCCGTCCAGGAAGGACGCACCCTGGATGGCGGACGCCAGGGTCTCTGGGTCGGCGCCGGAGGCGGTGAGGGCGGCCAGGGCGGAGGCGACGGCGGTCATTTGAATGGGCGGCGGGGTGGGAATGAGGAAATGGAGAGGTGCGTGGAAACAAAAAAAACAAAAACCATTTTTTGTCTTTTTCTTTTTTCGGTTGTACACTCTCTCCGCCTCTCTCTCCTCCCATCCACCCACCTCACTCTCTCCCTCCGCCTGAGAGAGAGATCGTCGGTGCCGACTCTCTCAACACCGACGACTTCGTTCGCCTGTTCGCCTCTCTGCCCCCCCACCCCACCCCACCCACCCCCACCCACCCACCACCACCACCCCCAATTTCTTCACACAATGAAATAAACAGGGTTGGGTAGCTTGAACGCGCCGTACGGGCTGGGCGCGCCGCCCAGGTCCGAGAACTGGTCCCCCGCGGAGGCCACGAGGGCAGCGGCCGGCCCAGCCGCCTCGGTCGCGGCTTTCAAGAGGAGGGCCCTCAGCTCAGGCTTCACCACGGACGCGGGGCGGCCATCCTGCGGCGGCCGCATCAGGAGCGCGGAGTAGCAGGGAGGGTCGGCGGGGGCGGCCACCGCGAACAGCGCGCCCCCCTCGCCGCACGCCCGGCCATAGCCCGCGGCCGCCAGGTTGGCCACTGTCGCGTCGCGCACCTCCGGCCGCCCGCTCCGCCCCGTCACGAAGGCGACGGAAAAGCCGGCGGCCAGGGCTGCCCTGTACAGGCGCAGGGTGGGCGCGAGGGCGGGCGCGTCCCCGCGCAGGGCCGCGGCCGCGAGGCGGGCCCGGAGGGAGGGGGCACCCACCGCGGCCGCGACCTCCCACCCCGTGTCCCATTCCGCCCGGTTGCTCAGGGCGGTCTCGTCGATGTCCAGCACGACCAGCGACGCCCCCGACGGGCGCGGGATCGAGGCCAAATAGGCGGCGGCGGAATCCGTTGCCATCTCTACGTCGGCATCGTACGCGCCGGAGGAGAGGTAGAGCGCCAGGGCGGGCGCGCAGGCAGGGGACCGGGTGTGCGGGTCGGGGAGGAGGCCGCCGGATCGGATGGCGCCGCCGCCCAGGGCGAAGAAACAGTCAAAGGGCGGGGCGGGGGGTTGTAGGGCTGTGGCGGCGGAGGCGGCCAGGGCGGCCGCCCGGTCGGCTGCGGCAGACAAGCCCCACTCAATCCAGGCACCCGCCAGGGCGGTGCCCAGGGCGGCGGCGGCCAGGACCAGGGCGGCCGCGAGGAGGGCGGCCTGGAGGTGGGAGCGGGCACGGCGGGGAGGAGGCTCAGCCGGCAGGCCGAGGAGCGGCGAGGTCGACGAGGGCATTCTACGCGTCGCGTGGAAAGAGCAAAAAAGAAGGAGTCGCGTGTGTGCGCGCCTTTTTCAAAGGCGAGAAGGCGGTGTGCGTATTGGGTGTGACAGCTATAGGCTAGCCTGAGGGTGTGGCGCAAGGCGGAAGTGGCAGAGGGACGGGTGAGAGAGAGAAAATGCAAGTCTGAGAACAAAGCTAGCCGATTTGGCACTCTCGATTCCCACACGCCGCCCCCTACGTCATCACTGCCCGGGGTGAGAGAGGGCGGCGTACCTTCCCCCACATTCCGCCCTCACACACACAACGCACATGCTGCGGGCCCTGCTCGCCGCGTCCCGCGCCGCGCCCAGCCTGATTTCATCCGCCGGCGGCACGACCACCACCGCGTCGTCGGCCCTCGCCTCCACCTCCCGCGCCTTCACCTCCTCCCCGCTCACCCGGGGCCTAGACGAGCTCTTCGAGAAGCCGCTCAAGGAGGGCGAGACCCGGACAGCAGGTGAGAGGTGGAGATGAAAAAGATGAAAGAGGACGGGCCACCACTTCATCAAACGCCCGACCTCTTCTTGCTCATCTCATGCTCTGTCTCTCTCATTCCCTTTCAGGCCGCGCCTGGACTGCCACCGACCTGCGGTCCAAGTCCTGGGACGACCTGCACGCCCTCTGGTACGTGTTGCTCAAGGAACGCGCCCGCTTAGCCGCCTCCGCCGACGCGTCCCGGGCGGCCCGGTCCCGGCCCGCCAACCCTGCGCGCGCGGCCAAGGTCCGCAAGTCCATGGCCCGCATCAAGCTGGTCCTTTCAGAACGCGCGGCCGCGCACCCGGAGCCAGTGAAATCGTACGAACTGCGCGCCTTCGTGGACGCGCTCTAGTGAAGAAGAAGAAAGGAACAAGAGAGAGAAGGGGGAGAAAGAAACAGAGGTCTTCTTCACCCAGAAAAGAGAAAAGAGGGGAATGATCGACGGGGTTGCTGCCGCTGCACCGCCCCTGCCCACCCCCTCCCCGCCCCTCATCTGCGTGTTCGACGAGTGCGCGGGCACGCCCGTGGCCCTGGCCGTCTTCGACCTGGGCCGTCAGCTGCTGGTGTGGGGGTGGGCGGGGAGCAGTGGTGGCGGGGGCGGGCTGCCGCCGCTGGGGAGCGTCGCGTTGGGCGTGCCGTCCACCCGCCCAGGCGCGGCCGGTGGCCTCCCCACCGCCGCTCCGCTCGCCCCTGGCGGCGGAGACGACGCTGCCTCCTGCGCCCTGGCCGCCCGCCTGGCCGCCCGCCTGGGGCGCCCCGTCGCGGTCGCCTGGCACGTCGGGGGTGGGAGCGGCGGTGGCAGTGGGCAAGGCGGCCCTGACGCCGCGCTGGGGGCGTGGGCGGAGCGCCGCCTGGTGGAAGAGATGCGGGCGGCCGGACACTGGCCGGCGGGCAGTGGTGGAGGATGTGGGTAAAGGGGGAGGGGTGTGAGGAGAGGTGAGGAGAGGGGCGGCCTCTATGATGATGAGAGAGAGGTTTTTTGAAAAAGATGTTTTTTTTTTTTACACACCTCTTTTGAGAGCGATGCGCCGATCTCTTTTGGCTGTTGTGGGGTGCTTTAAAAAGAGTCACGAGCGCGCATCTCATCAGAGGGGCTTACGGGAGAATTGAGTGGGGTGCGTGTTAAGGGACGGGTGTAGAGGGGGCGGCTGCACGGGGGTGGGGAAAATTGAAGGCGCCTGGAGGGTAGAAGAAAATGGGGGAGGGGAGAGGGTTTCGCGTGTGCGTGTTCGCGGCGCGCCTGGCGCACAATGTTCACGCGCCCAAATGTTCACGGGTGCGGCTGCCGCAACACAGGAGGCCAGGCAGAATGGGCTGGCG
>Ga0315276_10006534_pt1 | contig 10747 bp, 15 predicted proteins | sample YL17G05_0_MG_FD_204542 | JGI IMG/M metagenome (GOLD analysis project Ga0315276, IMG submission 204542) | Sediment microbial communities from Yellowstone Lake, YNP, Wyoming, USA - YL17G05_0 | ecosystem: Environmental > Aquatic > Freshwater > Lake > Sediment | place: USA: Wyoming | collected... | reverse complement strand
GATGCCACAAGATAATCAAATCTAAATCCAGAACCATATTTTCCATTTGGTTTTGAAATATTTCTAATCTCACGGACAAGATATTTTTCAATTTCTAATAAAATTCTATAAGGCCCTGATTTAAAAGTCAATGAATTTCTATGTTTTTTATATAAACCATTATGAACATCTTCTAAACCAAGATAAGCTATTTTTCTTTTTGGTGCATAATATTCAAGAACTAATTCTCCAAAATTCCCTCTAAACATAGTGTCTAATTTCAATCTTATCATTTTAATTCATCAGAACAAGGGTTTAAAAATTTATCCTTAAAATTTTTATTGCAAAAAAGAAGATAAATCTCTTTCAAGAATTTCATCAGCTTGTTCCAACAAACTCTCACTTAATGTATGGCTGATAACTGCTGCATCAAAATAATCGAATCCACCTTCTACTTTAGAACCTTTCTCTGCCATGCTCATAAGCTCGTCTAACAATTCTACCTCATCTCCTCTAGAAGTATAGCTAAAGATGTACACTTCTTTTCCTTTTCTTAAAACTATTCTATTTCTGTTATCATATTCCATTTTTTAATAAAAAACTCAAAGTTTAAAAATTTAACTTAATTCTAAAAATTTATTGAAAAAATACTATAATAGAAGATAAAGATTATATTATAATAATAATTATAAACTAAAAAAATCTTAAAAAAATATGTTAGAATTAATAGACAAACTATATGAAAATGGACTAGCTAAAGAAGTTTGTATAAGTTATGGTTTTACTACAATAATTCATAAACTTAAAGTTAAGAAAGTGAAATCAGGAGATTTTGTTATAATACTAAATAATGCTAGAGGCACAAGGATATTAAACACTGCTCATACTTTAGAAGCAGCTTCTGATATTTTATATGATGAAGCACTAAAAACTCTCTCTGACACTCAGATTGATTATCGAAGAGGAGGAGAAGGAAAATTAGTACCTATAAGAACACGTGATTTTAAAGAATATCTAACTGCTATAAGAACCTTAGACAAAAATGCCATGTTAAATATTGAAAGAACTGGAAAAGAAATAGTTGAACAACTCCGAAGGCAAAGATATAGATAATTTTATCCCAAATACTCAACACTTTTTTCCAAAGCTGCCTTAGCACTTTTTAAATATTCTGTTTCAATTCTTCTGTATCTGTCCATATCTCCTTTAGTAACACTTGCAGACACTTTTTTCAAAGCTTCTTCAAAATTCTTCATTCTTACTTCACTGCTGTTTATATCCTCACGAAGAGCTAGCATTGCAGCTTCTCTTATCAAACTTTCTATATCAGCACCAACAAAACCTTCTGTTTCATTAAGAATTTTATTTAAATTAAAATCTTTTGCCAAAGGCATATTTTTAGTATGAATTTTAAAAATCTGCTCTCTCCCTTCTTTATCAGGAGAATTTGTTAATAATATTCTGTCAAATCTTCCAGGCCTAAGCAAAGCACTGTCCAGCATATCAGGACGATTTGTTGCACCAATAACAATTACATTTGATAAATCTTCAATACCATCCATTTCAGATAATAATTGATTTAATACTCTTTCAGTTACTTTTGTTCCTTGTTCTATTCCTCTCTTGCCAGCAAGAGCATCAATTTCATCAAAAAATATAATGCAAGGGCTTACTTGTCTTGCTCTTTCAAATATTTTTCTTACTCCTTTTTCACTTTCTCCAACCCACATTGATAACAACGAGGGCCCTTTAACTTGAATAAAATTAGCTTCTGATTCTTTAGCAATTGCTTTAGCAAGCAAGGTCTTTCCACATCCAGGAGGCCCATATAATAAAATTCCTTTTGGAGGCCTGATTCCTAATCTTATAAATGATTCAGGATATTTTAATGGCCATTCAACAGCTTCCTTTAGTTCTTGTTTAACTTTATCTAAACCTCCAACATCACTCCAGTTTATATTAGGTGTCTCAACTAAAACTTCTCTCATAGCACTAGGCCTAACAACTTTCAAAGCATCATCAAAATCTTTTTTTTCAATTTTTAATTTTTTTAAGGTTTCTTCTGGAATTTCTTCATCTTCTTTAAGTTCTAATTCAGGCAAAACCTTTCTTAGAACAATCATTGCAGCTTCTTTAGTTAATGAACTAATATCAGCACCAACAAAACCATGAGTTTTAGAAGCAAGCTCTTTTAAATCAACATCTTTAGTCAATGGCATTCCTCTTGTATGAATTTTTAAAATCTGCAATCTTCCATTTTTATCAGGTGCTCTAAGTTCTACTTCTCTGTCAAATCTTCCAGGTCTTCTTAAAGCAGAATCAATAGCATTAGGACGATTAGTTGCACCAATAACAACAACTTTCCCTCTTGCCTGCAAACCATCCATCATTGTTAATAACTGGCTTACTACTCTTCTTTCAACTTCTCCTTGGACATCTTCTCTTTTAGGAGCAATAGCATCTAATTCATCTATAAAAATAATTGAAGGTGCATTTTTTTCAGCTTCTTCAAAAATATCCCTGATTTTTTTTTCTGAATTATGTACTATAAATCCGTTTGCTATAAAATTATGGTCCTTTGGAACAGTGAAATCATAAACATATCCTTCAGACTCTTCAATTATTCTAATAGGAGACCAAATAATATCATTGTTTATTAGAATATTTATCTTATTAATAAACTCTGGATTTTCATTAAGTTCTTTTAATAAAGAGATAAAATTATTTAATTGCTCTCTTGTATAAGACTCAACATCAGGGTTAAGATCAAGTTTAATTAATTTATCCTTAGAGAGATTATATTTATCCTTTATTTTGTTAACAACTAATCTAAGAGGAACTCTATTATAAACTGGTTTAGAGTATTTTGTTATAACCAAACTATTTAACTTTTCTCTTCTGTCTTTATGATTAAAATTAATTTTCTTCTTAAACTTATCTAATGATTCTTTATCACTTATAGTTAATTCATAAGTTCCGTCCTTTTTATATCTAAAATTAGCAGATATCCCCAATCTTAATAATAAATATTTTACACCATTCATCATTTGTTTGCTTGATGTATAATAAGAAACTTGCATTCCACTAGGAACCAAATGAACATGCCCATCTGTATCAAATAATCCTTTCAAATAAGAGGCAATAAACTTTTCAGGCATATTTATTAAATAACAAGGAACAGTTATTGTTTTGGATTTATTTTTAATAGGAATTCCAAGGTTTTTCAAGAGATTACCAATTGGAGATGAAGAAAAATAATAACTATATCTCCCATCATACATTATATCTGAAATATCAAAAGTTTCTTTAATAATTCTCTTGAATTCATTTATTACATTCTCATCAATATTTGTTAATTGTATTGTTGAAACATGATTGTCTTTATAATTATATCTTAAGTGTCCATCTCCAGCCAATAAACCAAGAAGATACATAATATCTTTGGTTATCTTAGTGGGAATTTTACCTTTTCCTGACAGATTCAGACTTTCTCTAAATCCTTCTTTATAAATTTTTTTTATAATCCACGCTGAAGCAGAGCCATTATGTTTAAAACCTTCAATCTTTTTGGTTGAAATCCCTAAAATTTTACTAACCTCTTTGTTCTTACCATTTAAATTAAATAGCTCTTTAATCCATTTCCCTGAAAATTTAATCCCATCGTCAACAAAATTAAAAATATTTGGCACTTTTTCTTCTATCTCCGGAAGTTTATTTGCTATTGCAATCTTATCTAATGGTTTTAAATCTTTAGCTAAAATCCATTTAGGTTCTATCTCATCTAATACTAATAACTTTGATGTTGGGGTTAATTCTATAATCCCGTGAGGAGTATATATCTTAAAAGTTTTTTGCAAACCTTTGTTATATTTATCAGAAATCTGGAGTAATCTTGCTTTTTGACTTTCCATATCAATTCCGGCTATTTTATGAGATTCTCCATCTTCAACAGCTTTTTGGATTGTTGTTAATCCAGCACCATTTGTAAAAATTAATGAATCTCCTGTAACACATTCCCCGTAGAACTTGCTCATGCATTCAGGTCCATTAAGCAAAATAAAATTTGCTTCTGATTCACTTGCAACAGCTTTTGCTAATAAAGTCTTGCCTGTTCCAGGAGGTCCATGTAACAAAACACCTCTAGGAGGCTCTACTCCTAATCTTTCAAAAATCTCAGGATGTTTTAAAGGGACTTCAACCATTTCTCTGACTTTCTTTACTTCTTCTGTTAATCCTCCTATATCTTCATAAGTAATATTTGAAGTAGGTTTTTCTAATTCTTCAACAGGCTTATTGCTTAAAACAACTTCTGTGTTTTCAGTTATAACACAAGGAGTATTTGGGCTTAAATTTGTAATTATAAATCTAATTTGCTGCATTCCTCCTCCGAGATTGCCAACTCCCATGCCACTAAACATTTCACTTAAATTTCCAAAAATATCATCCATGCTTCCAAAATCATCACTCATTAAATCTCTTCTTCTTTGAACTCCTCCTAAAACAACAATATCTCCTTTAAGAACACATCTTCCTAACAAACCTGGTTTTAAATCTCCTTGTACTCTGATATTCCTCTGAGTAGGAGCAACCACAACTTTCTTAGCTTCTCTTACATTTGCTTTTTGAATAAAAACATTTTCACTTACACCAGTTCTAGCATTTTTCCTAATAATTCCATCAATTCTAATAATTCCTTCACCAACATCAGCAGGATAAGCTTTATCTGCAATAGCAACTGTTTCTCTTCCCCCTTTAATTAAAACAATATCTCCTCTTTTAATATCTAGGTTTCTCATAACCTCAAAATCAATTCTTGCTATTCCTTTGTATGCATCATCTTGCAATGCTTCTGCAACACGTAATTTAATTTGATTAGTTTTTTCAATTGCCATATTAAATTCGATTTATTAGTTTATAATATAATTTTTTTATTTGTCCGAGTATAGGGTGATGTGATTGGTATTCTCTTAATTGCATTCTTGTATATCTTTTTTCTATTCCTGGAATTATTGATTCTATTGGTGTTATTATTACTGGATCTGATTGAGGCTCAGTACTTATCGTTTCTAATCTATTTGTCATGTTTTATTTTTTATTAGTTTTATTTTTAATTTGTTTATTTATATTATTTAAATCTTTTCCACAATCCATACAGAAATTATCTCTTTCTTCATATTGTGACTGGCATTTGGGGCAGGTAGGTATCATTTTTTTGTTTAAGTTTAATTATACTTTTCCTTTTTAAGTTTTTCTTTTAATTCTTTTTCTTTATCTATTTCATTTGAGTTATTATTTCCAAAATTCAGACTAATTCTTCCAAACTCTTCAAAACTAAGTCTTACCATTTCATCCATAATTTTTTCTTGGTCTTGCATAAAATCAACAATTTCTCTTGGAATTGAAACAGCATAAGAGTTTCCAACAAACCTCATCTTAACATGAAATTGTTTATGCTTTAATTCTGTAAATTCTTTATATTCTTGTTCGTCTTTTGGATGAATAATCCTTGAATTGCATTTTGGGCATACAACACTTCTTAAAACAAACCCGTTTTTCTGAGTTTGCATCCTATTCATTTTTATATTACAATTAGCACATAATATTGTGTTTTGAAATATATCCATTGTTTTTTGTTTTGTTTTATTCTGTTTTTATATTCTTTTTGTTGTAACTATTGATTTTGATATTAAATATAAACCCTGGCAAAACGCCAGGGATGAAAGGGGTTTAAGAGTATGTATATTTGTATACACCTCAGGTATATACAAGGGTATAGCTACTTTATAAAGTTTATTGTTTTTAAGTATATATTAATAATTAATAATTTCTAACTTCCCAGATAACAGTATTTCTATTAGGAATATTTCCTACAGCAACATCATATATACTAAATTCAATAACAGAATCTGGGAACAAATCAAATAAAGCGGTTAAATCACTATAACTTGAAGGAAACATAAATGTTTCAAGAATAAGATTTGCTTTAAGCCCATTTGCATATAAAGACTCTTCTGCCAAGGCTTTGTTCATAGGAACTTTTTTTGTTGTATACCATAAAGATAATCCTAAAAAAGTTCTCATTACTTCTCCTTGAATAATTAAATGCTCATCAGGCATAGACTGATTAAAGCTAAGATGATTTTCAGAAATCCCTTGTTCTTCAAATTGTTTGATAATCTTAGGAACTTCATTAAGATGAATGTTGTAGACTACTTTTTTCCTTGCTATTTGTGTTCTCTTCCCTCTTATGCAAACCTGCCCTTTCCAATCACTTTTTAATAAATCATTATAAGAATTCCATGCAAAAGCTCTATTGCCAAATATATTATTATTATATAAAGCATAACATTCATCTTTAGTATCAATTGTTCCTTTTTTTATAATAGCAGAGATTTTATTATTAATATCCATAAAATCTAATTCAAATTCAAATTTATAATAATTTGTATTCTTAAGAAGAATTAAATAAAAAGTATAATAATCTAAACCCTTAAAAACCTGTTTTACTAGTATTAATTATAAAATAAAAAGAGGATAAAAATGGATTTTCAAGAATTAAAATCAAAAATAAAAAAGACCTGGAATTGGATTTGGAATTCAGATTCTATTTGGAGTTGGATTGTAGCACTTATTTTAATATTTTTAATTGTAAAATTTATTTTTTTCCCAGCACTCTCTTTAATTTTTGGAACTTCCTTGCCTTTAGCAGGAGTTGAATCATCATCAATGGATCATCAAATTGTTAAAGATGATTCTGGAGGATTTAGTCTTTGTGGAGAGATTTATTCAGAAGAACAAAAAAAAGAAATAGGGAATATTAATTTTAATGAGTATTGGGATATATGCGGGGATTGGTATATAGATAATAAGCATATAACAAAACCAATATTTGAAAATTTTTTAATGAAAAATGGTTTTAGAAAAGGAGATATAATTATTGTTTGGGGCAGATTCACTCCTAAAATCGGAGATGTAATAATTTTCAAGCCAAACCCAGAATCAACAGCCCCTCGTCCAATTATTCATAGGATTGTGGAAATTAACGGGCAAGGAATAATCCAAACAAAAGGAGATCATAATAAAGAACAGCTTACTTTTTCAAATAATCTATATCAAACAGATGAAACAAATATTAAAAAAGAGCAAATAATAGGAAAAGCAGTTTTCAAAATTCCTTATCTTGGTTGGATAAAAATCTGGTTCACAGAATTAATAAATTTTTTTAGATAATTAAATTTTCTTTCATAACTTGCTCTTCTCTATCTTACCCTACCTATATCCTTAATCTTACTAATCTAACTCTATTAACAACAATTAACTCAATTCATAGTTTAATAACTAAAGAGTTTTATAAACATTAATTTTAAAACTAAAAGAAACATTTATAAATATAGATACACAAAATTCCCCATGGAATTTTGCCCAAAATGTGGATGCGTCATAGTTGAAAAAAAGAAAAAATTTAGTTGCCCAAGATGTAATTACAAAGCCAAAGGAAAAATTAAAATAGAATCTTCTGAAAAAATCAATATTAAACCAGAAATTGGGATTATAAGTGATAAAGATACTGATGTTTTCCCGATAATTAATGCTATATGCCCTAAATGCAATAATAAAGAAGCATATTTCTGGACATCTCAAATAAGAGCAGGAGATGAAGGAGAAACAAAATTTCACAGATGCACTAAGTGCAAACACACTTGGAGAGATTATAGATAATCACATCAATCTCAAAATCTTTCTAGAAATCTTTAAATAGTTCTCTTAATTAATTATTTTATGGAATTAAAAATTGTTTTAGAAGAGCAAGAAGAAGGAGGATATACTGTTTATGTCCCAGCTTTACCTGGATGTATATCTGAAGGAGACACCTTAGAAGAAGCTGTTAAAAACATTAGAGAAGCAATTGAATTATATTTAGATACTGACATTAAAAATACAAATGGCGGAAAAATTATGGATATAGAGGTTTAAAATGAGGTTGCCCCAGATTTCTGGAAAAGAGCTTATAAAAATTCTGATTAAATTTGGGTTTCTTGTTGTTAGACAAAAAGGAAGCCATGTAAGATTAGAAAAAATAACTCCTGAAGAAACAATTAAACTAACTATCCCAATGCACAATCAACTAAAAAAAGGAACCTTATCCCAGATTATAAAGGACTCAAAAATTAATGGAAAGGAATTGGAAGAATATTTTTGAAAATCTTATATAATAAGTGAAGTAGCAAGATTTGTAGAAAATACTAATAAGGGTATGTATAAAATAAAAAAGAAATGAATTATTGACCCTCCTAATAGATTATAAAATTTTAAATTATTAAATAATCTATCTTTCTCATCATAAAAATCTTTAAATACTTAGTACAAACATTCTTAGTTATAGAAAAAAGATGGAAGAAAAAATAAAAATGGTTTCAGCTGCAGCAAGACTAATTGAGTTTAAAAAACAAAATCCTCTTGCAATAGATGAAGAAGTATTTCAAGATGTTTCAGATTATATCTCTGGAATGAAAGATATAAAAAATGAAAAAATTAAAATTGGTATGATAGCTGCGGCATCAGAAGCATTTAATATTTCAAAAGAAAATCCAGGACTAACTGAAAAAGAAGTCCTAAGAAAAGTTATGGAAGAAATTCCAAATCTCTTGTCAGGATTAAATCAAGAAGAAGAATTAGGATAATTTTATATAAAACTAATTAGTAATAATAAAAACAACATAGAATATAGCTACTGATATCAAGCTTAATCTTCTCAAAGACATATTAATCTCGTTTTATAAATTATTATTCTTCATTAAATTTATAAAATCATATTACTTCTCTGAGTTACAAGGTTCCGTAGCTCAGCCTGGTTAGAGCACTGCCCTCTTAAGGCAGGTGTCAGGGGTTCAAATCCCCTCGGGACCATTTGCCTGATAAAGAATCATAAATCAAAATTTTGAGCCCATGCTTCAAAAGATACAGGTTCTCTTCTACCAGCACCCTTACATTCCATAAAAAGTCTTCTAGAATAAAAATAAGTTATCTTTATATTAAGTTGTTTAAATCTATTACATTCTCTAATGTCTGGGATTTCTCTATTATTAGCAAAATAACATTCATTACTATCCAAAGCACATAAACTCCCTCTGCCACACTGGAAAAAATCCCCAAAAGAAGATCTAATCTTGTAAAAAGGGCAATTGTTGGTTCTATCTGTTTCACTCATAACTAAAAATTAATAATTAGGATTATAAAGATTTTTATATTAAAAAGATTATATTACTAAATGGAAACTTTTTCAAAAAATATAGAGCCAATAATGCATATTCTTGAAAAACATTTTCATTACACAGAAAGAACTACCTTAAACAGAATGAAGGAACAGAAAAAATCAAATAAAAATGCTTTTAAAATTTTAATTTCCTGCTTATTATCTTTAAGAGCAAAAGATGAAACAACAGAAAGAATATCAAAAGAACTTTTCAAGATAGCAGATACTCCTGAAAAAATAGCAAGAATAAACACAAAAAAACTTGAAAAGATTATTTTTTCAACAGGACATTATCATAAAAAAGCTCAAACACTAAAACATGTTTCAAAAGAATTAATCAAAAGGTTTAATTCAAAGGTTCCTAATAACAAAGAACAATTATTAAGCATAAAAGGCATAGGTCCAAAGACAGCAAATATTGTGCTGTGTTTTGCGTTTGGAGAGTGTGTGATTCCTGTGGATGTTCATGTTCATATAGTAGCCAATAGACTGGGCTGGGTTCATACAAAAAATGCAGAAAAAACAGAACTAGAATTAGAAAAGACTTTACCAAGAAGATATTGGCAAGAGATAAATGGTATATTTGTTCTTCTTGGAAGAGAGATTTGTCAAACTTTTTCACCTAAATGCTCTATATGCCCTATAAGAGATTATTGTCTAAGAATTAATGTTGAAAGAAGCAGATAAATTTTATTAATATCTTTTAAAAATTACAAGATACAAAGAACATCAGCAAAGATTAACATAATTATCTTTAAGACTAAAAAGATTTATCAAATATCAAAAATATCAATTAATAATAAAATATCGACAACTAACACTCACCCTCTTATAAAGAATCTAAAGCCCTTACATTAATTGTCTTCTTATAGCATCAATATTTTCAGCAATTTCATGCCCTTTCTTAGTTAATTTGATTAATTTTATTCTTCCTTTTTTTTCAAAACCGACTAATCCTAAAACTTCAAGTGTTTGTAAAATCTTAACAGCATGACTATATGTACAATCAACTTCTTTGGCTAATACAGAACCATATCTTGCTTTAGATACTTTTTTTAAAGCAACCAACATTAAAGCTGGTTTTCTTCTAAAAAATATATCAAAATTATCTTTCATTTTTTAAATCCTTTAAATTTTTTAATTTTAAGGCACCAAAAATCTAAAATTTTTGAGTGTTTATTTATTTTATGAAAAGCACATCTTTATATGCACTATTCAAAACTATATATCTAAAGCTATATTTTTATTTATAAAGCTTTCTATCTAAAAAATTAACCAATCAGTAACAAAATTTAATAGTATTGAAAAAAGAGTAACAAACTGTCACTTAATAAATTTAGTCAAAATTTATTTTTAATTTTAGTTATTTTATTATATTATTGAGAGTATAAATACTTTTAAAGTATAAATTAGGAAGGGTTAGTAATGGGATATTACTTAGTCAGAGATGTTGAGACTAACCCAAATGATCCTAATAAATGGATTATAGGAACCATGGGTTTTCGCATACTAAAA
>Ga0315276_10006533_pt1 | contig 10747 bp, 6 predicted proteins | sample YL17G05_0_MG_FD_204542 | JGI IMG/M metagenome (GOLD analysis project Ga0315276, IMG submission 204542) | Sediment microbial communities from Yellowstone Lake, YNP, Wyoming, USA - YL17G05_0 | ecosystem: Environmental > Aquatic > Freshwater > Lake > Sediment | place: USA: Wyoming | collected... | reverse complement strand
TCTATGCGACTTGTGGACAGGGCGATATTAGCCTTGGCCTCATCGACAGGAGAGACCTTGCCTGCCTTGACTCTTTGGACCACGGCAAGATGAGCCTGCTTCGCCAGTTCAGCCGAATCTTTCGAAAGGGCAAGCTGTTCCTGGGCGGCCATGACTTCGATAAACGCCTGAGCAACCTGATTCATGACATCCAGGCGCTTTGAGCGATAATCCCACTCGGCCAAATCTCTCTCTACGGTTGCCAGATCTGTTCGCTTGGCGCGTTTATCCGCCAGCTCGATCAACTGGCCAAGCTGTATGGTCGTTTGCGAGGAATCGAATCTCCTTCGTTCGCCGGTCCCCCCGAATTCCTCCGTTTCAACCTCAATTTCGGGATTGGGCAAGAGACCTGCTTGCACCTTCCGCGCTTCTGCCGCCCGAACCTCCAGCGAGTATGCTCTCAGTCCGGGGCTGTTGACTAACGCCTGCGCGATCGCATCCCGCAGAGTGATAGTCGCCCGTTCAGTGAACGGGCCTTCGGGTTGGGGCGCGGCATCTGCCTTGCGTGTTACAGGCAAAGAGCTGACATCCAATCGGGTTGTGCCGGCAAGCGTCTGATGCTCAGTGCCGCCTGTGCTGGAACAGCCCGAAGCCGCAACCGCCAATGCGATGACCAGAATGTTCAGAACTTCATAAAGCATGTCTAAGCTTCCTATCAAACCATCAACGACAGATATTTGCAGAAAATCTGCCGCTTCAGTTAAATGCGCGCGTTGAGACCGGCTCAGCGCGGCTTGTGAGGTTTATTGACGATATGTTGCCCTTGCGGATTACACGAGCAGGACTATGGTGCTCAAAGGGACAAAATAAGGGTATGTTTGGAGAAATGACTCGGAAGCAGCAGCCGACGCGGCATGACCTCCAAAGACAGGAGGCGCCTCAGGGAAGCACGCTGAAATGTCAGGGCTTGGCCTGCCTGCCTTTGTCAGCAGTTGACTGGCCGCCGGGCTTCCAGAAACGGGAATGTCAACACAAGGGCAGCAATGCAAGCCTTGCAGATGGGGAGCTTCTTGCTGCTGCAATTGCGGCAAACTCGATTCTTTCGGCTCTCCTGGATGATTGCAGTGCTGATGACCAGCCGGTGCGAAAGCTACATGCCCGTCCGCCCCAAAACACAACACCAGGTCTCCTGAAGTGCCGCCGCCAAACAAAGGCAGACAGACCGTGACGAGCCATAGTACTCGTTTTGTTAGCCGTTGAAAGATCATGTTAAGTCAACTCATTCGCCAGTGGTTCTTGGCTTGGCGCGCAAAACAAACCAGCCAGTTTTGTAAGTAATACTACGCATACATTATACATCATGTTCGTATCACTATTATACATTTTTCAAGACAAAAAAGCAATTTCCTACCTCTCGGCGGGCAAGCTCAGGCCCCAGGCCTCGTGGAGGACGGCGTCTGTGTTATTGGGGATTTTCCTTGACGGCCAAGCTCCGACGGAGTATAATATCTATCAAACTAACAGAATCAGAATAGTCAATGGTATGTAGCATAAGGTGTATCGTCTGTCGCACGTAGAAAAAGGAGCAGGGCCGCACAGGCACAAGGTTCTTGAAATTCCCCCTATTACTCGGTTTCTTCGTGCCTCGGTGGCTTTGTGGCCGTGAGTCAATTATGCAAAACAAAGCCAATTTGTGGCAGACCAAAATGAACTTAACCTTCTGTTACAAAAGGGATTATGAAAATAAATCGGCCTTCGGAGTTCGGAAAAACAAAGCCAAATCAAAGCCAATTTCAAACGCAGAAACAGCTTACCCTGCTTGCCGGATGAGAGATTGCCGCGGCCCTGGGGACCTCGTAATGACGAGTTTGAATAGATTCCTCCGCTCGCTGCGCTCGGTCGGAATGACAAAGGGTGTGCTTGGAATGACAAAGGTTGCGCTTGGAATGACAAATTGGGTTATGTTAAAGTGCCTTAGTATTGGTTTGCTGGTGTTAGTTGTGCTCGGGGCGGCGGGGTGCGGGGCGGGGGGATTATTCGGTTCCCGTGAGCCACCAGTCGGCGAATTCGAGGACGTCGCGCATATCGACAATGCCGTCGGCGGCGGCGAGGTCTGCTCCGCCGCACGGGCCGCAGGCGGTGGAGCCGTAATAAAGGGCGAAGACCGCAAAGTCATTAAAATCGACGTCGTAATCGTTATCGAAGTCGCCCGGCTGAGGCACGCTCTGGTAGAGATGCACCTTTCCGTCGCCGGCGCCTATCAGGACGTCCAAGTAGCCGTCGCCGGTCCAGTCGCAGACAAACGGCCTGGAGCGCGGCGTGCCCGTGAGGTCGATAGCGACGCCATAGGATTCAACAGACTCATAACCGGCGAAGTTCGGCTCGGCGTCGGTTCCGGTATTAGTGTAGAACAGGAGCTGGCCTTCGGTATTGCCCGTGAGGATGTCTTTTTTGCCGTCGCCGTCCAGGTCGAGGACGTCGGGACTCGAACGGCTAAGGGGTACGAGCAGGTCGGAGCCGTTGGCCCGGGCGAAGGTCTGTGCGCGGAAGTCCGGCGCCGCATCGGTTCCCTCGTTGATGAAGAGATGTATTTTGCCGTCGAGCGCCCCGACGACGAGGTCTTTCCTGCCGTCGCTATTCCAGTCCACGGCAGAGGGTGTGGCCCGATCTCCTACGTCGATGTTGGCCTTTGACCCCGGCGGGCCGACCTGCACGAATGTCCCGGCGTCGAACGTCGGATTCTGGTCTGTGCCGATATTCAGAAAGACCTTGACCTTCCCATCGGCCAGGCCGATGAGGAGGTCCTTCTTGCCGTCGCCGTTCCAATCGACTACGCGGGGAAAACAGCCCAAGCACCCTGATCCCGCGCAGGTGAGGGCGCCGGCGCCCGACTGAACATAGGCAGAACCCGAAAACTGCGGATTCGATGCCGTGCCTGTGTTGAGATACACCCGGACTTTCCCCGTAAAGCTGCCGCTGCCTTCGCCTATGACCAGGTCGTTGTCGCCGTCGTTATCCCAGTCAACGAATGACGGGACCGAGTAGCCGGGCACCGTGATATCAACACCTCCGGCCTGAACAAGCTCTTCGGGGCCGAGGCGGAGCAGCAACCCGCCGGCGAATACGTCGTTTGCAGCAGCCAGTGCAAATAGGGCCACTGTTATCAGAATCGCACGTTTCATCACATATCCTCCATATTATGAACGGATTTTGAGTTCTGCAAAATTGCAGGTTAGGCCTATATTGTTGAAGAAAATCTCTTTTATGATTTTCTTCAATAATTACCTAAGCGATTACGAGACAATACGTTGCCGTTGAAAAGAAAAAATCAACAAACGATTTTTTCTTTTCTAAGTAGGCCTAACCTGCAATTTTGCAGAAGCCTTTGAACGGATTGAAACCGCCCGGAAAATCAATACCATTTCACCCTGAATGCCTCCTGCAACGAAGACAAATGCGGGCCTTCCAGCCGCACATCCCTGGAATAGAATATAGTATAACCGATTGGCCCGCGGAAGTCAAGCAAAAACGCCCCTTTGGGACAATTACCGCCGCTTTGAGACGATTAACCGCCTGGCCGGCTGGGGATAATGACGCCATAAAGTCGCCGCCGAAGCCAAAAATAACGCGCCGCAGGGCAATACGGCTTGACAAGGCGTCCGGAATTTCCGATAATCAGGATAGAGAAGCCAATCACGAAAGAGCAGAGTGCAAGGCAATGCGACTGGTCGTCAAACAGAATGGTCGAACCGTGGGTGAGCCGCGATTCACTACGGGCCCTATTCATATCGGACGCGGCCCGGACAGTCAGGTGTTCCTGGCGGACAAGAAGGTCTCGAGACAGCACGCGGTAATCTTCGGCACGCCGGACGGCAACTGGATGGTGCAGGACCTCGATTCGGCCAACAAAACCTATCTAAACGACAAAGCGATCCACAAAGCCAGGGTCAAAACAGGCGACTGCCTCCACATCGGCGGCTTCACGATTGAAATAGACCTGGAAGCCGAGACGGAAGGCGACAAGCCCACCCACCTTGAAGACACGCTAATAACGGCCCCCCGCAAGCTCCAGGTAATTGCAAGAGACCTCAGCGCGGAGCACGCCCCGGACATCAAGCTCCCGGCAAGAAGGGCGAAGGATTTCCTGCAGGCAACGGAGGAGATTTGCAGCGCCGGCGGCCCGGACCAGGTCCTCAGAATACTGCTGACTATTATGTTCAGGCAGTTCGATGCGGCCCACGTCTGGTGCGCCCTGAGGATTGAGCCGCGAGGTCCGATGATGTCGCACACGGGCAGGTCAATAGACGGCAAAGCCATCGGGCTGAACGAGATAGCACTCAAAGAGCGAATTACCCAAGCCGTGGAAACGGGCCAGTTCCTGCTCTTTCCGAACGTCTCAGCTCAGGGCGATAGTCAGGGCCTGCAATCGGCAATCATAGCCCCCGTTATGGATCCGAAAGGCTGTTTCGGTGTCCTCTACATAGACAACGCGCCGGGCCGAGCCCCTTACAATCTGAGCGACCTGGACTACCTGATGCTCCTGGCGATACATACCTCAACGATTGTCGAGAATTTCTGACTCGCACCATCAATAAAAAGCAATAGCGAATCAATCAGACCAATGCCGCTGCATCCGCAACCTACCGGATGGGCAGTCCTGCCAGCGAGATGCCCATTATTCTGAAAGCAAGCTCGTTCTTCTGGAGGCCCTCGAAGACGTTCAGCACGATCTTTGCCTTTTGGGGCATCTGGCCATCCACGGAGAATTTGATTGTAGTCGCACCGCCCACTGACATACGCCCGCGCTGATTGACCTGCAACTTGGCGCCGTCCGTGCCGTAAAGCTCCAGCGATTCTATTTGTTCGGGGGCAACGTCGAGGGTAAGGCCGACGGTGGCGGCGTTGTTCCTGTAGGGATCAATTTCAATCGAGCTGATATTGGCTCCAAGCTCAGAAGCCTTAGTCCCAACTTCGAGAGTCATAACGCCGAGATCTACATTTTTCACACCGCTCGCGGTCAGATACTCTATTGTCCCGGCCAGCTCCTCCAAAGCGGCGGCGCCCTCATCGGGCAAAAGCAGCTCGACGTCGAAGACAGCGGTCTGGCGATCCTTGGAGAGCCTGGCAAATCGAATCTTGCGGTCCCAATCCCTCGCGGGCAGGAGATTCGCGCCCGTGTTGGTAAGGGCCTTTTCCACGCGGCCGCCTGAGACCTTGACTGCAGGGGCGGGCAGGCCGGCAATCAACGACAGCGTATATCCATCGGCATATCCCAAGGGCAATACGCCCAATTCTAGGTCCGCGTATCTGACCAGGCGCACCCCGGCGACCCGCACATTCTCATCCGGCACGTGTTTCGGGGCGGCGCCGATGCCGCCACTGCCGGCAGTATCCCCGAAGGGATTGCTGCCCGGCTCTACGGCCGGCAGCCTGATCTGGGGTGCAGCTTGCGACTTGGGGCCGAAAGGCGACCGGGTTATCCTGGAGATCTCGTCATCCACAACAGGCTCCTCTTGCGTTGTGGTCGGAGGGGCGGTCTCGATCATCTGCCCCTGCGGCTTTGCGGTTTTCAGACCCGCCACAATTTCAATGATGTGCTCCTTGGGGACCGCAATATCCACCGCCATCTGACCGACATCCGCTGTAATAGCGTAGGCCATTCTGCTGCGGCTCGGGACGTTCATATCAGGGACGGGCAGCGGCACGGGGGAAGAGGCGGCCACCAGCCCAATTAGCTGCATCAAATCGAACGTGCCGACAACGTCAGCCTGCGCCGCCTGCGGAAGCAGGGCCGATACCATCGACATCTCCGGCCCCATAAGGCCCGGCGCCTTGGCCCCTACGCTATCGAACAGCTTGCCCAACTCCGGCGAACCGCGAACGAACATCTGTGCCGTCTTGGTCCCCGGAATGGTCGAGATTCGCACTGCCGCAGTCAGTATGGTCTGCGTTGGGGTCAAACCGACTGTCACCGACTGGACATCCATATTCTGTGCCAGGCCCGCAAAATCGAAATTCATCATTCCTGGCATCATCGGCATCGGCGCCGCCGTGCCCGGCCCGGCAGGAGGCATGCCGCCCGGCATCGCCCCGGCCTGACCCATCTGCGCCGAGATAATTGGCGCCAGCAGTTTTGTGGCCTCCTGGGCGTTTATGTACACCCAGACGGGTGCCGCGGACTGGGCATCCGCCGGCTCTATCGAGGTGGAAAGCGGCACGGACCGCCCGGAGGTTACCATGTCCGCCGTCGCCAGCAACGCATCATAACCCTGCGCCATTGTTATCAGGGCGAAGGCGCCGGCCTGCTTGGCGATCATCGGACCGGGAACCTGGGCGGCAATCTGAGAGACGCCCTGCGCATCCGGCTTTCCGACATTCGGATTGCTGCCAGCAAAGACACTGTAATCGCTAACGGGAACGAGCACCCCAACAAATGGGGCGGCATTAGGGTCGGCGGAACCGGGCAAAGGCACGGCGAAGAATCCAAAAGTCCCGTTCATATCAATCCCGGCCAACTGCGGATTACCCAATACCCCGGCAAGCTGCGCCCGCAATCCCATCGAAAGCATCATAGGGACCGGCGATATGCCGACCAGGAACTGGTCGATCTGGTTGATCGTGTACTCGAAGTTCCTGATCCGAAGGCAGGCAATGCTCTGTGCCGGCACAACTCCAAGAACGTCGGCTGAGCCGGTGGGAGGCTGAACCGGTGCCGGCGGCGCGTATGGATTGCGGTTAGGAATAGGAGGATTATTGACCCTATCCGCAGCCAACACGAGCCCCCAGCTCAGGATAATCAAGAATCCAAACGAAACGACGCGATTCAGACTTTTTGACGTAATCACTTTTCGTACCCTCACTTGAATAAACCGTCATTTTCGTACTACGAAGCTCCAACAGATAAGGAATATCTGGATTTCTGGATTCCCGCTTTCGCGGGAATGACAGAGAGCGAGATCGCCATCTGTTAGACGCTCTGAGAAACTACCTCTTGATGATACATTATTTCGGCTAAAATTGCAAACGATATTGCCCGAAATTCCGCCCCACGCCGGCGACAGACCCCGCATTTGGCCTCAAAAACGGCGGTCACACAGCATAAACGGCCTATCCGGCGAAGAGAGCGTGAACAACATATTCCCGGCACGACCGGCCGTGGGCAGGCGAGCAGCATACTGGCCCCGTGAAGATGTGAGACACCTGATGGGGTATAGGTTACTATGTGGACGCGTAACGGAAGGAGCCCGTAGGGCGACTGGAGTTACGCGTCGCTCGAAGTTAGAAAGGAGTCTCACGGATGGCAAAAGCATCGCGATTTACAGACGAACAGAGGGTCGGGATCGCTCTGGAGATGCTCTCAGGCAAGGTGAGCGTTTCGGAGGTCTGTCGCAAATGGGACATTGGTGCTACATACGCTTACAAGCTCAAGGACAGGGCCTTGGAGTTGCTGCGAACAAGTATCGGGAAGCCAGCAGGCAGACCATCGGGTGAAATAGAGCAGCTCCGCAAGCGTGTATCAGACTTAGAGCAATTGGCCGGCGATCAGGCCCTGCTTATCCACCACTTCAAAAAAAACGGGACACAAAGATGATCGTCAAAGAGGCATATTCTTGTGGGAATTTGAGTGTTCGCAGGTTGTCGGCGGCGGCGAAAGTGCCTGTCTCAACGGTGGGTGGCTGGGTCGGTCCTGAACAAGTCAGACCGGCGAAAGCTCGCAGGTGTCTTGTATCGGGTAGAGAGGTTTTGCGGCAAAAGGTCCGAGAGCTTTGTGATAAGCCTCGTCACAGGACCTACGGCTATCGGCGGATTTGGGCATTGTTGAGGCGTGATGGGCTTGTAATCAACAAGAAGACGGTCTGGCGTATGATGCATCAGATGGGGCTGAGCAGGCCGAAAGTATGGGGCAAGGCTGCCCGTCCGAAACGTGTTGAGAAGATGCGGCCATCGGCTGCGAATCGAGGCTGGCAGATTGATATGACCAGTTTCGCGTTGAGCGAATTGAGTGTGGTTTATTTAGTGATGGTGATGGACTGCTACAGTCGCAAGATAGTCGGTTGGACTTTGGATAGGCGTTGCAGGGCCGGTGAATGGGTTTGTGCCTTGCGGATGGCGTTGGAGGCTGAGGCTCTGACGAGCAAGGATTTATGTAAGGCTCTGGTTGTTCGCAGTGATAACGGTTCTCAGCCGTGCTCGAAGCGGTTTGTTGAATTCCTGTGCAAGGTTGGTGTTCGTGGTGAATATACCGGTTACAATGCCCCTGATGATAATGCTTATGTTGAGCGTGCGATTCGGACTGTCAAGGAGGAGGAGATTTGGCCGAACTTGTACGACAGTCTATCCGAGGCCAGATCGGCGATTGAAGATTACGTCAGGTACTACAACAATGAACGGATTCACTCGGCTCTCGGCTACCGGACGCCGAACGAATTTGCGGCTGCGCATAATACCCTCGCTGCCGCTTAAAAGTGTCTTGACTTCAGGGGACCACTACGAGCAGGCTACTTTTGGAACCTCCACATATCTATAGTGACGTCCTCTGCGGCGATCCACTCAACTCGCCAGTCGAGAAAGAGGAAATTGCAGCCGTTTCTGTGGCGCTGTCGTGCGACCCGCCTGCCATTGGTGACATCCTGACTATTCGAGCCGGGCAGGTGATTTCGATGCCATACATCGCATCGATTCTCGCCGGGATCGTCGGCCTTTTTGATTATGTACCGCCAGGGACCATCCTCGTTGTCCGCAAGGTAGATGGTCCGCGCGCGCTGCGTGCACGTTGTCAGCCTGGTCGGTCTAACTTCCTCGTGGCCGGCGGTATCCGTTCTGCCGGTGAACTCCCAGCCGTTCACCACGTAGCAGACGGTCTGCTCTTTGTCGGGGTAGCTCGGACAGCGATATATATCCACCGAACGGTAGTCATTGCCGATGGGCTTTTGCGCCAGAAAAGGCATAAAGAGCTGGAACCACGCCTGTCCGCTGCCGCCGCCGAGTCCGCGGGGAATATACATATCATATTCCTCCGCGTAGAAATTGGCCCCTAAGCCCACCTGGCGCAGGTTACTCTTGCAGACGACCGCCTGGGCCTGCTTTCGAGCCTTGCCCAGAGCGGGCACCAGGATCGCCATCAATAGCGCAATAATGGCGATCACCACGAGAAGCTCTACCAACGTAAACGCCTTGGGCCTGCGCATCGCTACGCTCCCCTTCTTTACGCACAAACGCTTAGACAGCCACGTCCTGATTATACCATCCCTGCCTCTGCAGGTCAACAGCTATCGGCTCGTGGAGTCGATGCTCTCTATCAAGGCGATAATGTCGTCGGCCTGGCGTCGGACGACTTGATTCGTCGTTGTGCTCAGAATTTTTTCGGCGGCGGCCCTCGCCTCGCTGCGATAGCTACCGGCAATCGCGCGGGCTATCTTCACTACCGCCGGCGCCGCCTCCGCTTTAACCGCCTCGTCATCGAGACTTGTGCACGCCATCTCCAGCGCGCCGGGATGAGCAATGTTCGACAGGCCCGACAGCACAAGCTTTTTCTCCGCAGGATTGCCGAGCAGCTTGACCACCTGGCGATATATTTCCACCGCTTTATCCGGCGGATATTCCTCGGCACTAATCGACAGCACCCGAACAAGCCCCCGCAGCGACAGCAGCCGATGCGCCTGGTCCTGCGTTTCCCGGTAAATCTCCAACAGGGTCTCGGCGGCCTGCACATTCGGCCAGTCGGACAATGTCCGCACAGCCGCATCACGCACCTGCTCATCGCGATCTTTCAGAGCATCGCAAACCGCATCCAGCGCCCTCTGGTTGGCGAGGCCCCCAAGCACCCTCAGCAAGGAACATCGCGTCTCGACCTGCTGTTCGCCGTTCATCGCGGCCAGGATCGCGTCGGCCTGGCTGCCCGGCTCGGCTGTCTTTCGGGCCACCGCGACAACCGCCCTTTCCGCATCCGTCCGGCCGCCGGCGCCCTTGATTTGCGCCAGCAATGATACCAGCGCGGGCAGGTCCTTTTCGCCGGCAAGCCGGCCCAGCGCCCTAAAAGCAACTCGGCGCACCTTTGAATCCCCGCCAGCCGCCTCCAAAAGCAAGGCAGGCACAGCAGCAACGGCGTTCCTCTCGAAGAGCACGTCAATCAGTTGCGCCCGCAGCGCCGGGACGGCCTTTTGCATGCTTTTTACTATCGCGTCATCGACGTCCGCCCCTCGAAGGATTGCCAGACTATTGAGAGCAACATCCTTTTCCTCGGAGTCCGCCGCCTGAATTAGAAACCCAACCGAGGAAGCATCTCCAAGCCTCCCGACGGCCCCCAATGCCGCCTTTGCGACCTGTGCATCGGCGCTGCCGGCGGCAGTCGTAATCGCATGAAGCGCAGCGGCGTCGCCGCGGTCCGCCAGAGCCGCAATCAAGAGAGCCTGGTCGCCCGGCGAGCTGCCGGCGAGCTGTGCCGCAAAAAGCTCCGTAACGCCGTCGCCCTTCATTGTTCGGATGCAGCCTCTGGCGGCCGTTCTGACCATCTGGTTTTCGTCCTTCAATGCCGCCGCAACCAGGGCGACAACGTCGCGGCCGCCGACGTCGGCCAACCCTTTGACAGCGGCGCTTCGCGTAAACGGCGCCTCATCCCTGCCCGCCAACTCCCTGTATATTGCAACCGCCTCGCCGGCCTTGCCTTCCGCCGCGAGGTCTTCGGCACACCGCAGATAGGCATCCGTCGCCGCCAATCGCAGGCGTTCATCGCCCTTCGCCCTGGCCTGTGCGAGGGCCTGTCGCGCAT
>Ga0315276_10006532_pt1 | contig 10749 bp, 10 predicted proteins | sample YL17G05_0_MG_FD_204542 | JGI IMG/M metagenome (GOLD analysis project Ga0315276, IMG submission 204542) | Sediment microbial communities from Yellowstone Lake, YNP, Wyoming, USA - YL17G05_0 | ecosystem: Environmental > Aquatic > Freshwater > Lake > Sediment | place: USA: Wyoming | collected... | reverse complement strand
AAGGCCGAAAAATTCGCCCTCACGGAGGGCACCCCGGCCTACACCCTGGCCAAGGAGCTCGCGGCGGTAATTCCCGCGCTGGGCCCGGACAAGGTCACCGTCCTCGTCGAGGGCAAGGGCCTGGCGATCACGGCCGCCGAGGTCATTCAAGCCATCCAGGACAACCTGGGGACCAGGACCGCCCAGCTCAAGAGCGTCGACGCCGGACAGCTGAAGACCATCATCGAACAGGGGGCGACCCAGCTCGCCGAGCGCAAGCTCCTTCTCGCCGCCGCGGCCAAAACGGTCGTCCCGGCCGAAGAGCTCGACAAGGCCATGCAAGCCCAATATGCCCAGGCCGGCGGGGAGCCGGGCTTCCTGGAGGCCTTGAAAGGCGCGGGGATCTCGATCGACCACGTCAAAAAGAGCGTCAAAGAGACCCTGGTCATCAACAAGTACCTCGAAGGGGTTGCGGCGGCCGGAGCGAAGATTTCCGAGGCGGACATCCGCAAGGCCTATCAGGAGGAGACGGCCGGCGACAAGACAGCGTCCGTGCGCCACATCCTCCTCCTGACCCAGGGCAAAAGCGACCCGGAAAAGGCCGAGGCCCGGAAGAAGATCGATGACCTCCTGGCCCGGGCCAAGGCGGGAGAGGATTTCGAGGCCCTGGCCAAGCAGTATTCCGAGGACCCGGGGGTCAAGGAAAACAACGGCCTATATGCGGATTTTGCCCGCGGCCAGATGGTCAAGCCTTTCGAGGACGCCGCATTCTCGGTCCCCGTAGGGCAGTTCAGCGGCGTCATCGAAACCGACTACGGCTACCACATCCTCCAGGTCGTCGACCGCAAAAAGGAGACGCGTCCCTTCGAAGAGGTCCGCGCCGAGATAGAAACGCGGCTCAAGGACGGGAAACAGGGGACGGCCGTCGAAAACCACATTAAAGGCCTCAAGGACAAGGCGGGGTTCAAGCTGATCGGCTTGTAGGCCCCGGCGCCCCTAGAGGAAGATCAGGGCCAGGACGTCGGCGACCATGGCCGGCTTGTCCGCCCCTTCGACCTCCAGGGTGTTCTCGACCGTGACCAGGACCTTCCGGAAGCCGCGCTTTTCGATGGATCTCAGGACGGCCCTGTTGCGAACGCGGGAGCCGGCCGGGACGGGATGGGGGAAGCGGACGCGGTTGAGGCCATAGTTGACGGCCATGCGGAATCTCCCTCTGAAGACCTCGTTCTCGTAGTTGAAGAGGGGGACGAGCGAAAGCAGAAGGAAGCCGTGGGCGACCGTCCCCCCGAGCGGGCTCCGGGCCGCCCGTTCCGGGTCGACGTGGATCCACTGACGGTCCCCGGTACAGTCGGCGAAGGCGTCGATGCGGTCCTGGGCGATGACGAACCAGTCGGATAGCCCCACTTCGCGGCCGACCATCGCCTTGAGCTTCCGGAGACCCAGCCTTTTTCCGAACATCGGTCCTTCCTTCCCCGGTTCCCGCTCGTCCCGCCTCATGATGGCAGAAGAGTCCTTGTGAATCAAGGATGAGAAACCGTCCCCCCCCTCACCTGCCGGGGGGGGGCGACAATCCCCCGGCGAATCCTCCCCAAGGGGGATTGCTTGGGAATCCGCCCCCTGGCAGACTGGGAGCGTGGACGCGAGAGACGCGTCCGTACACCCGTCCTGTCAAGGAGGAAACATGAAAAGACTTATGACAGTTCTCGTGATCGCGGCCTTCGCGGGTCTCATGGCTTTGCCCCAGCCGGCCGCCGCCGACGTCCAGTTCGGCATCAAGGTCGGCGGGAACATGGCCAAGCCGACGGGCGTCGACGCCCAGGATCCCCTGGCCACCGTTAAGTCTCGCGTGGGCTTCACGGGCGGCATTTTCCTGGCCTTCAACTTCGGCAAGGTCGTGACCATCCAGTGGGAAGCCCTGTACACGATGAAGGGGGCCACCTATGTCGCCCTGGACGACAGTTACACCGATAAGCTCTACGGCGATTACATCGAGATCCCCCTTCTCCTGAAGATCAGGATCCCCCTGCCGGTCATCCAGCCCTTCATTTTCGCCGGGCCCTCCGTTGGCTTCAAACTCAGCGGTAAGCTCGAAACGGACGGGGTTCCGGTGGATGATTTGATCTTAAAGAACAACGACTACGGCGCTATTTTCGGGGCCGGGTTCAACCTCGGCCGGAGCTTCATGATCGACGTCCGTTACAGCCTGGGCTTGCAGAAAGTCCTCGACACGATCGAGGGCGGCGCGGACATCGATTACAAGAACGGCGTCTGGGCCGCGACGATCGGCATCGCGTTCTAGCTCGTTAAACTTCCGAACCGACAAGGGCGTTTCCGCACGGCGGAAGCGCCCTTTTTTTTGTTTCCGGGGGTCCTCCGACGACGATCGGATCCCGCACCGAAACGTCTCCCGCGGACGCTGCCCGGGCAATGACGGGGGGTCATGCATAGACCCCGCAGCGGAGCGGGCCGGGGGAGCTAAGGCTGGACCCATCCGTCGAGGAGGTTGATCGTCCGCCGCCCGTAGGCGGCGTTCTGCTCGGAGTGGGTGACCTGGATGATGGTCGTCCCGCCGGCGTTGAGCTCGGCGAACATCTCCATGATCTCCTTGCCCTCCTTGGAGTTGAGGTTGCCGGTCGGCTCGTCGGCGAGGATGAGCTTGGGCTTGGTGATGAGGGCCCGGGCGATGGCCACCCGCTGCTGCTGGCCGCCCGAGAGCTGGTTGGGGAAGAGCCCCTTTTTGGCCACGATGTGGAACCTGTCGAGGGCCTCGGCGACGAGGCTCTTGCGCTCCGAGCCCTTGATCTTCTTGTAGAGGAGGGGCGTTTCCAGGTTCTCGTAGACGGTCAGGTCGTCGATGAGGTGGTAGCTCTGGAAGACGAACCCGATGGAATGCTTGTGGAGCTCCGTCAGCCTCTTGTCCGAGAACGTGTGGACGGGCTGGCCGTCGAAGTAGTATTCGCCCTCCGAGGGCATGTCCAGCATCCCGAGGATGTAAAGGAGCGTCGATTTCCCCGCCCCGGACGGGCCCATGACGGTGACGAACTCGCCCTCGCCGATCTCGAGGTTGACGTTGCGCAGGACGAACGTCTTGACGTATCCCGTCGAGTAATACTTGGTGATGCCGCGCAGTTTGATCAAAGTTTGAACTTTGTCCGGATGTTCTCGGACACGACCTGGCCGTCGAAGAGATAGATGATCCGCTGGCTGTACTCGGCGTAGGCCTGGGAATGGGTGACCATGACGATCGTCGTCCCGCTCGCGTGGAGCTCGGCGAGCAGGTTCATGACCTCTTCGCCGTGCGTCGAGTCGAGGTTCCCCGTCGGCTCGTCGGCCAGGATGAGCTTGGGCTTGGCCACGACCGCCCGGGCCACGGCCACGCGCTGTTGCTGGCCGCCCGAGAGCTGCTGGGGGAAATGGTTCTTGCGGGGCATCAGGGCCATGTGCTCGAGGACCTCGTTGACGCGCTTTTTCCGCTCCGACGCCGAGAAGCCCAGGTAGAGGAGGGGCAGCTCGACGTTCTCGAAGACGGTCAGCTCGTCGATGAGGTTGAAGCTTTGGAAGACGAAGCCGATGTTCGACTTGCGCAATCCGGCGCGCTTGCGCTCCGAGTACTTGGCCACGTCCTTGTCGAGGAACTGGTACTCCCCGCTCGTCGGGTTGTCGATGAGCCCGAGGATGTTGAGGAGCGTCGATTTGCCGCAGCCCGAGGGGCCCATGATGGCGACGTACTCGCCTTCCTGGATCTCCAGGTTGATGTTGTTGAGGGCCGTCGTCTCGACCTCCTCGGTCGAGTAGAGCTTCTTCAGGTCCTTGGTTTGGATGATCATCCCGTCCTCCTTTCCTTTCTGTCGTTTATCTTCATTTCAAGACCAGTCGTTCCATGTCGCCGAAGCTCTCGTAGGACGAGGTGATGACCCGGTCCCCGGGCTTGAGCCCCTCGAGGACTTCGTAGACCTCGGGATTGTAGCGGCCGAGGCGGATGGCGTGCTTGACGGCCACCTTGCCCGAGCCGTCGAGCAAGTAGATCCAGTTGCCTCCCGTCGTGTCCCAGAAACCGCCGCGGGCGATAAGAAGGGCCTCGGTAAGGTCCCCAAGTTCGAGCCGGACATGGAGCGTCTGGCCGCGGCGGAGGTCCGGCGGAGCCGCCCCGACGAAGTCGAGGTCGACCTCGAACCGGTTGTCGCGCACGGCGGGGAAGACCCGGCGGACCTTGAGCGCGTAAGTCTTTCCGGCCAGGTCGAAGCTGCCCGCCTTCCCGGCCTCGACCCGGGTGATGTAGTTCTCGTCGATCTGGGCCCTCACGCTGTAGGCGTCGAGGACGTCGATCTGCCCGATGTTCGCCCCGGGGGCCTTGAAGGCGCCGATCTCCGCGTCGAGCATGGTCAGCTGCCCCGCGATCGGGGCGCGGATGATCAGGGCGTCGAGCTTCTTTTTCGACGTCTGGAGGTTGGCCTCCATGCGGCGGAGCTGGTCTTCGAGGGACTTGAGCTGATCTTTCCGGTATTCCAGCTCCTTTATCTGGCTTTCGGCCATGATGTCCTTGTTGCGGACCATGTATTCGTAGTCGAGCTTGATCTTCTCGAAGTCGAGCTCGGAAACGAGCTGGTCCTTATAGAGCGCCGCGTATCGATCGTAGGTCGTCTTCTGCTTGGCCAGGTCGTTCTCGATCCCGTTCATCATCTGCCGGAGCTGCTGGGTGTACTGTTCCATGTTGAGGCGGGTCTGCCGGAGCTGGTTGCTCTGCTGGACGAAGTCGGCCTCTCGCCACATGATGTTGAGGAGGAGGTCCGTGTTGACGAGCTCGGCGATCGGGTCGCCCGCCTTGACCATGGTCCCGGCCTCCATGAAGCGCTTGTCGACCCGGCCGCCCTCCAGGGTTTCGAGGGTGTAGCGGGAGATGGGCGTTACGATCCCCTGGATCGGGATGAACTCGAGGAACGGCCCCTGGACCACGGTCGAGATGATGATCCGCTCGGCTTCGACGTTGAGCGTCGATTTGCTGAACTGGAAAAGGAACAAGTAGAGGAGGATCAGGACGAACACGGCCGCGGAGGCGATGGCGGCGATCTTCCGCGGCGGCCATTTTTTCTTGTCGATCTGCCGGTCCATTCCCATGGTCAATCTCCTCTGGCGATGCCGCTTGTTCGTCCGCGATCCGCGCTTCTCATCCGCATCATATCACTTCGGTCGCCTTTTCCTATGCACGGAGCGTGCCAACGTGCCCGAGCCGGGTGACGCCGGGTCCAGTGGGGGGAAGGGCTGCGGAAAGTGTCCGTACGCATGACAGCCGGTGTCCATTTTCGGACAGCTGAGATATAATGGGCTTGGCGCCTTTGCTGGCGGAGCCGGGGAGGCCCCGGCCGCCGGGCGCTTCAGATCCAGGGCATAAAACTTGCAAGATACCAAAAGGGAACGAGAAGGCAAGACCCGACAGGAGATGGGAATGGACCGAAAAAGCGGCAAGATCCTTGTCGTCGACGATAACGAAGACATCCTGAGCGCGGCGCGGCTGCTGCTCAAGCAGCACGTGGCCCTCGTCCACACGGAGAAATATCCGGACCGGGTCTCGGCCCTGTTGAAAAACGAGACCTATGACGTCATCCTCCTCGACATGAACTTCACCAAGGGGGCGACGAGCGGCGCGGAGGGCTTCAGCTGGCTGGCCCGCATCCTGGCCGCCGATCCCCAGGCCGTGGTCATCCTCATCACGGCCTACGGGGATGTGGGCATGGCCGTTCGGGCCATCAAGGAGGGGGCCACGGATTTCATCCTCAAGCCCTGGCAGAACGAGAAGCTCCTGGCCACCCTGTCGGCCGCCCTCAGCCTTCGCGCCTCCCGCGACGAAGCCAGCTCATTGCGCCAGCGGACGGACCGCCTGAGCGCCGACCTCGACCGGCCTTTCAGGGATTTTCTGGGCCGCAGCGACGCGATGAATGAGGTCTTCACGATCATCGAGAAGGTCGCCCGGACCGAGGCCAATATCCTGATCCTCGGCGAGAACGGGACGGGCAAGGAGCTGGCCGCCCGGGAGATCCATCGCCAGTCCCTCCGCCACCGGGAGATCTTCGTCGGCGTCGACATGAGCGCCATCCCGGAGACGCTTTTCGAAAGCGAGCTCTTCGGCCACGTCAAGGGCGCCTTCACAGACGCCAGGGAGGACCGGGCCGGCCGTTTCGAGGTGGCCACGGGGGGCACCCTGTTCCTGGACGAGATCGGGAACCTCTCGCTTCCGCTCCAGGCCAAGATCCTGACCGTCCTCGAGAACCGTCAGATCATCCGGGTCGGCTCGAGCCGGCCGGTCCCGATCGACGTCCGGCTGGTCTGCGCGACGAACCTGCCCATCCACCAGATGGTCGGGCAGAGCCGGTTCCGCCAGGACCTCCTTTACCGGATCAACACCGTCGAGGTCCGGCTGCCGGCCCTCCGGGAGAGGGAGGGGGACATCCCGCTCCTCGTCGAGCACTTCCTCGCGGCCTACTGCCGGAAATACGGCAAGCCGCTCAAGAAAACAGGCCCGGCCGCCCTCCGCAAGCTCGAGGGTTACGAGTGGCCGGGAAACGTCCGTGAGCTCCAGCATGCCATCGAACGGGCCGTCATCATGTGCGACGCCCCTATCCTCCAGCCCGACGACTTCTTCTTCAACGCGCCCGAGACCGGCGGGAAGGACGGCCTGCCGGAGGGCTTCAGCCTGGAGCACATGGAACGGCTCCTCATCAACCGCATCGTCAAGAAGCACGGCGGCAACGTGAGCAAGGCCGCGCGGGAGCTCGGGATCTCGCGGGCCGCGCTCTACCGCCGCATGGAGAAGCATGGTCTATAGGAAATTCCGGGTCGCCGTCTCCCTTCGGCTGGCCCTCCTTGTCGTCTGGGTCGGCTTGTTCTTCTACGTCCTCATCAGGACCGAACTCACCGCCGGCGCGGTCCTTCTGGGCTTGCTGATCGTGGCCCAGGTCTGGGGGATCTTCCGGACGATCGACCGGACGAACCGGGACCTGGCCCGCTTTTTCGATTCGGTGCGGTTCGGCGATTTTTCCCAGACGTTCCGGGAGAAAAGCCCCGGCGGCTCGTTCGCCGAGCTCCACGCGGCCCTGGCCAAGGTCATCGAGGCGTTCCGCACGGCCAGGGCCGAGAAGGAGGAGCAGGCCCTGTACCTCCAGACCGTCGTCCAGCACATCGGGATCGGCCTTCTCGTCTTCCAGCCGGACGGCGAGGTCGAGCTCATCAACGACGCCGCCCGGCGCCTCCTCAAGGTCCGCCAGCTCAAGAACATCCGGAACCTCGAGGCGGCCCACCCGGAATTGGTCGGGACGCTCCTGCGGCTGAGGCCCCGGGAACACGGCCTGGTCAAGGTCGAGGCCGGCGACGAGCAGCTGCAGCTTTCGCTTTACGCGGCGGAGTTCAAGCTGCGGGGCCGGGAATTCACCCTCGTCTCCGTGCAGGACATCCGGAGCGAGCTCGAGGAGAAGGAGATCGAGGCCTGGCAAAAGCTCATCCGGGTCCTGACCCACGAGATCATGAACTCCATGACGCCGATATCCTCCCTGGCCACCACGGTCCAGGACCTCGTCACCCAGAGCTGCGGCGGGGAAGGCGAATCGGAGGCGCTGGGGGACATCCATGCGGCCCTGCGGACCATCCAGAAGCGGAGCGAGGGGCTTCTCCACTTCGTCGACGGATACCGGAACCTGGCCCGCCTGTCCAAGCCCAACCTCAAGCTCTTCCCGGCGTCGGGCCTCTTCGCGGACGTCGCCCAACTCCTGCAGGCCCGCCTGGCCGAGGGGGGGATCCGGATGAACGCCTCGGCCAATCCCGCCAACCTGGAGCTCCTGGCCGACCCCGACCTCCTCGAACAGGTCCTCATCAACCTTTTGCTCAACGCCGCCGACGCCGTCACCGGTCGCGCCGATCCGCTCATCGAACTCGTCGCCAGCCTGGACGAGCGCGGGCGGCCGGTCGTCCAGGTCAGGGACAACGGGGCGGGGATCGCCGCGGAGAACCTGGACAAGGTGTTCGTGCCGTTTTTCTCGACCAAGGAGGGCGGATCGGGCATCGGCCTCAGCCTGTCGCGGCAAATCATGCGGCTCCACGGCGGATCGATCACGGCCGCTTCCAAGCCGGGATTGGAAACCGTCTTCACCCTCCGCTTCAAGCACTGATAAGCGGGGACCCTCAGCGGATGTAGAGGTAGATGTAGTGGTCTTCGCCGTTCTCGTCCTTGACCGTTTCGCTTTGGACCTGCTTCCCCTCCCAGCCGGGAATGGTGTAGTTGTGGCAAACGACCCTGCTCTTGGGCCGGAGCTGGGCGTCGAGCAGGGGCCGGACGAGGGCGTTCGATTCGGGGAGGAGGTAGAGGCTGACGACCGTCGCCTCCGATATGTCGGCCTTGGTGGCGTCCATGCAGAGGAACTTGACCTGCCGTTCGACGCCCGCTGACGCGGCGTCCCGCTCCGACTCGTCGATCATGGCCTTGTCGATGTCGATGCCGACGCCGCGGGCCCCGTACCGTCGGGCCGCCGTGATGACGATGCGGCCGTCGCCGCAGCCGATGTCGTAAAGGACGTCCTTGCCGGAGACCGCGGCGATCTCGAGCATCCTGTCGACGACGGGCTGGGGCGTCGGCACCCAGGGGGCGAGGTCGACGGCGTCGGCCCGCCCGTGGGAGCCGAGGAAAAGCTCGATCGTCGTGCCCTCGTCGTAGCGGAAGGAATAGGGACTGCCCGGGTCGAGGGAGTAGATGGCGTCCTTCTGGCCCGTGTTGAATTGGATCTCGAGAGGGACGGCCGTCCGGAAACGGTCGATGGCTCCGGGAGCGATCTCGCGCGTCTCGCTCGCCTCCGGCTTGCCGGAGGGCGAGATCTTGTAGGCGACCGGTTTCTCGGTGACGTTGCGAACCGTCGTTTCGCTGGTCCGGGCATCGTCGGCCGCTTGCTGGGCGGCGGAGGGGGGGCCGGGCTGGCGGCGGGCACAGGAGGACGGGAAAAGCGCCAGGACGGCGAGGACCAGGACGACGGCGGGGGCGATCTCCGATCTGCGCTTCATGCGGGCACCTCTTCTGAGGAGGATTTTAACAGAAAGGCGTCGTAAAACATACACCCGGGACCGCCGGGCGCGGTTGACAGACGTTCCGAAATTCCTTAGAGTGATGCCCTTATAGGCAGTGATTTTTCCGGAAAGGAGGACGATGAACATGCGTCGTACAGCCTCGATCCTGGCGTTCCTCGCGGTCTTCGCAAGCGTCCTGCCTGCCGCCCCCCCGGCGGGCGATTTCTTCAAGCCCCTGCGCACCGATGCCCCGCCGGCGATCGACGGCCGGCTCGACGACGCCGTCTAGCGCGCCGCGCCCTCGCTCAACGCCTTCAAGACTTTCATCCCCGACTTCAGCCGGGAGCCCAGTGAAAAAACGGTCGCCTATATGGCCTACGACGCCGAGAACCTTTACTTCGCTTTCAAGTGCTATGACCGGGAGCCGGACAAGATCAAGGCCGCCGTGGCCAGCCGCGACACGATCCGGGCGGACGACTTCATCTGCATCAACCTCGACACCTTCAACGATCAGCAGGCCCTCTCCGCCTTCTATGTCAATCCCCTGGGCATCCAGACCGACAGCCGGTGGGCCAGCGGCAAGGAGGATTTCAGCGCCGACTTCGTCTGGGAGAGCGCGGGCCGCATCGACGCGGACGGCTACACCGTCGAGCTCCGCGTTCCGTTCAAGAGCATCCGGTATGCCGGGAAAAAGCGCGTGGAGATGTCCATTTTCTTCGAACGCCGCATCTCGCGGCGGTCGGAGCACGGCTCCTACCCGGCCCTCGACCCGGCCCGCGGCTATTTTTTCCTGACCCAGATGATGCCCCTCGTGCTCGAGGACATCAAGCAGTACACCCTGCTCGAAGTCCTGCCGGCCTATACCTACAGGGACGCGGCCGAGCGCTCCGAGGGCGCCCTTGTCGGCGAAAAGGGGGTCCACAATTTCCATCTGACCGGGAAGTACGGCGTTACCTCCCAGCTCATCCTCGACGGGACTTGGAACCCCGACTTCAGCCAGGTCGAGGCCGACGCCGGCCAGGTCGACGTCAACCTCCGCTACGATCTTTACTTTCCCGAAAAAAGGCCGTTCTTCCTGGAGGGGAGCGAGATGTTCCAGCTGGCGGGAGCTTCCGAAGCGGACCCCCTGCTGGCCGTCGTCCACACCCGGACGATCGTCGATCCGCGGGTCGGCTTCAAGCTTTCCGGAAAGGTCGGGAAAAAGGACACCGTGGCCTCCATTTTCGCCCTGGACGAATCCCCGTCGGGCGAGCCGGGCTTACGAGCCGGGCGGCGACAGGTACGCCGGGTTCGCCGTCCTCCGTTACCGCAGGGCCGTCGGCGGCGACGGCTATCTCGGCGCTTTCTACACGGGACGCGATTACGCCGGCGGGTCGAACCGGGTGGCCGGAGCGGACGGCCAGCTCCGGCTCAGCAAGTCGAGCATGCTCGGATTCCACGGCTTCGGCTCGTGGACGAGGGCCGGTGAGGCATCTGCCGCGGCCGATGGCGTCGCCCTCGGCCTGGACTATCTCTACGACACCCGGAATCTCGGCCTAAGCCTCGTGTTCTACGACATTTCCAGGGATTTCCAGACCGACACGGGCTACTTGACCCGCCAAGGCGTGGCCGGGGTCCAAGCTTCCGTTTCACCGCGGTTCTATCCGAAGAGCCGCTTCTTCCGGAAGATCGTGCCCAATCTCTCCGCATCCGCCGTCAAGGACCTGCCGAGCGGGCTCTTCGAGACGA
>Ga0315276_10006531_pt1 | contig 10750 bp, 5 predicted proteins | sample YL17G05_0_MG_FD_204542 | JGI IMG/M metagenome (GOLD analysis project Ga0315276, IMG submission 204542) | Sediment microbial communities from Yellowstone Lake, YNP, Wyoming, USA - YL17G05_0 | ecosystem: Environmental > Aquatic > Freshwater > Lake > Sediment | place: USA: Wyoming | collected... | reverse complement strand
CCGCCCGCTGCAGGTGCCTCAGCAGGTTGACCTGCCCGTAGTGCCCGGCCAGGTGCTCGAGCATGTGGTAGAGCGCCCAGCGCACCGTGATCGTGTTCTGAGTCCCGTCGGGGCGCTGGCGGGTCACCTCGCGCTGCAGATCCGCGTCGGCGAGGTTCCGCGCGACCTCGTGCGTGTGCGCCCGCGCCCGGGCGAGCAGGTCGTGGAAGTACGCGACGTCCTTCCCGGCGAGTCCCGCGGGCGGGCACCCGTCCGCGGGCAGCGGCGTGCCGATCTCTCCGCGGTCGATGCCGAGCACGTCGCGCACCTCGAAGGGCAGGGGCCGGTCCTCGAGCACCATGCGGGTCCAGAACACCTCCCAGTAGGCGGTGTGGGCGAGCAGCATGCCCATGGTGTTCTGGCCCGGCGCCGGCTGCCACTCCAGCGCCGCGGCCGTGAGCGCGCGGGTGTCCTCGACCAGGCGCCGGCTCTGGTCATCGAGTTGCGCGACGAAGAGCGCGGCCTCGCGAGAACGAAAGCCGGCCGGGGGCTCGATCGCGTAACGGCTGGGGTCCGTCATGCTGCACCTCCGCGAGGGGTGGAAGTCATCGGGGCCTCCGTGTCCTGCGTGTGCCGTCGCGCTGGGGCCGCTCGCCGTACTCGACGTGGCGCAGCCCGGCGGCAACGAGAGCCGGGGCGGACCACCGCCCCGGCTCCGCGCTGCACCACTTGCTGCGGGGCTACGGCATCGGCTTCATCGTCATGGGATCGCGCAGCGGGATGCGTATCGGATCGCCCCCGGAGAGCTTCGCCAGCTCCACGTCGTGCTTGCCGTCCGGCAGCGCCATCTCCTTCGCGCTGCCGACCATCAGGAATGCCAGCTTCGCCGGGTCGAGCAGTCGCTGCGCCACGCGCTGCACGTCCTGCGCGGTCACGGCACTGATGCGGCCGGCGTACTGTCCGAAGTAGCCGGGGTCCTTCTGGTAGCGCCCCGTCAGCTCCTCGGCGGCGAGGGCGCCGGCGATGGCCTGGGCGGTGGGGAAGCGGGCCGGGAAGCCCTCGATGAACGCGCTCTTCGCGGTCTCCAGTTCGCCGGTCGTCACCAGCGAATCGCGGATGCGGCCGATCTCCGTGAGCGCGATCGAGATGCCGAAGGCGGTCGAGCGTGCCTTGGTCTGGAAGAACGCGCGCCACGGGTCCGCGTAGTACGTGCCGCCCTCGAAGCTCGAGCGCACCGAGTAGGCGAGGCCCTCGTCCGAGCGGATGCGGTTCACGAGCCGCGAGGTGAAGCCGCCGCCGCCGAGGACGTAGTTCATGACCTGCGCGGCGTGGAAGTCGCGGTCGTAGCGGTCGAGCGCGCGCAGGCCGAGCGAGACGCGGGTCTGGTTGACGTCCTTGTCCACGACGTACCAACCCTGTGCGGCCGGGGCCGTCGGTGGCTTGGGCGGTCCGGGGTTCTCGCCCGGCGTGGGCCAGCCCGAGAAGGCCTTCTCGAGTTTCTGCTTCATCGCCGTGCGGTCGAAGTCGCCCGAGACCGCGATCACGAAGTTCTTCGGACCGACGTAACGCTTCTGCAGCGCGACCAGGTCGTCCCGCGTCAGGGAGTTGATCGAGGCCTCGGTCGGGTAGCGGTTGCTCCAGTGGTCCGCGCCGCGCATGAGGAAGCCCCACTCGCGCTCCTCGAGATCCGCGGTGGCATCGTTGCGCTGCTTCATGTTCTGGAGCTGCTGGTCCTTGCGGAGCTTGAGGCGGTCCTCCTGGAAGGCGGCGCCCTTCAGGCAGCCGGTGAGCAGGGCGAGCCCCTCGTCGAGGTCCTTCGTGAGCAGGTTGAGCGTGACCCGGGACTCGGCGCCGGTGATGGGCACGCCCCCCAGCCCCATCATGCCGCCGCCGCCGCCCATGCCCGACTCGAGCTGGGCGCCGAGGAAGGCGAGCCGCTCCTCGAGCTGCTCGGCGGTCAGGGCCTTGGTGCCGCTGCGCGTGAGCAGGTGCACCATGGCGGAGGCGAGGCCCTCCTTGCCCGCCAGGTCGAGGTCGGGGCCGACGCGCATGAGCACGGTCACCGTCACGAGCGGGATGGCCCGGTCGGGCGCGAGGTAGGCGGGAATGCCACTCGCGAGCTTCACGCGGCACTCGGAGGCCCTGGGCGGCGTGTACTTGAGCGGCGGGAATTGCAGTTGCTCGGGACGCGCGGGGAGGTCGGCGGCGACGGCCGGCGGTGCCCCCGGCCCGAGTGTGACGGCCACGAGCAGCGCGGCCAGGGATCCAGCGGCAGCCAGCGGCCGGCGCCAGGCGTTCATGTGGTTCATGGCGTCTCCTCCGGTCACTTGGGGTTCGAGAGCAGGTTGAGCTTGGCCTGGGCCTTCGCGCGCACCAGGTCCATCGCCGGCTTCATCTCGGGCGGCACCTGGGCGCCCATCACGTCGAGGCGCTCGAGCAGCTTCTGCACCTGCGCGGCGTCGGTCATGCCGTCGATGCGACTCAGCATCTGCCGGGCCATGCCCTTCGCCTCGGGCGGCAGGTTCGCGAGCGCCGGGTCCTCGGGGCCCGCTCCGCTCTTGCGCGTCCAGATCGCGACCGTGCGGTTCTCCTTCGTGAAGTACTTCTGTGCGACGCGCTGGACGTCCCCGGCCTCGAGCGCCTGCACCGCCTGGTCAATGCGGTCGGCGTCACGCCAGGTGCCGCGGCCCTCGGCCATCACGTAGCGGAAGAGCAGCATGAAACCGCCGCCCATCTGTCGGTAGGTCGCGGCCAGGTAGCGGTTCTTGACCTTCTGCAGCTCGTCGGCCGCGACCGGCTCCCTCTGCAGCTTCTCGAGCTCGGAGTAGACCGCCTTCTCCAGCTCCTCGGGAGTGTGCCCTTCCTTGCACTCCGCCTGGATCTGGAACATGCCCTCGTACTTGCGCGCGTCGGACTGCGCCGCCGCGCTGGTCGCGATGCCGCTGCCCAGCACCAGGCTCTTCTGCAGGCGCCCGGTCGGGCCGTTCAGCAACTCGGCGAGCGCGAGCAGCGCCGGGACGTCCTTGTGCACGAAGGCCGCCGTGTGCCAGCGGATGTCCGCGGCCGGGTTGGTCTCGGCCTCGGCGTAGAAGCGCTTCTCGGCGACCGACGGGGTCTCGGCGGTGATCATCTCGGGGACCGGCTGCGTCCCCGGCGGGATCGAGCCCAGGTACCTCTCGGCCAGCGCCAGCGCGGTCTTCGGGTCGAAGTCGCCGATCAGCATGGCGGTCAGGTTCTGCGGCGCGTAGTACGTCGCGTAGTAGTCGTCGGCCTGCGCCTTGGTGATCGCCGCCAGGTCGCTGGGCCAGCCGATGACGTCCCACGAGTAGGGGCTCGAGGTCCAGAAGGTGGAGTTCAGCGACTCGTCGAACCTGCCGGTGGGCGTGGACTCGACCCCGCGGCGGCGCTCCTCGTAGACCACGTCGCGCTCCGAGTAGAACTCGCGGAACACGCGGTTCTTGAGCCGGTCCGCCTCGATCCAGAACCACAGCTCGAGCTTGTTCGCCGGCAGGGTCTCGAAGTAGGCGGTCAGGTCCTCCATGGTGAAGGCGTTGATCCCGGTGGCGCCGTTCCTCTGCAGCACGAGGTTGAACTCGTTCTTGATCATGTTGGCGCGCTGCGCCGCGACCAGCGAGTCGAAGCGCACCTCGAGTTCGCGGTAGCGCGGCGTGCGGCTCTCGGGCTTCGTCAGGTCCTCGATCTCCCCGCGCCGCTGGGCGAGGCGCATCTTCGACAGTTCCGCGCGCATCTCCTCGCGCACGCGCTCCTGCTCCTCGATCAAGGCGACGTCCTTCGCGTAGTCGCGCGTGCCGATGACGTGCGTGCCCTTGAACATCATGTGCTCGAACAGGTGCGAGATGCCGGTGATGCCGGGCCGCTCGTTGACCGAGCCCACGTGGGCGATCCAGACGCCCGAGATGGTGGGCGCGACGTGCTGGGGGACGAGCAGGACCTTCATGCCGTTCGAGAGCACGTGCTCCTCGATCGGCAGGCTGGGGGCCGCGGGCGTCGGGGCGGGCACGGGGCCGCGCCGGGCGGGCGCCGCGCCCGCCGGGCCGGCTGCGAGCAGCAGGGCCAGGCCGCACGCGGCCGGGATGCCGGCGTGGCGCAGGGCGGGGGCGATCATGGTGCGATCTCCTGGTGGACGGGGGTGGGACGGCCATCCGCGTGAGGGCGGACGAGGAGCGGTCCGAGCATCGCCGGAACGTGCGCGATGGTCAAGGATGAAGGAACGGCGCGGAAACGGAGCGCCCGCGGGGCTCGGGGCCCCGCGGGCGTCGGTGACGCGCCGGTCGGCGCTACTTCGAGGCGGTGGCCGCCGCGGCGTGCTTCCCGATCCGCATCCCGTAGAAGGAGCGGCGCACGAAGAACAGCGCGACCAGGAAGAGGACCACGCCGATCGGGAGCGCGACCGTCGGGTTGGCCACGGCCGTCTCCACGGCCAGCAGGCCGAACAGGGTCGTGAACTTGATGATCGGGTTCAGGGCCACCGACGACGTGTCCTTGTACGGATCGCCCACGGTGTCGCCCACGATGGTGGCGTCGTGCAGGGCGGTGCCCTTCTCCTTGAGATCCACCTCGACCACCTTCTTGGCGTTGTCCCAGGCCCCGCCGGCGTTCGCCATGTAGACGGCCTGGAACAGGCCGACGACCGCGATCGAGATGAGGTAGGCCACGAAGAAGATCGGGTTGAAGAAGGCGTACGCCAGCGTCAGGCAGAAGATGACGATGAAGACGTTGAACATCCCCGCCTGGGCGTACTGGGTGCAGATCTTCACCACTTCCTTCGAGTCCTTGACCGAGGCCTTCTCGGCCGACTCGAGGTGGATGTGGCCCTTGATGAATTCGACCGCCCGGTAGGCGCCGGTGGTGACCGCCTGCATCGAGGCGCCGGTGAACCAGTAGATGGTGGCGCCGCCCATCAGGAAGCCGAGCAGCACGCGCGGCTCGGTGAGCGAGAGGTCGAACACCCCGCCCGCGGCCTCGGCGTGATGCTTCAGCAGCACGATGACCGAGAAGATCATGGTCGTCGCGCCCGCCACGGCGGTGGCGATGAGCACCGGCTTGGCGGTGGCCTTGAAGGTGTTGCCCGCCCCGTCGTTGTCCTCGAGCATGTGCTTGCCGTGGGCGAAGTCGGGCTTGAAGCCGAACTGCTTCTCGACCTCCGCGGCCGAGCCGGGCGTGGTCTCGATCTGCGAGAGCTCGAAGATGCTCTGCGCGTTGTCGGTGACCGGGCCGTAGGAATCCACCGCGATGGTGACCGGGCCCATGCCCAGCAGCCCGAAGGCCACCAGGCCGAAGGCGAACACCGAGGGGTAGCTCATGAACTGGTCGAGCCCGAGCTGCGACATCAGGTAGGCCACGAACAGCACGCCCGCCAGCGCGAGGCTCATCCAGAACACCGAGAAGTTGCCGGCCACCAGGCCCGACAGGATGGTGAGCGAGGCGCCGCCCTCGCGGGTGGCCGCGACGATCTCGCGCGTGTGCCCGGAGTTGCTGCTGGTGAAGACCTTGGTGAGCTCGGGGATCAGGGCCGCGGCCAGCGTGCCGCAGGAGATGATGGTCGAGAGCTTCCACCACATCCCGGCGCCCAGGTTCGCCAGCATCCAGTGCGAGACCAGGAAGGTGACCGCGATCGAGAGCAGCGAGGTGGTCCAGACCAGGCTCGTGAGCGGGGCCTCGAAGTCGATCTTGTCCTTGCCCAGGTTCTGGGCGCGGGCGACGGCCCCGTTCGCGCTGAAAGCCACGATCGAGGTGAGGATCATCAGGACGCGCATGGCGAAGATCCAGACCATGAAGTGGGGCTTCCAGTCGGAGATCACGGCCAGGGCGATGAAGGAGATGAGCGCCACGCCGGTGACGCCGTAGGTCTCGAAACCGTCGGCCGTGGGGCCCACCGAGTCGCCGGCGTTGTCGCCGGTGCAGTCGGCGATGACGCCGGGGTTGCGCGGGTCGTCCTCCTTGATCTTGAAGACGACCTTCATGAGGTCCGAGCCGATGTCGGCGATCTTGGTGAAGATCCCGCCCGCGATCCTCAGCGCCGAGGCGCCCAGCGACTCGCCGATGGCGAAGCCGAGGAACGAGGCGCCGGCCGCCTCGCGCGGCACGAACAGCAGGATCAGGAGCATCATGATGAGCTCGACGCAGATGAGCAGCACGCCGATGCTCATGCCCGCCTGCAGCGGGATCTCGTAGAGCGGGAGGGGCTTGCCCCGGAGCGAGGCGAAGGCGGTGCGGCTGTTCGCGTAGGTGTTCATGCGGATGCCGAACCACGCCACCCCGTAGGAGCCCAGGATGCCGACCACCGACCAGGACAGGATGAGCAGCACCTTGCCGGCGCCTTGGTGGTTGAGCACGCCGAAGTAGTAGACGATGCAGGCGCCGATGAAGAGCTCCAGCACGAGCAGCAGCCGCCCCTGCTGGAACAGGTAGGTCTTGCAGGTCTCCCAGATGACGTTCGAGACTTCGAGCATCGACTGGTGCGCGGGCAGGCGCTTGACCTGCTGGTACATCGCCAGGCCGAAGAGCATGCCGAACACGCAGACCGCGAGGCCGGCCATGAGCAGGTGCGAGCCCAGGACCTGGGTGCCGAACACCGGGTAGGTGGTCGTGAGCGCCGGCAGCTCGAGATCGAGCTCGCTGGCGAACGCGCGGAGCGGCCACGCGAGGGAGGACAGCGCGGCGGTCAGCAGACCGGCCGCGACCGGGGAGCTACCGCGCCCGGCCAGGCCCATGAGGCGCAACATCTTCATGCGACGCTCCTTCGGCAGTGCTTGAAGCACCCGGCTCGCGCCGGAGGGGGTTTCACCAGCCGGAGGGCGCAAGGGTCCGCGCATGAGCGTCGCCCGGTCGGTGGAGCGGTTCGGCGCTCCCGCCCCGGTCGCCCGCGCGGCACGGGTCAGCCCTGGACGGAAGGACGGCGCAATGTAACCGAGGCCCGGCAGGCGAGCAACCGCGGAAGCCCCCGCGGAACCGCCCCGGCCACCGAGACGCACGACGCCAGGATGCGGCCGCCCCTAGGACGGTGCGGGAATGCCGGGGGTCCGCCGCGCCACGATGAGCGTCACGTCGTCCGAGGCGCCGCGCGCGGCCTCGAAGCGGCGCACCTCCTCGACGACGCGGGACACGACGACGGCGCACGGGTCCCGGGGCACGCTGCGCAGCAGTTCGATCAGCCGCTCCTCGCCCCACTGTTCGTCGGCCTCGTTCGCGGCCTCGGTCACGCCGTCGGTGTAGAGCACGAGGCGCCCGCCCGGCTCGAGCACGGCCTCGCCGGTCTCGTAGGGGCTGTGTTCGAGGATGCCGAGGATGAGCCCACCGGCCTCGAGCGGCGTCACGCCGCCATCGGCGCCCACCAGCAGCGGCGCGTTGTGCCCCGCGTTGCAGTAGACGAGCCGGCCGTCGCGCCCGTCGAGCACGCCGAGGAAGGCCGTGACGAACTTACCCGGCTCGACGCTGCGATGGAGGAAACGGTTCAGATGCCCGACGACCTCCGTCAGGCCGGCGCCGGCGAGATCCTGGCTCAGCAGCGAGGCGCGGAAGCCCGACATGAGCAGCGCGGCGCCCACGCCCTTGCCCGAGACGTCGGCGATGACGAGCGCCACGCGCCCGTCCCCGAGCGGCAGGTAGTCGTAGTAGTCGCCGCCCACCTCGCGCGCGGACTCGCTCGTGCCCGCCAGGTCGAGTCCCGCGACCTCGGGCGGCCCCGGCGGCAGCAGCCGCGCCTGGATGCGCCGCGCCAGCGCCAGCTCGTCCTCGATGTGCTGCCGCTCGATCTCGAGCTGGCGACCGCGCTCGAGCCCGACGGCCATGCGGTTGAACGCACTGGCCACGTCCCAGAGGTCGTCCTGGCCCTCGACCGGGATGCGGTGGGAGAGGTCGCCGGCCTCGAGGCGCTCGGCCCCCCGCCGCAGCGCGGCCACGGCGGCCGTGATGCTGCGCCCCAGGGCCCGCACCATGCCGAGGTCCGCGGCGGCCAGCAGGAGCGCCAGCGAGACGAGCAGCCCGACCATCGCGATCAGCACGAAGTTGACCGGGTTCTCACGCGTGTTGCGATAGAGGCCCGCCATGGCCTCGAGCCATGACACCTCGACGGTGAGCAGGCCGTTCGCCTTGGTCCATGCCCGGCCGGTCCAGCCCAGCCCGGTGATCAGCGCCAGCCCGGCGCCCAGGCGGAGGGTGCTGTCGGAGACCGACAGCGACCTGCGGCCCATGGTGAAGCGGACCGCGGCGGGATCGCGGCGGCGGTTCTCGCGGAGGATCTCGCTCGGATTCGTGAGCGTGTCCTCCGCCCCGCTGTCGACGGTGAGTCCCCGGGCCTCGGTGGGCAGCGAGTCCGCGCCCGGCGGCTCGACCCCGGCCGAGAGGGAGAGCCTGGCGTCCAGCAGGCTGTCGAGGTCCGAGCGGAACAGCTCCTGCGCGGGCAGCAGCGCGACCATCGTCCCGCCGTGGGCCTCCCGCACGCGGGCCCCGATCCACGCGGTGTCACCGAGCACCACCAGGCCGTGCTGCCTCGAGGTGTCGGGCCACGCGGCCAGCGCGCTGTCTCCGGGAATCGAGTCCCCCCGCACGCGCGTGCCGTCGCGCCACAGGCGCAGGCCGGGCCAGCGCGGGTGGGCCTGCGCCAGCGCCAGGAGCGCCGCCGGTCCCGGCGTGTTCCCTGACTGGACCAGCGAGGCGCGCAGCTGCGCCGCGCTCTGGTCCATGAGGCGCACGCCGATGAGCGCCCGCTCGCCGCTCACGCCCAGGACCGTGGTCGATGCCCAGAGGATGCCCAGGAGCAGCAGGGGCACGACGCCGGTCAGCAACAGCAGCAGGGCGAGCCGCCGGCTCACCCGGCGCACGCCGACGCTCCAGCGCTGCAGCAGCCCGGGCAGGGCGAGCAGGAAGTAGAGACCGGCGAGCTCGCGCGCCCAGGCGGCGTGGCGGACGAGCAGGAAGCCGGGAGCGGTCTCGGCGGCGCGGGCCCCCGGCAGCGGCGCAAACGCCACGATCGGCATGAGGAAGGCCGCGAGCAGGGCGAAGCCCAGCGCGCGGCGGCCGGCGGATTCCTGCCAGTGCCAGCGCGCGACCATCGGGAGCGCCAGCAGGACCGCGAACCCGACGGAGGGGCTCTCATCCGCCAGGGCGAGCATCGTGAACAGCCCGAAGACCGCGATCCCGATGAGCTGGCGCCGGCCGGTCCGGTGGAAGGCCAGTACGCACAGCGCGCCCCACAGGACGAGCGCGGCCGCGGCGGCGAGCGTGCGCGTCAGGGCGGCCAGGGGCGAGCCCGCCGGCAGGGCGGCTCCCGCCCGCTCGAGGAGCATGAGGGCCGCGAAGGCCCCGCCGAGGACACCGAGCGCGGTGGCGATGGCGCGCGCCCCGACCCGCCCGCGGGCGAGCAGCGCGGCCAGCGCGAGGACGACGGCGCCGGGGACGAAGAGGATGGAGGGGGCGGGCATGGTGGCGGGAAACTAACGCATCACGGCGGACTCTTGCACGGGCGGACTGCGTGGCGCCGCGCCGGACCCGCGCGCCCGGGTCCCGCGGGAGCGGCCCTGGCACGCCCGGTCCGCGTGTGGCGCGGGGGCACAAGCGGCGAACCGGCCGGCGCCGCGCGGTGTATGAAGAGGTGCCAGCGACCGAGTGCCGATCCCGCATCCACGACCCGCCCGCAGGTGCCTGCCACCCGCCGAGACCCCATGCCCCCTGCTCGTCCCGTCCCGACCGAGTCCATCGCGCTGGCCGACCTCTGGACCGATCTGCGCCGCGTGTCCGACGCGCTCGGCGTGCCCGAACGGGGAGTGCAGCTGATCACGCGCCTGCGCACCCGGATCGAGGCCGTCGCCCTGCGCGCCGCGCAGCAGCCCCGGCGCCCCCGCGTGGCCTGCCTCGTGGGGCTGGACCCGCCGGTCGCAGCCGCGGGGTGGATCTCGGAGCTCATCGCGCTGGCCGGGGGCGAGGACGTCCTGGGCGCGCCCGGCGCCTGGCCGCGCGTCCTGGTGGCCGGGGATCTCGAGCGCGCCGATCCGGACGTCATCGTCCTCGCGCCCGCCGGGATGGATCTGCCGGCCGCGCTGGCCGCGGCGCACTCGCTCGCGTCGCGGCCCGGCTGGCCGGCGTCGCGTGCGGCGCGCGAGGGCCAGGCCCACGTGGCGGACGGGGCGGCGCTCTTCGGGCGCCCGGGGCCGCAGCTGGCCGAGACGCTCGAGACCCTCGCCGAGATGCTGCACCCCGCCGCGTTCCGCTTCGGCCACGAAGGCAAGGCCTGGAAGCGCCTGGAGAACGGCTCCGGCACCTGACGCGACCGGGACCGTGTGCTACCGTGCCCGCGCCCTGCGCGCAGCGCCGCATTCCAGCCCGAGGCACGCCGTCATGCCGACCTCCGAGCACTGGCAGATCCCCTGGATCGTGGACCTCATCGCCCGCGAGCAGCCGGCGAGCGTGCTCGACCTGGGCGCGGGCTACGGCAAGTACGGCGTGCTGACGCGCGAGTACGCGGCCCCTTCGCGCCTGGACGCGGTGGACGCCAACCCGCCGCGCTATCCGGTCTACGACCACGTCTATCTCGGCGACCTGCGCGAGCTCGAGCGCCTGCTCCCCGCGGACGCGCCGCGCTACGACCTGGCCCTCTTCGTGGACGCGATCGAGCACCTGGAGAAGGCGGAGGCGTGGACGCTGCTCGAGGCGCTGACGCGCCGCGCCCGTCGCGTGCTCGTGGCCACGCCCTGGGGCTTCCGCCCGCAGGAGGTCCCGGGCCAGCCCTACGAAACGCACCGCTCCGGCTGGT
>Ga0315276_10006528_pt1 | contig 10751 bp, 5 predicted proteins | sample YL17G05_0_MG_FD_204542 | JGI IMG/M metagenome (GOLD analysis project Ga0315276, IMG submission 204542) | Sediment microbial communities from Yellowstone Lake, YNP, Wyoming, USA - YL17G05_0 | ecosystem: Environmental > Aquatic > Freshwater > Lake > Sediment | place: USA: Wyoming | collected... | reverse complement strand
ACAGGAATGATTTCAAGCGTAAGAAATGTCGAGGTAATCAACCCGCCGATCATCGGTGCGGCGATTCGCTTCATCACATCCGCCCCCGAACCGGTTGCCCAAAGAAGCGGTACCAATCCGATCATGGCCGTGCCGACCGTCATCAGTTTCGGCCGCACCCGCATGACAGTCCCTTCCATGTGCGCCCAGATGATGTCGTTCAAATCCCGGACTTTGCCCGCTTTCTTTCGCCTCTCATACGCGTGGTCCAAATACAGCACCATCACAATTCCGGTCTGGGTCGCCAATCCAATCAACGCGATAATTCCAACCAGTGTGGCGGTTGAATAGTTGTAGCCGAGGAAATACATGAGCCAAATAGAGCCGACCAATGCGAACGGCACCGATGCGAGCACAATCAGTGTCTCGGTGATATTGCGGAAATTGAGATACAGCAGAATGATCACCAGTATCAACGTGATCGGAATGACGATCTTCATCCGCTTGGCCATCACTTCGAGCTGTTCATACTGGCCGGTCCATTTCAGGAAATAGCCGGTCGGCAGATTGATTTCCGATGCGACAACCTTTTTTGCTTCCTGGACGTAGCTGCCGATATCCCGCTGGTTCTGGTCCATGTCCACGTACACATATCCGACCAGCATGCCCCCTTCGTCTTTGATCATCGGCGGGCCACTGGCTACTTTGATTTCGGCAATCTGTCCAAGCGGAATCGATGCCCGCCCTTCGGGAATGACGAACTTGTAACCGGAGGAAGTACCGCCGGGCGTGGGGCCGGCGCTGCCGCTCATCGAACCGGCGGTGCCGGTCGGGAAACTCGAAGACCCGCCGCCGCCCATTTTGTCGTTCATTTGCGCGAGTGCCATTGTCCTGACAAACGCCTGATATTCGACAATCGGGTCACCCCCGGCGAGCATCGGCGGCTCGGTACGAGCCGGTGCGAGGCTCATCGACAACATGCCGGAAGAGTTTCCTCCACTCGATTTGATTGGAAGCGGCACCGGAATCTGTTTAAGTCGTTCGATATTCTGCCGCAATTCGCGCGGCAGCCGGACATTAATCGAAAACCGGTTCCGCCCTTCAACCGTCATCTCAATCGGCATTCCGCCGATAGCGGTTTCGATCACATCCTGTACGTCCTTAATCGTCAACCCGTACCGGGCTATCGCGTCGCGATCTGGAGTAATATCGATGAAATACCCGCCGGTGTTGCGATCCGAGAAGACCGAACGGGTACTCGGAATCTTGGAGAGCGATTTCTCCAGTTCCATCCCGATCCGCTCGATCTCGTTGAGATCGTTGCCGAATATCTTCACGCCGATTGGCGTCCGAATACCGGTGGAGAGCATATCGATTCGGGTCTTGATCGGCATCGTCCAGGCATTCGTCCAGCCCGGCATTTGCATCGCCTTGTCGAACTCGTCAACGAGTTCTTTCCAGGTGATAGTCCGCTCCTCCGGCCAAATTGTCCGCAGCGCTTTCTTCAAGAACTCAGGCGCCCAGCCGGAATACCAGCGATGCTCCGACACTTTGCGCCACTCGCTCGTCGGCTTGAGCTGCACCATTGTCTCAAGCATGGAGAGCGGCGCCGGATCGGTGGCGGTTTCGGCTCGTCCGGCCTTACCGTAAACGGTGACGACTTCCGGAAACGATTTGATCACCCGGTCCTGAAACTGCATGTACTGCTTGGCCTGCTCCACCGCGATATTCGGGAAAGTCGTCGGCATATACAGAATGTCCCCTTCGTTAAGCGGGGGCATGAACTCGGAACCGATCTTCGGAACCATCGGAATCGTCGCGATAATCGCCATCAGGCCGATCAATATGGTCGTGCGCGGATTGCGCAGCGCGACATAGACGAACGGTTTGTACAATTTGATCAGGAATCGTGAAACCGGATGCTCCGACTCAGAGCGGACTTTGCCCCGTAGGAAGATCGTCATCAGTGCCGGGGCCAGTGTGATTGCCACAACTGCCGCGAAAAACATGGCAAATGTCTTGGTGAATGCCAGAGGCATGAACAGTTTTCCGCCCTGTCCGGTGAGGGCGAAAATCGGCAGAAAGCCGACCGTGATGATCAACTGCGCGAAGAAGATCGATGGTCCCACTTCTTTGGCCGCCGCAATAATCACTTCGGTGCGCGGTACAGTAGGCGGGGCTTTCTCCATCCGCTTGTGGGCATTCTCCACCAGAACGATGCTCGCATCCACCATTGCCCCGATGGCAATGGCGATACCACCCAGGCTCATTATGTTGGAATTAATGCCGAGCAGATACATCGGAATAAAGGCCAGCGCCACGGAAATCGGAAGCGCGATTATCGGCACGACGGAGCTTCCAAAATGCAGCAGGAACAAGATGATGATAGCCGCGACGACGATCATCTCTTCTATCAGGCTCTGCTTGAGCGTATGGATGGCCCGGTCGATCAGATTGCTCCGGTCATACAGAGTACGAACCTGCACTCCTTCCGGCAGCGACGGCTTGATCTCTTCCAACTTCTGCTTTACGCGGTTGATGACGTCAAGGGCATTTTCCCCGTGCCGCATGATGACGATCCCGCTGACCGTCTCGCCGATGCCGTCGAGCTCACCGACGCCGCGCCTTATCTCGGGTCCAAAACCGATCTTGGCGACTGAGCCAAGCAGTATTGGTGTACCGGATGCAGAAGCGCCGAGACTGATTTTGCGAAGGGCGTCAAGGTCCGTGACATAACCCTGGCCCCGAACATAATATTCGCGTCCGGTCATTTCGATCACGCGGCCGCCGACATCGTTGTTGCTCTGGCGAATCGCTCGGGTGACATCGGCAATACCCAGGTCGTAGGCGCGCAATTTGTCCGGGTCGATCTCCACCTGATACTGTTTCTGATAGCCGCCGATACTGGCGACCTCCGCTACCCCCGGCACGGCTGATAACGCATATCGAAGATTGAAATCCTGATAAGTGCGAAGGTCAGCCAGATCGTTCCTTCCGGAACTGTCAACCAGCGCATACTGATATACCCAGCCGACCGAGGTAGCATCCGGTCCAATCTGCGGTGACACGCCGGCCGGGAGCTTGCCTTCGAACTGCTTCATGTATTCGACTATCCGGCTGCGCGCCCAATACAGATCGGTGCCGTCCTCGAAAATCACGTACACGAACGACATCCCGAACATGGAATAGCCCCGGACCGCGCTCACATGCGGCGCCGAAAGCAGCGCCGTGACAATCGGGTAAGTGATTTGATCCTCGATAATGTCCGGGCTTCGCCCCATCCACTCGGTAAAGAGAATCACCTGCGTGTCGGAAAGATCCGGGATGGCATCGAGTGGGATGTTGGCGATAGAATACCACGCGCCAAAACCCGCCAGAATAAACGCGATTATGACAATCGCCTTATTACGAGCGCAGTAATCTATGATTGCGTGAATCATCTGGTACTTCCCAATCCGTCAATGGCTGTGTCCTGCATGTGATTCAGCCTGCGTGCCGCCCATGCCGGAGACAGCCGCTTTGAGCCGGCTTTCGGAATCAATCAGGAAATTGGAACTGGTGATAACGATCTCTCCTTGCGAGACGCCGGAGAGAACTTCGACCCAGTCATCGCTGCTTCGACCGGTCGTGACCAGACGCGGCTCGAAACGGGTGCCGTCATGCACGACAAACACATATTTTGTCTCGCCGCCGTCCATAACCGCGTCGGACGGCACCGCTAGCGCCGAGTCGGCGCCCGCGCCTAGCGCGATGTCGGCATACATGCCGGGTCGGAGCTTGAGATCGGGATTGTCAAACGCGATTCGAACCTTGAGTGTCCGGGTTGCGCTCGAAACAGTGGGATAGATGAAACTGACCTTGCCGGCTAACGGCGCCGACTGGTCGCCTGTCATCTTCATCTCGGCAGTTTGGCCGAGCTTAACAGAAGAGATGTCCTGTTCGTAAACGTCCGCCAGCGCCCAGATCGTGCGGAGGTCCGCGATCGTGAACAAGTTCTGATCCGGTCCAATGAACTGACCTTCGACCACCGACTTCTCCAACACCACGCCGGAGAACGGGCTTCGGAGAGTTAAGTCAGGTTGCGGTTTACCGGAGGCTTCGATCGCCGCAATTTCATCGGCAGTGAGACCAAGCAACTGGAGACGCTGACGGGCGGCATCGACCAGTTGGTTGCGGACATCGGTCAGCACCTGATCCGATGCAGCGCGCTTGGTAGCGGCGACTGCGGTGATCAGGTCCTGCTGAGCCTGATACAGGTCTTGGCTATAGATGGAAAGCAGCGGCTCACCCGCTTGGACTTTCTGTCCGGTTTGATCGACATACAGCTTCTTCACCCAACCGCTGACCCGAACGTTAAGATTGCTGACCTTGGATTCGTCCGGTGACAGATAGGCGGTGAGTTTGATGCTTCCGCCGAGACTCCTTCGCTGCACTGTTCCACTTTTCACGCCGATTAACTGGAGTCGCTCCGGACCAATAACCACCGGCACCAAACCGGGAACAGGGGCGCTTCCCATGTCACCCATCGCGCCCATATCGTGCGCGCTGGTGTCCGCTTCCGGTTTCACCAATTCAAGCGGCATGCCGCAGATTGGGCATTTGCCGGGTTTATCAGAGATAACCTCCGTATCCATTGGGCAAGTATATTGGCCCGGCTTCGCCTTCACTACCTGAGTCGAATCGGTCGCCATCTTCATGTTTGTATCCGCAGCAGGCTTGATTTCTGTGCCGCTGCCGGCAATTGGAACCAGCGTCATGCCGCAAATTGGGCACTCGCCGGGCTGGTTGCTGATATAGGTCGGGTGCATCGGGCAATGATACTGAACCGGACCTCCCTGGGCCGATTCCCACGGCGCGAGTCCGACTGCGCCGAGGATCATGATCAATGCGAATAGAGTCATGGCGCCGAGAAGAATCCACCGCACGGTTGACATCGTCTTTACCATCGGTGGGGGCGCTTCTTCTCCTTCCGGCATCGGCTCGTGTTCGTGCAAATTGTACAGTTCATGTGTCGACATACTATTACCCTAATCCTGTCTGCTCGGCTGATTCTCCGCATATGATGCGGGATCGAAAATGTATTTGCCAACTTCCGCCATCGCCTGCGCCAGTTGATTGGCCAATTGCCTCGCGGCGATGCGGTCGCGATAGATATTCAGGGCGTACGAAAGCAGGCTGGTCATCGGCACGCGATTCGCCGTATATCCGGCCATCGCTCCCTGGAACGCGTCCTCATCGGCCGGGATGATGCGATCACGGTACAATTGAAGGCTCTGCACCGAGTGCACTGATATCTCATGCAAAGTACGGAGCCGCGCTTCGATATCGCGGGCCAGTTGACTCGATTCGAAATCTACACTGCGCTGCATAGCCGCCATCGACTTCGCCATCTTGCCCTGTTGTTTTCGGGAGAACAGCGGAAGACTGATGCCGGCCTGGAAACTGTACATATTGTCCAGTGGCATGCCGGTCATGGCGTCGGTCGCCGAACGAATCGCATACGATGCCTGAAGGTTCAGCATCGGCCACCGCATCCGACTTGACGCCCTCGATTCAAACGCATATTGACGGGACTGGCTGGCCAGTTTTTTCAACGCCGGGTAGTGTTGATTCGCAAGTGCTATCCATTGATCGGGAGACTTCGGTATCGAATCAATTATCGGTTCGGATAACGGCGGCAGAATGCTGTCCATGGCCTGGCCGCGCATTGTCTGAAGCAGGTACCATTTTTCGTTGACGTCATGCTCGGCCATCAGCAGTTGTGACTGCATCCGCCACAGTTCCGCCTGGGCCGCCAGCAACTCTTCCTGCGACGATTGATTGACAATCAACCGGGACTTGGTGGCTTCCACAATCTGATCCAATAACTCATACTGTGCGCTCAAATCCCTGAGCGCTTGAGATCGGTAATAGAGATCGGCGTACGCTGACCGCGCCGATGATGCCAGTTCCGCCTGCATCGTCAATCGATCTTCGGTGGCGGCTTGGGCTTCCTCGCGGGATGCTTTGGTCTGCAGTCCTTTCTGTCCGGCGAGTGGAATATTCTGGCTCAACCCGATCATCTTCATGGTCATCGGGTCCATGCTAAGATCGAAACTGGTTGGGACATTTTGCAGACCGAGCATGAGCATCGGGTCATCCCATGCCCCTGCGACACCGATCTTGCCCTTCGCGGCCTCTTCCATGTAGCGTGCTGCCGCGAGTCGGTCACTGTGTTGGAGGACGTCTGTGACCACTTGGTCGAGCTTGAGAGTGTCATTCACTCCGGCAAATACGGGGGGAGAGAGAGCGCCTATCAGTAGTGCAACGCCTGCAACTCCATAGAGAAAGCTCTGTCTGAGTACTGTGTATAGTCTATTCATATGGCATAACCGGCATTTCATCGGGTTGGGCAAGTGCAAGGCCGGTGCCCTAATATGTCGATTCTTATCTCGTTTGGCGACAACAAAATAGCACAGGCCTGCTACGGCGATCTTCCTTCGGCTGATGAATATTAGTCATTGAGTGGAGAATATTGGCTATTCTAGACGATCCGGCCGAGGGCTAAATCCCTTTGACAAAGATCGATTGGACAGGTATCAATAGCTCCACGAACAAGGGCGACTCGATCCAAGAATGTGATTGGATACGAGTGAATCGGGTGGATGTATGAAGTTCGGGGCTCGTCAACGGATTGCGTTTTTCATGTATTGGACAGAGTCCGCTGGTATTGCCGTTGCGGGATAACGTGACCGCCACGTTTTCAAGTCAGTCGACGTAGGTTGGATGATCTTCGGTACAGATAGATCTATGGAGTAGCCGAAGGAAACACGACGTCAATAAGGATACGCTGATATGAGTTTCAGACTAATCGTCATCATTGTATCTCTTGTCTGGATAATCTCTGAGATTGTGCTCGCCAGACTCAAGCATTCCGGTTCAACAAGTTCCAAGCTGGACAAATCGTCTTTACGCCTGCTGTGGTCAACCATTGTTCTCGGCATTGTGGCGGGAAATGTCCTGGCGATATACCGGGTCGGCACCATCCACACCGGCGCTGTCTATATCGCATTCTCCGGTCTTGCCTTGATCGTGGTCGGGCTGGTCCTCCGATGGATCGCCATTCTGACGCTGTGGAAGTACTTCACTGTCGATGTATCGATCGTGAACGAACACAAACTCGTGAATACGGGCTTGTACAAGTTCGTTCGTCATCCGGCGTACACGGGCAGTCTGCTTTCATTTCTTGGCCTGGGGTTGGCTTTCTCAAACTGGCTGTCTCTGCTGGTCATTTTTGTGCCGGTCGCGGCCGCCTTCGTGCACCGGATCAATGTTGAAGAGAGAGTGCTTGGCTCATTTTTCGGTGATCAATACGTGCGATATAGTGCAACAACAAAACGCCTGATTCCGAAAATCTATTAGCGTTGAGCGTCGCCTGGGGCAGATGGTCCGGCTGGTCCACCACTACGACGTGGGTGTGAACGCCGGCGTTGACAGCGTTCAGCCCTATGGCCCAACATAATTATCAAACCTTCAGAATCGTATTTGCAAAGCCGGCAGAAACGCATTACCTTAGAGCAAATTATGGAGTAAAGTCACCCTGCTCGGCCGAGGCCGACTGACTCGCAAGGAGACCTTGTTTATGTCGAAGATCCAACAGACCCAGCATCCGGCAGGAGGCGCCGACGCAGCCGTATCGATCAGCGCCTATGAGAATTATGAGCTTCCCGTAGAAGGATTCAAGGGGACCCCGGAGGAGATTGAGCGCCAATGGTATGAGAAATGCTACCTCGGCCGAGGGGACACCGTCAAACAGCTCACCTGGCGTGCAATCATCATGGGATCGGTATTGGGGGGTATCCTTTCGCTGACCAACATCTACATAGGTCTCAAAGCCGGCTGGGGGTTCGGGGTGGCGATCACTGCCTGCATCCTTTCCTATGCTATCTGGACGAGCCTCTACAAGATCAGACTCGCCCGGACACACATGACCATTCTGGAAAACAACTGTATGCAGTCCACCGCCAGCGCCGCGGGTTACTCTACGGGCGGCACCTTGATCTCGGCCTTTGCTGCCTACATTATGCTTAACAACCAGACATTGCCGTTCTCGATCATGCTGGCCTGGGTTTTCTTCATGGCCGTACTCGGCGTGACTATGGCCATTCCCATGAAGCGACAGATGATCAACGTCGAACAGCTCCGATTTCCCAGCGGCATTGCCGCGGCCGAAACGCTGCGGGCGCTTCACGCCACCGGACAGAAAGGGATGCGCGCGGCGCGCTCTCTGGGGATCGCCGGGCTTCTGGCAATGGTGAGCGCTTTCCTGACTGACGGCCTCCGGCTGCTTAGTTCCAGCCTTGAATCCTTCCAGATCTCCACTCTGGTCGGCCGGTTCAGCAATTTCACTCTCGGAGAGACGTGGGTCGGTCGGACCGTCACATGGGCCTGGGATCCGATCTTCATCGCCGCAGGAATGTTCGTGGGGATGCGGGTGGCGACCAGTATGTTTGTGGGTTCGGTGCTCTGCTGGATGGTTTTTATTCCATTAGTGCAAAGCTATGTTCCGGAGGCAAGCGGCCTGACGGGATTCCGAGCCCTGGTCCAGTGGTCGCTTTGGGGCGGTACCGCCTGCATGGTTACATCGGGGATTCTATCGGTGTTTTTCCAGTGGAAGAGCGCTATTCGGGCGTTCCAGGGTCTGGGCGACATGCTCCTGAAGCGTGGCAGTGGGAAGCGTGATGAACTTGCGGCCATTGAGACACCCGGCTCCTGGTTCCTTATAGGACAATTCGTGGCATTGGTTGCCATCGCGATCCTGGCACACGCCACATTCGGGATGCCGTATTGGCAAAGTATCATTGCTGTCATACTGAGTTTCGCGCTTGCTCTGGTGGCCTGCCGCGTGACGGGAGAGACCGATACGACTCCGGTGGGGGCTATGGGCAAAATCACTCAGCTCACTTTCGGCGCGCTCTCGCCCGGAAATATGAATGTGAACCTGATGGCGGCAAACATTACCGCCGGCTCGGCTACTTCTTCGGCCGACCTGCTAACCGACCTGAAGAGCGGGTACCTCCTTGGGGCTAGTCCGCGCAAGCAGTTTATCGCCCAATTCGCAGGGATATTCATCGGCACGCTCGTCACCGTGCTTGCCTTCCGCATCCTTGTACCAAATGCCGCCGTGCTTGGCACGGATCAGTTCCCAGCGCCGGCCGCGCAGACCTGGAAGGGAGTCGCCGAAGCGATGGCGTTAGGACTCAGCAACATGCACCCGGTGAAAGTGTGGAGTATCATAATCGGAGGGCTGGTCGGCCTCCTTCTACCGATTCTCTCCCGCATGTTCCCCAGGTATAACAAGTGGATCCCGTCCCCCGCGGGAATCGGATTGGCCTGGGTATTCCAGTGGTTCTACGGCTTTCTTTTCTTCGTCGGCGCCCTGATCGGGTACGGCTGGGATAAAAGGAATCATAAACAGTGCGAAGAGTTTCTATTCCCGGTGGCTTCCGGTGTTGTGGCCGGCGGCGCACTTATGGGTGTGGTCCTGATATTCTGGGAAAACGGCCCGGAAATATGGAGACAGCTTTTCGGATGATGGATGTCTAGCGGCTTCTCCACTTAGAACTCCAAGATTTGTGCCCGGCGAATCACCGGGCACAATCGTTTATATGCGGCCGGTGTAGATTTACGAGCGCGGTCACTAATGGCAGCTGGAATGCTGACTGGTCGTCTGCTTTCCCATATCCGGGCTTATATACGGGATACCGAGGGAGAGGCCGCGAAGTATCAGCAGTGACGCGAGAATCAGACTGCCGACTGGGAGCAAACGGAGGAAGTGCTTTCGGACTCGCATGGTCAGCAGGCCGCCGAACAGCGAAGTTGCGAGTATCGACGGCACGGTGCCGAGTCCAAACAAGATCATGTACACCGAACCGGTCAGAATTCCTCCGGTTGTCGCGGCGGCGGCGAGTCCGACATACAGAAATCCGCAGGGAAGAAATCCGTTGAGAACACCAATCGCAATGAACGAACTCATCCCGCGCTTCTGAAAGAGTTTACCCCATGTCGCGCGGAATTTGTCAGTGAACTTCCCGACTGCCTGCATCGGCAGCAAGCGAGCCGCAATTTTGGTGGGGAGCAGCACCATCAGCAGGATGACCACGCCGCCCGCTATTGAGAGCGAGCGCTGGAATCCGGCCATCGCGATCGTCTTCCCCAGAAGTCCAGAGACAGCGCCAAGAGCCGAATAAGTCAGCACTCGACCGGCATTGTAGAGCAATCGGCTCAAGAGCAGTTGACTACGCGACGGAAATCCGGACGGTAAGGCGAGCGCGATTGGTCCGCACATACCGATACAATGAATACTCCCCAGTATTCCGACGACGAATCCTGTCCAGATCTCAAGGGGCATAAGATGAATTTACTCCAGATCGAGAAAACTCTCGGCGAAATATGCGGTATCGCCGACCGTCCAATTAACTTTGATCCGCCAGCGCCCTTTCGCCAATGAGTCCGCGAAGATTATCTGTCTATTATCAGAGGCGATATTGAGCGGAATCGTTCGATCCCACTGGGCATTGGATGGCCGAAAGAGGGTGATTGTCCCCTTCAGCCGATCAGAGACGGTCGCCGGAAATGAAACGACAATCCCCTTGTGTCGCGCATCATAGCCGATTGCCGGGCCGGCGCCTGAATCGGCAGTGCGGTTGAGCCGATCTATTTGCCGCTGGTAGTCGATTCCTTTCTGGTAATAATCCGACTCCACCAGATCGAAACTCTGGAGCGATGCAAAC
>Ga0315276_10006526_pt1 | contig 10753 bp, 20 predicted proteins | sample YL17G05_0_MG_FD_204542 | JGI IMG/M metagenome (GOLD analysis project Ga0315276, IMG submission 204542) | Sediment microbial communities from Yellowstone Lake, YNP, Wyoming, USA - YL17G05_0 | ecosystem: Environmental > Aquatic > Freshwater > Lake > Sediment | place: USA: Wyoming | collected... | reverse complement strand
TCACGTGTGGCTTGAGATCGAACCCAATGAGCCGGGTCGGGGATTTGAATTCAGAGACCGGACGACAGGCGGTGTGGTGCCGAAGGAGTACATGACGGCCGTGGGTAAGGGGATCGTCGAGGCCATGGAAGAAGGTGTCCTGGCAGGTTATCCCGTCGTCGATGTGATCGCGACTGTTGTGGACGGGTCTTATCATGAAGTGGACTCGTCGGATCTGGCCTTCAAGATCGCAGCTTCCATAGGATTTAAGAACGGCGTCAGAAGGGCCCATCCCGTCCTGCTCGAGCCCATCATGTCCGTGGAAGTTGTTGTTCCGAAAGAATATCTGGGTGATGTGATCGGCAATCTGACAGCGAGACGGGGCAAGATCGTCAGTATCGAATCGAGGCCCACCCTGGAAGCCATTAATGCCGAGGTCCCCCTGGCGGAGATGTTTGGCTATGCAACCGATCTCCGATCGAAGACCCAGGGCCGGGCGACCTTCACCATGCAATTATTGAACTATCATGCCGTGTCGGAAGGGTTGGCGAAGGACATTATTGAGAAAAGGAATCATGCAGAAAAGGCCTGACACTCGTAGGGAAAATGAACCATTCAAAGTTTAAGGAGGTACATAGAGATGGCTAAGAAGAAATTTGAGAGGACGAAGCCGCATCTAAATATCGGAACCATTGGGCATGTGGATCATGGTAAGACGACCTTGACTGCAGCCATTACTAAGCACTTGGCCAAAAAGGGAATGGCCGAGTTTCGGCCTTTTGATTCCATCGATAATGCTCCCGAGGAGAAGGAAAGAGGCGTAACCATCAATATCGCCCATGTGGAATACGAGACCGCTAAACGGCATTATGCCCATGTCGATTGCCCCGGTCACGCAGACTACATTAAGAACATGATTTCCGGAGCAGCACACATGGATGGAACGATCCTGGTTGTCGCTGCCTCCGATGGTCCGATGCCTCAAACAAGAGAGCATATCATCCTTGCCAGACAGGTTCAAGTGCCATATATCATTGTATATCTTAACAAGGTGGACCTTGTAGACGACCCGGAGCTGCTCGATCTGGTCGAACTTGAGATGAGAGAACTCCTGACAGAATACGAATTCCCGGGCGACGAGATCCCGATTATCAGAGGTTCGGCCCTTAAGGCCCTGGAAACCGAGGATTCCAATTCGGAAGATGCAAAATCGATCTGGGAACTCATGGATGCCGTTGACACTTATATCCCCCAGCCGGTCCGTATCCTTGACAAGCCCTTCCTGATGCCCATCGGAGATGTCTTTTCCATCTCCGGCCGCGGTACAGTCGTGACGGGCAGGGTCGACCGGGGAATCGTCAGAACGGGTGAAGAAGTCGAGATTGTCGGGATTCGGCCCACCTTCAAGACGGTGTGTACCGGCGTCGAGATGTTCCGTAAAACCCTCGACGAGGGAAGAGCCGGTGACGATATCGGTGTCCTGCTCCGCGGGACGAAGCGAGAGGAGGTGGAAAGGGGCCAGGTGGTCGCGAAACCCGGGTCCATTACCCCCCATACCAAATTCAAGGCTGCTGTCTACATTCTTACAAAAGAGGAAGGCGGCAGGCACACCCCGTTTTTCAGCGGTTACCGGCCCCAGTTCTATTTCCGGACGACGGATGTGACGGGTATTTGTACGCTGCCCGAAGGAGTGGAAATGGTCATGCCCGGTGACAATGTGAACGTAGATATCGATCTGATCACCCCTATCGCCATGGAAGAGCAGCTTCGGTTCGCCATCCGGGAAGGCGGCAGGACCGTCGGGGCGGGCGTTGTCAGCAAGATCATCGAATAGGCACTATAAGCGATTGGGTTGGGCGATACAATGAAAGAACAGAAGATAAGAATTCGTCTTAAGGCTTACGATCACAAACTGCTGGATCGGTCGGTAGAAGATATTGTTGAGACGGCGAAGCGAACAGGCGCCCGAGTTGCCGGGCCCATACCCCTTCCCACGGAAATCAACAAGTATTGTGTGAATCGTTCCCCGCACGTGGACAAAAAATCACGGGAGCAGTTTGAGATCAGGACGCACAAGAGGTTGATCGACATTATTGAGCCGACGCAATCGACACTGGATGCCTTGATGAAACTTGAACTTTCCGCGGGGGTGGATGTCGAGATCAAAGTATAGATCGACTGATAATTCAGGGGAGAGGCGTTGGCCAAAGCCGGACGGCTCCTCCCATTTTTTTCAAAAAGGGTCGTGGGCTGCCCGGAAGATGTTATGGCTATGGTGAAAAAAGGATTGATCGGCAAGAAGTTAGGCATGACCCAGGTTTTTTCAGAGGATGGTTCCTTGGTCCCCGTGACGGTCATTGAGGTTGAACCCTCCGTGGTTACTCAGAAAAAAACCAGGGAAACGGATGGTTACGATGCTATCCAACTGGCATACGGACGGATGAAACAGAAAAATGTGACAAGACCGCTCCAGGGCCACCTCCGGAAAGCCGACAAGGGCTTTTTCAGGTTTCTCCGCGAGTTCAGAACCGCACCGGAGGATTTTGAGCTGGGCCAAGCCATCACCGTCGATATCTTCTCGGTCGGAGACCAGGTAGATATTACCGGCACCTCTAAAGGCAAGGGCTTTGCCGGTGTCATCAAGAGGCACGGATTCAGTGGGGGAAGAGCAACGCATGGATCCATGTTTCACAGGGCGCCGGGGTCCATTGGCGCCAGTGCCGAACCGTCAAGGGTGTTCAAAGGTAAAAAGCTGCCGGGGCAGATGGGGAATAAGCGGAAGACCATTCAGAATCTCCAGGTGTATGCCGTGCGGCCTGACAAGAACCTGATGTTGATCAAGGGAGCGGTGCCGGGCGGCAAGAATGGTATTGTGTTGATCAAGCAGGCCATAAAAATGGGTAGTTAAACTGGATCTGGAGTGGTTGAGATGCCGGTGGCAGCGGTTTTTGACATAGAAAACAACAGGGTGTCCGAGATCGATCTTAATGATGCGGTCTTCGGTGCGGATATCAACGAAGCCGTTCTTTACGAGGTGGTCAGGATGCAGATGGCAGCGCGTCGCAGCGGTACCGCCTCAACGAAGGAACGCAGTGAGGTAAGGGGAGGCGGCAAGAAGCCCTGGCGACAGAAAGGGACCGGAAGGGCGAGGGCCGGAACCATTCGGTCGCCACTCTGGAGGGGTGGCGGGACCGTTTTCGGACCGCATCCCCGCAGCTATGCTTACAAGGTGCCGAAAAAGGTGAGGCGACTGGCCCTTATATCCGCCCTGAGTTTGAAATTCAAGGACGAGCGGCTGCTGATCCTCAGAGAGTTTCCCATGGACGAGATCAAGACCAAACGTTTCAAGGCCATCATGGATAGGCTTGGCTTGAAGCAGGCGCTCGTCGTCATCGATAAATCCTACCCGAATCTGGAAAAATCTTCAAGAAATGTAAAAGATATCAAGGTGATCAGGTCAGAGGGCCTCAATGTACGCGATCTATTGCGTTACGACCATCTCGTCCTTCTGGAACCCTCCATCAACAGGATTGAAGGAGCTTTGACGTCATAATGGAACTTTATCGCATCATTAGAAAGGCCCTGATTACAGAGAAGAGCACCATCGCCAAGGAGGAAGGGAGCAAATACATCTTCGAGGTCGATCGCGGGGCAAACAAGATCGAGATCGGCACGGCAGTGGAGAAGCTCTTCAAGGTGAAGGTCCTGAACGTTCATGTGATGAACGTGGCCGGCAAGAAAAAACGGATGGGCCGGATCGTCGGACGGAAGTCTGACTGGAAAAAGGCGGTTGTGACACTGGCCCCGGGCAGCAGCATCGAGATCTACAAAGGGGCGTAACGGAAAAGGGATAAAGTGGGATGGCAATAAGAAAATACAAACCGACATCGCCGGGCAGGCGCTTTCAGACCTGCTCGGACTTCAAGGAAATCACCTCCTCCGAACCCGAGAAGGGTCTGGTGAGACCCCTGAAGAGGACGGGCGGCCGGAACTGTTACGGAAGAATGACTAGCCGTCACATCGGCGGCGGGCACAAGCGGAGATACCGGCTTATCGATTTCCGACGTGACAAAACGGATGTGCCGGCCAGGGTGGCTACGATTGAGTACGATCCCAACCGTAGCTCCCGGATCGCCCTGTTGCATTACAGGGACGGCGAAAAGAGGTATATCATCGCCCCGGCGAAGCTGGAGGTGGGAGACACGATCGTAAGCAGCAACCGGGCTGACGTCAAGCCGGGCAATGCGGTACCGCTGAAAAACATCCCCTTGGGTTCCCTCATCCATAATGTGGAGATCAACTTGGGGCGCGGCGGTCAACTGGTCCGTTCCGCAGGCACCTACGGACAGCTGATGGCCAAGGAGGAGGGTTATGCCCAGATCCGTCTTCCCTCCGGGGAGGTTCGCAAAGTCTTCCTCGAATGCAGGGCGACCATCGGTCAGGTAGGCAACATCGATCATGAAAACCTCAGTATCGGCAAAGCCGGACGGTCCCGGTGGCAGGGCAGGCGGCCAAAGGTACGAGGGGTCGCGATGAATCCCGTCGATCACCCCATGGGGGGTGGAGAGGGCAAGTCCTCGGGAGGTAGGCATCCCTGCACGCCTTGGGGCATTCCGACAAAGGGCCACAAGACGAGACGGAACAAAAGTTCAGATAAATTCATCGTCAAGAGAAGGGGTTAATTTATGGCGCGTTCGGTGAAGAAGGGTGCGTTTATTGACGAAAAGCTCCTTGAAAAGGTCAGAAAGGCCGAGGCCACGGGAGGCAAAGGCGTGATCAAAACCTGGTCGCGGCGGTCAACGGTCACCCCTGAGTTGATTGGTCAGACCTTTGCAGTTCACAACGGTAGGAAATTTATTCCGGTTTTTGTCACGGAAAACATGGTCGGACATAAACTCGGTGAATTTTCACCCACGCGGACGTTCTTCAGCCATGCCGGTGATCGAAAGTCAAAGGTCCGCAGATGAAAATCTGTAGCGGGAAAGCACTCTGGAGTTAAGGCGATATGGAAGCGAGAGCAGTTGCCAAATACATACGGGTATCCCCACAGAAGGCACGGCTGGTGGTCGATCTGGTCCGGGGAAAGAAGCTGGAAGAGGCACTGAGGATAATGGCCTTTACACGGAAATATTCGGCAGGAGTGGTCGTGAAGCTCCTTAAATCCGCTGCCGCCAATGCCCGTCAGAATCCAAACATCGATGAAAATATCCTTTACGTGAAGACAATTCATGTGGATCAGGGGCCTTCCCTGAAACGCTGGAGGGCAAGGGCACAGGGAAGGGCCGCTTCGATCAGGAAGAGGATGAGTCATATTACGGTCATTCTGTCTGAAGATTAAACCATTGAGGAGGTGAAAGTTTGGGGCAGAAAGTTAACCCGATTGGATTGAGACTGGGCGGAATCAAGACATGGCGTTCGCAGTGGTTCACGGAGAGAAGCTACAGTGACTTTCTCCATGAGGATCTTCAAATCCGAAAACAGCTTAAGAAAAAACTCTATCATGCCGGTGTTTCCAGGATCGAGATCGAAAGGGCGGCAAACAAAGCCAAAATAAACATCTATGCGGCCCGTCCCGGCATCATCATCGGCAAGAAGGGTTCGGAGATAGAGAAGCTGAAGAAGGAAATCGAGAGCATTTCGTCCAGCGAGCTCATAATCAATATCCTGGAGGTCCGTAAACCCGAAATCGATGCGCAACTGGTGGCGGAGAATGTTACGCTTCAGTTGGAGAGACGCGTGGCCTTTCGCAGAGCGATGAAAAAATGCGTCATGGCGGCGATGAAATTTGGCGCCAAGGGGATCCGGGTTAACTGTGCCGGCCGCCTCGGTGGGGCGGAAATGGCGAGAACGTCATGGTTCAGAGAGGGGCGGGTTCCCCTTCACACTCTGCGGGCCGACATCGATTATGGGTTCGCCGAAGCCCATACGGCATACGGCTTGATCGGCGTGAAGGTTTTTATATTCCATGGAGAGGTATTGCCGGGCAAGAAGGAACCCTACAAATAGGGTTATCGGTGGCCGGGTCGGTGCGAACTGGTGGTTGAGAACCAGCTTTAGCGTCAGGACAGAGGTTGTTGAATCATGTTAATGCCGAAAAGGGTCAAATACAGAAAATTACAGAAGGGCCGCATGGGTGGCAAGGCCTCGCGGGGATGTAGCGTCTCCTTCGGCGATTACGGTCTCCAGGCCACGACCTGCGGATGGATTACGGCCAGACAGATCGAGGCGGCCCGTATCGCCATGACCCGTCATGTTAAACGTGGCGGCAAGATCTGGATCAGGATATTCCCGCACAAGTCGATTACGAAAAAGCCGGCTGAAACCCGCATGGGAAAAGGAAAGGGGGCGCCCGAAGATTGGGTTGCCGTCGTGAAGCCCGGCGTCATTCTTTATGAGATTGTAGGCATGACTAGAGATGTTGCCCGGGAGGCCTTCCGTTTGGCTGCGCATAAACTGCCCATCCCTACCAAGTTCGTGTCGAGGGAGATCTCTGATGAAGATTAAGGAAATCAGAGACCTGAGCCCCAATGAATTGCAGCAGAAGGCAGGAGAACTGTCCGAGGAGCTGTTCAGGCTCCAGTTGCGCCGTACATCGGGCCAGTTGGATTCTTCGGCCGTGCTGGGCCATGTGAAAAAGGACATCGCTCGCTTAAAGACCGTGATGAACGAAAAGAGGAGGGCGCAGAATGGGTGATGATCGGGGCGCAAAACGGACCATCAAAGGTGTCGTTGTGAGCAACAAGATGGAGAAGACGATCGTTGTTCGTGCCGAACGGCTGGTGAAGCATCCGGTATTTCATAAGTATATAAGAAGATACGTCAAATATAAAGCTCACGACGAAGGGAATGCCTGCGGGATAGGCGATAAGGTGCTGATCATCGAATCGCGGCCGCTGAGCAAGGAAAAGCGGTGGCGGATGCGCGAGATCCTGGAAAAGGCAAAATAAAACCCTGGACGGCAAGTGAGCAGGCAGCGGCGTTTGGTAATGGGGTGTTAATATGATTCAGATGCAGACCATTTTGAATGTAGCGGACAACTCGGGGGCGAAGAAAGTCGCCTGTATCAAGGTTCTCGGCGGATCGAAGCGGCGGTATGCCAGTGTGGGTGATGTGATCGTCGTGTCCGTCAAGGAAGCCCTTCCCAATTTCAAGGTGAAGAAGGGCGACGTGATGAAGGCGGTCATTGTCCGGACTGCGAAGGAGGTCAGAAGACCCGACGGATCCTACCTCAAATTCGATGATAATTCCGCTGTTCTGATCACGAATCAGATGGAACCCGTCGGAACGAGAATCTTCGGACCCGTTGCCAGGGAACTCCGGGCGAAGCAGTTCATGAAGATCATATCCCTGGCCCCCGAGGTGCTCTGAGGTGAGGCCTCTGGAAACCAAACCTGGAGCCGGCAAAGACGATGAACAAGAACGTAGCGCTTGAGCGGATCGAGCGGCGAGCTATCAAGGGTATAGAGAATGCGACTGAAAAAAGGTGACGTGGTAGAAGTCATTGGCGGCAGAGAATCTGGGAAGACCGGTAAGATCCTGAAGATTATTGATGAGAAAAACCAGGTGATCGTGGAGAAACTCAATTTCATGAAGAAGCATCAACGGCCCGACGCCCGCGGCAAGGGGGGCATCGTCGAGAAAGAAGGGCCGATACACGCCTCTAATGTCATGTTTCGCTGCAACAAGTGCAACACCCATGTCAGGATGGGCTACCGGATGCTGGATGACGGGAAAAAAGTACGCGTGTGCAAGAAATGCCACGATATATTAGATGCTTAAGGTCGGGAAACTATGTCAAGTTTGAGAGACTATTATCGGAAAGAGGTCGTACCCGCGTTAATCAAGCACTTCGATTATGGCAATGTGATGGAGGTTCCCAGGCTGGAGAAGATCGTGGTCAACATGGGCCTTGGTGAAGCCATTCAGAACATAAAGATCCTCGACACGGCGGCGCAGGAACTCTCCATGATTGTGGGTCAGAAACCGGTCATCACGAAGGCGAGGCGCTCGATTGCAACCTTCAAACTTCGCCAGGGAATGGCGATCGGCTGCCGGGTAACTCTAAGAAGGGACAAGATGTACGAGTTCTTCGACCGCTTCGTGAATGTGGCACTTCCCAGGGTAAGGGATTTCAGGGGTATATCGCCTAAATCCTTTGATGGCAGGGGTAATTTCGCCGTCGGTTTGAGGGAGCAGATCATCTTTCCGGAGATCGACTATGACAAGGTAGAGAAGATAAGGGGCATGAACGTCGCGATCGTTACGACGGCCAAGACGGATGAGGAAGCGAGAGAACTCCTGAAACTTATGGGAATGTCCTTCAGAAGCTGATGAATGATCTGACAAGGTGATAGCAATACCTCCGGAGGAATGGGTGTGGCAAAAAAATCCTTAATTGCTAAGGCGAAGCAAAAAGCGAAATTTTCGGTGAGGGCATATAACCGTTGTTCTCTCTGCGGCAGGCCGAGAGCTTATTATAGGAAGTTCAAGATGTGTAGGATATGCCTGAGAAATCTTGCTTTAAGAGGGGAACTAACCGGCGTTATTAAATCGAGTTGGTAATCAGGGTAAGGAGCGTAGTATGGGGGTGACCGATCCTATCGCGGATATGTTGACCAGGATCAGAAATGCAAACAGGGTGCATGCGAAAAGCGTTGATGTCCTGATGTCGAGGATCAATCTCAACATCACCCAGATCTTGAAGAAGGCGGGCTATATCGCCGGATATGAGGTGAAAAAGGATGCCTTCGATCATGATATGCTGAGAATACATTTGAGATATCCGGATACGAAAAATACCGTCATTTCGGATATCACAAGGGTCAGCAAGCCGAGCAGGCGGGTTTATGTAAAAAGTGATGAGATTCCGAAGGTATTGAACGGTTACGGGATTGCGATTCTATCCACCTCCCGGGGTATCATGACCGATAAGGAGGCGAGGGTGCAAAATGTGGGTGGCGAGGTACTCTGCTACGTTTGGTAAATCATGATCCCAATGGGGCGAATATAGGCTGGAGATTGTTTCATGTCACGTATTGGTAAGAGACCGATAGAGGTTCCCAGCGGTGTCAAGATTCATCAGGACGCTGCGAACATCAGGGTTGAGGGTCCTAAAGGGGTCCTGCAGTTGGCGATACCCCAAGGTGTAGAACTCGCACTTCAGGACAGGACGATCCAGGTGAACAGGGTATCGAACAGCCGACAGGCAAGATCCTATCATGGCCTGGTGAGGACCCTGGTGGCGAATATGGTCACGGGTGTCAGTGCCGGTTTCGAGAAGGGCCTGGAAATATCCGGTGTCGGATATCGTGCGGAAGCAGGCAACGACATGCTCAAGCTGGCTCTGGGGTATTCCAGTCCCGTCGAATACAGGATTCCCGAAGGAATCAGCATCAGAGTGGATAAGCAGGTCAACATCACGGTGGCGGGAATCGACAAGCAGCTCGTGGGGACAGTAGCCGCTGAGATCAGGAGCTTAAGGAAGCCCGAGCCTTACAAGGGCAAAGGGATAAAGTATGTCGGAGAGCGGATCAGGCGTAAGGTTGGCAAGTCCGTAGGGGCTTAATGAGGGCCTGTTGAGGTGACCCTATCCAGGCTTGAGGTGAGGTAGGACATTGGCATCGAAGAGAATCAAGAGAATCAGGGCTAAACGAAGCAAGAGGGTAAGAGGAAAAATATTCGGCACGGAGGCGAGGCCGCGTCTTTGCGTATTCAGGAGTTCAAAGCATATCTATGTGCAGGCCATTGCCGATGATCTGGGACGAACGTTGGTGGAGGCCTCGACCCTCAGTGGAGAGCTAAAGGATACCATCGTGGGACTGAAAAAAATCGCTGCGGCCAAGGAAGTCGGCCAACTGGTTTCCCGACGTCTTCAGGCCATGGGGATTGACAGGGTGATCTTCGACCGGGGTCGATACCTTTATCATGGCCGTGTGAAGGCGTTGGCTGAGGGTGTGAGAGAATCGGGACTGAAACTATAGTAGATTGGAACTGACATCAGTGAATTTCTGAGGACGCGATCATTGGAAAAGAGAGACATGGAAGCGGCGGAACTTCTCGACAGGGTAATTACGATCAACCGGACCGCAAAGGTTGTCAAGGGTGGAAGAAGGTTCCGGTTCAGTGCCGTGGTGGTCGTCGGTAACGGTAACGGCTATGTAGGCGCAGGTCTGGGAAAGGCCCACGAGGTTCCGGAAGCGATTCGCAAAGGTATGGAACAGGCAAAAAAGAGCATGACCAAAGTGGCGATCAAGGACAGAACCATTCCTTATGAGATCATTGGTCACTACGGAGCGGGCAGGGTGCTTTTGAAACCGGCTTCCGAGGGGACGGGCCTCATTGCCGGCGGCGCGGTCCGGGCCGTACTGGAGGTGGCGGGCATTCACAATATCCTGACGAAATGCATCGGTTCTCATAATCCGCACAATCTCGTCAAGGCAACCATCGATGGGCTTTGTCGGTTGAAGGACCCCGCTGATATTTTGGCGTTGCGGGGGAAAGAACTTTCTGAAATTTAGATGGTGACAAGAGGTTGGTCGTGGGCAGCAAACTGAAAATTACACAGGTAAAGAGTTATATAGGAAGACCGGAGCTTCAGCGCAGGGTTCTTCGCGGCATGGGACTGGGTAGAATGCACAAGACGGTGCTGCTGGAAGATACACCTGAGATCCGTGGCATGATCAGCAAGGTGAGCCACCTCGTATCCGTGGAAAAACTTGGGGGTGAATGAGAAATGAATTTGGGTTCATTGAGACCACCGCATGGTTCGAGGAAA
>Ga0315276_10006524_pt1 | contig 10753 bp, 5 predicted proteins | sample YL17G05_0_MG_FD_204542 | JGI IMG/M metagenome (GOLD analysis project Ga0315276, IMG submission 204542) | Sediment microbial communities from Yellowstone Lake, YNP, Wyoming, USA - YL17G05_0 | ecosystem: Environmental > Aquatic > Freshwater > Lake > Sediment | place: USA: Wyoming | collected... | reverse complement strand
CGCGAACGGGAACGGCGGAGGCCGTTTCATCCTCTACGAAGCGGCCCCGAACTCCGGGCCCGTGACGCTCGCCAAAACGGGCGCCCGGGCCCCTCATTCAGCCGTCTTCGCTAAAAGATCAGCCGGATACCGATCCGCGCTTGCCGCGGGTAGATGATGCTATAGAGATCGTGTCCCTGTGTCGATGGCGCATAGTTCGGGTCGGTGAGCCAGTCATAGCCGATCCTCGTTCCCCAATCGTCGACGGTGTTGGCATTGAGGACGTTGAAGACGTCGATCAACAATCCCAACCGGTACTTCCCGGCGAGGGTAAAGACCTTCTCCACCCTGAGATCGAGGACTTTCTGCATGTCGTAATGCTGTGAGCCTCGGGGCTCGGTATAGAAGGTAACCCGGCCCTGATTCAAGCTCCTGGTCCTGAATCTTTGGGCCCACGCCCGTCCGGTCACCGCCCTGAAAGATGCGCTGAAGCTGATGTCGAGAGGAAGAACGTACGTCCCCTGGATCTTGAGCATGTGGGTGGGGTCATAGGTGTTGCGGCCGTCGGCATTTATCCAGAAGTTGGGATCACCCGTGATCGCGCTGTTCTCCGCCCACTTTTGCCACCCGACGTCTCCCTGCTGTTCGTTGTCGATCGTCCCCTTGGACTGGGAGTAAACGTAGGAAAGAATGAGCTGCCACTTGTCCGAGAAGCGCTTGTTGAAGAGGAATTCCAGGCCCCGGTATGACCGGTAGGGATTGCCGAGATAATAGGGGCGGTCGGGCCCTCGCTTGATGTTTTCGATCACGTATTCGTGGGCGTCGCCCGAGACGAGCTCATAGACGGTGAAGCTCTTCCCGAGCGCCGCGACGTTGTAGGTCACCGGTTCATAGACGGCCTGGGTGTCGTAGACTCCGATGATGTTCTTCCATTCCCGGTTGATATAGGTCACGGAGAGTGACGCGTTCCTGAAAAGCTCCCTTTCGAGACTGAAGGTGAATTGATTCATATAGGGATGCTTGATGCCGTCCTGGAGCTTCCAGTTCTGCTTGATCCTTTCGAATTCCTCCCATTGCTCGGTCAAGGGGTCCCATTGATACTTGATGAAATCGGACCAATTCGTGGAGAGCCGGGAGTGGAAGGAGGCGAACATCCCCTCCGTGAACTGGCCGTAATGGGCCTTGAAGATCGTCTTCTTGTCGCCGAAGATGTCGAAGGTGAGGCCGACCCTCGGGGCGATCCGATTCGTGTTCCAGACGGTGCCCCGGCCCGCGATCTGGCCCCAATTCTGGCTGAACCGGACCCCGACGTTGATGTTGAGCCGCGGGGTGATCTGCCAGGAGTCCTGGGCGAACCCTTCAACCCTTGTATACGGGCTGTCCCAGTCGTAGCCTTCATACTGGTAGGCCTGGTAGTTTCCCGTGAAGTAGACGGAGTCGCCCGCGAGATTATACCCGTAGCCGACGTAATCATAATAGTAGATGTTGTTCCCGAGCGGCCCGCCCGTCCCCGTATAGCCGAAGCGGCTCCGGCACGTCGAGCGCTCGAGCTCGACGCCGAACTTGAAGTCGTGACTGCCCTTGATGAAGTCTTCGGCATAATGAGTCAAGCTGGCGTTCGCCTGGAGCCGGGTACGGTCGGCAAGATAATAGTATCCCCGGTTGTAGAGGAGCATGTTGGCGTTCGAGTCCTGGTGGGAATAAACGTCCCTCCCTGTTTTCGGCTCGAGGTAGTAATAGCCCCAGAAATAGGCGCCCTTGACGTCGATGAAGGTCTTGGGGCTGAAGATATGGGTCAGGCTGAAGTTCCCGACGATCTCCGGGGACTTCTGGTTGAGGACCGCATCGACGGACCTGTAGGAGGCGGCTCCCCGGTTCTCGCCGTTGTAGGTATCGACTTCCAGGCCGAATAGCATGTTCGTCGAGGGCGTCAATTGAGCGGTGATCTTGGTGAAGGACCGGGGCTGATTGTAAGCGCGGGGAAAGGGGAATCCCGCAGCATAATCCTCGAAACGCTGGAACTGGAGGCCCTCATAGAACCAGATCTTGTCCTTCTTGATCGGCCCCCCGATGTGAGCGTTCCCGTCGATCAGCTTATAACGGGGAGAACTCTGTTCGGGGAAATCGTTGAGATAGGCTTGAATATTGTCCTTCTGCCACAAACCCGCCGGCTTATCGTTTCTCTCCCCCTGGTAATCGAACTGAATGTGGCCGGAAAATTCGTTCCCGCCCGATTTCGTGACGATGTTGAAGATAACACCCGTGAAGTTCCCGTATTCGGCCGGAAGGCCGATACCCATGACCTTGGCTTCCTCGATGATGTTGTTGTCGATGAAGACCCAGGCCGTGCCCCCCTCCGGGTCCGACACGTTGACACCATCCATGGAATAGGCGATCCCCGTGCCGTCCGAGGAGCCATAGGCGGAGTCAGCCATATTGTCGGGGGTGACCCCCGGAGCCATGTTGACAAGACTGCTCGAGAAATTGCTGTTGTTAGGGATGTTCCGTAGGATCTCGTTGGTCATGGTGACCGAGGCCGATTCGGTTGATTTGATGTCGACGGTCGGCGCTTCGCCAATGACCGTGACCTCCTCGGCGACGGACGCCTGCTGGAGGACGATGTCCACGGACAGCCGGGTCGTCGTCGTCAGCCGGATGCCTTCGCGGATGACCATCCGGAACCCCGGCATCTCGACCTTGACCGCATACGTTCCTGGCGGGAGCGCCGGGAAGCGGAAAAGGCCGTTGTCGTCGGTCAGGGCCGATCGCGTGCCCATCAGGTTCGGGGACGTCAGGGTCACGGCGACCCCGGGCAGGGGGGCCTTTTCCATGTCGGTGACCGCCCCTTCGATGGCACCGGTTTCCTTGGATTGGGAAAGCACGAACGGCGACAGTAAGAAAAGAAGAAGCGCCATTACTGCGAGAAGCCTGAATCTCATGTTTCCTCCTCTCGAGATCTATCGAAAAAATGAAGAATGATGACGACCCGAAAAGGACGCTGGGCGATGGCCTTTCAATGATTCCCCGTTAACTAAACCGAATATAAATAAATCCTTCCTTGTTGTCAACGAAATAAATTACAAGAATCTGAATATTCTTTCCCTATCGATTCTGAGCTTATCCTGGCTTCAGCCCGCCCTCATTCGCTTCGCGAATGAGGACTGCAAAGCCCGCCCTCATTCGCTTCGCGAATGAGGACTGCAAAGCCCGCCCTCATTCGCTTCGCGAATGAGGACTGCAAAGCCCGCCCTCATTTGCTTCGCGAATGAGGACTGCAAAGCCCGCCCTCATTTGCTTCGTGAATGAGGACTGCAAAGCCCGCCCTCATTTGCTTCGCGAATGAGGACTGCAAAGCCCGGGGAGTCAAATGGGTTGATTGGAGCGCGTGGCCGTGATATATATCGGCCGGAACTCGGGAGCACCGTGTTGCGGGAGGGCGCATGAAAAAAACGATGGCGGTCATGATGGGACTTCTTCTTCTGGCCGGGCTCGCGGTGGCGCAATCGCCGAAGCCAGAGCTCAAGGTCTTTGTCTCGGTGGATATGGAAGGGATCTGGGGCGTAGTCCATGGTGACCAGACCTCGCCGGAATCCCCGGAATACGGGCCGGCCCGCCGTTGGATGACGGACGACGTCAACGCGGTCGTCGCCGGGCTTTTCGAGGCCGGGGCGACCGAGGTCGTGGTCAACGACTCCCACGGCAGCCAGCGCAACATCCTTCCCGACGAGTTCGACCCCAGGGCCAGCTTGATCAGCGGGTCGCCGAAACCCCTCTCGATGATGCAGGGGATCGGCGGGTCCTTCCAGGCCTGCCTTTTAATCGGCTACCACGCCAAGGCCGGGACCGAGGCCGCCATCCTGGACCACACCATCTCCGGCTCGGTCGTCCGGGCCATCAGGATCAACGGCATCGAGATGCCCGAGCTCGGCATCAACGCGGCCATCGCGGGCTATTTCGACGTCCCGGTCGTCTGTGTCAGCGGGGACACCGCGTTCTGCGCCCAGGCGAAGGCCATGCTGGGCCCGGGGACGGTCGCGGTGCCCGTCAAGGAGGGGGTCGGGAGATACGCGGCCCGTCTCTTCCCGAAGGACGCGGCCCGGAAGGCGCTCCGGGACGGGGCGCGGGAGGCCCTGCTTCAGCGTTCGGCGGCGAAGGTCTATAAGGTCGAGCCGCCGTGCCGGTTCGAGGTCGGGTTCCAGACGAGCGGTCAGGCCGAGATCGTGATGCTCCTCCCGGCCGTCGAGCGGGCGGATGCCCGGACGGCGGTCTTTTCCACGAACGATTACCTCGAGGGGTTCAAGCTGATGAGGGCCATGATCGCCCTCGCCACAGGCCGGTGACCCCGTGAAGAAGCTTATCGTACTGGCGGTCTTGGCCGCCATCGGATATTTCGCCTACGTCCGGTTCGTCGCGCCTCCCCGGACCGCGGACGAGAGGGAATACCTCCGGATCGCGAAGGCCTTCGACGGGGCGATCGGCCGGTACGGCCAGGCGAACCGGATGACGAGTGTCAGCGGGATGGACGTCACGGCGGACATCGGGGACATCGCCGAGACGGTCGACGCTCTCAAGAAGGAACTGGCCGTTCTCGAAGCGCGGATCACCGACGAAAAGCTCCTCGCGAAGGTCCGGGACTTGGGAACGAGGATGGAGCGTTTCCTCAGCGACAAGCGATGAGCGCCGCTATGAAAACGGCATCAGCGGCCTTTTTCCGGAAATAAAAGGAGGATCCATGGGCGGATTTTTCGGGATCGCATCGCGCCGGGACGCCATCGCCGACCTGTATTACGGGACCGATTACCACTCCCACCTCGGGACGAAGAGGGGAGGGCTGGCGGTTCTTCAGGATGACGGCCTCCGCAGGGTCATCCATAACATCGAGAACGCCCAGTTCCGGTCGAAGTTCGACGACGACATCGACCGGATGCACGCCCGTTCAGGGATCGGGGTCATCAGCGACACCGACGACCAGCCGCTCCTCATCCGGTCGCACCTCGGGGACTTCGCCATCGCCACTGTCGGGACCGTCAAGAACGCCTCCGACCTGGCGGACGAGGCCTTCCGGAGCCGGCGGCTCCACTTTTCGGAGATGGGCGGCGGCGAGCTCAACCCGACCGAGCTCGTGGCCACGCTCATCAACCAGGGAGAGAGCTTCGAGGAGGGGATCCGGATCGCCCAGGATTCCATCGTCGGCTCCTGCTCGATCCTTCTGCTCACGAAAGACGGTCTCTTTGCCGCCAGGGATAAGCGGGGCCGGACGCCGGTCATCATCGGAAAGAACCACGAGAGCGTCGCCGTGACCATGGAGACCTGCGCCCTGCCCAATCTAGGCTTCGGAACTTGGAAGGACCTGGGGCCGGGGGAGATCGTGTTCGTGACGGCCGACGGCTTCGAGCGCCGCGGCGAGCCCGGGAACCTCCTCCAGATCTGCTCCTTCCTTTGGGTGTACTACGGTTATCCCGCTTCGAGCTACGAAGGGATCAACGTCGAAGCCGTCCGGAACAGGTGCGGGGCCGCCCTCGCCCGCCGGCATCCGGCGGAGATCGATTTCGTGGCCGGCATCCCGGATTCCGGGGTGGGGCATGGGCTCGGCTTCGCGGCCGAGGCCGGGGTCCCATTCCGGCGCCCCTTCGTCAAGTACACGCCGACCTGGGCCCGGAGCTTCATGCCCCAGAACCAGGAGGTCCGCGACCTCGTCGCCCGGATGAAGCTCATTCCGATCCGGGAGCTCATCGAGGGGAGGAAGTTCCTCTTCTGTGAGGATTCCATCGTCCGCGGGACCCAGCTCAAGGATACCGTCCAAAGGCTTTACGACGTCGGGGCCCTCGAGGTCCACATGCGTCCGGCCTGCCCGCCTCTCGTCTATGGCTGCAAATTCCTGAACTTCTCGGTCTCCCGGTCGGTCATGGATCTGGCCGCGCGCCGGGCCATCCGCGAGCTCGAGGGCCCGGATTTCGAGGATTTCGCCAGGTACACACGTTACGGCTCGGCGGAATACTTCGCCATGGAGGAAAGCATCCGGAAGCGCCTCGACCTGACCTCGCTCAAGTACCAGCGGCTCGACGACCTTGTCGGGGCCATCGGCCTTCCCAAGGAAAAACTCTGCACCTATTGCTGGGACGGGGTCGAGAGGTAAAACGGGGACGCGATGGCGATGAAGGGTGGCCCTCATCGCCGTGCCTGTGTCCTGCGCCTGCGCTTGAAAGCCGAGTTTAACCTCGTCGTCTTAGGATCGCCTCACGTCCTCGCTTTATAAGATATCTGGGGCAGGAAAATAATTGCCTAAGAGCGCTTGACAATGGGCGTACCCGTACCTAGATTGATATTGGCTGAGCAGAAAGGCCACAATCCGGGACGGCCGGATCGACCCTTGGGTGGGGCCTTCACGAGACAGCTTCGAGGGAGCCCGCTGATGCGAGCGGAAGGTCTGTAGGGGCCTTAGATGAGGCAGGCCCGACAGACGCATAAGAGGAAGGCCCGGGACGGAGAAGGGGAGAGAAGGCCGCCCCGGTCTTTTTTTTATCCGCCAAATATCGATTTGGGCCCTCTCATCTCTCACTCCAGCCCGGGCCATCCGATTGACAATTCTTCCGGCCTGGGATATACATCCGAAGAATTTTATCCCTTGGAGGCCCATGATGTCGATGAGGACCAGACTCGTAACCGTGTTCGTGATCGCGGGACTTTGGACGATCCCGGGTTTCGCCGAAAGCGAAAACCCCCTTCTTCTTCGGCAGCCTTCGATCAGCCGGACGGCGGTCGTCTTCAGCTATGCCGGGGACCTGTGGACGGCCCCGCGCGACGGCGGGGAGGCCCGCCGGCTGACGGCCGGGGTCGGCGTCGAAAGCGGTCCGGCCTTTTCGCCGGACGGAAGCTTCGTGGCCTTCACGGGCAATTATGAAGGCAACATCGACGTCTATGTCGTCCCCGCCGCGGGCGGCGTCCCCCTCCGCCTGACGCACCACCCGGAGGCCGATTCCGTAGTCGGGTGGACTCCCGACGGGACGCGCGTCCTTTTCATCTCTTCCCGGAACAGCTTTTCGCAGGTGCCCCGCCTGTTCACGGTGTCCGTTGGGGGCGGGTTCCCCGAGGAGCTCTCCCTGCCGACGGCGACCCAGGCTTCCTACGCGCCCGACGGGCGGCGCCTGGCTTACGTCCCTACGGCGCAATGGCAAAGGGCCTGGAAACGTTACCAGGGCGGACAGACATACCCCGTTTGGATCGTCGACCTCGCCGACCTCAAGGTCGAGAAGGTCCCGCGGGCGAACTCCAATGATTTCAATCCCATGTGGATCGGGGACAAGGTCTTCTTCCTTTCGGACCGGAACGGCCCGGTCTCGCTTTTCGCCTACGACCTCGCGGCGAAGACGGTGAAGGAAGCCCTGCCCAACGACGGCTTCGATTTCAAGTCCGCTTCGGCCGGGCCGGGGGGGATCGTCATCGAACAGTTCGGGGCCCTTCTCCTCTACGATACGGGAACGGGAAAGGCCCGGAAGCTTCAAATCAGGCTCGGGGGGGATTTTGCCGAGGTCCGGCCGCATTTCGTAAAGGTCGGGAGCCGGATCGCGGCGGCGAACATATCGCCGAACGGGGCCAGGGCGGTCTTCGAGGCCCGGGGAGAGATCCTGACCGTCCCGGCCGAGAAGGGCGATATCCGGAACCTGACCCGGACGACCGGGGTCATGGAACGCGACCCGTCATGGTCGCCCGACGGGCGGTCGATCGCCTACTTCTCGGACGCTTCCGGAGAATATGCCCTGCACATCGTCGATCAGGCGGGGAAGGGTCCCGCCAGGACGATCGGGCTCGGCGAACCGCCCTCGTTCTTCTATCGCCCGGTCTGGTCTCCCGACGGCAAGAAGATCGCCTACAACGACAAACGCCTGAACCTGTGGTTCGTGGAGATCGAAAAGGGCGTTCCGCTCAAGGTCGACACGACCTATTACTATAATCCCACGTTCGCGTTCGACTTCGGCTGGTCCCCGGATAGCCGGTGGCTGGTCTATGCGAAGCAGCTGAAGAACCACATGAACGCCGTGTTCGTCTACGCCCTGGAGACGGGGAAGGCGAGCCAGGTCACCGACGGGCTGAGTGACGCGCGTTTCCCGGCCTTCGACAAGAGCGGCAAGTACCTGTTCTTCGCGGCCAGCACCGACGTCGGCCTGACGCCGGGCTGGCTCAATATGTCCAGCATGGACCGGCCGGTGACCCGGAGCGCCTATGTCGCTGTGCTTCGAAGGGACCTCCCTTCGCCTCTCGCGGCCGAGAGCGATGAGGAAAAGCCCAAGGAGGAGGCGAAGGCCGACAAGGCCAAATCCTCCGACAAGGACGGGAAGGGAAAAGCGGATGCCGGAAAAGCCGAGGATAAAGCCAAGGAGCCCGAGAAGGTCACGATCGACCTCGAGGGCATCGGCCAGCGCATCCTTGCTTTGCCCGTCGAGGCGAAGAATTACGTCGGCCTTGCGGTCGGCAAGGAAGGAATCGTCTTCCTCCACGAGGGGCCGCCGGTCAGCGGCGGGTTCGGTGCTCCCGGCCGGACGCTCCATAAGTTCGACCTCGCGACCCGGAAGCTCGAAAAATTCCTGGACGGCGTCAACGGGTTCGTCCTTTCGGCGACCGGAGAGAAGATCCTCTTCAAACAGGGAGAGTCGTGGTCCATCGCCGCGGCGGCCGGGCCGGTGGAGCCGGGGAAGGGCACGCTCAGGACCTCCGAGATGGAGGTCTTTGCGGAGCCGCTCGTCGAATGGAAACAGATGTTCGGCGAGAGCCTCCGGATCGAGCGGGATTTCTTTTATGATCCCGGCCTCCACGGGCTCGACCTCAAGGCGACCGAAGCGCGTTATGCCCCCTTCCTCGACGGGGTCGCCAGCCGCGAGGACCTGAACTATCTTTTCGAGGACATGCTGGGAGAGCTTACGTGCGGCCACGTGTTCGTGGGCGGCGGGGACCAGCCCGAGGTCAAGCCCGTGCCGACGGGGCTTCTCGGCGCCGACTACGAGATCGCCGGCGGCCGATACCGGTTCGCCCGGATCTACGACGGCGAGAACTGGAACCCCGGTCTGCTGGCGCCATTGACCCAGCCGGGGGTCAACGTCCGGGCCGGGGAATACCTGCTCGCCGTTGCCGGACGCGATGTTGCGGCTTCAGAGGAGATCTATAAATATTTCCTGGCGACGGCCGGCAAGCAGGTCGTCCTCAAGGTCGGGCCGAGCCCGGACGGCAAGGGCGCCCGGGAGGTGACCGTGGTCCCCGTCGGGGACGAATACCGCCTCCGGAACCTCGCCTGGGTCGAGGACAACCGGCGAAAGGTCGACGCCATGAGCGGAGGGCGGCTGGGTTATGTCTGGCTTCCGGACACGGCCGAAGGCGGTTTCACCAACTTCAACCGGTACTATTTCGCCCAGGTCGGGAAGGAGGGCGTCGTCGTCGACGAGCGCTACAACCAGGGAGGGCTCATCGCCGATTACATCATCGATTACATGAGGCGCCCTCTCACGGGGTATTTCGCCTCCCGGGAAGGGGCCGACTATGCCACGCCCGTCGGCTCGATCTATGGGCCCAAGGCCATGATCATCAACGAGTACGCCGGATCGGGCGGGGACATGATGCCGTGGCTGTTCCGGGCGGCAGGGATCGGACCCCTCGTCGGGACGCGGACCTGGGGCGGGCTCGTCGGCATGGCCGGTGCGGCCCCGCTCATGGACGGCGGGATGACAAACGCGCCCCAGAGCGGCTTCTGGAACCCGAACGGGACGTGGGACGTCGAGAATCACGGCGTCGATCCCGATATCGAAGTCGAGATGGACCCGGCGTCGGTCAAGGCCGGGCGCGATCCCCAGCTGGACAAGGCCGTAACCGTTGTCCTCGAGCTTCTGGCCAAGAATCCGCCGCCGAAGCATACCAAGCCCGCCTATCCGGTTTATAAAAGGAATTGGCGAGGGCCGCTATAAAAGCTTCCGGGCCTCCATGTAGAACCGTTTCTCCCAGGCCTCGCCGAGCGAGAATGTCTTTCGGGGCAGGGCCCCGTCCAGGATGACCGTGCGGAACAGCTGATTCTTGTCCATGGCGGGGAGGTAGAAGCCCCTATTTCCTAGATGGCTCCCCAGTTTGACGGCCGCGTTGGTCCCATGGACGTAATCGATGCCCGCGGCGCCCTTGCTCTTCAGGAAGACGTCGAGAAAATTCTGAAGGGTCCCGACGGGAAGGTTGGAGTCCGGGGAGGCGATCTCGATGACGCCGAATTCGCCGGCCCGGATGATGCCGATCCGGTGCATTCCCGGAGGCGCGCCGTCCACGGCCGCCTTCATCGACTCGAAGTCCGTCGCGGGGTTCAGATCATAGCGCGGCCGGTAGAACTCCTTTATCTCCTCGAGCGGATAGCGTCCCGGCGTCGTGTCGAAAATGACCCTGTGGATGGGCTCGAAGCGCAGGGCGTCGTCATGGAGGTTGACGAGCTCGACGAGGGCGTACCTGAGCGGCGAGGACATGATCGCCGCTCGGTCGGCCGCCGCCTCCTTGGCCTTTTCCCAGATGGCCTTGGCCGTGGCCAGGGAATGGTTGCCGTCGCCCATGGCGTAAAGGAGGACCGGCGTCCCCGGATCCAGGCCGAACTTGGCGGCGAACGGGCCGGGGTCGGCCAGGGCCTCCAGGGCCCGCACGACGCCCTGTTCGAGGGCCGGGTCGTTCACCCGGCGGCCCGCGACGCGGCCGGAGTCCATCATCAGCTCGAAGTCGTAGAGAAGCTCGAGACGATCCCGGCCCTCGGAGAGAGGCC
>Ga0315276_10006522_pt1 | contig 10756 bp, 14 predicted proteins | sample YL17G05_0_MG_FD_204542 | JGI IMG/M metagenome (GOLD analysis project Ga0315276, IMG submission 204542) | Sediment microbial communities from Yellowstone Lake, YNP, Wyoming, USA - YL17G05_0 | ecosystem: Environmental > Aquatic > Freshwater > Lake > Sediment | place: USA: Wyoming | collected... | reverse complement strand
GCGTACCAAGGCACCACTGGCAAGTGCCAGACCAAGAGCAAGGCCTGCAGCGGCAGCTACCGAGCCGGCCTCTGCCCAGGCCCAGCCGACGTGCAGTGCTGTTTGCCGAAGACGACGCAGCCATCGACACCGTCGCCAGCTGCTCCAGCAGGCACGGAGTACGGCCCGTTCGAGAAGCCGCAGGCTGCCGGCACCGGTGGCGGCATCCTCGGCCTCGTAGCAGCTGGCCTGCTGCTGTTCGCCCTCTCGGGCACGAAGAGCAAGGCCAGCAGTGGTGGCCGCAAGACCAGCAGCGGTGGCCGCAAGAGCAGCAGCCGCAGGCGTCGAAACCCAGACCCGTACGTTCGGAAGGAAGTGCGTATCACACGCGTGCGTGGGATGTGGGGCTACTACGACCCACGAATCAAAGCCCGCGTCAACTTTGCGTTGCGGTCAAACGCAGTCAGAGATGCCTACGAGAACGGCTATGAAGCGAGGTGATTTGTGGCCTACGTCTTCAACAACCGCATCGGGCTCGGGGCCGACGCTATCCCGCCGCCAGCCACCGACACGAACACGAAGACGTACAGCATCGTGTTCGCTGTGATCATCGGTGCGAGCATCCTGGCTGGGTTGTCGATGCTCGTGCCGAAGCCGAGGTAGCAGATGAGCTACGTCTACGCCGGGCTCGGCGGCACAGAAGCGGACCAGGTCAGCCAAACCGGGAAGTCTCTCGTTGCGGCTGCGGCGGCGAATGTCGTGCCGCCGGGGACGAAGAAGTACGACTACGCCGTCGCCGCTGGAAACTTCATCGTCGACCAAGGTGTGAAGTACCTCGAGAAGGGGCTCAACACCGACGCCGGTCGCGCGGTGGTCAGCACCAATGTAGCAGTGGGGCAGGTTTGGGACTTCATCGAGTCGGCGAAGAAGGGAGAGTTAAAGGCCGACCAAGACGGTGTGCTGAAAACCGTGCAGATGACGGAAGCCATTTTCGGCTCGCTGTCCTCGATTGCCGTGGCGACCGGCAATGCGACGGCGAAGAGGGTCATGTCGGAGGTCAGCGCGTGGGGAGCCATCGGCGGCACCTGCGCTGTGGCGGCTGTTTCTTCTGGGCCGACGATGGGCTTCGGTATGGTCGCCTGCGCGCTCGGTGCGCTCGCGAAGCTCCTCGACTACATCATCTCCCCGTCTGAGTTCAACGAGGACGTTACCTGCCCACGGTCGCTGTACATGCCCGAGGGCACGTTGAACCAAGACGGTTCGTTCCAGCCTGGGCAGGTGGCGGCGCAGGACGTGATGCGGCTCTCGCGTGTGCTCCGCTCGTACTACGACGTGCGGTCCTACGGTACGCTGGCAGCCCGGCTCGGCGCGGACCCGATCCTCGACGGCTGCGACGACCTCGACCCCTACAACACTGGTTACTGCATCAACCAGTTTCAGTACCTGCTGCAGAACAGCAAGGAGTCGTACCCGGCAGCGCCGACGATCAGGGCCGATGGTTCGATCACGCCGATTGGGAAGCCGCTGCCCTCGCACAACTTGCGGACCATTCTTCAGCTGCTCGACTTCGAGGCTCCGACGGCAGCAGCGGCGTTCGCCAACGGCGAAGCAGGGCTCGCCGCGCTAGCTGGCTATCGCAGCGGTCTCGAGCCTGGCGGTCGCGGGCTCTTCCGACGCTTCTCGTGGGACCACGACGTTTCGCAGGTGGTGATCGCCAACGGCGCCTTCTTCGGCCGCAGCGCCATCGCCGCGAGCGGGTCGCCGACGACGCGTGTCGATCTGCGGAATGGTGGTGACATATCACCGTACGCACCAGAAGGACCAGGACTAGTAGCGACACAAATAACTGTCAACTGGCTTCCGTTCATTCGGCTTGACGAGCTTTTGAACTACCTCGCCGCCATCGTGCTCGAGGAGTATCGGTTAGGCATCGGCGACCAAACAGCCAACGGGCTTGGTGTCGACCGAGGCAAAACGCCAGTCCGTTTTCTCTACGTCCGCACGCAAGACACGCAAGGCGAACCAGAGCCAGGAAAGTCGTACAGCAGCTACTACTGGACCAACCTGTACAGCGTGCAGCGCAGCGGCAGCGTGCGAGACGCGATGCCAAGGAACATCGAAGCGGTGCGCGAGTACGCTGCGCTCCGCTTGATGATGGCTTTCTCGTTGGTCCACCAGCACTGGACATGGTCTGAGCGGCGGTCGCAGCGAAGCTCGTCGGTGAACCCCGACTTGTTTCAGCTGCCACAAGAGGGTGGCATCCTCGACACGCCAGCAGATCCGCGACAAGTGGTCGACGGTCGTCTGGTCACCCGTGAGACGCCGGCAGGTGCTGCTGGTACGTTGTCGCGTGCAAACAAACAAAACCGTTCTGTTGTCTACAGCATCGCACCGACGCCACAGATTCCCTCGATGCAGGGACAGGATGTCTACCGTCGGGCTGGAACGTCGCCCGAGTTCATTCAAGCGCAGATCGTCGAGAACCGGCGCATCGCTGAAGCGATGGTGAAGCAGATCGGCCCAGGTCTGATGGCTGGAATAGCCTCCGCTCCGGCCCTGCAAGTCGGCACCGCAGCGTTTCGCCAGGCGCTCGTCAAGGGCATCGAGTCGCGCACGTCTATGGTGACAACGAAGACTGCCGGTGAGCGCGCCTTCGTCGTCACGCCGACAGCAGTGTCGAAGTTTCAGGCCGGGCAAGCAGCCCTTTACCAGAAGCAACAGACCGCTGCCGTGCAGAGCAGTAGTGGTGGCGGCAGCGTCCTCGCGCTCGGCGCGGCTGCGCTCGCGCTGCTGTTGTTGAGAAAGTAGCTGGCGCGGCCAGCAGGAGACATGATCATGTCCAGAAGCTGTGGTTGTGGTTTTGGTCAACTCACGCTTGGCACATCTGGGCTGTCGCTGTCGCAAGCCGGGCAGATCGTCAAGACCACCGCAGGCCCAGGGTTGTACACCGTCACCGGCGTGGCTAGCATACCGCCGCCGCCGCCAGCACCGTCTGGTAGTGGAGCGGTGGTCGGCCCAAGCGCACCACTGGACATGGCCGCTATCGGCAAGTCTCTCGTCGGCACGCGCCCGCTCGTCGGAAGCACGCCGGTGGGAACACCGTCGACAGCGTTTCGCATCGCGACGCCGACGTACAAGACGGCGCGGATAGCTTCGAGCGCACGACCGAGCGATGTGCCAGGCGTGATCCGGCAAGGCGGCGGCGGAAGTGGCGGCGGCGAGGCAAGCGCAGGCGGTCGTGACGCAGCTTTCGAGGCAGCTTGTGTCGCGGTGCCAACCAACGGCAACGTTGTCGTCGATGTCGCGCTTGGGATTTACCCCAAGGTCGACACGCCAGCTGGTGCTGCGGCGCTAGCAAAAGGCGCACGCACGTTGTGCCGTTTCCCTGACGGGTCGTTGCTTGCCGCGAGCCCGTTGTTGCCAGACGGCAGCTGGGGCTGCGCCACAGACGTGGTCCAAGCTGGTGCTTGTGCAGGCGCGCAAGGCGGCGGCAACGGCGGCACTGGCGGCGCGAAAACGAACACGGCACTCATGCTCGGTGGCGCCGCGCTGCTCGCGCTCGCGCTGCTGCGCCGGTAAAGGAGACGGTCATGAACCTCACCAAGATGGTGGTGCTTTGGGGTGGTGCTGCGTACCTCGGGTACATTGCCGGCATCTACGGGATGCCGCAAAGCGCCGTCGGCTACACGACCGCTGACACCGCAGGCTCGGTGGGCAACCTGACGGTCATCGACACGCGCAACAACGCGCCCATGATCGTCATCGTCGGTGGCGCTGTCGACGTAGACGCGGCACTCTCCAAAGCGGCGCTGAACGCGACGGCAGCGGTCGCGTCGGCTGGCAACAGAGCGTGGCCGACCACCCCGTACGACGGCGCGGCTTACTCGGTCTAGAAGAGAAGGAGAACGAAGATGGACATGCTCAAGTTGGCCCTCATCGCTGGCGGCGCGTACCTCGGGTACAAGCTGGTCTCGTCTGCAGGGGCGGCTCCCGCGCCGTCAGCCGCGCCTGTGCCTCCATCCACGGGATGTGTGACGGGCGTTGAGGTACCGTTGCCGACCGGTTACGCCACACCGACTGCCGCATTCAACGCGTTCTGCTCGGCGCACGATTCTTGGGCGTCTGGTGGTAGCAGCGTGTCCGGCTTGTGGTGCAACAGCCAGCGTTGCAACCAGTCGTACAGGTACAACGCGAACTCCCCAAGTTATATCAAGATTGAACCGTACGCAGATCAAATGCCGATGGGTTACGGCTTCAGCGGCTGCCGGTAGTAGCGCCATGCCCAAGAAGAAGGTCGAGCTTTTCAAGTCGCTGATGGTCGGCGTCATCCTGCGCTACGACACCGTCGGGCGCTACTCCGAGGAAGGTGTCAACGACTTCCTCGACGAGCTGGAAGACTACCTCAACCACGCGGTGCAGGAAGGCCACATCTTCGCTAGCCTCTTCCTCGAGGGCGACGACCGACCAATCGAGGCGCTTGGCTCTTCCATCGACGGCTTCAACATGAAGCAGTCTCGGCTGCTCGATGTCGCGGTCGTCTTCTTCTTCGAGCTTCCACACCTCTGCACCAAGACGGCGTGCGAGGATCTAGCAGCGGTCGTGGCCTCACTGGTCGAAGACTTCTGTGTCGTCAAAGTGGCGTCGGCGAACATCCCGCCAGCTGGCCGCGCCGACTTTCAGAAAGCGGTGCTCGGCACCGCAGAGGGCCGCACCGAGAGCTTCAAGCGGGACATAGCGAGGACGGGTGCGCTGCCGAATCCGCCGAAGCGCAACGGTGGCCGCTACCAAGCACCTCGCCGCGCGACACGCTACGACCGTGGTTACACCGAATGGACGCTCGAAGACGACGCGCGAGCCCGAGCAGCGCAGAAGAAACCAGGCGCGCTACCAAATCCGCCGCGCCGGCACCGGACAACACGCGAGGTTCGCAACGCCGACTACGAAAAGGGCGCGCAGTGGTACAAGAAGCTTTCCCGGACAGACAAGTGGGAGCTTGGTGACCAGCTGGTGCTCGGCAGCTTCGACTGGCACGATTGGGGATTCGCCAGCAAGCCGAGCAGCGCGTTCATGAACGGCGCCGAGCGCGAGCGCATGCTGTGGGAGCAGATTGACGCATGAGCTACACCTACGACAAGAAGCCCTTCTCGATCCCCATCCCCGGTCTGCGCCAGGCTGTCGGCGTCGGCGACGTGATCGCCCGAGCCACACGCGCCGTCGGCATCCAGCCTTGCGGCGGCTGCAAAGAGCGGCAGGCGTGGTTGAACCAACGCATCGTGCTGAAGCCGAGGAGCGGGAGATGACCCGGCCCGTTCACTACGGCGTCTTCACCTGGAACCAGCGCGGCCAGTACCCAGCCTCGGCTGCCGTTCGCACCTACGCTCGCGAGTATGACGCGCAGAGGTTCGCCGACAAGGAGAACGAGCGCAACGCGGAGTTGAAGCTGGTGGTACGGCCGCTCCGCGAGAGCGACGAAGGCTACACGCGGCGCCTCGCGGAAAAAGAAGCGCACTCGCGCCACTACGAGGAGCAGGAACTGAAAGCCGAGCACGCTGCTCACGCCATCGCTGAAGAAGGCGTCCACTGCTTGCTGCTCGGCCCAGGCGGCAGCGGCAAGACGATGATCGCTCGGCGCGTGGCGAAGTACTACGGCAACGGCGTGCTGCGAGCGCCACACAACACCGTCTCGCTGCTCGGCATGATCGGCCAGTACTCGCACCAGTACCTGCGAGGGGAACTGGCCTTGGTCGACGGTGGTGTGCTCTTCCTCGACGAGGCCGACGAATTTGCGACGCAGGTGCTGCAAGCAGTGCAGCGGACCATCGAGCAAGGCGAAGTGAATCCGCGCGGTCGCGGATCTGGCTGGCACACCAACTTTCTGATCGTCGCCACAGCGAACGACACCGACCCAAACTCGCGTGGCCTGCAGCGGCTGCGGCAGCATCTGCCAGCGGTCTTCGAGTCGGTGTGGCTCGTCGAAAACCTGAAGCTGAAGACCAAGACGACCACGCCAAAGTAAGCTGCACAAAAAGTATTTGTCACAACCAAGTTTTCTTGTATAGTTCGCGCAACCCTTTTCAGGACGACTTTTCAGGAGGAAAAAGACAATGGCAACTTACGCAATCGAAACCAACCTCGCAGGCAACTTGGACGACGGCGACGATGTGGCGCTGCTCGACACCTTCCGCAACGCGCTGGACGTCATGAGCGGTAGCGCGATCCAAGTCCTTCCGATGACGAACCCCGGCAACTCCGGTCAGGTCATGATGGACCGCCTCCTGGCGGGTACCATCAAGTTCGCCTATGGCAGCGCGAACCGCATCCAGACGATGAGCAACCCGCTGTTCTTCGCGCACCTGTTCGGGATGGAGATCGTCGAGTTCTGTTCGTGGTGGTATGCTGGTGGTGGTGCAGCGCACCTCGCCGGGCAGATCGCCAGTCTCACGCCGCCCTACAACAACTTCTACACCTTCCCGCTCAACTGCGGTCCTGGCGAGTCAGGCGGCTGGTACAAAGAAGCCATCACGATGAAGAAGGTGCTCGACGGCAAGTGGTCGGACGGGTCGCAGATCAAGCTCAGGCTCGCGGACGAGTGCGGCCCGGTGCATGGTCTGGCGTTCCCCAACACGGTGTACGGTTCTGGAACTCCGTCTGTCAGCTTCCTGATCGACCTCAAGAACGGCCTCTTCAACGGTGGCGAGCTGTTCACTCCGCTAGGCGACGCTTCCACCGTCAATGGCCTGTTCCCCAACTGGCCGAATGTGACCGGCAGCATCATCGACGCCGGGATCAAGCACTTCTACCTCCAGACCTGGCAGACCCCGTTCCGTGGTCGGTGCCTGTTCGTCACCAAGGATTGGTTCGACAACATCCTATCGGGGCCGGAACGAGAGATGATCAAGTCTGCCGCTGCCAAGTGCCATATGCAGAACGTCGCGTATCTGCTCCAGGGACAGGACACTATCATCAAGCAGTTCCAGACGCTGGGTGGGATCATCCACGAACGGCTGCCAAACGACTACCTGACGGCTCTCCGTGCGGCGACGGACGAGATCTACCGCCGAAACGTGGTGGCTGACTCCACCAACATGCTCGGTGCCACGCTGGCTCACCAGCGCGACTTCATTCGCAAGAACCACGTCCGGTGGCAGGCGGGCAACCTGGACCGCGCTTGGCGGTTCAAGGGACGTACCAGCATGGGCGTCATCGGCCCCAACAACATCGGCGGCTACGAGTCGGATCTGCACCCCGACACCTGGTAGCCACAGCACCTGGTAGATCTTGCCAGTGCCAAGGCTTCTTGGCATCATTGAGTAGAGCACGGAGCCGTGTAGCATCATGCGCTACTCTGTCTGGGACTGGAACGAACGCCGATACCACGTCTTCGATTCGTCGACTGGTGAAGCGAACGGTCAACGTCCAGTCCCGCGTGCGACGCTCAACGATGCCAAGGGCCGTGGGCACCAGCTAGAGTCGCTGCTGCCAGTGCTACCTCGCGACGCCGTGCAGACCGGCACGTCTGACAAGCCAGTCGGGCGCATCGCGATCCACTACACCTCGTCTGCCGTGGGCCTTGGGGCCTACGAAAGCACCTTCACCAAGAACCCGTGGCTCGTGCTGGGGGTGATCTTCGGCGGGACGTGGCTTGCCTACCGGGCTCTGCACAGCATCGCACGGAGCTTCTGATGCCGCCGAGTGACTTCGACGACGATGGAGTCACTCCTCCACCGCTCAACCTGTCAGCTCCGCTCGTTGAAGTAGAGCCAACACTTGAAGGGCTCGCGCGAGCGGTGCTTCGCATTCACCAGCAGGGCGTTTACCTGCATCGCGACTTTCGCGCATTTCGCGAGGACTGCGGCAAGAGCTGTGCAGCCGTAACCAAGCCGCGCTCGCCACGTCTATCAACAACGGAGAGCAGCAAGACCAACGATGTGTGGGACCGTTGGAGCAAGCGAATCCAAGTGCTCGTCGGTGTGCTCACGTTGTTTGGCATGGTCGGTGGTGCTTGGTGGTGGACAGCCAAGACGTTTGCGTCGGTTCGCGAAGGGCAAGCAGCGTTGCAGGTGCAAGTTGTCGACGTGATTGGAAGGCAGGTGAAGCAGGTAGCGCAAGCTCAACGGAACACGGACAACGTGTTGCGTAAAATCTCTGCCTCACAAACTGACGACCCCGACAAAACGCCGCCGCCTCCACGGAGACGAAGACCGTGAACCCGCTACCACCTGGCCTCGTTCGCCTCTACGAAGAGTTTCACGGCACCAAACCCGACCGGTACGAAGACCGGAAGATGTGGGTGCCTGGCGCGTTGACCTACGTCGGCGCCTGTCTCGACGTGGGCTACACCGTGATCGACGCGAACTCGACCAAGGACGGTCACTACGTCCACGATCACGGTGCGGGCGTGAAGCTCTACCAGCGCGCGTTGCCCGGCGAGCGCGTGGACATCAACTACACCTCGCCGCCGCAAGCCTTCGCTGTGATCGGCTACTGGCTCGGCTGCACCTACCTCGACGAGGACGGGAACAAGCAGGAGATCAAGGGCACCGTGCGTTGCAAGGCGCTCGCGACGCCAGACCGCAAGCGGCTCTTCATCATGCACTCGTCGAAGGGCGTCGTCGGGATGATCAGCGGCGGAAACTTCCGCGTGAAGGACTGGCTCTATGAGTAGCTACAGCGGCGTGTACGAAGTGCTGTTCCCGTCGGAGAAGGTCGTCAAGCAGTACACCGGCAAGACCACACCTGAACTCCTCGTAGACCTCGCAAAGAAGAAGGCGGCCGAAGCCGAGGCGCGTGTCACCGAGGCGGCACGAGAAGAAGTACGCAAGCAAGCAGCCGAGGCTGAGAAACGCATCACCGAGGAAGCCCGCAAGGAAGCTGGCGCGGGAGCTTTCTCCGGCGTGCTGCTCGTCGGAGCTGTTGGGCTCGGGCTCTGGTTCTTGCTTCGCAAGAGGTGAGGCGTGCCACGCTGGCTACTATATCTGCTCGGCTGGGAGATTGGCTGGCACGCTGTGCAGCTTTACCAGCGCGGGTCGTTCTTCTCGCAGGCGCAAGCAGCGGCACTGGCTGTCGGCAAGCCGTTTCTCGTCGTCGGTACTCCTCGAGGACAATATCCGTGCGGCGACGTGGTCCTCGATCTCGAAGCACCACCTGGCGAATGCCCCGTCGAGAAGCAGGGCTCAATCGAGTCGATCCCCTACCCAGACAAGCACTTCGGTGCAGTCTTCGTCAGCCACGTCGTAGAACACGTCTGCGACCCGGTGAAGTCGCTACAAGAGCTTCGCCGCGTCGCCGACAAGGTGTTCATCGTCTACCCGTATCCGTGGCGGCTCACGATGCTGCTTGTACCAGGCCACGCGTGGCTCGTCCTCGGCAGCAACGAGCAGCCCAAGTTCGTCCCGTGGTTCAGGGGCAACTGCAACGTTCCAACGCACTACGGGACGAAGCCAGACGCGGCGCCAGTCGCTGCCAGCACGCCAACAACCACAGCCATCGACGGATGGTACGAGCGACGCTGACTGCTGACGTGCCACAACCAGCCTCACTCGCTGTGGCACCGGAGTATCGTTGGGTGGCGAGGGGGACGGGTGCGCTGCACTGCATCCGGGGCTGGTTCACGCAGACTAGCAGCTGCTCGCCGACAGATCAACCAGACATCAGTCGCCGCCAACTCAGCCTGTCATGTGTGGTGGCTAACCTATCGTAGCTCCTTGGTAAGCCTGCTCACTACGCAAAACGTATCGCGCACCACAATTTCTCTTGTCTTTGTGGTCTGCACCACATAATCTCTGTTCGTCCACCTTCCTGCAGCTTCGATTGCCACTTTACGCCGCCGGGTGTGGCGGTTGCGTGCAGGAGGACACTCGTGCCCATCATCGCAACCCGTATCGTCAACCCGCCAGGCGCACGCCGCAAGAGCAAGCGGTACCCGTCGTACAGCAACCCGCGCAAGTCTGAGTCGAAGCGCAGCACGCGCACCGTTGTCGCCGTCCACACCCCGTCGGGTGTCCGGTACATGTCTGGTGGACGGTTCGTCGCGGCCTCGAAGGTGAAGTGGTCGAAGCTGACCAAGAAGGCTGCCACCAAAAGGGCTGCGCGGGTGTCGACGTCGATGGCGCGTTTCCGTGCGCGTCGGCAAGTCCGCTTCAGCACTCGGCGCAACCCTGCTTCCCCGGCACTGAAGGCGCGGCTCGCTGTTCTTCGAGCAGCTGGTGTCGACGTCGCTGGCGCCGCAGCAAAAGCCAGAAAGAAATCAGCGCGAGCCATGGCAAAAGCCGCCGCGCCCAAGAGGCGGAAGAAGACCGCTACCAAAAGGAGCAAGACAGTGGCCAAGAAACGACGTACGCCGCCGCGCACGAAGAGCGGTCGGTTCCGCAAGGTGAAGCACGCGAAGACGAGCCGTCGACGCAACCCGACCCGGCGCCGGAAGACGACCAAGCGGTCGCGCCGCTCGAGTCCTCGCCGCAACCCGGTGTCGATGAACCCGACGCGTCGTCGTCGCAGCCGTCGCCGTCGGCGGAACCCGCTGGCGCTGTGGCAGCAGCCAACCAAGAGCGGGCGGATGAGGAACATGGGCGTGTCCCTGTCCCGCACGTCTTCGTCGAAGGAGAAGGGCAAGCGGTACCGCGTGACCATGACCAAGAAGATCCGTGGCAAGCGCCGCTGGGCACCGAGCATCAAGCGCGCGGGTCGGAACCCGATGACGGTGCTGAAGACGGCTCTGCCGATCTATGGCGGCATCCTCGCGATCCGCATCGTCAGCGGCCTGCTCAAGAAGTACGTC
>Ga0315276_10006521_pt1 | contig 10757 bp, 3 predicted proteins | sample YL17G05_0_MG_FD_204542 | JGI IMG/M metagenome (GOLD analysis project Ga0315276, IMG submission 204542) | Sediment microbial communities from Yellowstone Lake, YNP, Wyoming, USA - YL17G05_0 | ecosystem: Environmental > Aquatic > Freshwater > Lake > Sediment | place: USA: Wyoming | collected... | reverse complement strand
AAAGTATTTTTCTGCACCAGGGCCCGCCGGCGGCACTGGTGGTCTTGACCTGACGAATTCTTCCGGGCCCGAACCACCTGTGTTGGCGGTGAATTTATAGCCAAGTGAAGAATTTGAAATGTCATCGCGTTTATGAATATCCACTGCGTAGCCCAGCAGAGTCATTCTGACATTACTGGCGGCTTCGGGTATGGAGAAGCTTCCGAAAAACGGCGACTCATCGCTTTGTTCTTCGCTGACTGAGCCGATGACGTCAAAGAACCATCCGCGGTGCTGCAGGACGGTATATCTGAGGTTGGCGCCGATAAATTTGCCGCTGCCTATAAAATCAAGGTCACTGTCCTGCTGGTTAAGGTTATACTCGCTGTAGCCGCCGTAGATATTGAGGCGTAGTTCCGGCCCGGTCAGCGGGAAATCATAACTGCCGAACAGCGAATAATTTTCCTGCCACTCCGAATCCCACGGTACCTGATACATGGCTATAAACGAGTCATCACGCCCCAGTAAATTGGTATTGATGACACCTATTTTTGGATTCCATTCTCTGCCTTTGACGCCGGAGTTATCGACCTGGACAAAAAAGTGCCATGGGTTTGCTTCGTAAACGCCGTAGTTGACCGCAAAGGTATTCGGCTCGGCGCCCTTGCTGATGGTTGGGAAGACGTATCTGTCCGGATTCTGATTTAGAAGATTTATATAATCATCGAGCCGTTTGGGATTAAGAACTTCGCCTGATTTTGCCGGCGACCATCCGAGAAGGGCGTTGGCGTCTAAGCGTCCTTTTTCCACTGTATTTTGGTCTGCATCGTAATATTTTGCGCCTACGGTTAATACGCGGGGTTCGATAATGTTAACCTGCAGTACGTCGTCTTTGAGTTCCGTGCTGCTTTTGAGCGACTCTGCTGGCACATAGACGTATATGCCTCCGTAATTTTTATACGGGTAAACCGACCGCACGTATCGAGTAAGCCCCAGAATAGTCCGTTCGGAAATCTCACGCGTCTGGCCGGGGGTCGATAACACCTCTTTCACTGGCGACAGGTTGTAAAGGTATTCGCTTTCGGCTTTGGTCAATGGTTTGTCCGATGCGTTGAAAATAACAGGCATCTCCGCCAGCAGCTTCGTCGTCGAAATGAGGGTGTTGCCGCTGAAGCGTATCTCTTTGACCTTCAGCAGGGCGGTTGTGTCCTCAGGCAGTTTAACGTTTACGGACTGATCCTTAACATCCTGGTTTTTCGCTTTGGCTGTCTCGGCTTCCTGCTGCTTTGCCTCGGCCTTTCGCTGTTCTTCGAACTGCTGTGGCGGTTTTTCCGCGGCTATAAGTATCGGCAGACCTGTCAAAACAAAAACCATAATCAATCGCGTCATATTTTTCGTTGTTTTCATATCATCTATCCTCTTAAACTAAAAGTAGTTGTTTCTTACTTAATCGGCGTTGTGACGCTCTTATTTTTAGCAAATTCCCAGACGTTGATTGTTCACTCGCAGCCGCCTCGCTATGGCACAAGTGCTTAATTATAGTTAATGGCAAAGTTTTGGCAATAGGGATTTGCACAGCAGAGTTGTGCCGGCACGGCATAGCAGACCGGCGGTGGTTATATTTTGATGGGAGGTAACCGCGTTTTCAATACTGATAATGACGTTTTTGTGTGGTTTGTCTCATAGTTAATTGAATGCCTGACCCTGTCGATATATTGCTAATTAGTCGCGGATATGTTTTACTTTGAACTACTTGATGCGGAAAAAAATGTGTTTTGCCGGCCAGGTACACGAGGATATTTTTCTGATGTTCACACAAATAAACAATTTTCCGCCGGTTATATTGCGAAGCCTTCAACTAAGAAAATCTAAGCTATTTTTACTGTTAATCTTCCTATTGTCTGTCGATGCTTCTGCTGGTATACTTCACTTGGCCCAGTCAGCTGTTTCTAAACATAAACTTTTTAGACCAGTTACAGGAATTTTTTATGAGCCTTTATAAAGCTAAAAAAATAACAATTTACTTGCTTAATTCAGCGGTTCTGGTTGTTTTTATTATTCTGCTTGCCTACAGTCTCAAAGACAAAAAAACAATGAGCAACCTTTTTGCATATACTTCGTATTATATGATTTCGGCGATTTTAATTATATGGGTCGTCCAGACCGTACTTCTGATAAAAACCCTGAATTTCTCGACAAAAACATTTTCAAGAAAATATTGGCCCGGACTCTTAACATCGTTAATCCTTACAGTACTTATTTTTCTTTCTGTCGAAGTAAAATTCAAAACTCTAAGTGACGAAACCAACCTGCTGTCGGTTTCGATGTCAATGTTAAACGATAAGACCTGTTACAATGCCACTATGGGCAAATACTATTATGGCAACTTCAACTCCATCAATAATGAGATAGAAAAACGGCCATTGGTATTTCCCTTTATGGTTAACTTAGTCCACACACTGACCGGTTTTCGATACCAAAATCCTTTCATACTTAATTTTATTGTGATGTTCCTGCTGCTGTCGGGTATATATATTTCCGTAAGAGCGTTTTTAGACCCAGCCTCCTCCATCGCGGCAATGTTATTAGTTATATCTTACCCTGTTATAACAATATTCGGAACATCCGGCGGTTTTGACCTTTTAAACAGTGCTTTTTTTGTTCTGATAATGGCAGGCACCTATTATTTCATAAAAAATCCTTCGTCGGTTTCTTTGGCTTTTGTTCTGGCCTCTCTGCTGGTATTTTCCAACATCCGATACGAGTCGATAGCCTTTCTCGTACTTATTCCTGCGTTGCTTTGGCGAAGAATAACGTGGGAGCATCTAAAAGGATGCTCTTATCTGGTTTTCGCCGCTCCCCTGTTGTGCCTGCCATATATCTGGCAGCGGCTGCTCAGGCCAGATGCTTACCAAAACCAGCCGGAAATTCCGCTTTTTTCTTTTGGCTCAATGATAAAAAACACGGAGTTGTTTTTCAAAAACCTCATTGACTTTAATCATTACCTGCCTTATGCGGGTTTTATTACTATCGCCTCGATAATAATATTCATATACCTGATTGTGGAAATCCTTAGAAAAAAGGTTGACTTGAAAAACAACGGCTATTTTCTATTTGTCCTGATTGCGGCGGTTTTAGCCATTGCCTTAATATATTTCTCGCATTTTTTTGGGGACTATACGCATCCATCTTCGGCCAGACTATTTATAACACTATCAATTGTTTTTGCATTTGGCCCGGTGGCACTGAAAATCTTCAAGCCGCAAATGTTGTCCGGCACAGCGCTGCTGATAATTTCAATGGTATGTTTTCTTTATTATCACCCAATCGCCGTGGAGGGACGTTTTATTAACAGCCTGAAGGGAAACCGAACAACCGAACACTGTATTAATTTCCTTAACAAAGTTAACGACAGAAACATTTTAATTATTGCCGAACGGCCCGGCCAGTTCACGGCGCTCGGTTATGGAGCCATCAACTTTGCTTACGCGAACAAGAACGAAAAACAGATACTAAAAGAATGCTACAGACATCTGTCTTCGAAGATTGTAGTCTTGCAGGAAATTGAATATGGCAGTCAAAAACCGACAAAAGAAACTGATTTAAATTCGGATTTCAAGCTAAATACCCTTTACGAAATTCAAATCTCAGCAACCGAGTTCCTTAGAATTTCAGAAGTGAAACCTGCTGACATGGAAGATACAAAACAAAAAACATAAATAGTAACGCCTCAAGCTGCATCATAACAAAAAAGACCGGCGTGAATAATACAATCTTACTCACGCCGGTTACAAGTCCCTGAATTTTCAAATATCAATTATCCGCCAAGAGCAGCCAATTTTGCCTGAACGAACGCTGCGGCTGCGACATTATCTCCGTTAATGACCGGCGCGGCATATTTTGCCGCAAGAGCCAGCGATTCATTAATCGGCAGTTTCAGGTCGTTGTGCAAAATATCAAAGTATTCGTCCAGTGCGTCGACCCACTGTGCCGCAAGGGCATTAGGCGTCCCCTCTTTCGGGTTCTGTAACGCGGTCGCAATTACTGCCAATTGTTCAGGCGAAAGTGGTGTGCCTGTTCCGGCAAACACCTGTCTCATCGCCTGAATCTGCTTGCCGTCGGTGTCCTTCAGTGCAAGGGCCGTGTTCTGAAGCTTGGCACATATATCGCAGGGCTGCACGTTGCTCGACAACGCAAGAGCGCCATCCATATAAATCTGGAGCTGGTCGGCCTCAACACCAAGCTCGTTGGCTACCCAATTCATAACCGCAGGACAGCCCGTCGATTTTAATTCCGGCTGCTGAATCGGCGCCACCGACAATACAGCCTCGACCTCGGGCGCGATGTCTATCAATGTTTCTGTTTCAGTAACAGTTACCGTACTCGTTGCCGTTAATGTGTCAACGATGGTTTCAGTCGCTGTGTTGGTAACAGTTGCGGTTTCAGTCATAGACGCTGTCTGCGTATCAGTTGCTGTCTGGGTAGTGGTATTCGTACTCGTATCCGTAAAAGTCCGTATATCGGTGTTTGTCTGAGTATCAGTTACCGTTTGAGTACCCGTTACAGTCTGGGTATCAGTTACCGTCCTGGTATCGGTGGCAGTTTCGGTGTCGCTGTCGGTAATGGTAATCGTCTCTGTGTTGGTCACCGTCTCTGTGTTGGTTACCGTCTCTGTGTTGGTTACCGTATCAGTGTTTGTAATAGTTTCAGTATTGGTTATTGTGTCGGTAATGGTAATCGTCTCTGTGTTGGTCACCGTCTCTGTGTTGGTTACCGTCTCTGTGTTGGTTACCGTATCAGTGTTTGTAATAGTTTCAGTATTGGTTATTGTGTCGGTAATGGTTTGGGTCTGAGTCTCAGTAATAGTAATGGTATTGGTGACCGTTTCCGTGTTAGTTACCGTATTGGTTGCGGTCTCAGTAATTGTTCTCGTTTGAGTATCGGTTATCGTGTCAGTATCGGTCTGGGTGACGGTATCGGTCAGTGTGACGGTCTGGGTTGCGGTTATTGTTTGTATTGACGCTGTGGGGCAGTCCGGGCAAGGTTCGGTCACGTCGTTGTTTATTTCTATATGTGCAGTTGCCTGCCCATTAGTAGATGTCAGGTCTTGATTATCGCTGCTGGTGGTTTTCTCATGCTGCGGTGAGCCTGTACCGGAAACAGACGCCCTGGCTTCAGCACTATTTATGCTAATAGTACCTGCTCCATCCTGATTCCAGCCGGCATGAACTGCTATTCTTGCCAAAGCCGAGTCGTTCTCACCGGACTCGGAACTTTTTGCCTCGGTATATATTGGTCCGGTAACAGTCACGTTCTGGCCGGCACAAATGCGGACGTCGCTGAGAGTAATTCTCTTGCCGTGGCCTTCGACTAAAACACCGCCGTTAATAGTTATATCGCCTTTGGCCACAATGCAGAAAATCGCTATTCCGACTTCAGCTGCGGGAACTTGGTTGCTTGCCGACACTACTGAACCGTTAATTGTCATGTCGCCATCGGAAATAACACCAATAAACGCATTATTGCCGCCTACTGATGCTATGGTCCCGGTAGTGATATTACCGCCGTTAACTGTAGCAAGGTTTATCATGCTCGGTTTCGGCTGGTGGTCCAATCCTGCCGCCAGATTGCCGGCATTGATGCCGCCGCTGCCTGCTATTAAAGTGATATTACCCAAAGTGGTTCTAATCGTGTTGGTTGTGTCATCAAAGCTGATGAATCCATCGATGCTTAGAGTGACAAGCGTTATATCCCCTATGCCGCCTGTAATCGCGCCATCGAGTATGTCCTGGACGGTGATACCGTTCCATGCCTTATAGGTCATATCAGTTCCGGCAGTGGAAGCATTTTCAATATCTTGTTCATAGACGATACCTTCTGAGGCAGCTCCTGCGCCATTTTTAACGACAAGGTAGAACGGTGCTACATCCGTCATGGTGCTTGTGTCGGTGATGGTTGTAGTGTCAACCAGGGTGAAGGTCTGGGTGGCGGTTTCGGTCCCTATGATAATTATGGTGTCAGTTGACGTTGTGGTGTCGGTATGAGTATTGGTGTATGTGCCGGTCTCTGTAAAGGTCTCGGTTGCTGTATAAGTAACTGTTACAGTGCCGGTCAATGTAATAGTGTCTGTTGCCGTTTCGGTACCGGTAAACGTAAATGTATCCGTCGAAGTCAGGGTGTCGGTTGTGCTCTCGGTGTTAGTCGCTGTTTGTGTACCTGTTGCGGTTTGTGTATCGGTAAATGTAGCGGTTGCAGTTTCAGTTGCCGTCGATGTGTCCGTACCTGTTACCGTATTGGTCTGGGTAATGGTATCGGTATTAGTTATCGTTTCGGTATTGGTAATCGTTTCAGTGTCGGTTACCGTATTGGTATTGGTAACTGTTTGAGTATTAGTCACAGTTTCGGTGTTGGTTACGGTTTCGGTGTTAGTAACCGTCTCTGTATTAGTTACCGTATTGGTATTGGTAACTGTTTGAGTATTAGTCACAGTTTCGGTGTTGGTTACGGTTTCGGTGTTAGTAACCGTCTCTGTATTAGTTACCGTATTGGTGGCTGTCTGAGTGTTTGTTACGGTTTCAGTATTGGTAACTGTCTCGGTGCCGATTACAGTCTCCGTACTCGTGTCTGTGTCCGTACCGGTAGATGTTTCTGTAGTAGTAATAACAGCAGGAGTCGGGGCGTCAGGGTTATTGTCGACAGTTCCTGCACTTCCATTTTGGGTGGCTACCGCACTATCTTTTGTTATGGTACCACCTGCTAAGAGGTGAACACCTGCAGCAGCAGTTGAGCTGCCATTAGCTGTGGCTTCAATATCCTGGGCGTTAATGGAACCTTTAGCATTCAACCAAACCTGAGCATTAGCTGATGCAGCTTGTGGTGTGCTGTTTGTTATAGCCTTTACATCACCAGTTGAGATATTGCCGGAAGATACAACGCTAATCAAAGCATTGCTGCCTCCGAGGGCCTGTAAATTACCTGTTACAATATCGCCGCCGCCTATGACGTCGCCGCCTATAGTCAGAAGCTCTATTTTACCGGGTGAGGCCGTCTGGCCTGATGCACCTGTTACCAGGTTGCCTATATGGATGCCGCCAGTGCCGGAAATCATCGTTATGTCGCCTGTGGTTGTTCTGATTGTGTCCGACAGGTCGTTGAACTTGATGAAGCCGTCAGTAGCCATTGTCGTAAGAAGCGTGATGTCGCCGCTGCCGCCTGTAAGTTCATTGTCAGTCAGGTTTTCTAATGTGATACCGTGGTCAGCTCTATAAATAACATCTACGCCCGCCACGGAAAGATTCTCAACAGTTTGTTCATATATGGTGTCTGCTGTTGCGGCACCGCTGCCGTCTGCGACAGTCAGGTTTAACGGGTCAATAAGCAACGTACCCGCTGCACCGTTCAAGGCCGACAGGTCAAGGTCTCCGCCAAAGAGGAAGTGCTGCTTACCGCTGATTTCGACAAAACCGCCGTTGCCAGACTGGCTGCCGCCTTTGGCCTGAATTTGTGCGCCGTTGTCGAAAATCGTTGTGCCGGGTGAATAGGCAATAACTTGACCGCCATTGCCGTTAGTGCCCGCATTTGCACTGGTCAGACTTCCCTTATTAAGAACCACCTCATCAGCAGCAGTAAGAATTACACTGCCGCCGTTACCTGTTGTGGCATTGGCATTAATAGTGCCGTTTTGTGTCACATTTCCAATACCACCTATGACTTTTACCGCTCTGGCATCAAGATTTAATGCCGCTGAGAAAATATCACCTGAAGCAAGTATTACCTGTCCTCCGCGAGAGGTAATTGTGCCGTCGTTAATTACATTGCCGGCCGTTACATCGTCGGCACTTGTGCCATCATTATATTGCATATGTATTGTGTCAGCACTCGCAACGGCATCTGCTTCAACAACAATATTGCTGCCAATCTCGCTAAGAAGTACCTTATCGCCCGCAACCATCGCGACATACCCGCCGGAAGTTGTTGTTATAGTACCGGTGTTTTGAACCATTCTGCCAATAAGCGCGACGCCATCGGCATTGATAGTGCCGCGGTTAATGACTGCGCCTTCACCGCCGCTGAAATTCAGCGTTCCGGAACCATTGTACCAATTCATATAGTCGGTTTGGCTTATACCCAGTGCCGAGGCGGTAAATTTGTATGCGTCGATAAACGCGCTCTGGCCGAATACCACGCCATTAGGGTTGACTATGATGATATGTCCCTGGTTGCCGAGAAGGGTGCCGTTGAATTGCGTTGCGCCGCCTTCGATAACCCTGTTTAGTACGGTGAAGCCGCCTGATGCTTTTGTGAATTGAAGTGTTTCATTGCTGGCGGTATCCAAACCGTTCCAGTTGATGACTGCGCGATCGCTGGTCATCGCAACGCTTGTGGTGTTGCTGCTCTGCGTTACGCCCGCTGTGCCGGCCACCACATCGGCCCCTGTTGGCGTTGCTAACGCTGACCTCGGCGTAATCTGGAAAAACAAAGTTGAGTAAATAAGCGCGTAAATGAAGATACGTCTGGGTTGGATTTTTTTGGAAAGTTTTTTTAATAGTTTCATTGTTTTTCTCCTGGTTAAAGTTACTTTCTCGCCTCTTTTTATTCCTCTGATATTTCTCCGTTCCAGTAAATTAGGTTATGATACCATATTACCCAATTTAACATTTTTTGTCAAGAACAATATCGTTCATATCACCTATTTCGATACGCTCTACGCCTTATTTAGTGAGGAACCGGGTATTTTGAGGTTTTTGCTATGCCGGCTGCCTTTTGTGGCATAGTCCGAAAATAATCGCATCTTTATCATCCCGGAACAATAGTAAGTCACAAAAACGGTTTTACAACAAAACGAGCCGAACAGGTCTAAAGACAACCGTTGGTGAAAAACAACCTGACGAAAATTTTAATGGGCAGGGCCGGAGTTGAACCGGCGACACGTGGATTTTCAGTCCACTGCTCTACCACCTGAGCTACCTACCCAGTGTTTCAACGCCATAAAATTTAACACAAATAAATAGCTTTGCAAGAAAATTTGTGCGGGCTATAACCGCAGAGACCGCCGTGAACGCGGAGAATCAATTTAAAATAATCTCAGCGTGCTCCGCGAACTCAGCGGTGAAAGACCCTCCCGAAAATAAAACTGCCGCGAGGCCCTTCTATCCCGCGGCAGCTAAATTCTGTTTTCTCTGTGTCCTCTGTGCTCTCTGTGGCTAAAAAATCTGTGCCCTCTGCGGCTTTAATCAGCGAAGTTGAACACGTCGTCTTTTGTTCCATACAGCCCGTCGTAGCCGGCGGAAATAAGAATATAACCGTCCTCGTTGTGCGGCCTTGGCGTGGATGTAACCTTTTTATTGGTAATTGCCTTGTAGAAAACTAAAGGGTCTAACATAGGATGGGGATTAACATTTGCAGCAGATTCCCATGGACAGCCAAGTTTAATAAGTCCATGATTATCATCGAAGTTGTAAATGCTGGGATTGGAAGTGGCGTATTGAGGTAAAGCTGTATTAAAAAAGCAGGGGTCATGAACCAGTTTAGATGAGTCGGCTTTGTAATAAAGCACCGGCATACCTAATTTAGCGCCGCCGCAGCGGGAGACAGCACGCAGATAAACATCGGTAATGACGGCATTGTGATATACACTCGCGCCGTCCTCAAAAGATACTACCGGGGCGTAGAAATTTGCGCTGCTGGTGCTTAGATTCCAGGTGTACATATCCTGTAACCTGCTGGCCCTTATATTGTCGCTCTCTAAGTACTTGGCTCTTTCTCGCAGGTTTGCTCTAAGCGGGTCGGTATAGTCGGCAGGGTCTTTTTTATCACACAGGTCGAAAGGATAAATGTCGGGGGTACTAAGCGGGTCCGTGCCGCTTGTAGTTGCATCGGCGAAGAATTTTGAGGAGGGGTGAAATCCCATTCCGTCCTGGCCCAGCATCGCCTCGCAAAGCTTCATTGCGCCGCAATAACCATAAGGCCCTGCCGGGTCAGTATCCGCCGCACCCGAATCGGGATATGTTTCCTGATGGTCGTTTCGGAATAGTTCAAGTCCCTTGCTTATTTCGTTGAACTGGCCTTTTTGCGTTACTTTCTTCGCGAATATCCGGGCCCTGTTCATGCCAGGCACAAGAATGCTGATTAAGATAATGATAATGCTCAGCACGGTAAGCAGTTCAATAATGGTAAAACCTTTTTTAGTTGTTTTTGTAGAGGCCATTTTGGTTCTCCTTAACGACTTAAATATCATAACGTTATGTGCGGAAACGAAACCGCCACACTCTAAAGCCAGTATACTTTATGGGACGCGCTCTGTCAACCCTTTTACCTGTTAATTTGGGTGGATTCGACCCTCCCCATCTGCGGCGGGTAAACCCACCACAGAGCACGGCGGGTAAACCACACCTACGGCGGGTAAACGTCGCATTTCGTGCTATGGGGCAGTATTCGCCGGAATCTTGCCGAAACTTGTCTCGCCATTTGTTATAATAGAGGGAAATCGGCCGTGAACAAAAGCGCTAAGATATTCGGGATTGCAAGTAAATGAAGCTGGAAATGCGAGGACAAATGCGGCTGGAGCAGCAAATGAAGCTGGCTCCGCATATGATTCAGTCGATGGAGATACTCCAGCTTCCGCTGCTTGCGCTTCAGGAAAGGATAGAGCAGGAATTGAACAGCAATCCCGTTTTGGAGGCGGATGAATTGCCCGGGCAGGAGGAGACACCCGCTGAGACCAGTGAGCCGGAGGTGCAGGTCGAGTCCAATAGCAAGACCGCAGAGGACTACAAGGG
>Ga0315276_10006519_pt1 | contig 10759 bp, 12 predicted proteins | sample YL17G05_0_MG_FD_204542 | JGI IMG/M metagenome (GOLD analysis project Ga0315276, IMG submission 204542) | Sediment microbial communities from Yellowstone Lake, YNP, Wyoming, USA - YL17G05_0 | ecosystem: Environmental > Aquatic > Freshwater > Lake > Sediment | place: USA: Wyoming | collected... | reverse complement strand
TTAATCATGTGAATCATGTGAATCATGTTATTTAATCATGTGAATCATGTGAATCATGTTATTTAATCATGTGAGTAACCGCTCATGGTGCGCTGAACTACGGGAAGCGTGAACGGTGTTGTTAATTAGTTAAAAACCGGCCCCGAAAGGCCGGAAAAACTGAGGGTTTTTTATGCTACAGTAACAATCGTTGATGGATTGTTAATCACGCCTGAGCCGAAACCGGTATAGGTTGCGGTCAGTGTGATAGTGCCCGTTGCGGTTGCAAGCTTGTCAGCTGCGCCAGCAATAGTCGTGCCGCAATAGATGGTTTTACCATCCGAGCCGAGCTTAACCACAATGCTTGATGCAGGAATACCCGTACCAGACAAAGCCGCGCCAACAAAAGCCCCATCGTAGCCATTAACCGCATACAAAACGCCGCTGCCGTTTTTAGTGTTTACCAGTAAAATTGACTCAGTGCCGGTTGCCGATTTGCGGTTTCTAACACCCAACAACTGTTTACCTGTTGCCGTTGCGCCCAAAATACCCGCTGCTGCGATAGCAACTACGCCATCCGCTGCGACTGTTGCGTTGGTTTTATAAACTACGCGGCCTTCCGTTTGTATCCAGCCATACGTGCCGGATGCCATAGGAGACATTGCTACGCCCCACGGAAAACCCTGCGTTACCGCTGTCGGCAATAAATCAGAAAGGTACGCTTCATCCCACATAACCAACGATCCTTTAAGGATTGCCGCTTGAGATTTAACATACATAAAAGAGCCGAAGCCCCAAAAGTTATCAACTGCATCGACTTTAGTACCGAGTACATGACGTTGAGTTGTATCAGCCGCGAACCAATCATTGAAAGGCTGCGATCCTGCATATCCGTTTATTGCTGCGAACATATTCGTATCTCCAAAAAAATTAATGACCCGCCAAGCCTTGTAGCTATCTTGACGGGGTATGGCCTTATAAAATTATAACGCCTTGTTGAGCACGGTTAGAGCAAGTCAAGTTCCCCATCCACAAGATAGGAATAACGCTTCCATCTTGCCCGATAGGACGTTGCTCTGGTACTTCGGTCAAATCTGCATCTTTGTGAACCACAAGTTTTAAATACTCGGTGTTCAGCATGTACATGTGACTTGAAGGAATGCCGCTGTTGCCGTCATAGATAACGTCGGCGTTTTTGTACTTGATAGAGGCAAAGCCTGCATTAACGCTGTCGCTTGTCGCGTAGCGTTTTAAAGATACTTGGCTGTTTTCAAAGTAGCTGTAAAAAATATTATCAGCGACTATCAAATCAGGTTGGTCATCTGGGCCACGGTCAAGCAATAACCACAAAGGAAGCATCAAAGAGCCTTCGATTGTGGTTGCCGATGCTGTTACCGAGTTGACCGATGCGTCATAAACCTGATTTTGCCAAAACGTCCACACGCTTGCGTCGATACCGCCTACAGTATTTGTGTTGGTATCAGCAACAATCGCCTGCAAACCGTTAATCTGGTTACTCAAAGAGCCAGCCGAATATAAATCGCTTGAAAAGTTGTTGTTGAAAGTACGAATTGCATTTTTCATGCGCGACTTAGCGAGACCAATAATACGGGAATCGCCAGAATTGATGCGCAATTCACGACCTGAAGCGACCACGTTAATCGCGATCTGTCTCCATTGATACTCGGCGCTGGAAATTACGTCTGATTGTGAAATGTTCAACGAGTCCCAATCACTATAACGCTGATAAGTGCCGTTAGCGTTGTAATCAAGGGGAGTTGCGATAGTCAAACCGCCATCTTCGGTGATGTAATTTCCCTTTTTCATTACATATTTCAGTAATGCGTTACGATTCGAAATGTTGTCTTTAATTTCTTTTCTGTGTTTGCGGAAAGTGGTCGATACCAATTCTGTGAATGTGCTGTTTGGTGATGCCATGATAGGCCTCCAATGTAGTTAAAAATGAGTTTAATCATTTCCATCTGCAATGTCGGCCTGTCAGACTTATATGCGGTGGTAGTGAGCGGCTTAGCCTGTTGCGCTGGCTCTGTCAGATTAACGCAATTAGACTAAGTATATTCGTTTATTAGAATATGTCAATTAGAGCGCATTCTTGATAGTGTTTCCTGCATCGTATCTTCCCAACTTTGGGATGGTTGGTTGGATTTCTTGCTACTATTTAATGGTCGAATATTCGCACTAGAGGCTTTTCGCGCGGCTTTCGCCTCGCTGGTATTTTTAGCCGCTTGCTCTGCGGTCGTTTTTGTCAGTTCTTTAGCCCGGGTTATCGGATTTGCCCAAACCGCACGATCATAAGCGGTTTGAAGGTCAAGACCGGTCTTTAGTAACATAACCACATCGTCGGCAACTTCGTCAAAATGTTCATTTTTTGGATCAGCCGCGAAGTCACTAACCTCGCGCTCAACCCGACTAAAAATCTGTTGTTGCGATTGCTGCGCGCGTTGCTGCTCTTGCCTCTCGATACGTTCGAGACGTTGTTGCAATTCTCGCGTCCTGTTGTCGGTTTGGCTTTCGCCATCGACGGGTATCAAGCCTAAACTTTGCCCAAGATGCACAAAAGCGTTCTGCCTAGATTCAGGCGATCCTTCCGTCAATGCCAACTGATAACTAAACAAGTTATGCACAGCCTCCGTTTCATTCAGACCGTTTTTTTGGATGTTTTCAAGAAAAGGCTCTAAAACCTTGTGCATTTCTACCGCGTTTTGATGACCTTGTTTATACTGCTCAATGCCATCAAGCATTTGTTTCTCACGTAATTCAACGTATTCCTGCGCTTCTTTAGGTATCTTCGACCAGTTATCATGTTGCTCCTTTGCCCAAGATACGGGCGGTTGTTTTGTTTCGTTTGTTTCGTTTACTTCTTTGGTGGTTTCGGTTTCGGTTTTCTCATATTCTTGCAGCCCATCTTCTTCCTCTCCTTCATCATTGGTTAGATCATCGTCTAGCTCATCATCATTTGAGCCAAACCCCATACTGTCGGCAATATCCGCCACACCAGCATCCATGTCAAAATCACTTCCACTATCGCTATTTTCATCAGTCATTTTCACGCCCTCATTTTGTTAAATTCTAATCGCTTCAGCTGACATTCCGGCTGTCATTTCTGTTTCCAGTAGCTCACGCTTCACGGTTGGCATCTTTGCAATCTCCCGGTCAAATGTTTCATCAACGGCCCGGTAAAGCGCGAGTTCATCCGCTGCAACTCTCCGGTCAACGTCCTGTCTCATCCCAGGCTCATATTCTACGCAATCATTCCTCGCCATATCCTCGCGCCTCTGCTGCTGAGTGCTGATTAACCGCCCATCAATAGGCGACTGGTAGCTGCTTTGACCGGTTGCGCTCATGTGCGCTGGGATTATTACCCGTGGAGCGGTGATAACTTGCCTAGCTGTTGCCCCACAAGCGCACGTCACAATCGACTGATGGTCAATTATGCGCGTAATACGATCAAAGCGTTCTTTGCTGTTTTCGCACTGATATAAATATCTTGGCACTACACCACCACTTTGTAATGTAGCACCACATCAACTTGCCCCGCGATCCAGTCAATCGATAGTCCCGCTGTGCAAGCGATACCGTCCGGCCCAAACCACTGCGTACTTGATGTACTTAGCGCATGAGTCACATAAGCGACAGGAGCATTAGTTGCGCCGGTCGCTCCATTAATAATCCTAAATGATGCCGCCGCCGGGACACCCGCCGACTCTTTGCTTGAGTAGCCCATTAAGCGTAGACCCGCTTGCGCCGCTACGACTGCGTTAGAGTCTGCGGTGATGGTTGCCGTTGCTATTGCGGTCGCCGCTGTAAATAATCCGGCCCCGCCTTCATTCACTAAATTTGCCATCTAAATAACCTCCAATAATATTAAAATTAAAATCTCTTCCTCGTCATGTTGCACCAAAAACTTCTGATACTCAATCATCAAGGCCCGTATTGCATCAATATCCGCTTGTAGACTGGGATAATCAACAATTGCATCATCGACAATAAAAGGCTTAACAATCTTTTTAACTTCTGGCCTTTCGCTTTTTGCAAAACCTTTTAATTGCTGCTTGTGTTCTACAATCGCTTTATCTAGCAGTTTGTCTAGCTTACTCTTCCCTATCTTCCTGCGTTTTTGATCTTGATAGTATATTCCCCGGCCTCCGCCCCCGCCCCCTGCACCGAGTACAGGTGTTACGGCTGTGCCATTTACAGACACACCAGCAATGGCGCTTGACTGACCAATTAACGCGCCGGTCGTTGTATGTTTCGCGTTGTGTACTGACGTTCCGGAGATGCTTGATGCTTGACCGGTTAATACACCTGTCGTTGTATGTTTTGCTTTGTGCGCTGCCGAACCTACGACGCTGCTTGATTGACCTGTGAGTACTCCGCTTGTAACATGAGTGATAAATCGTTTAGCGGCGCCAACAATAGTACTTGCTTGACCGGTTAGTACGCCCGTTGTGGTGTGTTTTGCCTTGTGATCCGCACTACCAACGATTGTACTTCCCTGCCCTGTCAGTACACCCGTTGTAGTGTGCGTTACGTTTAGAGGCCCCATGCCACCCGTTGCTTGTGGTGTTATAGCTCTATATGTTTGGTTGCGCCATCCATCTATCCCTAAATTTCGGACATTTGAACGAAAACCATTTTGGTTTAAATTGCGCGTAGCTAGTTTACGTGGTTTATATGCCAATACCCTGCTTTGTACTTCCCACACTACCCACGATATTCTACCAGCCGTATCCGTCTCACCAATCGTAAATGCCGCTGTGTCTGTCCTTGGATTATTTATTGGTTGTAGGGGGACTACTGTTTGCTGGGAAAAATCATCAAAAACCGTTGCTGCAAAAGAACAATTCGCTGCTGCTCCAAATGAGTTTCGTTGCTGCCAATCACCCGCCAGCATCCATAATGCCGATCCATTCGACGTTGGTGTTATCGCTTGAGATACGTTAGTCCCGGCAGTGCCGCTAAAAATGTTTCCTAAAGGTAGTGGCGTTACGGGGTGCGTTCCGGTGTGAATGGCAGTAAATAGCGCCTTTGACCCAAGAATAATAGTACCAGTCAGCGATTCAACGCTGATAGTAGTCGGTGGTGTTTCTCCCGCTGTTCCAGACCACATTACAACCTTGCAATTTGCCGCCGTGTTGGTCTCAACTTGTTTAGTCCATGTTATCGCCGTTCCTGTGTTGCTTACCGTCCATGATTGTGATTGTACGTTGTCAGAATAACACGCCACAATCGTAATAAAATCACCGGGTGAAACCGTGAGTGTATTACTGGTAATTGTTGCACTTACGGAGGCCGTTTGTCCTTTAAAATCGGTGGTGTAAGTAAGCGCCATTATATTGACTCAACCAAAACTGTAGTCGTTAGCGTTTTCAACACTGTAACGGATACGTCACACGTTGAAAAACTCGGGGGGACGGCGTATTGAATGGTCGTGACTATGCTCAAGCCGGTTGGAATACCGGCTTTATTACGCACTACATCACCACCTAGAGTCGTCTTTCCGGCAGACACATTGTCCCAAAACACCTCGTACTCGATACATGAGCCGGTAGGCCAATCAAAATGCGTTAAAGATACTAAAACATTTTTTACCGACTGACTGGGAGTAACTCGAACTTTATTATTATTGGGGGTATAAGTGGTAGATGGCAGATTTAATAAAATCGCCATTTTAGGTTAGATACTTTCCCAAACTTCATAATTATGCACGGTCATTGACCCCGTTGCCACGGTTTGCGTAAAAAACATATCCAGCGCGTTTGCTGCGGTATTGTCAAAGCCGGTACCCACTGCTGGAGCGCCAACCGGAACCATCAAGATTCCATTTCCGCCAACTGTTGGGAGTGGGGAAGCAATAACCGCCTCTGACGTAAATCTTCCAATACCAAACAGTGTCGTACTGGTTGATGTTCCAACTGCCCGACAAGTCAAATCGATTTCCAACTCAAACGGCACGTTTGTTTTAGCAACGATGTTAAGGTTCATCGCGCCGGTATCGTAGGCAACGATGGTTCCAGATGGCCCGGTTCGCAAGTCAAACCGCGCTGTGCCCGGTGTTGTGATAACGCAAGATATACGCCCTTGAAGCTTAACTTTTAACATTTTGCCGATAAACCAAAAGTTGTTTGGCAAAATGATTCGGCTAGCGGTTGGTATGCAGCTAGCCGCTGCCGCTGCGGTTAGTGTAGGGCCATCGGTTGAGCCGATAACGAGGGGTACAAAACTTGAGGGATTAGGATATGCCATGGTCTTTCTCCTATGCTGATAATGCAGTGTATGTAAGCGACGTACAGGTTACGGTATCACCTGCCGTGATTGTAAGCCCGTTGGTCATGTTAATATCCGACGCGGCTGCCGCAACTGCGCAATGAATAACCAATGTACCGCCTGAAGTTTGTAACGCAGCATTAGCGACTGCGGACGCATTACCCGCCGCATTGGTGTCTGAAGTGATAGCATTGGCGGTTGCCGTGCCCGTCGCAGACGCGCCAAAAGCAGTTGCCGACAAGGGCAATGTCGCTGCGACGGCTCCCGGTGCGGCAACTGTCCCAGACAGTCTAAAGGTTAAGTTTCCAGAAGCCCCGATTAACGCAGTTACCGCGTCGGTTGCTGCGTTACGTGCAGCGGTTGTGTGTGTAACGGCCATTATAATTCCTCGTCATTGTCTAGTTTTTCGTATCCAACAAAGTTGCCGACCAGATCAAATACCTCTGTTAGTCCTGTTGCGGCTCTGGTTATTTCAATCGTCATTGCTACTTCTGCCGGTTCTGCCGTTAATTCGCTCATTTATTCGACTCCTATTATGTTATTGTTTTCGTCACGAATGACGCGCTTTGTGCCGTTAATCGACTCAACACCCTCAATATTACCGTCTGCCCCACGAAGTATCTTTTTAGGTGCGTTCATCGTTTCAATAATTTGTGCATTAATCTCAATCATGCGCTCGATTGCATCATTTTCTATGCTGTCATCATTGCACGTTTCCTTTTCTACCGCTTGCGCTTCCTGCGCCTGTGCTGCAATCGTCGCTAATTGCAACTTAGTCTGTGCTTCCACATCCACTTTATAATGTGTCAGCTCTTTTTCCTGGATTAGCCGTATCGTTTCAAGATATTTTTCATTTTCAAGACGCATTTTTTCAAGCTGTACGTCAAGCATTGCTTGCCCTTGTACATCTTGCTTTTTCATTTTTTCAATGTTCACTTGGAGCATGGCCTTGCCCTGTTCGATTTCCTTCGCGTCGGCAAGCTTCGCCATTTCCGCTTGCAACTTGGCTTGATCGCTGGCCTGTTTCGCTTGCAACTCCATCTGCTTAATTTGTAGGCTGTTGTCCGGTGGCAATGGTGGCGTCTGCGGTGGTGGCGGTGCTTGCATACCTTTCAAATCGTCTTGAATCTCATCGCCAAACTGGAATTGCTTGCTTATTTTAAGCAGGATGGACTTAAAACCATCGAACGGCAGGAAGCCCATTTGAACCGCTGGCAATGATTTTTCCATGAAGCCGGACAAAGCCACTAGCGCCTCGCTCATGTTTTGCTTATCCTCGGTGGCTTCAGGTATCACGGTGCTGTTAGTTTCGATGTCGATTCGATAACTGCGCTGCATGTCATTTTTAAGCAAATCCAACACTGCCGACCATTGAGGCTGCTGGAGTGTTTGTTGCGCTTGTTGAAAGGCTTGCATCGCTTGTTGTGGGATTTGCGGCTGTTGCGGTTGTCCATCCGGACCGATTTGTGGTGGCTGCATAGCGAGCTGCTGTTGGTATTGCTGCGCTGCCTTCATGACCATCTGCGCTTGTTGTACTTGTTGCTCTGTTGCGTACTCGAGGCCTGTCATCGCTACCCACGTTTTCTCGCTAAATTTTGTCGCGGCTATTTCCAGCATCAATCTCAACTTGTCCCGAGCGTAGCGTTGTGTTTCTTTTTGATTGCGCTTAAGCCGCATGGTGCCCCATTGTGATTTTAATTGTTGCGCTCCTAATGTTTCACTGGCTACGGTTGCGCCTCGGATAATGTCCGATATTCCGGTAATTTCATAAATAATCTGCTTGATGCTGGCCTGGGCGTTGGTCAGCTCCATATAGACCTTGATTAGCTGCTCAATCGGCATAAACCAGATTGATTTCTCAAAGCCTTGCTCGCTTAGAATATCGCTCTTGTCGGCTGGAATAAGCGTGTTTTCCTCGCCGCTCATCAAGTTTTTGATGTCGCCGCCAAGTTCAGAGTCGTACAAACCTTTGGCGCGTATGGCTTTAAGCACGTATGTTCTGCGCCGTGTGACTTCGTTTAATTCTCGGGCCTGTTCCTCATAGACGGAATATGGGGGTGTGATTTCCATATCGTTAGACTTGGCGATCAATGCTAACGGCTTAGGCATAGGGTAAAAGCCGCTCAATTCAAGAGGATCATCGTCAACTTTTAAATAATCGTCTTTGTAGTGCCTGGAAACGTACCGAACCTTACGGCCTCCGTCTTTGTCCCATATTTGATAGATTGTTGCGGTTTTGCGCCCGCCTTGATGATCGTCTTTGTTTGCTGACGTATCTTCGTCGTCTCCCTCTTTGATAAACTTGATCTTGTTGGCTATTTTTTTACCAAATAAGCGGATTGCTTCGTCTTTGTCGATAATTTCCTCAAACGCTACCCACGGCACCTTAGACCACTTTTTGGCATAGCCAAACAATACCTTATCCCAACAAATCGAATCGATGCAGACTAATTCACTTTCTTTTTGTAGCCCATCTTCTCGATCAGGTCCATAAGCATCAGCATGTTCTTCTGAATCTGGGGTTTCAACTTCTTGATCGTTTCGTCCACTGTCGGTTGTTTCTGCGTCATAACTGCTTATCTCCGCGTCATATTTTATTCGAGTAACCCCACGACCGGGCAGCAGTGCGTCGATAACGGCATTAGTCATCCCGTCGTCAAATGTTTCATAGCCGTCCGTGTTGGTATCTAAAAGATATGTTAAGAGCCGTTCGCCAGCGGTCGCCGCCGCTTGAGCTGTCGCGTCCTCGTTTTTATAGCGTTGTCTAATGACTGGGCGAGGAGTAGCTGAGTATAACGCAGGCAGTATCGTGTCTGTATTGCTGTACAGGATGTTAAAAGGCACTTTGCCCGTATCTTTGCAATCATAGATCCCCTGAATGCGCCGCCCTTCCTTGTGATATTCTTTGTCACGCTTAAATGCCTCGTCAATCTCGTTGAGCCAGTATTTTATGCCTTCATTTTCGGTTACTGTTTCAATATCCATTATTTTCCCTGAGTCTGCGCATACGTTCGAGGTGGTCTTTAGTCAATGAGCCCATTGTAATACTTTTTATTGATTTATCTAATAAATCATCTACTACACTAAATTTATCTTGCTCGGTTATTGGCTCTCGTAACACCTGACAGCCATAACAAAACCCGTCCGCCGGATGACTAGCCCAATTATGTTTAGGCTCACGACTAAATACTCCGCTATCGTCGTTGTACTCAAATTCCCAAGCGCGTAGCCCATCTAGTCCAGTATCGCAAAACGTTTTATGTATCGCGCAGCGTTTTATATAGGTGCGTGCTGCCTCTATTTGGTCATGTTTGCGAGACGGTGGAACAATACGTATTTTGCCACCACCAAAAAAAGCCCTAAACTTTTCGTGCGCGCTGTGTTTGCTCTGGAAAGTCTTAACCTTTGCGTCCTGCGGTAGCCATATTCGGCCTATTTTATCGATTGATTTTATACCGAGTGATTTAATGTTATCAGCAATGCGCGGAACCCAGTCATCTACATCCAGGCCGTGATCTGCGTCATACTTTAGAACATTAGCCCCACCTAATACCGGTTGCCAATACCACCAGCCACATGTATCACGAAAACCTAAGTCACAACTAATCACGATACCAGCTCCGTTTGGATCATAGACTACATCGTTATTGATACGCCCCTCACGTTCTGCGTCATTAACCCAGCGAGCCAATATTGCGCCATGGCTAGAGCCATAATCACCACCCCACACATGAGCCGCTTTATCAGGATCGTTAAGGTAATCCGCGCACATGTCATCATACAGCGGCGTATCACGAAACCACGGATTATCTTGCCAATTGATTTGTATTGATATGGCGTTGGTTGGTGGATTTTTACGAAAAAATAGATCAACTGCGTCGGTTTTGTATCGCGGGTTCCAGCTAAACCATAATTCGCTGCCCGGCTTACGCAGTGTAGGACGTAATAAATCAAGCGAGTGTTGGCTCAATGTTTGCGCCTCCTCTACCCAGGCTATATCCATTCCTTCCAATGATTTAATATTGGCGGCGCTGTATGATTGCATGCCTTTAAACACAATCAACGAGCCATTTTGTCCTCGTATCTCCTGATCAAGTGATGTAAATAGATGCTCTAACCCGAGTGATATAATTTTATCGTTTAGTAGCTGTTTTACTGAGTCTTTGATACTGTTTTGTACTTCCCGAATGCACACTACGCGAGTCGGAACGTCTATACATTTGGTAATGATTTGTTCGGCAAAAAAATGAGACTTAGCCCCGCCCCGCCCGCCGTATAGTCCTTTGTAGCGACAAGGGGCTATTGCGGGGATTAGTTTGTAGGGTATTTTACTTTGTAGGGTAGACAACGTCTGCGTCGGTTGGATAGACAACCAAATATTCGACCTTAGTTATTACATCGCCTTTTAAGTCAACGTTGGAATTAATATCTGTCGGAGCGTTGCTTACAATTTTGTCCAAAAGTATCTTGGCTGCCTGTATTTGTGTCGATT
>Ga0315276_10006512_pt1 | contig 10763 bp, 9 predicted proteins | sample YL17G05_0_MG_FD_204542 | JGI IMG/M metagenome (GOLD analysis project Ga0315276, IMG submission 204542) | Sediment microbial communities from Yellowstone Lake, YNP, Wyoming, USA - YL17G05_0 | ecosystem: Environmental > Aquatic > Freshwater > Lake > Sediment | place: USA: Wyoming | collected... | reverse complement strand
CGGCCACCGATCCGGTGCTGAAGGCGGCGCTCCAGGGGCGGACGCCGGCCGATGCAGCGGCGGCCATGATCCGCGGCTCGAAGATCTCCACCGCCGCGGAGCGCGACGCGATCCTCAAGGGTGGCGCGCCGGCCATCGCGGCCTCGGGTGATCCCTTCCTCAAGCTGGCGTCCACCATCGATCCGCTCGAGCGCGGCATCGCCACGCAGTGGGCCGCCCTGGCCGACCGCGAGGCGGTGCAGGACGAGCTCGTGGCCCGCGCGCTGCTTGCAGTGTACGGCAACAGCGTGGCGCCGGACGCCACCTTCAGCCTCCGCATCAGCGACGGCGAAATCCTGCGCTATCCGTACAACGGGACCGTCGCCCAGCCCTTCACCACGTTCTACGGCCTGTACGATCGTACCGATGGGTTCGCCGGCGTCGCGCCCTTCGACCTCACGGCCAAGTGGAAGGCGGCCCGGGATTCGATCAATCTGGGCACCCAATTCAACGTGGCGGGGACGCCGGACATCATCGGCGGCAACTCAGGCAGCCCGGTCATCAACGCCAACGCCGAAGTGGTCGGCCTGATCTTCGACGGGAACATCGAGTCGCTTCCCAACCGGTTCCTGTTCACGGAGCGGATCGCGCGCGCGGTGTGGGTGGATAGCCGAGCTCTCATCGAGGCGTTCAAGCGGGTGTACGGCGCCGGCGCGCTGGCCGACGAGATGACGGGCAAGTGATGACCATCCCGGCGCGCCGAGCGCGCGTCGGGGGCCCGGACTGGCGCCGCCTGGTGGGGGCGCTGGCCTGGGCCGCGGTGGCGGGGTGCTCCATGAACCCCGCCACGGGCCAGAAAGAACTGAACCTGGTGTCGGAGAGCCAGGAGATTGCCCTGGGCATCCAGACGGCCCAACAGGTGGCCGTGCAGATGGGGCCCTATCAGGACACGGCATCGCAGGGCTACGTGTCCCGGCTTGGCCTTCAGCTGGCTGCCAAGTCGGAGCGGCCGCAGCTCCCGTGGCAATTCACCGTCGTGGACGACCCGCAGGTCAACGCCTTCGCGCTGCCCGGCGGGTTTATCTATGTGACCCGCGGCATCCTTGCCAACATGAATTCTGAGGCTGAGCTGGCTGGAGTGCTCGGGCACGAGATCGGCCATGTGACAGCTCGCCATTCCGCCATCCAAATGAGCCGCGCCCAGCTAGCGCAACTCGGACTGGGGCTCGGCACCGTCTTGCGTCCGGATCTGGCGCGGTACGCCGGCGCGGTGAGCACCGGACTTCAGCTGCTCTTCTTGAAGTACACCCGCGACGACGAGACGCAGGCCGATATGCTCGGCTTCCGATACTCACTTCGTTCGGGCTACGACCCGCACGCCATGCTCAATCTCTTTTCGATGCTGCAGGGGGTAGAGTCGGCGAGCGGTCAGGAGCGGTTGCCGGCTTGGTCGGTCACCCATCCCTTCCCCGAAAACCGGTTGGCGCACACGCAGCAGATGCTCGACAGCGCCAAGGCGGACTATGCGGCCCTGACCTGGGACCGCCAGCCGTACCTCCGCCGGCTCGACGGGATGGTGTACGGCGACGATCCGCGCCAGGGCTATTTCGATGGCGCAGCGTTCTACCATCCGGAACTCAAGTTCCAGGTGGTCTTTCCCGCTGGCTGGCGCACCAACAACGGGTTTTCTGCAGTGACCGGGTTGGCGGAAAAGCAGGACGGGTTGCTGCAGCTTGAACTGGGAGACACGGCGCCGATCGCGGCCCAGCTCCAGACGTTCCTGTCCCAGCAGGGGGTCACGCCGGGCGCCACATCCCGGGCGCCGGTCAACGGGCTCCCGACGGCTTCTGCGCAGTTCACCGCGCAGCTGGAGCAGGGTTCGGCCCAGGGATACGTCGCGTTCATCACCTACGGTGGCCGGACCTATCGGCTGATGGGCCTCGCTACGGCGGCCCAAGCCGCCGCCTACGACCCCCCGATCCGCGACTGGATCGGCAGCTTCCGGCCGTTGTCCGATCCTGCGCGGCTGAACGTCAAGCCGGCCAGGATCAAGATCGTCAAGATCGGCGGGCCGATGACCGTGGCGGCGTTTAACGCGAAGTATCGGTCCGTCGTGACGATCGACCAGTTCGCGCTCCTCAACGGGGTGGCCGCCGACGGGACCTTTCCTGCGGGGCAGCTCGTCAAGCAGGTGGTGAAGTAGGCGTGGAAGGAGCGCTGCGGTGACCGCTGGCGTGGTGCCGCGTCCCGCCTTCGGCGCGTTGCGCCATCGAAACTTCCGGCTGTTCCTCGGGGGCCAGTTCGTGTCCCTCAGCGGGACCTGGATGCAGACGGTCGCGCAGGGCTGGCTGGTGCTCCAGCTGACGCACTCCGCCTTCCAGGTCGGTCTCGTCACCACCATCGGTACCCTCCCGGTCCTGCTCTTCACCCTCTATGGCGGGGTGGTGGCGGACCGGGTCAACAAGCGCCGCTTCCTGCTGACCCTCCAGAGCCTGATGCTGCTCGAAGCGCTCGCGCTGGCGCTGCTGACCGCCACCGGCCGAGTCACGGTGGGTTGGGTCATGGCGCTGGCGGCGGTGCAGGGACTCCTCAGCGCGTTCGAGATCCCGGCGCGGCAGTCGTTTCTGGCGGAGATGACGGGGCGGGAGGACTTGATGACCGCCATCGCGCTCAACTCCACCGTCTTCAACGTGACGCGTGTCATCGGGCCGGCGGTCGCCGGCCTGGTGATCGCCGCGGTCGGCACCGCCGCCTGCTTCTTCGTCAATGCGGCTAGCTACCTTGCTGTCCTCTGGATGCTGGCCATCATGCGGCCGCCGTTCGCCGGAGCGAGCACCGCACCGACCGGCCGGTCGACCTTCCGGGACGGCTGGCGCTACATCATGGATACGCCCGAGCCCCGGCTGCTGACGATGCTGACCATCACGTTCAGCGTCTTCGGCTTTTCCTTCGCGCCGATGCTGCCGGTCTACGCGACCGAGGTGCTGGGCGCCGGGGCGACGGGGTACGGCGCGCTGATGTCGGGGGTCGGGGTCGGCGCCGCGACGGCGGCGCTCTTCGTGGCGGCCATGGGCCACCGGGTGCACCGGGAAGGGCGGGTGTTCGCGTTCGCGACCCTGTTCGGCGTGGTGCTCGTCGTCACCAGTCTCGTGGGGCGCTTCGGCCCGGCGCTGGCGCTGCTGACACTGGCGGGGTGCACGTGGGCCCTGACCGGCATCCTGACCAACACCCTCCTGCAGACCAAGGCGCCCGATCACCTGCGTGGGCGGGTGATGGGTTTCTACTCGTTCATGGTGGTCGGCATGGCGCCCTTCGGCGCGCTGCAGGCAGGATGGATCTCGGAACACTTCGGCGTGCAGACCTCGCTGGCGATCGGGGGCGGCGTTTGTGTCCTGGCCGCCGGCCTAGCGTGGCGCAGCGAGCGCCGGCGTGCTTCCCCAGTGGCGACCTAGGCACCTCTTCCCCGGGCGGAACGACGATGCTCATCACCATCTCACGGGAGTTCGGCGCCGGCGGTTCGCTGGTGGCGGCGCACGCCGCCCGGGCGCTGCGCTGGCGGCTGGTGGACAACGACTTCGTGACGCAGGTGGCGGTGCGCGCCGGTCTCTCGGAAGCGGCAGTGGCGCTGCGTGACGAGCGCGCGCCGGGTTTTCGGGAATGGCTCACCCGCGCGCTGACCCGGGCGGCGCCGGAACTCTTCGCGCCGGCGACCGACGCGCCGCCCGCCGAGCTCGAGGAGGCGGCGCTGGTCAAGGTGACGGAAAGCGTGGTGGCCGACCTGGCCACGGAGGGGCGGGTCGTGCTGGTGGGCCGCGCGGCGCCGGCGGTGCTGGCCCGCAAGGAAGACGCGCTGCATGTGCGCGTGGTGGCGCCGAAGCCCGACCGGATCCGGGCGGTGATGGCGCGCCTGTCCGTCGGGCCGACGGAGGCCCAGCGCATCATGGAGGACACCGACCGGAACCGGCAGCGCTACCACCGGGAGTACTACGACCGGGACTGGGCCGATCCGGCGCACTTCCACCTGGTGCTGAACACCGGCCTGCTGGGATACGAAGGGGCGGGGAACGTGATCGTGGATTGTGCTGGTCGTCTGGGATGGAGTGCGGCACCGCGCTCACCCGTTGATTCAGGAAAGTGAGAGCCAATGAACAAGCTGTTCGGGGTGCTCGTGCTGGTTGGAGTTGCCGCCTGCGGAGGCGAGAAGCCCGCCGCGGATGCCCCCGCGGCCGACAGCGTCAGGGCGGCGCCGGTATCTGATAGCGCTGGAGCGCCGCGGCCAGGTGTGACTGCGCCGCCGGCCGACTCGGTCATGGCCAGGGACACCGCCCAGCCGATGTAGTCTGCCCGCCGAACAGCTCAGTCCGTTCGGGCGTACCGACGCGCGAGGTTCGCTATCGCCTCGCGATGCGGCACGACCGGCTTCCACCCCAGTTCCGCTTCCGCTCTCGCGGAGGTGTAGGGATTCCCGCCGCGCCAGAAGCGCACCGCGCCCGTCATCGAGCCCGGGTACAGCCCGGGGCCGACGATCCGAAGCACGGCCACCACGCCGTGCGCAATGGCCTGCGCGGCATCCTCGGGCAAGGGCACGGTTCGTATCCGCCGGCCCAGTCCCTCGGAGAGAGCCGCCACGAATTCGCGGGCGGTAATCTCGCCGTCGTTCGTCACCTGATAGATCCGGCTGGCGGCGCGCGGCGTGTCGAGCGCACGCACGGCCGCGTCAGCCACGCTGTCCGCGTGGACGACCGCCATGGAGAGGTTTCCCGCACCGATGCGCGGGAGCCATCCATACCGCGCCACCGCAGTCATCTTCGGGAGAAAGAGGCGGTCGCCCTCGCCATAGATGACGCACGGCCGGAGGATCACCGCCTCCAGGCCGAGGGCCACCTCCGAGCGGACCATCTCCTCGGCGAGCCGCTTGCTGCGTGCGTAGTAGTCGTGTTCCTCGAGCGGGCCCAGGGGAGAACTCTCGCTCCGAGTGCCTGGCGGCTCGTCGGCAGCCTGCCGACCGTAGACCGCCACAGAGGAGATGTGGACGAATCGTGCACCCAGACGGCGGGCGGTGGCCGCGGCCAGCCGGGTGCCTTCGACATTGACCTGGAAGAAGGTCTGCCACGGAGTCCGCGAGACCACGAGTGCCGCCGAATGAATCACCCCATCGGCCTTCGTGATCCCGTCCCACATCCGCGCGTCCTCGACGGCGCCGAAGACCGGGATGGCGCCGAGCGCACTCATCCGGGTGGCGGCCTGTTCGGTTCGCACCAGGGCAGTGACCGAGTCTCCCCGCGCCAGCAGCGCCCGGACCACCGGCTCGCCGACGAGGCCGGTGCCTCCCGTCACGAACACCCTCACCCTTCGATATCTCCCGGGCCGAACGGAAGCTCGGTGACGACGGCGGGGCCTCCTCCGACGGACACTCGGTTCCCCGGCTGGAGCTCGCGGCGTATCACGCCCAGGCCGAGGACGCGGTCGGGCAGCGCCAGCACTGAACTCGCCCGGCCCACCTGCTTCTCCCCGGCGAATACCTGGTCTCCGTCGGCCCTGGGCCCGATCCAGCGCAGCCCTCGAAGCACCCGATTGGCGTGCCCACGGAAGTGCAGTCGGGCGACGGTTTCCTGCCCAGTGTAGCAGCCCTTCGTGTACGACACACCGCCGTGCTCATCGAAGCGCACTTCCTGCGGCATGGTGCGTTCGTCGATCTCCGCGCCGAGCGCGGGCCACCCTGCCAGAATCCTCGCAGCCTCCCGGTCGTCGGCTCCTCCCATCCGCATGCCCGCTGCCTTGAGGACGCCTTCCATTCCGGACATCGCCTCGGTCGGGCCGATCAGGACGGCTTGGAACGGCCCCGAATGCGGAGTGGCGACGAGGTACTCCCCCGCTGCCGATTCGCCCCGTGCGACGACACCCGCCTCCGGCAGACGGCCGAGCGGCAGCACAGGCCATCGATCGGCGGCGCCGTCACCGAGGAGGTGGAGCACATGGGTGGAGTCGGAAAGATCGGCCGCGGTGGCCAGACGGGGTGGGAGGGAGCGGCGAAGAATCTGGGCGACGGCTTCACGTGCGGCAGTGGGGAGGACCAGGTCCACAGCGTTTCCCGTGCGGAGTGCCCAGCCGTCCGCAACGATCATCCCTTTTGGAGTGAGGAGCGCCCCGTACGTGATGGAGGCGTCGCCCGGCTCGAGGAGGTCGTTGGTCCACAATCCCTGGAGGCAGGCGATGGCCCCGGGCCCGGAGATTCGGAAGAGCGCGGCGGGTGCGGGGGCGATCACGGCGCCTCCCCGCAGTCGGTGGAGCTGTTCGAAGTCCTGGAGCCTGACGCTGATCATGCCGGAAACTTAGCAGTGTGCCAGTCAGGCAGTGTCATAGACCCCGTTCAGCCGGTACGCCTCGTCGAGGAGCTCGACAGGGTGGGCTGCCCGGGCGGGGAGATCGGCCGCGAGGAGGCCGGCCCCGATTTGCATCAGGCACCCCGGGTTGCCGGTGGCGACGACGGCTGGAACGGGCCGGGCACGTCGGATGGATTCGAGCTTGGTCTCGAGCACATCGCGAGAAAGCGCCGGCTCCAGCAGCGAATAGATGCCTGCGCTGCCGCAGCATCGGTCCGCGCCAGGAAGTTCGCGGAGCCGGATGCCGTCGATGGCGCGGAGGACGGCGAGGGGGTCGGAATGGACGCCCTGCGCGTGCTGCAGGTGGCAGGGTGCATCGTAGGCCACCTCGATCGCCAGCGGGCCTGCGGAGCGCGGGCCTGTGGCCGCCAGCAGCTCAGTCACGTCTCGCACGCGGGCGGCAAATTCGGTGGCGGCAGGGCCGTCGAGCAGATGTCCGTATTCCTTGAGCAGTGCCCCGCACCCGGCGCTGTCCACCGCGATGAAGTCCGCCAAGCCCTCAAACGCCGCGACATTCCGGCGCGCGAGCGAGCAGGCGCCGGTGTGGTCGCCAGCATGCTCATGCAGCGCGCCACAGCACCCCTGCCGATCCACGTCCACGACGCGATACCCGTTGGCCTCGAGCGTCCGCCGGGCGGCGTCGTGGACGTGAGCGAAGAGCGTGTCCATGACGCAGCCGGTGAAGAGGGCGACGGTGGGCCCGTCGGGCGGAGCCCGACGGGGGCGGGGCAGGGGGGCAGCGGGGCCGGTTGGCTTGGCCGCGGGGCCGCGGGGCAGCGGGGCAGTGGCCGCCAACATCCCCAGCGAAAACGCGACGCGCCCGTCACCGGCGAGAGACCTGGGAATGCCGGAGGCGCGAAACCACCGCGCCATCGTGAGCAGCGGCCGCCAGAGGAGCGGTGTGGCGAACACCTGCAACACCAGCTTCGCCGGCCAGGACAATCCCCTCGCCTCGACCAGCGCGCCCCGCGCCGCCGCGAGTCCCTGCCCGTAGGCCACGCCGGAGGGGCAGGCCGGTTCGCAGCCGCGGCATCCGAGGCAGCGATCGAGATGGCGAGCAAGGGCGTCATCAGTCGGTGCGAGACTGCCGGACGCCAGTGCCCGCATCAGGACGATCCGGCCGCGCGGGCTGTCGTTCTCGTCTCCGGTGGCGAGGTAGGTGGGACATGCCGGCAGGCAGAACCCGCAGTGCACGCAGGGCGCGAGGGGTTCGAGAATGCTGGCGGTGCCTTCGGTGCTCACGGTTCCACTCCGCCCAACGCGACGACGAAGCGGCTGGTCGGATCGAAGACCTCCCGGAGCTGTGCCACCAGCGGCCCGACGCCCTCGCGATACGCGCCGAAGTGACCGACGGCCTGGCGCACCGCCCATGGAGCCCGTTCGAGGGTGAGCGGCACTTCCCGCTCGGCGGCGAGGTGTCGGAGGGTGCGGAGGTGCTCCGGAGCGGCGTCACCCGCCCAGCGCATTCCGCCCTGGGAGGCGCCGGCCCAGATGAGCCCTTCGTCAAGGTGCTGGCCCACCAGGTCGAGGAGTTCATCGAGCCCCGCGGCGAGCACGCCGAGGCGGACGGTCATCGCGGCGCCGCTGCCGGCGTGGGTCACCAGGTGCCAGAAGGCGTGAGCGCGTTCCACGTCGAGCTCGTTCCAGGCGAGGTCGGCGGTGTCGAGGATGCGTGCCAGGTCGCCGGCGACGCCGCCCGCCGAGCCCATGCACCGCGCCGCCATGATCCACTCGGATTCTGCGGACACGGCAGGCGAGAGCAGTTCCAGCGCCTGGGGTTGCACTCCGGCATCGGCGAGGTCGCGTGCCACGCTGGTCAGGTGGTCGCGCGGCGCGCGCGCGAGAAGCGTGACGTCGGCGGCGGGAAGCGCGCGGAGGCGAAGGTGAAGGGTGGTGAGCACGCCGAACGCGCCGAACCCGCCGACCTGCAGCTTCGTGAGGTCGTAGCCCGCCACGTTCTTGACCACCGTGCCGCCCGGGCGGATGACCCGGCCGTCGCCGGTGACGGCAGTGCAGCCGAGGACATGGTCACGCACCGGTCCGAAGCCGCCGCGGAGCGCGCCTGCGGTGGCGGTGGCGACGATCGACCCCACCGTGCGCTCGGGGCGACCGGGAGGATCGAGCGCGAGCCACATCCGGTCGTCGGCCAGTCGCCGCCGCAGCACGTCCATCGGGACGCCGGCCTCGACGGTCGCCACGAGGTCGGCGGGGTGCACCGTCACGATGCGGTCGAGGCCCCGCGTGGTGAGGGCAAGGTCGGCGCTGGCGTCAGGTGGGACCCAGCTTCCATGCCCCTCGAGGCGCACCCGCCAGCCGGACTCGTCGACCAGGCGGAGCGTGGCGGCCACCGCGTCGGTGGAATCGGGGACGGCGCGAGGGACGCCGTCGGGATCACGACTCACCGACGCCGGACCGAGGAGCGACCGCAGGCGGTCAAGAACGTCATGGCTCATACGGCACCTCCCCGACGCCACTCACGGCAGGCGTGGTAGGGAATGACTTTGCCCGGGTTGGCCCGCGAAGACGGATCGAAGACCTCTCGGACGGCGCGCATGGCGCCGAGGGTGTCGGCGTCGAAGGCGTCCGGCATGTAGGCGAGCTTATCGGAGCCGACACCGTGTTCGCCGGTGATGCTTCCGCCGACCGCAAGGCAGGCGTGCATGATGTCGTGATTGGCGGCGTGGACGCGGGCCACCATGTCGGGATCGCGGCCGTCGAAGCTGATGTTCGGGTGCAGGTTGCCGTCGCCGGCGTGAAAGACGTTGGCCACGTTGAGCCGGTAGTGCGCGGCGATCGCGGCCACGCGATCGAGGATGTCGGGCAGGGTGCTCCTGGGCACCACCGCATCCTGCACCGCCAGGTCGGGGGAAATCCTGCCCATCGCCCCGAACGCCTTCTTCCGTCCCTGCCAGAGCCGCGCGCGCTCGACGGCCGTCGTGGCGGTGCGGACCTCCGTGGCCCGGTGACGCGTCAGCAGCGCCTCGACCAGGTCGGCCTCGCCCTGGACCGCCTCGGCCGTCCCATCGACTTCTACCAGCAGGACGGCCGCGGCGTCGGTCGGGTAGCCGGCCGCATAGATGGACGCCTCGACGGCCCGGACACAGGCCTGATCCATCATCTCCATGGCGGCCGGGACGATGCCGGCCGCGATGATCCCGCTGACCGCCTCGCTGGCGGCGCGAATGGAGGGGAAGGCGGCGAGGAGGGTGCGCACCGCCGCGGGCAGCGGCTCCAGCCGGAGGGTGATTTCGGTGGCAATGCCGAACATCCCCTCGCTGCCGACGAAGAGTCCGACCAGGTCGGGGCCCCACGACTCACTGCTCCGCGAGCCGAGGCGAACCAGCTCGGCGTTCGGCAACAGCACTTCGAGCGCCACGACGTGATTGGTCGTGACGCCGTACTTCAGGCAATGCGGGCCGCCCGCGTTTTCGGCCACGTTTCCGCCGAGGGTGCAGGCACTCTGGCTTGAGGGATCGGGGGCGTAGTACAGCCCATGCGGGAGCGCGGCCTCGGAGAGGCGTGCGTTCACGACGCCGGGTTCGACGACGGCGCGCCTGCGCACCGGATCGAGATGCAGAATGCGGTTGAGTCTCGTGAGGACGACGAGCACCGCGTCCTTCCCTGCGAGGGCTCCCCCGGAGAGTCCAGTGCCGGCGCCCCGCGCCACGAAGGGCACGGACGCCAGATGGAGCAGGCGGATGGTCTCGATGAGTTCGTGGCGGGTGCCGGGAATGACGGCGAGGGCAGGGCGCGAGGCGTGGGTCGGGAGGCCATCGGCCTCATAGGCGGCGAGTTCGGCGGGCCGGAAACGGACCCAGCGCGGTCCCACGATGCGCCCGAGTTCGGCCGCGAGCGCCGGACTCACGTGGCGATGGCGATGTCGGGGTGCGGGCCGCCCTCCCCGTTGGTGCGCGCGCGGGAATGGACGCGGGCCCGCACCGCGGCCTCGGCCGCGAGCGGTGGCAGCAGCTCGAGCAGGAGCGCAATCCGCTCGGACGGGGTGCGCATCTCCAGCAGGCGCCGCTTCACCTCGAACTCGAAGTCCACGGCCGCGGCCACTTGGAAGGAGAGCGGCTCGGCTTCCTCGGCCCACGGGGAGCGATCCCCCGCGCCGCCGAGCACTTCCATGGCGCCGAGATAGGTGGTGACCACCTCGCGGAGCGCCTCCAACGATTCGGACGGCACCTCGGGGCCCGTCATGTCGTCGAAGGTATCCACGAGACCGATGGGGTACAGCGTTTCGGTCTCCAGCACCTGCCGCAGGAGGAATCGCCGCTCGCCCACTACTACGATGTTGCTCCGGCCGTCGGGGAGTTGGTGAGAGGCACGGATTCGCGCGATGCACCCGACGGTGCCGGAACGGGGCGGGCTGCCGTCCTGGGCGGGCGGGAGCAAGCCGAA
>Ga0315276_10006511_pt1 | contig 10764 bp, 11 predicted proteins | sample YL17G05_0_MG_FD_204542 | JGI IMG/M metagenome (GOLD analysis project Ga0315276, IMG submission 204542) | Sediment microbial communities from Yellowstone Lake, YNP, Wyoming, USA - YL17G05_0 | ecosystem: Environmental > Aquatic > Freshwater > Lake > Sediment | place: USA: Wyoming | collected... | reverse complement strand
CCAAGTTGACCACTGTTATTTACCCCCCATGCCCAAACATATGAGCTACTATCTATACCATAAGTGGAATCACCACATGAAAGAATATTTAACCATTGTCGGCCACCCCAAACACTAATAGGTGAACTCATATTTGTAGTAGTATTATTTCCTAATTGACCATAAGTATTTCCCCCCCACGCCCAAGCATAAGATGATGCATCGAGTGCTATTGTTGTGGTACTGCAAGTCGTGACATATTTCCATTGTCTATTCCCTGTTATTGTCTTTGCTATAGATTCAAAAGTAACGCCAGTTTGGTAATAACCTAATTGACCCGCTGCTGTTGATCCCCATCCCCATAAATATGAAGATTGATCCATAATATAAACAACAGGTGTATTTACGCCACTAACCCCACTCCCTGCTGTTATTTTAATAAAATTAGGCGGGTTATCCCGTAAAGAAAATGCATACTTAGGAAGTAACCTAGTGGGGAAAACATAACTTGAGGTATTATTCTTTCCTAAACCACCTGTATTATTATACCCCCAACCCCAAACAGTTGATGCTGTATCAAGAAAAAAATAATCAGAAAAATACGAAAAGAATTTTTTGATCGACGGTAAAGGATAAGGAAGTAGTGTAGGGATGCTAACAGAAGGTAAACCAAACAAAGTACCGGTATAAAAAGCGGCTTTGGGTGTTACAAATATTGTAGCAGTGTAGGTGGTGTGGATATTAGTCCATTGACCACCACCAATAACACTTATGGGACTACTTTTATTAAGTATAGTATTATCCCCAAGTTCACCACTAGAATTTCTTCCCCAAGCCCAAGCATAAGATAATCCATCCAAAGCAAATACATTAAAATAACTTGGGCATATAGATGTAAATTGTCGCCCACCAACAACGCTTGTTGGACTACTAACACTGAATATCTGGTTATCACCAAGTTGACCACTATTATAACCCCATGCCCAGACATAAGAGGATTTATCTAAAGCAAAAATAGCCGTAGAATCGTTTTTGTTAGTATTGTAGATAACCGTAAATTGTCGCCCACCAACAACACTTACCGGACTACTTTTATCAATTATAGAATTATCCCCAAGTTGACCTTTGTCATTCTTCCCCCAAGCCCAAGCATATGAATTAATGTCGAGAGCAACGACTGTCCTGGTATTCGCCAGGAGATTACATATATTTATACAAATCTGTCTCCATTGTTTTCCACCAACAACGCTTACAGGACTAGATAGAGGAACACCTTGATTATTGCCAAGTTGACCACTCGTATTTGCACCCCAAGCCCAAGCATAAGAATTGCTATCAAGAGCAATATAATTACCAGTATATCCATATGCTGCTATCCATTGCCGATTACCTATAACTGATTGTGGGATGCTGCTAGTTATTGTTGTGCCAACTCCTAATTGGCCTGTAGCATTTTCCCCCCAAGTCCATAAATAAGAACTTCCATCTAAAGCACCCATATTATTAGTTACCAATGACTTGAATTTATAATCAGGAAAAAATGCAACGTGACTAGATGTTGGAACAACCCATAAACAAGAAGATTGATCTAAACAGCGAAATGTAGGAGAATCGGATGAATATATATAATAATCAGCATCTATAATATTAGCGGAATTAAATTTTTGTATTTTTATATTTTTAACAGGCATCTAATACTCCTTACCAATTTCACATATTTTTTTGATTCAAATGTGGGTTTACTTCCCCAAAATATTAGTAGTTTTAAAAGGTATATTATAATAACTTATATTCGGTATTTTATAGGTTAGCTTTCCAACTATAGGGAAAGAAGAAGCCGGATAACCACCACCAAGAACGCCATAGTAATTAAATCCTGTAATATCAAAGTTTGATAATGTCATGCTTAATTGCCCCCAAGCATAGAATATAGAAGTGGGGTATGTTGGAACACCTAGTCCTAAATTTATTTCTTTGTACTGATATCCCCCCATAACACTTACAGGAGATACAGCATCACCGGATGCTCCACCATCACCCACTTGACCAACCGAATTTTGTTGTCCCCAACACCAAGCATATGAGCTTCCATCAATACCACATCGATAAGAAATAGATGTGAATTGTCTCCCTATGCTTACTGGAGAAGATTGATCTACCGCCCCCCAATCATTATTTCCTAATGCATACCCCGATCCCATTCCCCCAAGCGACCAGCCATAAGAAGATGCATCCAGAGCATGAAAAATTCCTATTCCCCCATTAGAACCACCAACTACTTTAAGAAATCTACGTCCTCCTACAACACTTACAGGAGAAGATTGATCGATATACGCATCATTGTTGCCTAATTGTCCATAACTATTGCTTCCCCAACACCAAATAAAGGAGGAAGCATCTATTAAAGCACAACTATATCCACCATCCGTTACAATTCCTATATCTATAGCTCGACGACCACCCACAACACTTACAGGAGAATATTGCGTGTCATATTGATTATTATTTCCTAATTGCCCATATGAATTATCTCCCCATGTCCAGACATAAGAAGAAGCATCTATACCAATACCACCGTAACCACCAGTAAGTATTTTACGCCATTGTTTCCCTCCAATAACACTTACTGGTGATAATCTCGTATTTGCGGTTCCATCGCCTGATGTAATTGGACTTCCCCATGTCCACGCATAGGAAGAAAGATTTAAGCCTAAAACAGAAGTTATTGCAGCAGATAATGTAAGCCAACGTATTCCACCAACAACGCTTACAGGTGAGTTCTTAACATCGGCTGTACCATCTCCAGTAGATGATCCCCATGCCCAAGCATAAGATGAAATATCTAAATAAACATGGTTATCTGTCCCATCTCCTAGAGATGTAGCAAAAGGTAACAATTTAATACAAGTAGCAGGTGCAGTTGTGGGTACAAACGAAGCACTATAGTTTGGTTTTCTTATTACTTTTGTAGGGGAAGTCGTTAAAGAATTCCAAACCCATGTATTTGACGATGTATCTAATATTATTACACCGGCGATGGTAGCAGCACCACCAGAAAAACTCCCTACTATTTTTTTGGGGGTTGTTGGAAATGCAATGCGTGTCATTGTAAATTGGAAAGGGGACGTAGCATAAGACACACCTTGACCCCAAACAAAATAGGCATCTTTTGTTTTACCTATAACAGTATTATCACAAACAAATAATTTTTCCCAAGGACCACCCGTAACGCTTTTTGGTAAAGGTCGCATTACACCAGTTCCATCACCCAATTGCATATAATTATTAGCACCCCATGCCCAAGCATAAGATGAAGCGTCAAGAGCATGGATGGAGTTTTCACCAGCATAAATATTTTTAAATTGTTTTCCTCCTGCTACACTGCTTGGGGAAACAGCAATACTACCTTGACCATATGTATTATCTCCCCAACTCCAAGCATAAGATGATGCATCTAAAGCACATACATGAAAGGCTCCTGCATCTATTGTAATCCACTGTTTCCCTCCGACAACGCTTGTCGGTGAACTTCTGTGTTGACCCGCTACATTATTTCCTAAAGTCCCAGAAGTATTACAACCCCAAGCCCAAGCATAAGAAGATGCATCAAGACCACAAAGAAAATATCCGGGTAACTGGCTAGAAGAATCTCCCCAACCACCAACTAAGGTGCGCCATTGTTTCCCCCCAACTACTGATTGGGGTACACCATAATCACCCCCAGGATTAACCCCATCGTCCCCACCTTTTACAACAATACCCAATACGCCATAATCATTAGAACCCCAAGTCCAAGCATAAGATGATGCATCAAGTGCAGCACTAAACCTTTTAACTAGTTTAGAATATTGACGGTCACCTTGAAGAAAAAGAGGAGAATATGACCAAGTTTGACGAGGAACAATGGCAGTTAATTGTTGCCTATTTGAATCCCCCCAACCCCACATATAAGAAGATTGGTCAAGAATAAACATATTTGTTGAAGATCCCCAACCAGGGACGTTCATATACATATAATTTATATCAAGAGTAAGATTAACATCTTTTGTAGTTATTTTAATAGGGGTTGGAGTCGATATACCCATAGTTCAAATTCTCCTGTGTTGCTTTAATATTAATACTTTTTCACCAGACCCTTTAGATTACTTGGGAGCATGACAGGGTTAGAACAATTAGTTGTAGGATGTTCAACAGTGCTTTCTGCCCAGATGATTCTTCCCCATGACCATACATTTCCATCCATATCGATTGCAGTAGTTGTGCCATAATTATAATTTAATTGTACCATTTTTCTTGTTCCCTGACGTACACTAACTGGAACGCTACGATGTGTAGTTGTACCATCACCAAGCTGGCCAAATTTATTTGATCCCCATGCCCATATCATTCCATTATCATCAAGCCCAAAAGAACTGCCATTACCTCCAAACAATTCATCTAAGCCATCTACCCCTGCACAGATTTGTATAAATTTTCTTTTTGCTATACTGGTTGGCAAACTCTTATTGTCTATCGTATTATTCCCCAATTCTCCATATGCATTATTTCCTACTGCCCAACAATAACCATCCGAGGTAAGTAATAAATTATGATTACCACCAGAAGCTACTTGTATAACATTTGCAATTTCTAGCACCCCTATAGGAGATGAAGTGTTGGTAGTTGTGTTATTTCCTAATTGGCCATAAGTATTTGGACCCCATGCCCAACAATTATTATTTGTATCAATAGCTATATTTCCATCTATTGCTACAAAATTAAGCCCCCCAACAACACTAACTGGACTACTTCGACTTATTACTGTGTTATCACCAAGATCACCATTATTATTTAAACCCCATGCCCAAGCAAATCCAGATATATCTAATGCTCTAAAACCTACGCTTCCTGCTGAGATAGTGGGATTTGCAGTTAATGAAACAAATTGTCGTGTACCAACAATACTTGCCGGGGAGCTTCTACCCGTCATTGTATTATCCCCCAATCGACCACCTGCATTACTTCCCCATGACCAGCCATAACCATCATAATCAAGAGCAGCACAAGCAAGGCTATCATTCAAAGCAGAACCATCAGTAGTGATTTGATTAAAACGACGATTCCCAACTACACTTACTGGTATATATGAGTCAGTTGTTGTATTGTCTCCAAGTTGACCACTGATATTCACTCCCCATGTCCAGGCATATCCCATAGTATCCAACATTGCCATATTACCAAGAACATGAGCATTATCTAAAACCTCAGAACGAATAAGTTGAATATATTTAAGAAATGTACCAGAAGATGTTACTTGTGGTATACTTTGATACATATAGAGAGGGGTTACTATGATATCCGCAAAGTTATCCGTATACGCAGTAGGCGATATCTTTAAATTTTTGGATTCGGCAATGTCATCAATAGCTAGACTGGCATAAAATAAATCAGATGCTCTTGCCATATTATTTCTCCTACAAATATATCATTGGCATACTTAATATAATATAGGAAAAGTTTCGGGATCAAAAACCTTGTCAGAATGGCGTGGTTATATTCTATGTTTATGATGCCCACGCACATATACCATTCGCATTTCTGATAGTCCTACACCACATGCTTGCCAACGCATATGAGGCATAACATACCATTCATCAGTATGCGTTAAGCGTTCTTTCTTGAAGGAAAAACCCACTTGAATGATATTACTGTTGCTTAAATGTTTGTCTGCCTTAATAGGCGTTTTACTGGTAGGTGATTGATAACGTAGTGTGTTTCGGAATGACCTTATATCTGGCGCTCCAGTATTGAGATAAGTTAAAAGATTATACATCACAGCTAAATATTTTGGGTAATCGTTAGAGACACCCTCAATCTCCCCATCGTAATCAGTCGTAACGGTTTTAACGTCTTTATGGCTATCTACTATTTTTATATCTAAGTCCATAGGAACGTGTGTCCATGAAAACGCATTGACATTCATACTGCTATCTTCACTAAATGCAAAGCCAACAATCCTATCAGATATTTCATATGGCTTAGATTGACGAGGGTTCCATAGTGGATTAGCTATTTTATGTATATTGCCAACATGGAAAAAGAACCCTTTTATTTCCATTCCTTCATGGTCTACTATGATTTCAGGTAGCTCAACATAACCAGTCATCTCTTTAGGTAAATGTTTGAAACGTAGTTGAGCCAAATCCAAGTCTTTAAACTTAGAGAAAAAGTCTTTTTGGATCACATATATTTTTCTATTCTCTTTTTTTTCTCTAAAAAAAGGTACGAGTAAAGAAGTATGAATTATTTCAGTGATACTTAATGTACTCATATTAAACGGATTTTGTTTAAGATTCTCGTTAATAAAACTGTCGATAAAATATTTTTTAAGACCAATACAAAAGTTAGAAAGATTATTTTGTTTGGGATCAAAATTTTCTATTTGCTTAAAAGTGAGATTAGACTCCGCTAATAGTTCGGGTAGAAATTTTAGATATTTTGTTTCGATTTCCACTTCCTTCTAATCTTCCTTTTCCATGTGTAACATATAATTAGTTTCAAAGTAATTAAGGACAACTTCTATAGTAAGTTTCTTTAAATTTTTATGGAAGAAATAATTTGGTCCTAATCCTTTTTTAACAGCATCTTCAGATATATTTTCATTGAATTTTGTATATTCTTCATAGAGATCGTTTAAATTATTTTCTATATGTTTTGCCGCATATTGGCTAATGCCAACAGTATCCATGAGTATATAATAATCTTGTAAACTTCGTTTCATCTCTCGTTTAAAGTCATTGATAGCTGCATTCAATCTATTTAAAATTATCGTATAGTTAATGTTAGCGGCAAAAGCAGAAGTTTTATGTTTTCCCCCCTCTTGCATGTCATCAAAAGCATTTTTGTATGCTTTTGCTAATCTAGATATTCTAGTTCCAATGTGATCAAAAAAAAGATTTTCATCTGAAGTCATAAATCCTCCAATTCCATTCTACCTATCCAAATTGATCTGCTTGCAATATATACGCCAAACCAAACCTTGACAGAGGTTTAGAATATGGTATTCTAATAGTCAACCGCTAAATTAAATCAATCGAATAAGATATCGAAAGGTTAGCATGGAACCCTTATCTAAAATTAGGGCGTGGAAAAAACCAAAGCCAAATGAAGATATACTGACAGTAGAAGCAACACCTGATTCATTTAACCCCAATAAGAAACTGCGTGTTGTTGTTTTTAATAACGAAGAGAAAAATGAGAGGATTGAAAGAAACGAGAGGAAAAATTCCACCCAAAGACATAGAAAATAAACCTATATAATTGATATCATAGATATTATCAACTAGTTGTTGAAAAATCATACACATATGCTACAATGGCGTATGTTGTTGATTTTTCAAGCATTAGGATTTTTTATGCTTAAGTCTCTGCTTACTTTATTGTTTCTAGGCATGATAACTGGTGTCATATTATCCGTTCTTTTCAGTGATGATCTTCTCTACATAATAGATGCTCAAAACGGGCCTGAATCAAAAGTAAGCCTTCCCCCTAGCCCAACCCCCAATCCTACCGTAGCATCGCTACAAATGCCTATTCCGGCAACCCCAACCCCTACTTCTGTAGTAGCTAGTAAAACACCCAAGCCAACAAAATGTGTTGTCGATCCCAACGAACTCGCCATGGCATTAAAAAAGTATTCTTCCGATAGTCAATTTGAGGACACTTTATTGTCTATTGTCTCGAAAATAGATGGCTGTAAAAAATGTTCTAGGAAAGAACAAAAAACTATAGTGCAGGTTAAGATGATGATGGCACTTAAAGCAGGAAAGCAAAAAACTGCGGAAAAATACATGAAACAATTAGATGCTTTTGTAGATTAAGGACTTAAATATGACCAGCTATCCCTATGGCTGACCATCTGCGAAATGTATAGTTTCCTTCATATTCAGTTTCTGTATCGAACGAAAGTCCATGGATTACGTTGTATCCTTGAAACGCTGCGATCACTTTTAAACTATACTCGGCTTCGTCTTTATCTTTCCACCAATCGGTTTGGATCTCTTGTTGACTAGAGGGGTTAACCCTTATTTTCCCACGGTAATTTTTTGAATAGCAAGTAACGTCTACCACTTTCATTTTCGCTTCTGCATACTTCTCAAATAGCGGCAGCACTACCAAATCCCAACAACCGGAGCAATGACATCCGGCTATTGGTGCTTCTTTTAGATAATGGAAGTTACTTTTTTGCACAAATTTAACACAACTAGCACAAAAAGCCTCTCCACAGTGCTTGCAGGTAACATGGCAATCAGTGCATATGACGTTATCACAATAAGAACAGGTATCAGTACACTGCTTGCAAAACAAACTACCGCAGGTACATTTGTACTTAGTGTTTTCATCGCTGCAAATAGAACATTTCTTTTTCTTCTTAGGTTTGTTACCTGAGATCAGCAACCCAACGATTATTGCAGGAACAATAATTTGCCACATATACTTGTTTCCTTTTAATAATTATTCAATGGCATTTATCTCTCTAGTCAAAGCCCTAATAGCTTTAAAACCATCTAATGTCAAATCGCCACGATCAATAAGTTCCTGGCATCTTAGTAACAACGCACTTGGCTCGAATAGAAACCCCTCTGTTCGACAGCGAATCAGGAAATTCTCAACATTCCGAACATCCTCTGCGTATGCCTTGCTTCCTGAACTTTCCACCGAATCTTGGCATAATGCTATCGCCATCAACTCATCTTCGGTCGCTTGAACTGTGTACACCTTCATAAAGACCACCTTTAAAAAAATCAGAAGTCCGTTCGTAACTTCTGATCGTGGCTTATTCATAACTGCTGTTAACAAAGGGTCCGAACGTAACCTCAGACAAATATGCAAACACCAGTCCTCAAACTAGGTTAATATTTATAGTAAGATAGTAAGGTTTATACTGACCATGCTATTGACAACTGTAAAGGCTAGTTACTATTAGAATCTTGTTATCTGTCTACTATCTAATACCCAGTCCCTTTAGCTGGTCTTAGCATCTGAAGTTATCTTAAATCATGGTTAAGATTATCTTAAAAGGGCTATCTAATCCTGTGTATTTGTCTTTTGGGAGTATTCAGATGAATTTAGGTGAAGCAACAAAAATTGCTTGTAAAGAAAAAACGCTTATAGATGCCTTAACCTTTATGGCAGTATGGGAAGCCGACCGAGCAATACAACAAGCATTGGAATATAGCAAAACAGGGAAAGCCACAGCTTCTGACGGTAAGTGCTATGATACTTGTTTTAAAGTGTGTTTTGAAGCAGTTATGCGGCAATGGGGATATAGGGAGATGTGGTAATTGACAAGGACTAATAGATATGCCGAGTATTAGAGTACCTAATTTTATTGATTTTTATGGTCTTACAAGTCTAGATCGTTATCATCTTTTTGAGGGTTATTGCGTTAGTGTCCCAGAAAATATGGATATTAGACCTTCTGGGATATATTACCAACGTGTCTGGATGCCATCAAAACGAGATTTATTACAGTTATTAGACTACATGGGTTATTCAATGTGGTGGGAAAAGTATGAGCCGGATACTTCGTTCTTCGGGAGATTATTTGGGAAATGGAAAAAGACCTGCAAAAAAGTGGATAGGCTAAAATCAATAGGAGATGATAAATGTCCTTTATTAAAAGTATAGAAAAAAAGTATTTAATAAAAGCACTACGAAAAATAGTTGCGTCACTAAGCATTGATCAAATTAGAGATAAGGTTGATGGTGAGGTAAAAACAGAGGATGCGGAAGATTCTTATTTGCGAGTAGTGTGGGAAAAGAAGGCCATGAATCCACAAAAATTATCGGATATTTATCACCACACTGATTTTGGAAATTTTTCTGGTGGAGCCTTTTATGTTGGCGATCCTGATTTTTGGTACAAGCAGCTTTGCCATGATTATGGTCGATCTGGTGTGGCATATGTTGCAGAGATAAAAACGGTAAAGGGGGATTTTGTGACTGACGATGTCAGTTACCAGATTCCACCTGAAATGGGGATGCGTGGGTTTTCTAAAATTCTAGTGACTTCTCGTTCTATTTTACATGAGGGAAAAGATTTTACATACATTCGTGAGATAGGAATATCTGAAGACAAAGTGAAAACGATGCTTGAAGAGTGGAAAGATGAAATCATAAAGGATCTCATCTCAGACAAAAATATAGTAAAAAAGGCAAAAGAACACAAATTAACTGAGCGTAATTTAAAAAGATACGCCATAGACCATCTTTACGTTCAAGCACCAGAAACTTTGGATATTGACGATTTAGATTGGGACGAGATCTTGAATGAAGTAGAGAATCAAGTAGAGTGAGAGAACATTTTTTTGGCATACCCATTCCGATATGCAATGTAAAGATAAAGATGCCAATACAACCTTGATGCTTTTTTAGTGGTTACCCAAGACTTCCTTCTCAGTCTTGAAAGATCGTGCCGCAATACAGCACAAAGATGGTTTATTCCAAATAAAAGATCAAATGTTCCATCATGATCTCTTTTGCTATTTGGGATCGTTTTAATATAGGCTTGCGGCATCGCTGCCTTGATGATAATTGGATATGTTGTATGGGCATCACAAGCCACGGTAATCTGATCTTTCGCACACTTAGCTACCGTAGCCATAACTTGCTGCCTAGCATCGCTGCGAGTATCCTCACGCACAATGCCTTTGAGAAAAGCTAGATCGGCTAGCTTTTACTTACAAGAGACTATTCGGTATGGGCTGTGACATTTGAGGTCACAGCTATCGGAAATTTACTGAA
>Ga0315276_10006510_pt1 | contig 10764 bp, 2 predicted proteins | sample YL17G05_0_MG_FD_204542 | JGI IMG/M metagenome (GOLD analysis project Ga0315276, IMG submission 204542) | Sediment microbial communities from Yellowstone Lake, YNP, Wyoming, USA - YL17G05_0 | ecosystem: Environmental > Aquatic > Freshwater > Lake > Sediment | place: USA: Wyoming | collected... | reverse complement strand
CGTGCACACAAAAAAGGAAGCGCGCCGCATGTGAACCCTGGCGACGCGCGCCCGTCAACAAAAAAAAAACGAGGCCACTTTCACCTCTCTCCTTGCCCACAGTCGCCGCCTCCGGCGCCTTCCCCCTCCCACCCCTGCCCGGCATGTTCCCGGCCTCAGCCGGCGGCGACGCGACAACAACAGCAGCCGCCTCCACCCTCTCCAAAAAGCCCCCCTCGGACATGAGTGCCGCTGAGTACGTGGCCGCCGCCAACGCGCCCCGCGAGTCCAAGACCGCGGCGGGCGTGGAGGGGAATGTGGGCACGGGCTTCCAGTGGGAGGACGTGCTGAAAGCGGGGCGGGAGGGGAAGCTGGACGTCAACACCAACGGGGACGAGGTTGGTGGAGAAGGGGTGGCCGCCGCTGGAGGCGCCGCCGCCGCCGCGGACCCTGCCGCCGCCGCCCCGGCCGCCGTCGCCGTGCCGGCCAAGCGGACCCCGCCCTCCGAGCTCCCCGTCGCCTCCCCCGCGGCGGGCGCCGCCTCCAAGTCCGCGGCGGCCTGGGTAGAGGTGATGGAGGCCGGGCGCAAGGGCACGCTGGACCTTGACACGACGGGCGCCAAGGCGAGCGCGGCGGGCAGCGGCGCGGCTGCCGCGCCGGCTGCTGCCCCTGCTGCTGGCGCGCCGTGAGATGAGAGAGATAGAGACAGAGGTGTGTCAGGTGTGATGTAAAAAAAACAGGAACATTCCATCCAACCTCTCTCTCCCCATCCACATCCATTCTCATGCTGCCTCCTCCTCCATGCCCGCCGGCCCGCCACCCTCTTCCTCTTCCATAACCACCGCCGGGGCAGCCGCAGCCGCAGCCGCAGCATGGTGTGCCTGGTGCGCCTGCTGCTGCGCCGCCCAGGCCGCGGCCTCCCACTGGCCGGCCAGGCCGGCCACGACCGCCGCAAACTCGTCCGGCCCGTTCGGGTCGACCCGCTTCCCCTCCCCTCCGCCCTCCAGCGTCTCGCCCGCCCGCCGGGTCACGCACCCCCAGGCTTCGGAGGGGACCAGGCAGGGGGCGGCCGTGGGGCGGGAGAGCAGGCGGGCCATGGCGGGCCCCAGCTCGTAGCATTGAGAGAACAGGGACGCCCGCCCAAAGACGTACAGCCCCAAGCGTGCGCGGGACAGGGCGACCACCAGGCGCCGCACGTCCCGCACGTGGCCCACCGCCTTGGTGCGGACCAGGGAAAGCAACACGATGTCCGCCTGCTGGCCCTGGAACTTGTCGACCGTGGAGACGGCCCCGGGGCGGCCAAAGGCCGGGTGGTGCGCGCACCGGGCTTCGACGACGTCGGCCAGCAGGTCGCGCTGGCCGTTGTAGGTGGTCAGGATGGCGATGGCGGGCGCTGGCCAGCCCCGCAAGCGCAGGTACTGGTAGAGGGAGACCACCAGTTCGGCCTCGCCCAGATTCTGGTAGTAGTGCGGGGAGGGCGACGACTCCCCCACGCCACGGTAGTCCGGGCAGTCGACGAACTGGAAGTCGTACGCCATGCCCGCTGTCGCAGCGCCGTACTCCGGGGCCACGCTCGCCGACGCCGGGTCGACGCGGGGGAGGTCGGCCAGGCCGGCCGGGGCGGCGTCCGGGGCGGCGCCGGCGAGGGCGCCGGGCAGGGCCGCGAGGAGGGCGGGAGGGGCGGTGGTGGCGGCGGCGGCAGAGGTGGCGGGGCCACCATCCGCGCCCGCGCCCCCCTTTCCTCCCGCCCCTCCGCCGCCGTACCGCCAGTTGTACAGGGCGGCAATGCCCGGCCGGGCCCGGCCCTGGGCGTCCAGGGTGATGGCCGGGCTGCCCAGGCGGACCAGGCGGGTGAAGAGGGGCTGGTCCAGGCGGCAGTGCCGGGCTAGGGCCCCGCACTGGACGACTGGCGGCAGCTGGTGGTGGTCCCCGATCAGCAGCAGGCGGGCGAGGCGGGGTGGGGGCGGGGGTTGGGCGGGGGCGGGAGAGGAGGCACCGCCGGCGGCGGCCGCGTCGGCGGCCGCCCCTGCCGCGGCCGCCCCGCCCCCCGGCGGCCCGTGGCGCTGGAGGACGAGCGGGATGAAAGACTCCACTTCCAGCACCTGGGCGGCCTCCTCCATGACCACGCTGTCGTAAGCGAAGCCGCCGGCCAGGAAGTCGCCCCGCTTGAGGGCGGCGTGCGTGACCGTCATCGCCACCACCTTGGCGACGTGGGTCATAAGGTAGTGGACCCGGTCCGCCGAGCCCCGCAGGATCTCAAAGGGGCGCAACTCCTCGACCTCGGCGAAAAGGGCGCGCAGGTGGGCGAAGCAGGCGGCCGCGCCCGCCGCGTCCGCTTCCGCGTCCACCCCGCCAAACACGCGGCCGTCGCTAATGGCGTCCGCAAAGTAGGCGGAAAAGGGGAAGGTGTCCGCGACCAGGGCCGGCCTGAGCGCGGCGCCGGAGGGCGGGGCAGCACCAGCCGCCGCCGCGGCCGCCGCCGCGCGCGCGGCCGCCAGCCCCGCCTGGAATTTCTCCCAGGGCGCCAGGACGTGCAGCAGCCAGAAGTGGGCCGCCGTCTCGCAGGTGTAGGAGGCCGGGGCGGGCGCGGAGGCGCCGCCGCCGTCGGCGGTGGTGGACACGACGACGACCCCGCCCGGCGGCGCCACGCCGGCACAGCGGGCGAGGCGCTCCACCGCAGCCAACAGCTCCAGGCGGCGGGCCAGCGCGGCGTTCACCCGTCCCGCCCGCGAGAAGTCGACGCCGCCCGAGTCCAGTTCCGCCTCGCCCGCGCCCAGGCGCAGCAGGCGGGAGGCCGGCATGCCCCGGGCGACCAGCTTAGCAAACAGGTCGTTCAGGGCGGCGTTGGAGTGGGTGACTAGCAGCGTGCGCGAGGCCGGCCGGTTGGCGTGGAGCAGGGAGATGGCCTGCACGGCCGTGTCCGTCTTGCCCGTGCCGGGCGGGCCGACAACCAGGGTGAGGCCCGGTTGGACGCCGGCCGTGATGGCGGCGACCTGGGTCGGCGTGAACCGGACCCGGTTGCGGGGGGCGTCGGGGGGCGGGGGGTACGGGCCGGGGTGGGCGGGGGCGGCATGCGGCGCGACGCGCAGGACGGGCTTCTTCACCTCGCTGCTGCCCCCCCCGCTGCAGCCGTGCCCCGGCTTGGGCTCGCCCGCGCCGTCGCCCGCCGCCGCAAAGGCCGAGGCCGGGAAGGTGATGCGGTACGGGGGCGGGGGCAGGGCCTCCCCGGCCGGCCAGGGCGAGGCGGCGGCGCCGGGCTGCACCCACTCGACCTCAAACCCTGGGAAGGCTGCCGCGAGGTGGGCCGGGTCGAGAAAGGTGTCTGCAAAGTCGAGCGTGGCCAGGTGGCCGGACCCGGGCGCCCGGGGCAGGGCCGTCCAGGAGGCGGCCCCCGGGTCGCCGTACCCTAGAATGACGTCCGACAGCCAGGCGGGCAGGGCGGCGGCGGCCGCGCCGGGGCCGGCCCCGCCGCCGGCTTCCACGACCAGGTCGCGCACGCACTCGAGGACGGCCTTGAAATTGTTTTCCTTGGCCGACCGGCGCAGGACAATGTTGAAGGTGGCGTACAGGTCTTCTGCGGGGCCCCGGCCAGCCGACGCCGCACTCGCCATAGCCTCCATGTCGGCCTGGTACTGGGCGGTGTCCAGGGCGAGGGCGAGCGTGCGGGATGTGCCGGCCGGGCGGGACGGCGCGTCCTCGCGCCGCACCCGCCCCGTGAAATCGTTCATCAGCCGACCCGCCGCGTCCCGGACCTCAACCACCTCCGCGCCCCGGATGTAGACCAAGCCGTACCGCCGGTCAGGGGTCAAGGAGGCATCGGACGCCACGGCCGCGGGCGGGGCCCGGATGGTGAGCAGGAAGATGACGTCATGCTGGCGCAGGGCGTCCCACTCGGCCGCGGCCTCGGGCCGCATGCCGGCCGTGTCCAGGGCCAGGTCCGCGCTCACCCGCGCCGGCCTGGCCTCGCCCAAGCGGGGCGGGGCGACCTCCGTGATGGCAAAGCCCGTCACGGGCGTCGCGGCCCGGGCCCACCCCCGGAAAATGGTGCGGCCGCCGGCGCTGCCTTCTCCGCCCTCGTCCGGGGCCGGCTGCAGGCGGGCCAGCGCGGACCCTACGTCCTCCCGCACCTCCGCCGCCGCCTCCAGGCGGTACAGGTGGAAGTTGCGGGCCAGGTAGTCCCGGGGCGCCAGGAACTGGAGGTTGAGCTTGGGCAGGGCGAGCGGGGCGTCGGCGTCGGCGGCGCCGCCCCGCGCGTCCAGGGGCGGCCCCGCCGCCGGGTTCCACAGGACGGCCTCCGTGGGGTAGAGCGGCATGCCGCCGACCGCGGCCGCCGCGGGGGGCGGGGCGCCCAGGCGGGCCGCAATGGCGGCCGCCAGGAAGGCTGGGTCGCCGGCCTGGTCGTCATCGGGGCGCACGCACCGCAGCTGGGCGGTCGCCAGGCGGGCCAGGGCCGGCGTGCCGAGCGCGGCCTGCAGGGCGGGCGCCAAGGCGGCCGGGTCGGTCACGAAGGAGCAGGGCGCCAGGGCCACCTCCCGCAGTTCGGGGCCGTAAAATTTAAAGGCCAAGCGCTGAAAGGCCTGGGCCCGGGCGTACGCCCGGGCTAGGGCGTCGTCATCGCCCAGCGGGTCGCCCGTGTGGTCGTCCACGGGGAAGGCGTCGTACGCCGCGAGCAGGTCGACCTGGGCCGCAAACGTTGCGCCGGGCGCGGGCGGCCCGCCAGCCCCGCCCGCCGCCAGCCCGCTGCGCCGGGCCTTGAGGAGGACATTATAATCTGACAGCAGGGTCCGCACAAAGCGTCGGGTGGGCAGCTGGGAGAGCAGGTCGCCCCACAGCTCGGCCCCGCGCTCGAGGAAGCGGAGCAGCGAGCCCGGGCCGGCGGAGGGCGCGCCGCCCGGCCCGCCGGCGCCCGTGCCGTCGGGGCCAACCCCGGCCAGCGCGCCCAGCCACTCCCGGATGAGGGCGGGCAGGTAGGCCGACTCCGGACGGGTGGCCGGGTCGGTAGCGCCACCCTCGGCCGCCGCCTTGGCGTCCTTCTTCAACAGCCGCTTCCAGGGGCGGGCCAGGGCGGGCGCCTCGGCCAGCTCCAGCTCCCGGCGCCCGGGGGACAGGGCCCGCCAGAGCGGGAGGCCGACCAGGCGCAAGGCGTGCGGGCGGACGCCCGGGTGTTCCAGGGAGGCAAAGGCGAGGCCGGCAAAGGCGAGCAGGGCCGTCCGCTCGTGCGGCCAGACGTGGGCGGGCGCTGCGGCCGCCGCCGCGGCCGCGGGGTCGGCCAGCGCAGCGACGGCCGCAAACAGCCCGCCCAACGCCTCCGGCCGGCCGTCAAACCCGGCCCAGGGCGGGACGCCCTCCCGGGCCTTCTCCAGCACCAGGGCCACCGTCGCCATTGTGTGCGCGTAAGAAGGAGGCGAGGTTGAAAGGGGTGGCCAGTGCAGGATGAGGTAGGCCTCCAGGAACTGGCTCAGCTCCAGGACGACCGCCCGCCGGCGGGGCGGCGGGGCCGGGCACCCGCCGCCCAGCTCCTCCGCCCACAGCCGGGCGACCAGGGCCGGGTCGAACGGGGAGGGCGGGCGGCCGGGCGCCCAGTGCGTGGCCGCCAGGCGGGTGATGGGGTCGGCCGCCAGGTCGGCCACCGTGAGAGCGCCCCCCGCCGGGCGGTAAGCGGGGGCGGCGCCGCCGTCGTTGTCAGGGCCGCCACCGCGGCCACGGCCGCCACGACCGCCGCCGCCACGGCCGCCGCCACGGCCGCCGCGGCCGCCCCCACCACCGCGGCGCCCTTCGACCGCGTGCCAGCGATCACCTCCCACCGCGGCCGCCGGTGGTGCAGCGGGTTGAGGCGGGGCGGGCGCTTCCTCCTCCTCTTCCTCCATGGGCACGGCAGCAGCAGCAGCAGCAGCAGCAGGAACTGCAGCAGCAGCAGCAGCAGCTTTGCGGCCACGCTTGGCGGGAGGAGGAGCGGGCGCAGCAGGGGCGGGCGCGGCAGCGGCAGCCGCTCCCTCCTCCTCACCACCACAAGCAGCGCTCGGGCGGCCACGCCGGCGGGGTGCAGGCCGCTTGGCGGGCGCGGCCTCCTCAGCGGGCGGCGCGGTGGCGGGTGCAGGCTCCGGAGCCGCGCCTCCTGCTTCCTCAGCAGCAGCAGGCGGAACTGCTTTGCCGCCCGGCCCCTGGGTCGGCGCCGGCGCCTCCTCTTCCGCCGCTTCCTCCGCATCCGCCGCCGCCTTGGAGCCCCGACGGGATTTGGCTGCAGCAGGCGGTGGTGGCGCCGCATCCTCAGCCGCCCTGTTCTTCACCCCTCCCCCCCGGCTGGCGCGCCGGGGAGGAGAGGCAGCCGGAGCGGGCGGAGCCGCCGCCGCCGGCTTGGCAGCGGCGGCGCGGCCGCGGGACTTGGGCGCCTCCTCCTCCACCACCTCCTCCCCATCGCCGTGCCGCCCTTTGCGGGGAAGCGAGGCGGCCGGCGCCGCTGGCGGGTCAGCCGGCAGGGCGGCCCGCCCGCGGGTGGGGCGAGCGGGCGGCCCTGCCTCACCAGCACCAACGACGGCAGCGCCGCTTGCCCGCCGGCCGCGCGGCGGAGGCGCCGGCGGGTCGGCCAGCGCGGGCGCGGACTTGCGGCCGCGGGGGGGCATTGTTTGTGTGTGTGTGTGTGTGTGAGCAGCAGCAGCAGCAGCAGCAGCAGGGCCTGGACGTGTGTCGCTCAGCCGCGCGCGTGCTTTGCTTGATGAGAAGTGAAGAAGAAGAGAGAGAGAAAAAAGAGAGAGTCGCTCTTTTCCTTCGCGCAAGCGACTCTGCATTCCTAAATTCCTCATGTGGGGCTCCGCCGTCTCTGCTGCTCGACGGCAACTCGGGGGCGGCCCGCCCGACACCTGGAAGCTGGTCCTGGACTATGAGGCGGCGAGCGGCAGCACCAGCATGGAGCGCTCGGACCCGGCGCCGCTGCCCCTGCTGTTGCTCCCCGAGCACCAGCAGACAACCACTCCCTCCGGCTCGCCCTCCAAGGCCGTCTCCCTGTCCGGCTCCCCGACCCGGGGCGGCATCTCCATGCTAGGCGCGGCAGAGGCGGAATGGAAGCGGCGGCGGGCGGCGGAGGCGCGGCACTACGACACGGTCGAGGTGAGACACAGGAAAGAGAGAGAAGCATTCGTTTTTCGGTTCGGTTCGGTTCGTGCCCCTGCGCGCGCGGGATGGGGCGCCGCGCGCTGCTTTTGCTTCCTCTTCAACCTTCTCACTCACACGCCACGTCCGTCTCCCTCCTCCTCCGTCATCTCAGGTCGAATGGACCACGACAGACACGCCCGACGCCGTGTCCGCCCGCGTCGCCACCGCCCTGTCCGCCCACGCGGCCGCCGCGGGCTGGGCGCACGCGGCTGCCCGCCTGGGCTGGGCCTGGCCTGCCCGCGCCCCGGCGGGCGGGGCGGCCGGCCCGGCCTCCCTCCTGCCGGCCGCCCGCCTCTCCATCGCCCCCGCCCCGCCCCCCCTGCGCCGGGTCGCCATCGCCCGCGCCGGCGAGGGCGGCGGGTCGTCCGGCAACAACAGCGGGTCCCCCTGCCCGCCCGCCTTGCTGGCCGCGGCCCTGGGAGCGCTCGCGCACGCGGGCGCCCTGGCCACCGTGCTCCGCCTGCGCTGCTGCGAGGGCGGCGTGCCCGACCTGGCGCACCGGGTGGTCGGGGACGACGGCGGCGACGACGAGAAGCTTGACGAGTATTACGGCGCTCCTCCTCCCCCTCCTCCTGCGGCGGCGGAGGCCGCCGCCAAGAAACACAACGCCACTGCTCCTCCCCTGGCCCCGCCCACCCTCACCGGCGTCGGCGCCGCCCTCCCCGCCCTCCGCACGCTCTGCCTGGCCCGGTGCGGGCTGGGCGAGGTGCCGCCCCCGGTCTGCGACCTGGCCGGCCTGCGCGAGCTGCGCCTGGGCCACAACCCCAGGCTGGCGGCCCTGCCCCCGTCCATCGGGCGGCTGACGGCGCTGACCCGCCTGGCCGCCGACGCGTGCGCTTTGACCAACCTCCCGCCCACCCTGGCCGCCCTGACCAACCTGGTGGAGCTCTCCCTGGAGTCCAACCGCCTGGCCGCGCCCGTCGTGGACGCCACCCGCTGGCGCCGGCTGGCATCCCTGCAGCTGTGGGGCAACCCCCTGGACTTCCTGCCAGAACTCTCGCACTGCGCCCGCCTGCGCTCGCTCTCCCTGGCGGGCGCCCGCATCCGGGCGGACGCCGCCTGGACCGAGTGGGCGGTGGAACTGTCGCCCGGGGGCGGGTCCTACAACCCGCTGGCCCGGTCCGCCCCGCCCCGCCTGGACGGGCTGTGGGCCCTCATCTTCCGGCGGTCCTCCTGCCAGCACCCCCTGCTGGCGGGCGCGCTGCGGGTGCTGGCGTCCGACCCGGCCCACGCGGGCGCGGTCGCCGCCCAGGCGGGCGCCCTCCAACAGTTGGCCCTGTGCGCGCTGTCAGACAGTGACGTGGTGGTCGACCAGGCCGCGGCCACCATTGCGGCCCTGGTCGGGCACTACGCGGTGACGGGCAAGGTGCCCGCGGGCGGGGCGTCGCCGGCTGCCGGGGAGTCGGCGGGGGCAGAGCCGGGTGGTGGGGGCGCGCCCGCCGCCGCCCCGCCAGGCCCGTCGCCCGGCCCGCCCTCGCCCGGGCGGCGGCCTGGAGCCTCCCCTGGGGCCGCCCCCATGACCTCTGCGGCGGCCGCCCTGGGGGCGGGCGGCCTGCTGACCGCGGCCGCCTCCCTGGTCCGGTCCCGCCGCCTGGCCACGCGGCTGGCGGGCCTGAGGCTGCTGGCCGCCCTGGCGGCGGCTGACCCGCCCTCGGCGTCGGCGGCCGTCGCAGCGGCCGCGTCGGCCGCCGTCACGGCGGCCGCCCCCCCACCCCGCCCGCCCCCGCCCATCTCAGTGGCGGTGCGCCTGCTGGCCCCGCCCGTCTGCGCGGCGCGGGCCCTGGCGGACGCCCTCGCCGCCGGCCCGGACGCGGGCGCGACCGCGGCCGCGCTCGCGGCCGGCGCGCTCGCCCTGGCTGACCCGGCCGCAGCGGGCGCGCTGCGGGCGGAGCCCGGCCTGGTGGCCCGCCTGGTGGTGCTGGCGCGCGGCGGCGGCGGCGGCGGCGGGACGCCCCACGCCGCCGGTGGCGGCGTCCCCGTCCACCCGCACCACCACAACCGGCACCACGCCCGCCACGCCGGCCGCCACGCGCACCCGCCCCACCACGCCCCGCCCCGCCCGAGCCCGGCCCGGGGCGCGGCCATCCGCGCGCTCGCGGCCCTGGGCCAGGTCGCCGCCGTGGACGCGGCCCTGGGGCGGCCGGGCCCCAGCGTGGGCGCCCACCACGTCGGCACGGGGGCGGACCCGGTCCACCGCCCGCGCGGCGTGCGCATCCTGGCCATGGACGGGGGGGGGATGAAGGGCCTGGCCACGCTGCGCCTGCTGCGCGCACTGGCCGCCCGCCTGGCGCCCGTGCCCCTGCACGCCGCCTTCGACCTGGTCGCCGGCACCTCGACGGGCGGCGTCCTGGCGGCCGCGCTCTGCCTGCGCCGCCTGTCCCTGGACGACACGGAAGACATTTACCGGAATTTGGGGGCGCAGGTGTTCCGGGGGACGGGGGCGGGCGCGGCCGGTGCGGGGGGTGGGGGCGGCGGCGGCGGCGGCGGCAACCCGCCGGCGGGCCCTGGCGGCTTCCTCCCCGCGGTCGTCCCCGTCGCGGCGGACGCGACCTCCACCGGCGCCGCCCCGCCCGCCCCACCCGCCGGGGCCGCCTCCCCCGCCCCGCCTCCCCCGCCCGCCGACCAGCCGGGCTGGCTGTCCCGGGCGTACGCGAGCGGCACGCGGTCCATGCGGGTCGCGGTCTACGGCGCCAAGCACGATGCCTCCCTCTTTGAGGCGCACCTGAAGCGGCTGTGCGTTTTTGGGCGGACCATGGGCGCGCCCGGGGATGGCATGGCCGACACGGCGTCCCTGGGCGGGCCGCGCGTCCTCATCGTCGCCACCCTGGCGTCCGTCGCGCCCGCCACGCCGTTTGTGTTTCGGAACTACACGCTCCCGCCCGCGTCTGAGGCCGCGCCCCCGCGCGGCGGCGGCGGTGGCGGCCTCTCCGGCGGGTCCACAGCCCCGCCCGCCCGCCCCGGGTCCGCCCGCCACGCGGTCTGGCAGGCGCTGCGGGCGTCCTCGGCCGCCCCGTACTACCTGGACGACTTTACCCTGCCCACGGGCGCGGTCCTGGTGCCTGGTGGAGGGGGAGGGGGGGGGGGGGGGAGCGAGGGCAACGCAGAGGGCGACGGCGGCGGCGGCGCGGCCCCCGCGGCCGCCGCCACTGCCGCCCCACCCACGCCCGCACCTTCCTCCTCCACCGCCGCCCCCGCCACCCCGGTCCTGACGGCCGACCGGTTCCAGGACGGGGCGACGACGGCCAACAATCCGACCGCCATTGCCGTCCAGGAGGCGCGCGCCCTGTGGCCGGGCGCGCCCATCGACCTGGTCCTCTCCCTGGGCACGGGCGCCCCGCCCCGGCGCACCCGGGAGAAGGCGGGCGGCGTGGGCGGGAGCGTGGTGGACACCGGGTCCGTGCTCATCGAGTCCGCGACGGGCGTGAGCGCGGCCGACGCCGCGCTCGCGGCCCTGGGCGCGCTCGTCCCCGGCCTCGTGTACGTCCGCCTCGCCGCGACCGACCCGCGCTGCGCGATGGAGCTGGACGAGGTCGACCCGGCCAAGTGGGCTGGGCTGGAGGCGGCGGCTGACGAGTACGTGGCGGGGGCGGGCAAGGCCGGGCTTGACGCGGCGGTGGGCGTCCTGTTGGGGGGCGG
>Ga0315276_10006508_pt1 | contig 10767 bp, 7 predicted proteins | sample YL17G05_0_MG_FD_204542 | JGI IMG/M metagenome (GOLD analysis project Ga0315276, IMG submission 204542) | Sediment microbial communities from Yellowstone Lake, YNP, Wyoming, USA - YL17G05_0 | ecosystem: Environmental > Aquatic > Freshwater > Lake > Sediment | place: USA: Wyoming | collected... | reverse complement strand
GACTATGAGCTTGAGCGCCTCGGTCGCCTGCAGCGCGCCGAGTATGCCGGGCAAGACACCGAGTACGCCGGCTTCAGCACAATTGGCTGCGACACCATCGGCGGAGCGCGGAAACAGGCAGCGATAACAGGGGCCCTGCGCCGGCACATAGGTCATGGCCTGGCCTTCAAAGCGATGAATGGCTGCTGACACCAGTGGCTTGTGCAGCAGTACGCAGACATCGTTGACCAGGTAACGCGTCGTCAGACGATCGCTCCCATCGATCACCAGATCGTACTGTTCGATAATCTGCATGGCATTGGCGGCGCGCAGTTCAAGATCGTGCGCCGGCACCGAGATTTCCGGGTTCAGCGACAGCAGGCGATCGCGTGCGGCGCCTGCCTTGCTGGTGCCAATGCTGGCGGTAGAAAATAGTATTTGCCGCTGCAGATTCGATAGCTCGATGCGATCGTGATCGATCACACCCAGCGTGCCGATGCCGGCAGCCGCCAGATACAGACTGGCGGGCGAGCCCAGGCCGCCGGCGCCCACTACCAGCACGCGGGCGGCTTTGAGCTTTTCCTGACCGGCGCTGCCGATCTCCGGCAGCAGCAGGTGACGGCTGTAGCGGGCGCGTTCACCAGCGGAGAGCATGTCAGCCGCCACTGAGCGCGCCCTTGCGTGCACCGATCCGGATCGTGGTGCTCATGCCTGCGCCCTCAGAATTGTAGCGCCGCCAAGCGCGCGTAAAGTCCCTCGTCCCTGACGAGCTGCTCATGGTTGCCCTGCGCGACAATGCGACCCTGGTCCATGACCACGATACGCTTGAGCTTCTGGATGGTCGCCAGCCGATGGGCAATCACGATTGTGGTGCGCGCCTGGCCACCACGACCTGCCATCAGATTCGCCAGGCCCAGTTGTACCAGCCGTTCGTTTTCAGCGTCGAGTGCACTGGTTGCTTCATCGAGCAGCAGCACTGGCGCATCGCGCAGCATGGCGCGCGCGATGGCAATGCGCTGGCGCTGGCCACCGGAGAGCGTGATGCCGCGCTCGCCCACCAGCGTCTCATAGCCCTGCGGCAGACGGCGGATGAATTCGTCAGCGGCGGCGGCCGTGGCCGCGGCGCTCACTGCCGCGGCGTCCGCCCCGGGTTTGCCATAGCGGATGTTGTCGGCAATCGTGCCGGAGAAAATGACCGCATCCTGCGCAACCACCGAGATCTGCGCGCGCAGTGTGGCCGGATCGAGCGCGGCGATATTGACGCCGTCGAGCAGGATCGCGCCGGCGCCCGGATCGAAGCAGCGCAGCAGCAACTGAAACACTGTCGATTTGCCGGCCCCCGACGGGCCGACCAGGGCCACGGCTTCGCCGGGCAGCACCTGCAGGTCAAACTGCGCCAGGGCGGCGTGCTCAGGCCGGGAAGGATAGCTGAAGCGCACGGCCTGAAAATCGAGCTGACCGCGCACCGGGGTGGGCAGGGGCAGTGGCTGTGCCGGCGCGCGAATCAGCGCTTCGGTGGCGAGAATTTCCATGAGCCGCTCAGTGGCACCAGCGGCGCGTTGCACTTCGCCCCATAATTCGCTCAGTGCGCCCACCGAGCTGGCCAGCAGGATGGCGTAGAACAGAAACTGGATGAGCTCGCCTGAGGTCAGTCGTTTGGCCAGCACGTCAGTGGCACCGATCCACAACACGCCGACGATGCAGGCGCCCACCAGCATGATGACCAGAGCTGTCATCACGGCGCGAATGCGGGTACGGCGAATACCAGTGGCAAAGGCCTGTTCCGTCGCGGCGTCGAAGCGGGCGCGATCGACCGGCTCGTGCGTGTAAGCCTGCACGGTGGGCATGGCGTTGAGCACTTCGCTGGCCAGCGCCGAGGTCTCGGCGACGCGATCCTGTGCGGCACGCGATAGACCGCGAACGCGCCGACCCAGCAGAATAATTGAGGCCAGCACCAGCGGTACACTCAGGAAGGCCAGCCCGGTAAGTTTCGGACTGGTGATGGCCATCATCACCAGCGCGCCTATGGACGTGACTACGCTGCGCATGGCGAACGAGGCCGAGGAGCCGATCACGCTCTGTACCAGGGTGGTATCACCGGTCAGGCGCGAGAGCAGTTCGCCCGTGCGGGTGCGCTCAAAAAACTCCGTCGACAGCGACAACACATGACTGAAGACGCGATTGCGCACATCCGCAACGACACGTTCGCCGATCCAGGTGACCAGGTAGTAGCGCGACGCGGAGGCCAGACCCATGATCACGGTCACGGCCAGGAACCCCAGAAAATAGCGGCCGATGTGGGCCGAGGAGCTGGCGTCGAAACCGTGATCGATCATCTGCCGCGCGGCGACCGGCAATACCAGGGTCGCGGCGGCAGCGACCGCGAGCGCGAACAGCGCCAGCAGGATCAGGCGCAGATGTGGCACCAGAAACGGTCGCAGCGCGGCGAGCGGCGCCAGCCGGCGGGCGACCGGCGGTACGGCTGGCGGCACGGTTGAGGGCCCCGGCGGTACTGCGACCAGGGGTTCAGGCGCCACGGTATTCACAACCACTGGTGCAGGTCTCGTGGATGACAACTCGCGCGAGCGCGGGCAATTTTGGCCGCAGCCGCTCCCATATCCACATGGCGAGCATTTCGCTGGTGGGGTTTTCAAGACCCTCGATGTCGTTCAGGTAACGGTGATCGAGCTGCTCATAGACGGGACTCATCGCTGCGCTGATGTCAGCGAAGTCGCAGACCCAGCCAGTCTGTGCGCCCACGGCACCCTGCAGATAAACCCCAATGCGGAACGAATGACCGTGCAGCCGGGCGCATTTGTGCTCTGCCGGCACCCGGGGGAGGCGGTGGGCCGCTTCGATGCGGAACTCCTTGTATATATCCATCGCTCTATTCTATGGTTGCGGCCCCCGAAACCCCCAGGAGTTTTCCATGCCCATTTCCATGTACCAGGCCTCGGTGCCGGTGCTCGATAAACTGCTTGGCAACCTGTCGACCATTCTGTCAAAGGCGGCCGCCTGGGCTGAGACCCGCAAGATCGAGCCCTCAGTCCTGATCAATGCGCGGCTGGCGCCCGATATGTTTGCGCTTGCCAGGCAGGTGCAGATCGCCTGTGATTTCGCCAAGGGTGCCCCGGCCCGGCTCGCAGGCACAGAGCCGCCAAAGTTCGAGGACAACGAAACCACGTTTGCCGAATTGCTGGCGCGCATCGAAAAAACCCGCAAATCCATGGCGGGCTACAGTGCTGCGCAGATCGATGGCAGCGAAGCCAGGCAGATCAAACTGAAATTTGGCCCCCAGGAAATGGAATTCACAGGGCTGGTCTATCTGCTGAATGTTGTGATGCCAAATTTCTATTTTCACTACACGATGGTGTACGCCATCCTGCGGCACAACGGGCTGGAACTGGTCAAGCGCGACTACCTGGGCGCTTAACGCCCGCGTCGCGGCAGGAGGGCGCGGCGCAGGCTGGCCCACTTGCCGCGCCAGCCGATGCGCTCGTCTGACATGGCGTCGAGAAAGTCTGCCAGCGCCTTGGAGCGCGTGATCGTGAAGGCCGTGACTGTCAGGGTCAGGCCGACGGTCACTATGAAGATCAGGGCGCGGCGCGCCAGGCTCGCATCGCTTTCATTGAGCAGGTTCATGCCCAGCACGCCAGTGGCGACAGTGCCGATCAGACCGAAGATCGTCACCACCGTGAGTCGCAACACGGTACTGGCCTGGCGGCGAAAGGCGTCGGAATCGAGATAGTTGTTCATGTCGAGGACTTCGCTGCGCACTTCCTGCTGCAACTCGTCGGTGTTGAGCTGGCGGCGCAGGCGCGCGAACACATCGCGCGCCACGCCCTGATTGGAAATCTCGTGAAACCAGTAGCGATGGGTGAAGCGCAGGAACACCTCCATCATCTGGCGTATGGTGCGTTTGAAGGTGCGCACTGAATCGGGCTCGCCCACCGTCAGGCGATTCATGGCGACGGCCAGTTCGTCCGACATCGACAGCAGGGCCGCCTTGTGAAAGTGCGCGATCAGGAACAGCCACAGGTACTGAGCGCGAAATTGCGCCAGCAGGCCGGTTTCGCTTCCGGAAAAAAAGCGGTCGCCGTGACTGCCGACAAAAATCATGGCAGCCTCGGCGACGATGATGCGGGTGTCGGCGCGGGCGTTGCCGCCGCTCCGGCCCCAGAAGGTGTCAATGCAGTACTGGCGCTCGAAGTCGTACAGGGTGGCGGCTGAGTAAGGCAAGTCGTCGGTGCCGCCGGGGCCCGTGACCAGGCCGAGGCGCACAAATTGCGCGCGCGTCAGGTGGTGCGGATCATCGCAGGCCAGGTAAGCCATGAGCGGCATGCGGTAATACTCGAGCTGGCGATAGCGCAGCGCAGCGCTGGCGCCTGGCCGCTCGAGCATCAGCGGCTGCAGCAGGAATTCCCAGTGCGCGGCGATCGCGGCGACCCGATGGCGGGCGACAAAATCAAGGTAGCGGGCGCTGTCGGCGTAGTTGGAGCTTGCCAGCACGCCACCGTCGGCGGCGCACAGTTCCACCAGCCAGGGGCAGTTGCCGCCGTCGCCCTGTTCATCCCAGAAGCCAGGGTAGGCGCGGGCAAAGCGGAACAGTACATCCTGGGCCAGCTCGAACGGCAGGTCTTCGGCGTGCATTTCAAACAGCAGCAGCGCGATATCGGCATCCAGAAAGAACAGCAACTCGACCCGATCCACGGCCAGGGTGAGCGGCACCGCGCCGCGTTTGAGCGTGACGCGCACGCTGCGCACATCGGTGCGCTCATAGATATGAATACTGCGTGTACCAGGCTGCGTGGCCGATTCCTGTCCGGCCGCCGAGCCGTACAGAAAGCGTTGCACGTACGGCAGAAATGTCACGAACTCCTTGTAATGACGTTCGCGAAACACCCCACTGGTCGCATCGAAGACCTCAGGCAGGCGCCGCCACGCGCCGGCGGTAGCGTCGAGCAATTCCCAGTGGCGCTGCACCTGCTGGCCAGGGCGCACCGGCATGAGCTGCACCGGCCATACCGCGACCTGCCGAAAATGCCTGACCGTTACCTCAGTCATGATTCATGGTGATCCTGATTTCAGCAGCTCGTTGCCGCTGGGCACCGCCCAGGTCAGTTCTCGCATGAGTTGCTCCCCTCCGGCAAGTGTCGCCGGCTGAGTCTAAACCAAGCATCGCCCCTGCCGCAGGTGCTCGCAAGCCCCGCAGGCGACAGGGTAGTACTATCGCTACCTTGCTGGCTGGAGAGTCCCGATGCGTGCGCTTCGAACTGCCTTGTTTGCCGTGCTCGGCCTGGCTTTATTGCTGGTTGTCGCCGCGCTGCTGCTGGTGGTGTTATTTGACCCCAATGCACACAAGGCCCGGTTACAGCAGGCGGTGCTGGAAATGACCGGGCGCGAACTGCAACTGCCGGGCGCTCTCAAACTCAAGCTGTTTCCGTGGCTGGCAATCGAGGTCGGCCGCGCTGCGCTCGCCAATGCGCCCGGCTTTGGCGCCGCACCGATGGTGGAATTTGAGCGGGCACAACTTGGGCTGAAGGTCATGCCACTATTGCACCGCCGGCTGGAAATCGGTGAAGTTCGCCTCGATTCTCCCACTATCCGGCTGGCGGTGGACGCGGCCGGCCACAATAACTGGGCCGATCTGGGCGCGGGCAAAACCCCGACGACGCCGGCTGGCAGTGCCACTTCGATGCTGTCGACGGCCGTCGAAAAATTCCGGATCACCGATGGCACCCTGCAGTACGCCGACAAAGGCGCTGGCACCAACCTGACGCTGCGCGCCCTGAATCTCGACACTGGTCGGCTGGAAGCCGGCAAACCCTTCAATTTGCAGCTCGCCTTTACCCTGTTGCAGGGCAAGTCCCTGCAGGCGGCGGTGCAGCTCAAGAGCAGCACGACGCTCGATCCGGGCGTCAGCCGCTATCAGCTCACCGCGCCAGAGATTGAACTGCAGCTGAGGGGCGCGGGTCTGCCTGCGGCGGGCCTGCCGGTGCAGTTGAGTTTCGCGAGCATCGATGCCGATCTCAAGGCGCAGACCCTGAAGTTACCGGGCATGCAGGTGCGTGCTGCGGGCGCGCAGCTGCGCGGCGCCCTGACAGGCAGCCGCATATTCGACGCACCGCATTTCGCCGGCCCGGTCGAGCTGGCCGCAACCTCGACCCGCGAGCTGCTGCATAACCTGGGGATCGAGTTGCCCACGACCCGCGACCCGGCGATGTACACCCGCTTGAGCTTCAGCGGCAATCTCTCGGCCGGCACCGAGGCGCTGATGCTCAGCGGCCTGCGGCTGAAATTTGATGATTCGAGCATGACCGGGCGCGCGGGCATTTCGAATCTGGCGAGCGACGCGCTGAGCTTCGATCTGAAGCTCGATCGCCTCAACGCTGACCGTTATCTGCCGCCCGCTCCGGCCAGGGCGGGCGCTGGTGGTGGCAGTAACCCAACCGCGCCGGCGGCGCCGATGGCGGTGCCGGTGGAACTGCTGCGCAGCCTCAACGCACACGGCACACTCAATGTCGGCGCAGCGGTGTTCGCCGGGGTTCAATACAGCAATCTGCGCATTGGCGTGAATGCGGCCGGCGGCCGCCTGCGCGTGTTCCCCTCGGAAGCGCAGATGTACGGTGGTCGGTATTCTGGTGATATCAGCATCGATGCTTCCGGACGCACGCCGCGACTGAGCTTCGATGAGCATCTGACCGGTATCGATTTCGCACTGCTCCTGAAGGATATGCTCGAGACCCAGCGCATGTCCGGGCGTGGCAACGCCACCATCAAGGCGATCGCCAGCGGCGCCGATAGCGCTGCGCTGCTGCGCACACTTACCGGTACCCTGGAGTTTCACGTCGATGAGGGCGCACTCGAAGGCGCCGATCTCTGGTATGAGATCCGGCGCGCGCGCGCGCTGTTGAAAAACCAGTCGCCGCCCGAGCGCACTGGCCCGGCACGCACACCCTTTACCGCACTGTCGGCCAGTGGCAGGCTCAGCAACGGAGTACTGGCCAACGACGATCTGCACGTGGCGATGCGCTATCTGCAGGTCGATGGTCACGGCACGGCCGATTTACCGGCCAGCACGCTCGATTATCACCTCGATGCCATCGTGCTCAAGATTCCGGAAGAGGGCGCCGCCGCCGATGCGCAGGATATCGTCGGTCTCAAGGTTCCGGTGCTGGTCACCGGAACCTTTGCCGCGCCCAAAGTACGCCCCGATGTCAGCGCCCTGCTCAAGGCGCGCGCGCAGCAGGAAATCGACAAGCGCAAAGACGAGGCCATAAAGAAGCTGCAGGACAAGCTGCAGGAAAAACTCAAGGATCTGTTTAAGCGTTGACTATTTCTTCTCTGGCGCCTGGGCCGGGCAGGTGTTCATGCCGATCAGGTTATAGGCCGGGCAGACCCGGAACAGCCCGGTGGCCAGCGGCAGAACGCCCAGCCAACCCCACAGGCCAATGTGCCCAGTGGCAGTGGCCGTAATCAGCCCCAGGCCCAACAGCACGCGCACCACGCGATCGGCGGTCCCCACGTTGATCTTCATTGTCCGTTCCTCAGGTGTTGCCGGCCTGAAGTGCGCCGGCCTGACGATGATAGCGCCGACCCGCCCGGCGCCGGCATAGGTATTTCGCGCAGGGACTGTGCGCTGCGGCACGCAATTTTCGCCCCCAACGGCCGATAGCAGTGGGCAGACCCGCGCCCGCGGGATGGAGCCTTTACATGAGTCGGCCCGGCAACACCCTGTCGCTGTTGAATCGCTATACGGCCATCGCCAGCTGCCTGCTGCTCTCGGGCTTCAGCCTGTGGCTGCTGCCGCGAGCCAGTACGCTCTGGCCATGGGTCGTGCTGTTCATCGGCTTGAGCGTGATTGGCATCTATGACCTGCTGCAAACCCGCCGCGCGGTGCTGCGCAACTACCCCATCATCGGCCATGTACGTTACCTGGTCGAAAGCATACGACCCGAGATCCGCCAATACCTGCTCGAGGCGGACGATGACAAGTTGCCCTTCTCGCGCGCGCAGCGCTCGCTGGTTTACCAGCGCGCCAAGAACGAAGGCAGCGAAAAGCCCTTTGGCACCCTGGCCGACGTCTACGAGGAAGGCTACGAATTCATCGGCCATTCGCTGCGACCCTGCCTGGAAGCCGATCCGGACAGCTTTCGCGTGACGGTCGGTGGTCCGCAATGTGCCCAACCCTATGCCGCCTCGGTGTTGAACATTTCAGCCCTGAGCTTTGGCGCCATGAGCGCCAACGCGATTCGCGCCCTCAATCGCGGCGCGAAGCTCGGCGGCTTCGCGCACGACACCGGTGAGGGCAGTATCAGCCCCTATCACCGCGAGCCTGGCGGCGATCTGATCTGGGAAATCGGCAGCGGCTATTTCGGTTGCCGTGACGCGCAGGGTCGTTTCGACGCCGCGCGCTTCGCCGATCAGGTCGCGAATCCGCAGGTCAGAATGGTGGAGCTGAAACTCAGTCAGGGTGCCAAGCCCGGGCATGGCGGCATATTGCCTGGCGCCAAAGTGACGCCAGAAATTGCTGCCACCCGCGGTGTGCCCGTAGGCGTGGATTGTGTCTCGCCAGCCAGGCACAGCGCCTTCGACTCACCCATAGCGCTGCTTGAATTCCTGGCGCTGCTGCGCGCACGGTCGGGTGGCAAGCCGGTGGGCTTCAAATTGTGCGTTGGCCACGCCTGGGAATTGATGGCGATTGTCAAGGCGATGGCGCGTACCGGCATCACTCCCGATTTCATTGTCATCGATGGCAAGGAAGGCGGCACCGGCGCCGCACCCGTGGAATTCACCAATCACATCGGCATGCCGATGCGCGAAGGCCTGCTGTTCGTGCACAACGTGCTGGTCGGCACCAATCTGCGCTCGCGCGTGCGGCTCGCCGCCAGCGGCAAGATTGTCAGCGGCTTTGACATCGCCTGCGTGCTGGCCCTGGGCGCCGACTGGGCCAATTCGGCGCGCGCCTTCATGTTTGCGATCGGCTGCATTCAATCGCAAAGCTGCAACACCAATCGCTGCCCGACCGGCGTCGCCACCCAGGATCCGCTGCGCCAGCGCGCCCTGGTGGTGGACGACAAAGCGCAGCGGGTGCGAAATTTTCACCACAACACGCTGGCAGCATTGGCGCAGATTCTGGCGGCGGCCGGGCTCGATCATCCCGCGCAGCTGCGCCCGCAGCATCTGGTGCGGCGTATCAGCCAGACGCGGGTGCAGCAGTTTTCCGAGGTGCACACCTTTCTGCAGGCCGACGAACTATTGCGCGGTACGGCTCACCGTTTTTACGCCAACGCCTGGCAGCTGGCGCGCGCGGAGAGCTTTGCGCCAGCTGCCTGAGACGGCATCCGCTGTTAAGATGGGCCATGTCGCAAAGGCTCCTGGTCGTCAGCGTTGTCGGCGCGCTGCTGTTGTGGTTCGCGCCACTGGGCAGCTATCACCTGTTTAATCCGGATGAAGGCCGCTATGCGGAGATTCCGCGCGAAATGGTTGCCAGTGGCGATTGGGTTACGCCGCGGCTGAATGCCATAAAATATTTCGAAAAGCCGCCACTGCATTATTGGGCGACGGCGGTCGCATTTTCGGCCTTTGGCGAGCACGAGTGGACCGCGCGCTTGTGGGTGGCGCTCAGCGGCTTTCTGGGCCTGCTGCTCACGGCCTGGATCGGCACGCGTATTTATGGCGCCATGGTGGGTGCCATGGCGGCACTGGTGCAGGGCGGGGCGCTGCTGTATCTCGGGCTGGCAAGGCTGTCGACGCTCGATATGGGGCTCTCGATAGCGCTCGAGCTGGCCCTGGCCGGGTTGCTGTTGTTGGTGGCCACGCCTGCAGCCAGCACCCGGCTCGAGCGCGGCGGGGCTTTGCTGCTGGCGCTGGGCACGGTACTGGCGTTCCTCTCCAAGGGTCTGGTCGGCGTGCTTATTCCCGGCGCCGTTGCCGCGCTCTATATATTGCTGCGGCGTGATTGGCGACTGCTGCTGCGTGCGCGCCCCTGGTGGACCCTCATTGCGCTGCTGCTGATCGGCGCGCCCTGGGTGCTGCTGGTAGCGCAGCGCAATCCTGAATTTGCGCGTTTCTTTTTCATCCACGAGCACTTCGAGCGCTTTCTGACGCGTGTGCACGCGCGCTACGAACCCGACTGGTTTTTTGTGCCGGTACTGCTGCTGGGTTTCATGCCCTGGACCGCGTTGCTGCCTGCCACCATCGCGCGCAGCTGGCGCGCCTGCCGTGCCGGTGAAGGCGCGACCTGGATGCTGGTGCTGTGGGTATTGTTCTCATTCCTGTTCTTCAGCGTCTCGCAATCGAAGCTTATTCCCTACATTCTGCCGATCTTTCCAGCGCTCGCGCTGCTGGCCGCGCGCTGCCTCCATGAGCTTCCGGCGGCGCGCTTGCGGCACGCATTGGCGGTTGCGACCGCGTTTTGGCTGGCGCTGGGGCTGCTGGTGCTGGTGCTGTGGCACTCCCCGGCCTGGGCAACGCGACTCGAGATCAACGACAGCCCGGCCGCACCACTGATGGCCGCCGGGTTTCTCGCTGCCGCGCTGTTGTGTGCGCTCGCCGCCTGGCTGGCGCTGCGACGCGGTTCACTGATGAGCGTAACGGTGGCGGCCTTCGGCACCGTAGTGCTGTTGGGTGTGCTGTCACCCGCGGCTGACCAGTTGCCACGCCAGCGCGATCTGACGCGCCTGATCGCCGCCGTCCGGCCTGAGCTGCATGCCAGTACGGCTTTCTATTGCGTCGATGCCTACGAGCAGTCGATTCCCTTTTACCTGCAGCGCCCCTGCACGCTGG
>Ga0315276_10006506_pt1 | contig 10768 bp, 9 predicted proteins | sample YL17G05_0_MG_FD_204542 | JGI IMG/M metagenome (GOLD analysis project Ga0315276, IMG submission 204542) | Sediment microbial communities from Yellowstone Lake, YNP, Wyoming, USA - YL17G05_0 | ecosystem: Environmental > Aquatic > Freshwater > Lake > Sediment | place: USA: Wyoming | collected... | reverse complement strand
ATTGGCAACGACGAGCGGGCGTCTTCTGGCGTGATGAGCGGGCATGATCGAAAGACTCTCAGCCTCTCAGAGGCTGAGAGTTTTTCGAGCGTGCCCGAGCAGCGCGCCAGAAGGCGGCCGATCGATGCCCGCAAGCCGTCACCTCGCAAATAGGGTCTGACCCTATTTGACGTTCCATTTGACGTTCGTCAGGAGACCCGAATGATTACCGCGCAATTCGACCACGGCGAGTTCTACCAGCGCGACCGCACCCTCCACCCGCCCGCGCTCACACCGACCTACAAGACCAGCGTGCTGCGCTCGCCGCGCAACGCGCTCATCTCGCTGCAGAACTCGCTGTCCGAAATCACGGGGCCGGTGTTCCGCAGCGACGAGCTGGGCCCGCTCGACCACGACCTCATCATGAACTACGCGAAGGACGGGCTGCCCATCGGCGAGCGGATCATCGTCCACGGCTGCGTCCTCGACGAAAACGCGCGGCCGGTCAGGAATGCGCTGGTCGAGGTCTGGCAGGCCAACGCGGGCGGCCGCTACCGGCACCAGAAGGACACGTACCTCGCGCCGATCGACCCGAACTTCGGCGGCTGCGGCCGGACGCTGACCAACGCCGACGGCTACTACTTCTACCGCACGATCAAGCCGGGCCCGTACCCGTGGCGCAACAGCGTCAACGACTGGCGCCCCTCCCACATCCACTACTCGATCTCGGGCACCGGCTTCGTGCAGCGGCTCGTCACCCAGATGTACTTCGAGGGCGATCCGCTGATCGCCACCTGCCCGATCGTGCGCACGATTCCCGACGAGCGTGCGGTCCGCGCGCTGATCGCGCCGCTCGACCGCAACGCGTTCGTCCAGCTCGACTGCCTCGCCTACCGCTTCGACATCGTGCTGCGCGGAGCGCGCGCCACGCTGTTCGAGAACCGCGTGCAGCCCGACGCTCCGATGCAGGGAGAGTGACGATGGTCAACGAATTGAAGTACCTCAGGGAAACCGCGTCGCAGACGGCGGGGCCTTACGTGCACATCGGGCTCGCGCCGAAGGAGGCCGGGTTCGACATCTTCGAGCAGAACTTCTCCAGCGCGGTGGCCGGTCCCGGCACCCGCGGCGAGCGGATCCGCATCGAAGGCCGCGTGATCGACGGCTCGGGGACGCCGGTCCGCGATGTGCTCCTCGAGCTGTGGCAGGCCAATGCCGGCGGCAAGTACAACCATCCTGCCGATCGGCAGAAGAAGCCGCTCGACGAAAGCTTTCGTGGCTGGGGCCGCGCCTGCTCGGACTTCACGACCGGCGTCTGGACCTTCGATACCGTCAAGCCCGGATCGGTCGAAGGTCGCGGCGGCCGGGTGATGGCGCCGCACGTGAGCCTGTGGATCGTGGCCCGGGGAATCAACCTCGGGCTGCACACCCGGATGTATTTTTCCGACGAGGAGGCGGCGAACGCCAACGATCCGGTGCTGAACCTGATCGAATGGGAGGTCCGCCGGAAGACGCTGATCGGCCAGCGCGAGGTCCGCGACGGGCAGGTCGTCTATGGTTTCGACATTCGCTTGCAGGGGCCCGAAGAAACGGTATTCTTCGACGTCTGACTTGGCACGCGCCATGCAAAACTCGATCCCGCGCACCTCTCGAACATCGAAGCCGCTCCGCGCTTCAACGAAACGCCGGTTTCCTTTCTCCTCGACTGAAGGCCCCCCTCATGGACGAACGCGAGCGCCACGACGCCGGAATGGAAGTGCGACGCGCGGTGCTGGGTGACGCGCACGTGGACCGCACGATCGCCGGGCGCAACGCCTTCAACGCGGAGTTCCAGGAGCTCATCACGCGCTACGCCTGGGGGGAGATCTGGACGCGCCCCGGCCTGCCGCGCCACACGCGCAGCCTGATCACCCTTGCGCTGATGGTGGCGCTGAACCGCGGCGACGAGCTGCGGCTGCACGTCCGCGCAGCGGCCAACAACGGCGTCACCCGCGACGAGATCAAGGAGACGCTGCTGCAGTGCGCGATCTATTGCGGCGTGCCGGCGGCCAACTCGGCGTTCCACCTGGTGCAGGAGCTGTTCGCCGATATCGACGCCGGGCGCTGAGCGGCAACGCTTCGCGGGAAAGCAAGGTCAGACCCTGCTTTCCCGCGAAGCGTTGCCCTCGGCCGGAAATTGGCTTAGGGTAACGCCGGCAGGACACACCGCACGCCGACAAGCCCGCAACCGACGGGCCGGCCGCGGCGGCAGCACGCGATTCCCGAACATGCCCCCAAGGAGGAAACCCCATGCCGCACAAGCATCGCCGCACCACGCAACCCACCCCGGCCTCGACGTCCCGCCGCGACCTGCTGAAGAAAACCGCCGCGATCGGCGCCTCCGCGGCGGCCGGCTCGCTCGGCTTTCCCGCGATCGTGCGCGCGCAGGCCGACACGATCAAGATCGGCCACCTGACGCCGCGCACCGGCTTCCTCGGGCAGCTTGGCCAGTACGGATTGCGCGGCACGACGCTTGCGATCGACGAAGTCAATGCGGCGGGCGGACTGCTCGGCCGCAAGGTGGATCTGCTGGCGGAGGACAGCGTCAATCCCGCCACGGCGGTGACCAAGGCGCAGAAGCTCTTCGAGCGCGACAAGGTGGCCTGCCTGCTGGGCGAAATCAACAGCGCGTCGGGACTCGCGATCGGCGAGCAGGCCCAGAAGGCCAAGATCGTGTTCATCAACACCGGCTGCAACTCCGATGCGCTGCGCGGCAGCGGCTGCAACCGCTACATGTTCCACGTCGAAGGCTGCAACACGATGTACACCAAGACCATCGGAACCTGGCAGAAGGCGAACAACCTGATCAAGGGCGCGAAGTGGTACTTCCTCACTGCCGACTACGCGTTCGGGCACGACCTGTACCGGGTCTCGTCGCGCTTCCTCACCGAGAACGGCGGCATCAACCTCGGCAATGACCTGGTGCCGACCAACACACCCGACTACAGCGCCTACATCCTGAAGATCAGGAACGCCAAGCCCGACTACGTCTATATCTGCCTTGCCGGCGTCGACCAGACGACGTTCCTCAAGCAGTACCGCGAGTACAACCTGCCGTTCCCGGTCACCGGCGGCACGATGGACACGGTGCCGTTCTGGGCCGCCGGCATCGACTCGCTCTCGGGCCACTGGCAGAGCCTCTGGTTCCACACGCTCAACACGCCGGCCTCGCAATCCTTCACCAGGCGGTTCATCGCCCAGTTCGGCTATCCGCCGGACAACCAGGCGTGGGGTGACTACGTCGCGGCGAAGATCCTCTGCCAGGCGATCGCCGAGACGAAGGGCACCGACAGCACCAAGCTGATCGAGCACTTCGAGAAGGGCGCGTCGTTCGACATCCTGAAGGCGCGCAAGGGCAGCTTCCGCAAGCGCGATCACCAGCTGCTGCAGGAGATGTACGTGGTGAAGGTCAAGGAGAAGGCGAAGATGAAGGACAAGTGGGACCTCTTCGACATCGTCGAAGCCGTGCCCAAGCCCGACCAGAGCCTCGAGCTGATCCAGCCGACCGAAGCGGAAAACGTCTGCAAGATGGCGTGACCGCGCGATCGGTGTTTGACCCGGCGTGTAGCCCGGCGCGTGGCCCGGGTTCCCCGCCGAGCCGTTGACATGGCCATCGTCCTCGAACAGATCATCAACGGGCTGCTCGTCGGCTCGTATTACATCGTGCTGGCGCTCGGCCTGTCGATGATCTTCAGCCTCGGCGGCGTGGTCAATCTCGCGCACGGCGCCTTCTACGCGGTCGGCGCGTATTTCGCCTACGAGATCCAGCAATTCGCCGGCTTCGGCGGCGCGGTCGTCCTTTCGCCCTTGTGCGTGGCGCTGGTCGGCGTGGCGATCGAGCGGCTGTTCCTGCAGCGGCTCTACCGCGAGGATCCGATGCTGGGCCTGCTGTTCACGTTCGGTCTCGCGATGACGATCGAGCAGAGCCTGCGCCTGATCTGGGGGACGACCGGCCTGCCGTTCTCGATTCCGGACGCCCTGCGCGGCACGCTGCTCGCCGGCGACTTCATCTATTCCTATTACCGGCTGACAGTGCTCGCCGTGTCGGCCGCCGCCGTGGGAGGCTGCTGGCTGCTGCTCAACAAGACGTCGTTCGGGATGATCGTGCGTGCCGGCACCCGCGATCCCGAGATGGTGCGCGCGCTCGGCATCAGCCTCAACCCGGCGCTGGCCGCGGTGTTCGCGCTCGGCGTGGGGCTCGCCGGGCTCGCCGGCGTGATGTCGGGTCCGCTCGCCGGCGTGCAGCCGGCGATGGGCACCGAGATCATCACCGCCACCTTCGTCGTCGTGGTGATCGGCGGTCTCGGCAGCTTCTGGGGCGTGGTCGTCGCGGGCCTGCTCGTGGGTGTCGTGCGCGGCATCACGGTGCTGTTCTATCCGCCGGCGGCCGAAGCGTCGATGTACATCCTGATGATCCTCGTCCTGCTGTTCCGCCCGCGCGGGCTGATGGGCGAGCGCTTCGAGAAATTCGAATGAGGTCAGACGCCCCCGGGCCGCCGCCTCGCGCCGGCCGCCCCCCGAGGGTGACAAGGAAACCTGGGGCGGCCCGGCGTTTCCTTGGGGTTCCGGGGCCGCTGACCATCCTCGGTGTCGCTCTCGCCGCGCTGCCATTCGCGATGCGCGCGATCGGCATGACCGAAAGCCTCGCCACCGAGATCGCGCTGTTCGCGCTGACCGGGCTCGCGTTCAACCTCCTTCTGGGTTACACGGGCCTCCTGTCCTTCGGGCACGGCCTCTTCTTCGGTTTCGCCGCGTACGCCGCCGCGCTGTCGCAAATTCACTGGTTCCCGGGCAGCTTCCTGGGGCCGCTCGCTTTCAGCGTCGCCGCCACCACGCTGCTCGGCCTTCTCGTCGGCTTCCTCGTGCTGCGCCGGCGCGGCGTCTATTTTTCGCTGCTGACGCTCGCCTTCACGGCGCTCGCGTTCTTCATCGCCTACCGCTGGACCGACTTCACCGGCGGCGAGTCCGGCCTGCGCGGCATCGCGCGCCCCGCGCTCGCCGGCATCGAACTCGACAACCAGTTCGCCTTCTACGGGTTGACGGCATCGATCGTGTTCGCCGCTGCATGGGTGCTGCTGCGCATCGTCCGCTCGCCGTTCGGCAGCGTGCTGGTCGCCGTCCGCGAGAACGAGCAGCGCACCGTGTTCGCCGGCTATCCGGTCCGCCATTACAAGCTGATCGCCTTCGTCATCGCCGCCGCGCTGACCGGCGTCGCCGGGTGCCTGTTCGCGTTCCTCAAGTCGATCGTGTCGGCCGACACCGTGCACGTGAGTTTTTCCGGCGAGATCGTCGCGATGACCATCATCGGCGGCACGCGCAGTTTCCTCGGGCCGGCGCTGGGCGCCCTGTTCTACATCCTGTTTCGGGAGCTCCTCTCCGGATACACGGACGCCTGGATGTTCTGGTTCGGCCTCCTGTTCATGGCGTTCATCCTCTATTCGCCGGCGGGCCTGGTGGGTCTGGCCACACGCGTGTGGACGACCTACGCGAAGATGCGCGGCTGGTTCGCCGCCGAAGCGGCGGCGATGACGGCGCGCGTCCTGCCACCCGCCGCCGAGCCGGTGCCGGCCTTCCTGCGGCAGGCGCCCTCGGGAAGCACTGCCGCGATCCTCGCCTGCACCGCGGTGAGCAAGCGCTTCGGCGCCTTCACCGCGGTCGACGGCGCAAGCCTTGCCCTCGCCGACCGGCGGCTGCATGCGCTGATCGGCCCCAACGGCGCGGGCAAGACGACGCTGTTCAACGCGATCTCGGGCCTCTATCCCGCCGACGGCGGCACGATCACGCTGGCGGGCGAGCGCATCGACGGCCTTGCCACCGACGCGATCGTGGCGCGCGGCCTCGCCCGCTCGTTCCAGATCACCAACCTCTTTCCTTCACTTTCGGTCGCCGAGAACCTGCGGCTCGGTTGCCAGGCGCGCGACCCCGCGCGGCTCGCCTTGTGGCGCCCCGCCACCACGCTGTCCGCGGTCAACGAGGAAACGCAGGCACTGATCCGCTTTCTCGGGTTGGAAGGCCTGGAGCGGGTGCCCGTGACGAGTCTTTCGTATGGCGGGCAACGGCTGGTCGAGATCGGGATCCCGCTCGCGGCGCGCCCTCGCGTCCTCCTGCTGGACGAGCCGCTGGTCGGGCTCGCCGCCGCCGAGCGGGAACGGATCACCACGCTGATCCGCAGCCTTGCGCCGCACATGGCGGTGCTGCTGGTCGAGCACGACATGGATCGCGTCTTCACGCTGGCCGACCGGATCACGGCGATGAGCGAGGGGCGCGTCATCGCCGAAGGCACGTCGGACGCGGTCCGCAACGACGGCGACGTCCAGCGCGTCTATCTCGGCAGCGGGACCGCGCGCTCCGCGGCCGCGCGGGCAGGCGGCGGGCACGATACGGGCGCGCCGCTGCTCGAGGTCGCGGCGATCAACACGTTCTACGGCAAGAGCCACGTGCTGCACGATGTCTCGTTCGCGGTGCGCGAGCGAGAGGTCGTGGCGCTCCTCGGCCGCAACGGCGCCGGCAAGACCTCGACGCTGAAGAGCGTGATCGGCATCGCGCCGCCGGCGAGCGGCACGGTCACGTTCGCCGGCACGCGCATCGACGGCGAGGCGCCGGAGCGCGTCGCGCGCCGCGGCATCGGTCTGGTGCCGCAGGGGCGGCGGCTGTTCTCGGGCCTCACGGTCGCCGAGAATCTGGCGCTGGGCGGCCTGCACCACCGTTCGGGCACAGCGGGCGGCGTCCATTGGGATACCGAGCGGATCTTCACCATCTTTCCGCGCCTCGCCGACCGCATCGACACGCGGGCAGATCGCCTCTCGGGCGGCGAACAACAGATGGTGGCAATCGCGCGCGCGCTCGCCGGCAACGTCCGCCTGCTGCTGCTCGACGAGCCGTTCGAAGGGCTGTCGCCGGTGATGGTCGACGACGTGTTCGCGGCCATCGGCGAGCTCCGCCGCCACGTCTCGATCCTGATCATCGAGCACCATCTCGACCTGGTGCTGGCGCTCGCCGACCGCGCGGTCGTGCTCGATCGCGGCCACGTGAGCCACGAAGGCCCGTCCGCGCCGTTGCTCCATAATGTCGATTTTCGCAAGGAGGTGCTGTGGGTGTGACCGCTTCCGCAAGGGATCTGCGCGTGCTCGTGACCGCCGGCGCCACCGGCATCGGACGCGCTTTCGCCGAGACGTTCGCCGACGCCGGCGCCACGGTGTTCATCTGCGACGTCGACGCCAGCGCGCTCGCCGCGTTCCACGCCGCGCGCCCGGGCATCGGCACCATCGTCGCCGACGTCGCCGTCCCCGCGCAGGTCGACCTCATGTTCGGCGCCGCCGCGGCGTACCTTGGCGGCCTCGACGTGCTGATCAACAATGCCGGCATCGCCGGGCCGACCGCGGCCGTCGAGGACATCAGCGTCGCCGACTGGGACCGCACGATCGCCGTCGATCTCAACGGCATGTTCTACTGCACGCGCCGCGCGGTGCCGCTGCTGAAGGCGGCAGGGGGCGGCAGCATCGTCAACCTGTCGTCGGTCGCCGGCCGGCTGGGCTTTCGCCTGCGCACGCCGTACTCGGCGGCGAAATGGGCGGTCGTCGGGTTCACCAAGAGCCTCGCCATCGAGCTGGGACCGTCGAACATCCGCGTCAACGCGATCCAGCCCGGCATCGTCGAGGGCGAGCGAATGGACCGCGTGATCGCAGCGAAGGCCGCGGCGCTGGGCGTCACCGAAGCGGAGTTCGAGGATCAGCTGCTGTCGTCGGTCTCGCTGCACAAGATGGTGACGGCGCAGGATATCGCCAACATGGCGCTTTTCCTCGCCACGCCGCCCGGCGCCAGCATCTCCGGCCAGGCGCTGTCGGTGTGCGGCAACGTGGAGACCATGCGATGAGCGGGGAAGCCAAGGGGCGCATCGCGATCGTCGGCGCGGGGCTGATCGGCCGCGCGTGGGCCATGGTATTCGCGCGCGCCGGCCATCCGGTCGCGCTGCAGGACGCCGACCCGCAGGCGCTGCAGCGCGGACTGGCTGCGCTCGACCAGGGCCTCGCCGACCTGCGCGAGGCGGGCCTGCTGGCCGAGTCGCCGGTGACCGTCCGCCTGCGCATCGCGCCGGCGCCCACACTCGCCGGCGCGCTGGACGGCGCCGTCTACGTGCAGGAAAACATCGCCGAGAACCTGGATGCGAAAAAAGCGGTGTTCGCGGAGCTCGACCGGCTCGCCGCGCCCGACGCGATCCTCGCCAGCTCGACGTCGACCATCACCGCCTCGCTCTGGAGCGAGCACCTCGCCGGCCGCGCCCGCTGCATCGTCGCGCATCCGGTGAACCCGCCGCACCTCGTTCCGCTGGTCGAGCTGTCGCCGGCGCCGTGGACCGCGCCGGAGGTCGTCGCCCGGACCAAGGCGCTGCACGAGGCGGTGGGCCAGGTGCCGATCGTCGTGCACAAGGAGATCCAGGGCTTCATCCTCAACCGCCTGCAGGGCGCGCTGCTCGCCGAAGCGTTCCGGCTGCACGCGGACGGCTACGTGTCGGCCGACGACATCGACAAGACCGTGCGCGACGGCCTCGGTTTGCGCTGGTCGTTCATGGGCCCGTTCGAGACGGTCGATCTGAACGCGCCGGGCGGCGTCGCCGATTATTGCGCGCGCTACGGCGGCATCTATTACGAAATGGCGCAGCAGCAGACGCCGCGCCGCTGGGACGATGCGCTGGTGCGGCGAATCGAGGCGGAGCGGCGAGCGCTGCTCCCCGCGGCCGACCTGCCGGCACGCGGTGCGTGGCGCGACCGCCGGCTGATGCAGCTGATCGCCCACAAGCGCGACGCCGCGAAGAACGACTGACCTGCCGCATCACCAGGAGACCGCCATGGCCGCACCCCGCGACAAAGTCATCATCACCTGCGCCGTCACCGGCGCCATCCACACGCCGACGATGACGCCGTACCTGCCGATCACGCCGGCCGAGATCGCGGAGGGCGCGATCGGCGCGTGGAAGGCCGGCGCCGCGATCATCCACCTGCACGCGCGCGATCCCGTCGACGGGCGGCCCACGCCCGATCCGAAGGTGTTCATGCAGTTCCTGCCCCGGATCAAGGCCGAGACCGACGCGGTGATCAACATCACCACCGGCGGCGGCCACAACATGACGGTGCAGCAGCGGCTCGAGGCGCCGCTCGTGGCCAGGCCGGAGATGTGCTCGCTCAACATGGGCTCGATGAACTTCGGCCTGTTCCATCTGGTGGGAAAGCAGAAGGAATGGAAGCACCCCTGGGAGCCGCAGTATCTCGAGAACACGCGCGACTTCATCTTCCGCAACACGTACAAGGACATCGAGTTCTCGCTGCAGCACCTGGGCGAGGAATGCGGCACCAAGTTCGAGTTCGAGTGCTACGACGTCGGCCACCTGTACAACCTCGCGCACTTCGTCGATCGCGGCCTCGTCAAGCCGCCGCTGCTGATCCAGACGATCTTCGGCATCCTCGGCGGCATCGGCCCCGAGGCCGAGAACCTGATGCACATGCGGCGCATCGCCGATCACCTGTTCGGCGAGGACTTCCACTGGTCGATCCTGGGCGCCGGCCGCCATCAGATGGGCCTGATCACCATGGGCGCGATCATGGGCGGGCACTGCCGCGTCGGGCTGGAGGACAGCATCTACCTGCGCAAAGGGCAGCTCGCGCAGAGCAACGCCGCTCAGGTGGCGAAGATCCGCACGATCCTGAACGAGCTGTCGCTCGAGGTGGCGACACCCGACGAAGCGCGGCAGATGCTGGCGCTGAAGGGCAAGGACAATGTCGGCTTCTGATCACGGCGGCAGTCGGTCCCGTCCCGCCGCCCGGCTGGTCGCGGCGGCATGATTCCGCTCGCCAGCATCGACGCCGCCGCGCGCGACGTCTACGCGGCGATGCTCCCGACGCCGCAGTACGCGTGGCCGCTGCTCGCCTTGCGCGCGGGCCGCGAAGTCTGGGTCAAGCACGAGAACCACACGCCGACCGGCGCGTTCAAGGTGCGCGGCGGGCTCCACCTGCTGGCAGCGCTCGCCAAGGGCACGCACAAGACCGGGATCGTCAGCGCCACCCGCGGCAACCACGGGCAGAGCCTCGCCTTCGCCGCGCGGCAATACGGCATCCGCTGCGTGATCGTCGTGCCGATCGGGAACTCGGCCGACAAGAATGCCGCGATGCGCGCGTTCGGCGCCGAACTGATCGAATCCGGCCGCGATTTCGACGCGGCGCGCGAGCACGCCGCGGAAATCGCGCACCGCGAGCGGCTGCGCTTCGTCGGGCCGTTCGAGCCCGAGCTCGTCGCCGGTGTGGCGACGTACGCGCTGGAGCTGTTCCGCGCGGTGCAGGACATCGACACGGTGTACGTGCCGATCGGCTGCGGCTCCGGCATCTGCGGTCTCATCAGCGCCCGCGATGCGCTCGGGCTCGACACGAAGATCGTCGGTGTCGTGTCCAGCAACGCCAACGCCTACGCGCAATCGTTCGCCGCGCGGCGGCCGATCGAGACGGCGAGCGCGAACACGCTCGCCGACGGCATGGCGGTGCGCGTGCCGGTCCCGGCGGCGCTCGACGTGATCCTGCGGGGCGCGGCGCGCATCGTCGAAGTCACCGACGCCGAAGTCGAGGACGCGATGCGCGCGCTGTTCGCCGATACCCACCAGGTCGCCGAGGGCGCGGGCGCGGCGCCGCTCGCGGCGCTGCTGAAGGAAGGCGAACATGCCGGCCGCCGGGCCGCCGTCATCCTGAGCGGCGGCAATCTCGATCGCGAG